>WOR8_10002760_pt1 | contig 22211 bp, 20 predicted proteins | sample DeeMarSeWOR38_10_FD_19890 | JGI IMG/M metagenome (IMG submission 19890) | reverse complement strand
TAATCACGTATGTTCTCGCGAAGCAGTTTGCGCAGGTCATTCATGAATGTCATTTTGAGCCTCCTCGCGCCTATCCAGCAACCGGCACTTCTTTGAAGTCGTCTCTGGCACCTATCATGTAGGCTACAACCCGTTCACGAAACTCATGTAAGTCGCCTTCTACGGAAGTATCGCAGACTTTGCGACCTTGACGTAGTACGATCATTCGGTCACTGACCCGGTAGATATCTTCCAGGCGATGACTGATGATGATAATTGATGCGCCCTGCGCTTTGAGCTCCTTTATTAATTCAAGCACCTGGTCAATGGCTGCTACGCTCAAAGCTGCGGTAGGTTCATCCATGATGATGACCTTGGCATTGAAGGCGGTCGCGCGGGCAATAGCCACAGCCTGGCGCTGGCCGCCAGAGAGTCTTTCCACTTTTTGGCGTACAGATTGGACTTTGATTTTAAGACGATTTAGCAGATTTTTCGTTTCCTGCTCCATGTGATGATAATCCATTACCCCAATCGGACCAAATTTCAGCCGAACTACTTCGCGTCCCATGAAAACATTCGCGGCCACGTCGAGATTGTTGGCCAAGGCATAATCCTGATAAACCATCTCAATTCCCTGATGGCGCGCATCCATAGGGTTGGTAATATGCGCCTTCTTCCCATCGAGAAGGATTTCTCCTCCATCGGGAATATAGGCTCCGCTGAGGACTTTCATAAGGGTGGATTTGCCGGCAGCGTTGTCACCCATTAACCCTAGTACTTCATTGTGTTGTAATGCAAGATCTACGCCGCGCAGCGCCTGGACTGCGCCAAAGTTCTTCTTGATGTTTCGCATTTCCACGACAGGCGTGGTTTTTATTGTAGATGTCATAGAAATATCCCTTCTCTGCTCATGTGTGCCGAGACCGATGATTTAACCTTTAAGCGAACCTGCAAGCAAGCCACGCAAGAAGTAACGTCCAAGGAATATGTAAACCAGCAAAGTGGGCAAAGCTGCCAGAAGTGACCCCGCCATCTGCACATTCCAGGCGATGATTTGGCTGCCTGCCATGTTGTTAAGCGCAACGGTGATTGGCCAATCTGTATTCCCTGTAAGTATGACCGCAAAGAGAAAATCGTTCCATGCAGATGTAAATTGCCAGATAAGAACTACAACGAAGCTGGGAATGGATATAGGGAGCAGGATGTGTCGGTATACCCCTAACATGTCAGCACCGTCAATTTTTGCAGCTTCGAGCAATTCTTGGGGTAAGCTGGCATAATAATTGCGGAAGGTAAGTGTTGTAATGGGGATACCGTATATGATATGTGCCATTGCCAGGCCTGCCAATCCTTTTATTCCAATCGCGTTCATGAATTGCACTAAGGGGATGATGATGCTCTGGTACGGAATGAACATGCCAAACAAGATAAATGGGAAGATGATGTCGGCTCCACGAAACTTCCATTTGGCTAAAATAAAGCCATTCAACGATCCGAGCATAGATGATATGAGTGTGGCTGGTATAACCATTAGGAAACTATTTTTTAACGAAGGAGCCAGATTTTTATAGGCTTCTATGTAATTATCAAAGGCAATTCCCTGCGGCAGGTTCCACATTGTTTTGAGATCAACTTCTGCAAAGCTCTTAAATCCAGTTGCAAGTATTACATACATCGGAATTAGATAGAACACCGTCATAGCAATCAGCGGAACGTAAAGCCAGTTTTTTCCAATGCCCAACTTTTTCATTGCTGAACCTCTGTCTTCAAGGTGTAACGGATGTACGGGATGATTAGCACCGCCACACTGATTAGCAGGAGGATGCCGATGGCTGCACCCCGTCCATAAAATAGGCCGTCAAATGTAGTTTGCCACATGTAGATGGCAGGTACATCCAACGGGAGTTGCTTGCCAGCAATAGCAATTATCAGATCGAACACTTTCAAGGACATGTGGCCAAGGATGATGAGCGCACTCAGGGTAACGGGAGCAAGAAGGGGCAGGATGATGTGGCGATAGATTTGGATTTCGTTTGCACCATCAATTCGTGCCGCTTCTTTTAGTTCTTGTGGGACAGCGCGTAAACCTGCCAGATAGAGCGCCATAGTATATCCCGACATTTGCCAAATCGCAGCCAGGGCAATGGCTGCCATACCCCAGGTCGGGGTAGTGTGCCATTTGTTGACTAGGAAATCCAAGTTGAGTGATGTGAACAGGAGATTGAATCCGCTCATGCGTGAGCCTTCAGCCGGATTCATTAGCCAGCGCCAGACCACGCCTGTGACAATATAAGATATAGCCATGGGGAAAAGGAACAAACTGCGAAAAAAACCTTCCCCTTTCAGCCCTTGATCAAGCATAACTGCCAGAATAAAGCCCAGTAAAATGCTTCCAATGACAAATACGCCTGTGAAAATTAGAGTGTTACGCACGTCAACGTGAAAACGGGGATCAGAAAATAATGCCAGATAATTTTTAATGCCCGCCCAGGAATAATCCGGATTCAGGCCTTTCCAGTTGCTGAGCGAAACACGCACAGACCAACCAATGAAACCATAGACAAAAATCAGCACAGCCAAAATTGATGGGGAAATAAGGATGATGGACAGGTAGCGGTCTTTATTTTTAAACATACTAGACCTCGCTTTTTTGATAAAAAATCTGGAGGCTCTACTATTGCAGAACCTCCAGATTGTACACTAGTTTTTACTGGCAGGGGCCAGAGCTAGCGCAGGCAGCCACGAGTGCCGCCTGGAAGCTTTCCACGTTCGGGGCCGCTACAAATAGGCCTAGAGCGGTGTCGATTTCGGACTTCCAAGAGTCGTTGGCAACTACGCCATGTGTCAAGGAGCCGGAAACGGTGTTGGTGGACCAATCAGCCATAGCTGTCTGGAGATATTCACCGAACAGAGCAGGGTCGCAGTCCGTGCGAGCACAGATGGAGCCCTTGACGGGGTTGAAGGCTTCTTGACCAGCCTTGGAGCCAGCAATCTTCAGCCATGCTTCAGCGCCTTCAGGGTGCGGGGCGCCAACAGCTAGAGTGAAGGAGTCGGACAGGAATTGGAAGACGCCAACGCTACCGGGAGTGGGGGCCCAACCGTAATCAACCATCGGTTCTTTGCCAAGTTCAATGAAATACCCAGCAGCCCAGTCTCCCATTACGTTGAAGGCAGCATCGCCATTCACAACGAGTTGTGAAGCATCCTGCCAAGAAAGGGAAGCAGCATCAGAGTTTGTGTAAGTCAAAACCTTTGCGAAGTTCTCGAGAGCTGCTGTAACTTCAGCACTGGCCCAATCGGTGGAGCCATCCCACAAGCCATCATAAGCATCGGAGCCAAGAGAGCCGAGGAGAACAGTTTCGAGCAGGTGTAATTGGGTCCATTGCTCGCCTAAGGCGAGTGGGGTAACGCCAGCGGCCTGGAGGGTATCCATAGCAGCAAACCATTCATCCATAGTAGCGGGAACGGCTACACTATTAGCTTCCAGAATCGCAGGGTTATACCACAAAACATTTGCGCGATGGATGTTGACGGGTACAGAGTAGATGTTGCCATTGTCAGAGATGAGCGGGATGAGAGTTTCGGGCATTACATCGATCCAGCCTTCAGCCTCATACAGGTCGTTGAGTGCTTCAATTTGACCACCGGCAACGTAGGTGCCAATTAACTCTTGACCAGCGTGACCCTGCCAACTATCGGGTGGATCGCCAGCTTGTAAGCGGGTAGCCAGCACTGCGCGCGCGTTTGTTCCAGCGCCGCCAGCAACTGCTGCGTTGATGAATTCAACGTCAGGATATTCTGCATTGAAGACTTTGATCATCGCTTCGAGACCAGCAGCCTCACCGCCGCCAGTCCACCAGGAGAATACTTCAACCTGGGTCGCTTCAGCAGGGGGCATAGCTGCCTCACCTAAACCAGTGAATTCGCTGGCAGGCCAGTACCCGGAGTCGATGATGGCTTTCTGGACATTATCTTTGTCAACCGCGATGACCTCGGACGGCTTGGCGGGTACATCGATCGTGCCGTTGTTGTAAGTGTTGGTTTCCGGAGGTGTTTTGCCTTCAAGGAACGCAACCGCGGCGGCGATCGCATCGCTTACCAGTGTGCGAACATCTTTTAGAACGGTCATGGACTGCTTGCCATCAATAATGTATTGAACGGAAGCGATTTCAGCGTCCTGGCCGGTGACAACATAGCTGGAAACATCTGCATCGGCGCCGAAGGCATCAGCAATAGCGCGAGCGGTGCCATCATTGGGGGCCAGGATGAAGACATCACCTTTGTCCGCAGCGGCAGCGGCTGTCAGGTTGGACTCTGCCAGGGTCTTGGCGGTGTCGAAATCCCATTCAGTAGTGACCTGGCCGATGATCTGACCCATCTCATCGCGGGACAGGGTTGCCTTATCTTGCAGGGCAACTGCTTCGCTGGAGTTGACAACGTAGAAGGTGCCATCAGCGATCTTGGGTTGCAGCACGTTCCAGGCACCTTCAAAGAACAGGAAGGCGTTGTTGTCGGAAGCGGCGCCAGCATACAGATAGAGTGGGTTGTCAGAACCTTCGGCTTTGTCAACCAGGTACTGGGCCTGGGCAGCGCCAACGGCGATGCTGTCGAAGGTGACATAGTAGTCCACGGCTTCGGTATCGCGGATCCAGCCGCGCGGGCGGCTTCAGCAGCCGCAGCTGCGGCGGTGCCGTCCTGCGGGCAGATGATGATGACCTGCACGCCTTTGGTGATCAGGTTTTCAACGTTGGTCTTTTCCTTAGCGGAGTCGCCTTCGCTGAAGAGGATCTCGACTTCGTAGCCGGCAGCTTTGAAAGCGTCATTGAAGCGGGTTTCGTCCTGGATCCAGCGCGGCTCTTCCCTTGTGGGTAGAACGACGCCAACAGCAAGTTCGGCTCCATCGGGCTCTGGTGGAGCTTCAGTTGCGGCACTACCGCCACAGGCGGAAAGAATTATTGTGGTAATCATGAGTACAGCCATTAAGCTGTACCACATTTTCTTAGACATGATGTCATCTACAACGATGCTGACTGCGCCCATCAGGCTTGCGTCAGTTTCAAAGTTGGACAATAGAATGTCCACCTTGGGGCTGATCTCAGGAAGCGAATGCTTTACAGCCGTGTCCTTAATCGAAGGTAGAAGATAATTTCCAACAATACTGAGCGGCCCACCCAAAATGATTTTTTCGGGATTTAGAATGTTGATCAGGGCTAAAAAGCCAATTCCCATGGCTGTTCCTGTTTCAGAGAGCGCTTCAATTGTCTCTTTGTCGCCTGCATCGGCTGCCTGTTTTATGATTGATATGGATAGATGTGCATTCTGATGTTCCATCAGTTGCGGGATGATGCTACTGCGTTTTGTTTCCAGTCGGGCCTGAACACGCCGAATGATGGATAATTGATTTGCATATGTTTCCCAACATCCACGGTTACCACAATAGCAGGGGGCTTGAAAAGGTTCAGCCATGATGGGAGTGTGACCAATCTCTCCGGCATATCCAACATTGCCTCGATGCAAATCTCCATTAAGGAATAAGCCACCGCCAATCCCAACTCCAGCAAAGACAAAAATAAAATCTTGACATTGCCGCGCTGCCCCAAAGAGGTGCTCTGCAACTGCAGCTGCATTAGCGTCATTTTCAACAAAGACTTTCAGGCCTGTGTGTTCTGTGAAAAAATCTCGTAGTGGAACATTTTTCCATTGTAAGTTTGGAGCAAAGATAAGAAGCCCTTCATCCAGGTTGACAGTTCCAGGGATGGCAATGCCGAGACCCAAGAGATCTAGTTTTTGATCTTTACAATAATCTATTGCTTTGTGTATCAACTCTAAAGTCTGGTTGAGTGTTTTTTCCTGCGCATCTGCGGGGTCTGAATCTGCGGTTAGTCGCCACAATACATTGCCTGTGAAGTCTGTTAGCGCAACAGCGACAAAATCTACACCCAATTCTGTGCCTATAATTCCACCAGCCTGAGAGTTGATTTCCAGTATTCTTGCAGGGCGTCCCGTACCAACAGAGTTCAATCCGGTTTCATGAATAAGCTTGTGACTCAAAAGGTACTCTACCAGACTGGAAACCGTAGATTTGTTTAACCCCGTCGCCTGTGCTATTTGCGCACGGGATATAGGTGCGCTATTGTGAATGTGACGAAGCGCGAGTGAAAGGTTGAGCTCACGAACAAGGGCCTGATCAGCCGAATTTTGGGTAGCCATGGGGTTAGTATGTTGGGGCAACCAACTAATTAAATTATATACTTTTAAAAATATTTGTCAACTACGAGATTCTTAAAAAAATAAAAAGCGCAGAGCTTTTGCTCCATTCCTTATTATCTGGTTTATGAAACTATTTAATCAATTCTTAGTGGGGTAGAAGGCTACTTCTCTTATGATATCTTCAATCGAACCAATACTATCAGGGCGAGAACCAGTAAAAAGGTTGGAAAACAATTTAAATCAGCCGGGCTTTCCGGAATTTGTTCTGCCAACATCGCCATCTTGGTTGCATTCTCACCGGTGCAATTCGTACCACCGCTTTCAGGACAGCGATTGACTCGAATGCAGGAACTGTCATCTGAAAGTGCATAATCATTTACTCCGCGAACCAATATTCCTTCAACTTGATGGGTGGCAGTATTTATGACCGGGGATCCTGAGTTGCTGCCAAAGGTATCGAGATTTGTGACAAAGAAAGGGTTGGCAGCTGAGTTACTCATAACAAAGGCTTCAGATGCAATCTTCATGGGCAGCCCTGATGGGTGCCCTAGAACAGCAACGTTCTTTTGGACCTCAAGATGATCTTCGGTTGCAAAATCAAGTCCCACCCGACCAGTGGGACGATCCAGTTTGATGATCGCGTAATCCAGGTATTGATTTTCCTGAGTAGGAAGCACCTGCGTGATAACTTCTGTGCATCTATAAATGTTATCTTTGGTTAATGTTGCCAGGGAATTGTCAGATTCCATGAAGTAACCGAATACAATACTTGTATCTGAACAGGGTGCTTTTTGAAGACAATGCCCTGCAGTTACAAGAATATTTTCTTTTACGAGGAAGCCAGTACAAAAGCCTGGAGCAAGCTGTGAAGCAAACAGTTCCCCTGAGCACATGGGTGCATTCGCGCCTTCAACAAGCCATCCCATCTCGCTTATTTCATTGAGAGTATATCCATCTAGCGAAACTGAATTCCCCGACATATTCACCTGTTTTGAATTTACGAAAATGGCAACAGAAGCTGCCATTTCTTTCAACTTTGAATCTGAATGCTGAAACAACTCTGTGCGCGAATCCTGACCATACTGGACTGGCTCTAAAGGGCTGGGCTCGATTGGTTCGGCTGGCACTTCCGGTTCCTCTGGCGCGGCAGGTTCTTCAGCAGGTGCAGCTGGTTCTTCTGGGACTGCAGGCTCTTCAGGTGCAGCGCCTCCAGCACACGCTGAGAGAATCACCATAACAGCAAACAAGAAAAATAGAACCGATATTTTTTGCCTGAAACCTTTTGTGGGCATAAAAAGCCTCCGATTGGAGAAATAAAAAAACTCCTGGTCAGATTTTACTTGACCAGGAGCAAGGTAAGCAAGTTGTAATAATTATGCGGACTTCAGCGCATCCCAACCAGCATAACGACCTGTTTCCCCTAACTCAGCTTCAATCCGTAATAACTGATTGTATTTTGCAACCCGATCCGAACGAGCGGGTGCTCCCGTCTTGATCTGACCGGCGTTCATCGCCACTGCCAGGTCTGCGATGGTGGCATCTTCGGTCTCTCCGGAACGATGGCTGGTGACCGTCCGCCAGCCTGCGCGATGGCACATTTGCACGGCCTCGAAGGTTTCGGTCAGGGATCCGATCTGGTTGACCTTAACCAGCAGGGCGTTGGCTGCCTTTTCCTTGATGCCACGGCGCACACGCTCAGGGTTGGTGACCAGCAAATCGTCACCCACGATCTGAAGTTTATCGCCCAGTTTTTCCGTCATCAGTATCCAGGCTTCCCAGTCGTCCTGTGCCAGGCCATCTTCGATTGAGACAATTGGATAATCTTTCACCCATTTGGCCCAGAAATCGACCATTTCTGAGCCGCTGAGCATCTTTCCTTCTGTGCGCAGGTTATAGGTCTTGGTTTTCTCGTCATAGAACTCAGATGCAGCCGGGTCGAGCGCGATAGCAACGTCTTGACCACGACCAGCTTTGAAACCAGCTTTTGAGATGGCTTCCAAGATGACCTCGACGGCCTCACTGTTAGCTTTCAGCGCCGGGGCATATCCACCCTCGTCGCCGACCAGGGTGGCGTAGCCTTTCTCCTTAAGCACCGACTTGAGCGCGTGATAGATTTCTGCGCCCCAGCGCACGCCTTCTGCAAAGGTGGGCGCGCCAAATGGCATGACCATAAATTCTTGCGCATCTGTCGATTGCCAGCCAGTGTGAGCGCCGCCGTTCAAAATGTTCATCATCGGAACGGGCAGCACGTGCGCGTACACGCCACCCAGATAACGGTAAAGCGGCAAGCCAAGCGAGTTCGCCGCAGCCTTTGCCATTGCCAGGCTGACGCCCAGAATGGCGTTCGCGCCCAACTTGGATTTGTTTGGTGTTCCGTCCAAAGCCAGCAGTTCCATATCAATGGCTTTCTGGTCGCTGGCATCCCAGCCAAAAAGCATCTCTGCAATTTGCCCGTTGACGTTGGCAACAGCCTGAGTCACGCCTTTGCCAAGATAACGCTTCTTGTCACCGTCACGCAGTTCCAGGGCTTCGTGTGTACCAGTCGAAGCGCCCGAAGGGACGGCTGCGCGTCCCCACGAACCGTCTGCCAGAATGACTTCCACTTCAACGGTCGGGTTGCCGCGCGAATCTAAAATTTCCAATGCGGAAATGCCTTCAATAATAGTGTCCATGTTATTCTCCCGGGGTTAAGTTTTTATGAAGATGCAAGCATAATCGCTGTGCCTTCTTATTGGTGATATTGTAGCCCTGCCTAGTATAATCCACTTTCGATACCTTTTTTGTGAGGCTGTATGACTCAGTTCGATAACCAAACACTCGACCCTCGTGATCGCAAAAGCTTTGCGTTTCATGCTACGCTCTTCCGCAAACTTTTTGTTGCCTTCCTCAGGCAGTTTTTTCGATTATTTATGAAAATAGACGTGCAGGGGCTTGAGCATCTCCCTCCAGACGGCCCGGTCGTGATCGCATGCAACCACGTCACCAATTTCGATGTTTTCCCGATGCAATTGAGTTTGCCTCGCCCGATCTTTTTTATGGCCAAAGCTGAGCTATTTAAGTTCCCGCTTATGGATGTAGCCCTGCGCAACCTGGGCGCTTTTCCGGTCTATCGCGGTGAAAAGGATGCCTGGGCAATGAGACATGCCCGGGTAGTGTTGCAGCAAGGACAGACACTGGGAATGTTCCCGGAGGGGACGCGCAACAAGAGCCTTGGACTGGGTGTAGCCAAAACCGGAACCGCGCGCATGGCGATCGAGACCGGAAGCCCGATCGTGCCAATGGTATTGATAGGCACTGACGGCTTCTTCAAAGGCTTCCCGCGCCGCACAAGCGTGACCGTGAAACTGCTCCCGCCATTGCAAGCTTATCCTGGCGAAACGCCGCTGGCCTTGACCGATCGGTTAATGTTCAGTATGGCCGCTGAACTGCCGAAGGAGATGCGCGGGGTGTATGCTGAAATCCCGAAGGGGTTTAGAAATTAACAATACTCCTCAGAGGCTTAGCCCTTATGGGAGCATTTTGCAGCACGAATTGATTATTTTCCGACTGTGGACAGTTTGAAGGGCAGGTAAATAGGGCAGACACTGACTGTAGCGGTCAGCGCGAATATCACTGCCAGGATCAGAAGCACGATCCCAAATGTGCCGGATACCGTCCCGGTAAAGTATAGCGCTGCAAAGATAGCTGCCAAAACAAAGCGGACGATGCGATCAGTAGAACCTATATTCTTTTCGATTTTCATTTTGATTCTCCTTATGACGTCAAAAATTGAATGAGATATACCAACCCGGTGACCAGGCTGATGCAGATCAGGCATACCAGTGCCAGTTTGATGATTTTTGTTTTTGTGTCGTCCATCCTGTGCTCCTGAAATTTCCTGGTCTGTTATTTTAGATGTGCTTTTTACCGGAAAGTTACATGTAGCGCGGAATACCGAACTTAAAAACAACAGGGCTTCAAAAATTCTGAAGCCCTGTTGTTTAATGGCCACTTACGTGATTATTTTGTTTTCACTGCGATTTTCTTAGTCTTGGATTCCTGTGATTTTGGAAGACGCAGGCGCAAAACACCGTCGTTGACTTCTGCCTCGATCTTATCCCGGTTGATCTCATCTGATAGCCGAAAACTGCGCTGGTAGTCGCCCTCCTCATACTCAGCGTATGCAATATCGTAATCACCTGTCCGCAAAGGCTCAACATAGGCATTGATAGAGAGCACGTTCTTTTCTAAGGTGATATCAACGGTCTTTTCATTCGCACCAGGGATGTCAGCGAGAACGATGATCTCTTTTTCGGTTTCGTAAATATCAGCTTTTGGGATGAAACTCCGGCGTGAGCGGGTGCGTTCCATCTCATCGGCGGGAATCTCTTCTTGTTTTTGAACTTCCATAGTTTGATCTTTCTTAGTCATAGAAACACCTCCACATTTTCTTGGATGGTCGGTCTATTTGGTATTTATAGTGATTTTCTTGGGTTTGTCGGCTTCTGCGCGCGGCAGGCTGATTAGTAGGACACCATTTTTAAAGTTGGCTTTCACCTTATTTGTATCCACCATGAAGGGCAATTGAATCGTCCGGCTAAATGCGCCATAATTTCGTTCGTGGCGGTGATAACGCGCTTCTTTAGCCACATCATCCGGCTTCCGCTCCCCGGAAATGGAAAGCGCATCTCCTGTAACATCAATATCGATATCATCAGGATGAACACCGGGCATCTCTGCGCTAATGAGCTGCCCATCCTCATTCGTCCAGATGTTGATGGCCGGATAGTTGGGAGAATTAATCACACGCCCTTTGCTGGTCGCATTAAAGAGGCGGTTCATCTCATGCTGGAGTTGATCCATTTCCTGCCATATACTGGGTCTTCTGAAACTTCGATACATAGCATTTACCTCCTTTGAAAGGAATATGAATTTAGATTTACATCTACAAGTATAGGAATCGGTTGTTAAAAATAAATTGAACAAACATAAGAATAGCGTTAAAAGTTCAGCTCTTCTTATGTTTATTTGCAGATGCCTGGACCTCAGCTGTACTTTTAGACAAAGCTGCCTCAATAATCTGCTGAATGCGCGGTGCCATGCTAGAAGGGTCAGGATGCAACCCCTCGACCAGCAGTGCGCTGTCATAAATCTGTTCGATGATCAGGGTTTGCAAATCGGCTTCTGAACTCATTTCGACCAGATTCTTCAAAATCGCATGCGATGGATTCAATTCCAGGATTTTCTTGGGAATTTCGTAATCCTGGCCTAGATATTTATAAACGCGCTGCAACTCCGGATTCGGACTGCCATCCGGGTCTACCAATCGTGCAACAGATTGCGATAAGCGTTTGCTGGCGCGTACGTCTGTTACACGCTCCCCTAGAACTATCTTGAAGCTTTCGATAAGGCTATTAAAATCGTCATCCGGGATTTTCTCTGTTTCAGTTTCTTCTTTTGGCTTCTCCGGGGTATCGATTTCGGCCTGCGCAACATTCGTGAATTCAAAATCTTTGTATTTGTGCAAACCCATCAGCATGAACGAATCCATCGGATCAGTGAGCAGCAACACTTCCGTGCCTTGTGATTGGAAGTAATCCAGATGCGGGCTGCGCAGCACGGACTTGGGGTCGTCGCCAACGATATAATAAATTTCCTTTTGTCCGTCTTTCATACGTTCCGCATATTCGTCCAGAGACGACCAGGTTTCGAGGTGCAAGGTTGTCTTGAAGCGCAGAAGCGGCTGGATGTTTTCGGCCTCCACCGGATTGGCTGCGATGCCCTGCTTGAGATACACACCGAACTCCTGCCAGAATGCTTCGTATTTTTCCTTATCATTCTTAGCAAGATTCTCCAATTCCTTCATAACTTGTCCGGTGACTACCTTTTTCAAACGCGGCATCAAGCCCACCGACTGAACTGTCTCACGCGAGACGTTCAATGGCAGATCTTCTGAGTCAACTACACCCTGTACGAAACGCAAATATTCGGGCAATAGATCCTTGTTGTATTCGTCGATCAAGATGTTGCGGGAATATAGTTTGACCCCATCCTCTTTGCGCAGGGAAAGCACTCCACGCTCGCCTTTGCTCGGAATGTACAGCAGGGCATAAAGTTGAACTGGCGCATCGGTGATGGTGTGGATGTGCAGCAACGGATCTTCGAAATCCAGGGTTGCTTGACGGTAGAAATCCTTATATTGCTCTTCGGTCACATCCGATTTCGATGTGCGCCAGAGCGAAGTCTGTTTGTTGACTTGCTTTTCATCATCACCCACATATATTGGAAAGCCGATATAGTCTGAATGTTTGTGGATAATATTTTTTAAACGGAACTCTTCGGCAAATTCGGCCGCATCTTCTTTCAGCTTGATTTCGACTTTTGTGCCGCGTTCTTTCATCTCCGCCGGACTGACCTGGAAATCATCCTCGCCGGTGGCGTACCAACTGACAGCCTTGGCGCGCGGCTTATAAGAGCGCGACGTGACTCGTACCCAGTCTGCTACCATGAAAACGGAATAAAACCCGACCCCGAATTGCCCGATGACCTGGGTCAGATCTACACTCTTATCCTTGGCTGCTTCGATGAAGTTGCGCGCTCCCGATTGCGCGATGGTGCCGAGGTTTTCAATAATCTCGTCTTTGGTCATGCCGATGCCGGTATCCTGAATGGTAATGGTGGCAGCCTCTTTGTCCGGGGTGATGCGGATAGACAATTCGGCTTTAGGGTCAAGTACGTTCTGTTCCGTTAACATCTCGAAGCGGATACGGTTGAGCGCGTCTGAAGCGTTCGAGAGCAGTTCGCGCAAGAAGACATCCCGGTCTTTGTACAGCGAATGGATCAGGATGTTGAGTAGTTGTTTGGTTTCGGCTTTGAAGGTGAAGGACTGGCCTTCTGCATTGGAATTGTTATCGGTCATTTTTGCCTCCTGAAGGACTTGTGTTTTGCCTTTTGGCGAATAATAACATTTTCTATTGTATCGTCCCAGCGTCAACTCGTGACAAGATTTTCGTTAGAAAAATGTTAGCAGAATTTGACGGACTTCTTGTACACTTTTTAACTTTTATTGACGTTTTTCATATAATTGTGTTCTAAAATTAGGAGTGTAAGGTAAAAACCATTATTCCTAAAAGGAGGTTCACTATGTCCAATCTAACTCGTTGGGAGCCAGTACGCGAAATGATGACTTTGCGGGAGGCTATGGACCGGCTGTTCGATGATGCTTTTACTCGTCCGCTCAGCATGAGTGGGGTCTCCGCCACGCCTGCCATTGACATGTACCAGACCGATGATGAAGTGGTTGTGAAGGCAACCCTGCCCGGCCTGACTGCGGATGATATTGATATCACCGTGACCGGCGAAACGCTGACATTGCGCGGCGAATACAAGCAGGAGACCGAAGAAAAGCAGGCCACCTATCACATTCGCGAACAACGTTCCGGTTCTTTCGAACGCTCACTCATGTTGCCTACGGATGTGAAGGCCGATAAGGCCAGCGCCAACTTTGAAAACGGTATTCTGACCATTGCTATGCCAATTGCCGAAGAAGTCAAACCGCGCTCGATCACCATTAAGACCAAATAAGCATTAGCCCAAATCAACAAAAAGCCTTCCGAAGTTTTAGATACTTCGGAAGGCTTTTTGTATCAACAGGCTGTCAGTTCTAACCACGCCCTTATCCCATCATCATCAGCCAATAGGTTAGCGTATAAATCAACACGCCGCCAATCAAGCCGGCCAGCACATCTAGGATATAGTGTTGTTTTGTGTATAGAGTTGACAATGCAATCAAAATTGCCCAAACGAGGCTGATGCTCCCAGCTGTTGGTCCAGCAACCAAAAAGTTTGCGCCCACCACCGGCACGGATAGTGCAACATGCATACTGGGGAAGTTTCCATAGGGTTTGCAAGTTTTCTGAAACAAGTCAATCATCTTGCCTGATAGGCCATCCGCAACAAGTATTTCATTGCGCTCTATTTTGCTGGGCACAATAGCGTGAATCAGAGTGGCTATCACTGTGATGGACCCGAAACTCGCCAGCATCCAATAAAAATGCCGGGCTTCTGTTAGGATAATGAAGGGTTGTATTACGAAAAAATAGGTGGAAAAATAGACCAGCGCCAATTGAGGTACAAAGGGGATTCTCCCATCCAGTGGCATTGCTAAATCCAGGCGGCGTTGCGGATCCACTTGAAGCCGGTTGACAAAGAAGTAGATTCCAATCCAGCCGAGTAACGTCAGGGCTAGAATTTCAAGGCGGAACTGGAGAGAGAGGATTGTATCCATAGTTATCACCAAAAGCTGCAACTATTTAAGCTTTGCTTTTTTCTTTGCGGCCTTGACTAACCCAATAAACAACGGGTGCGGACGCATTGGCCGGGATAAAAATTCCGGATGAAACTGGCTGGCAACCATGTAAGGGTGATCGGCGATTTCAGCGATTTCGACCAGTTTACCATCGGGGGACATCCCGGAGAAGTTCATGCCGGCTTTTTCAAACTCAGCCTTGAAGTTGTTGTTGAACTCGAAACGGTGACGATGCCGTTCGTCCACGTTGGGAACAGCATAGGCGGCGGCGGCCTTCGTCCCTTTTTGAAGCAGGCAGGGGTATAGTCCGAGGCGCATGGTACCGCCCATGTCGGTGATGGAGCGTTGTTCCAGCATCAAGTCGATCACGGGCGTCTCTGTTCCGCGGTCGAATTCCGATGAGTTTGCATCTTCGTGGTCGAGCACGTTTCGGGCGAAGTCTATGCACATAACCTGCATCCCCAGGCAAAGACCAAGATACGGCACCTTTTTCTCACGCGCGTAGCGGGCAGCCATGATCTTGCCCTCGATACCGCGTGAGCCGAATCCACCCGGCACGAGGATGGCATCCGCGGTTTGGAGGATTTCCCAGCCCTTGTTCTTTTCCAGGTCAGCGGAATGTACCCAGCCGATTTCCACTTCAACACCTTGCGCTAACGCGGCATGCTTGAGTGCCTCGCGCACTGACATGTAGGCATCATGCAATTCTACATACTTTCCAACCAGCGCGACTTTAACGATTGGTTTAGACGCACGCACTTCCTTGACCAATTTTCTCCAGGGCTTCCAATCGGGAGTTTGCGTTGCTTTCAGGTTCAGGCTTTTGATCACGAAGTCGGCTACGCCTGCTTCTTCTACCAGCAGAGGAACTTCGTAGAGCACGTCAGTGGTCATCATTGGCACAACCGCTTCTTTTTCTACATCACAGAACAGAGCGATTTTGTCACAGATGCCATTTTCAATTGGATGGTCGCAGCGTGCGATGATCATGTTGGGCGAGATACCGATTGAGCGTAGGGCGGCAACGGAATGCTGCGTGGGCTTGGTTTTGATCTCGCCAGTCGCGCCAATGTATGGCAGCCAGGTGACGTGGATGAAAAAGACATTCTCACGTCCGACTTCGTTACGCATTTGCCGCAGGGACTCCATAAACGGTTGCGACTCGATATCACCGACCGTGCCGCCGATTTCGACCAGCACGATCTCGGCCCCGGTCTCTTTCGCAACCAACCCGACCCGACGCTTGATCTCGTTTGTGATGTGCGGAATCACCTGGATAGTGCCGCCCAAGTAATCGCCATGTCGCTCTTTCTGGATGACCTCGGCATATACCTGCCCGGCAGTAAAGTTGCTAACCCTCCCTAGTCGGATATCGATGAAACGTTCGTAATGGCCCAGGTCGAGATCGGTTTCCGCGCCATCGTCCAGCACATAGACTTCGCCGTGCTGATACGGGCTCATCGTGCCCGGGTCAACGTTTATGTATGGGTCCAGTTTTTGTACTGCCACTTTGAAACCGCGTTCCTTGAGCAACAAACCTAGTGCAGCTGCGGTAACACCTTTGCCAACCGATGAAACAACGCCGCCGGTAAAGAATATATATTTTGGAGTCATATATCACCTCGTTTTGAGACCTAAATTCCTTTAGGGTTTGGATATAGATTAAGAGAAACGGGGAGGGCGGTTGAGCCCTCCCCGTTGGGAGTTGTTTTCTGTTTTGGGTGGATGATTTTTCGTTGGTTCATCCTACCAATTTAACCAGATCTTCGGCAGCCCGGCGCATTTCCAGGAAGATCAAGCCCAATTTGGCTTCCTGGCGTGCCAAGGCCGTCAATACGGCTTCGTCGCCAACGGAGGTTAGTACGATTGAACCAGCGTCGCCTTTGATGTAAACCTGCTCAAGCCCCCCGCGCCCAAGTTCACTGGAAATACGCTCCCCCAGGCTGAGCATGGCAGCCGACATAGCAGAAACTCGGTCTTCCTCAACGCCTTGTTGCAGGGCAGAGGCCATGATAAGCCCATCCACCGAAACAATAGCAGAAGCTTCGATGTCGGGGGCAGCAGCTTGCATATTTTGCAAGCGTTCTACCATTTGGTCAGCGCGAGATTTCGTCATAACAAAGGCTCTCCTTGAAGGCTTAATTTCAGCCTGAGTTTACCATAAAACCGCACCCCCTAGAGCTGTCTTTTCCTTTAGATGATGGGTTACGCGAGAAGTTTTGAGAAAAATTGGATTTTCCATCTCAATCGTGTTAAACTTATCGATTGTCATGAAACGTAAGCTCATCATCCTTTTGCTGGTTTTTATCTTCTTGCCTCATCAAGTTCAGGCACAGGAAGAGACACAATTTGTAATTTCATCCCCAGTTGAAGGGCAAATCGTGCAGGGGTTAGTGGTAGTTTCCGGCAGTGTTGCTGTTCTGGGATTTGCAAATTACGAATTGTCTTTCGCCTACCAAGACGATTCTACCCAAACCTGGTTTGTGTTGGCCTCCAGTTCGCAGCCCGTTTTTGAGGGCGAACTTGGCTCCTGGGATACGACTACGCTCACAGATGGGGATTACATCCTACGCTTGCAAGTCTTTTTATTGGATGGTTCTTTACAGGAAACGATGGTGTCGGGTTTGCGCGTGCGGAATTACACTGCTGTGCCGACTTCAACTTTTACGCCCACTGCAACAGCGATAGTGCAGTTTGTGGTACCCACTGCGCAACTGATCGCACCCGCACCTGCTACCGCTACTCTATCTCTCCCAACGCCTACTCCATTGCCTCCCAATCCTGTTAGTTTGGCAGGAACTTCTATTGCAAGCGCTTTGGGAAGGGGAGCTATCCTGGCCTTGTTGTTGTTTCTGGGGTTTGGCATCCTCCTGCGTTTGCTTCGTGATTGAAAACCAAAAAATTATGACTGAAAACACTTTTCTCATCGTTGGGCTTGGAAATCCAGGCCGTGAATACAAAGACAACCGCCACAATGTCGGCTTTATGCTGATAGACCGACTTTCTGTCCGATTGAATGCGCGTATGAGCCGCGTGCAAGCCAAAGCGCTGGTCGGCTCAGTGATGTACGAAGGTAACAAGATCATACTTGCCAAGCCGCAGACTTATATGAACTTGTCCGGTCAATCTATCCAGGGACTGGCCCGCTTCTATAAATTGCCTCTTGAGAATATGATCGTTTCCCACGACGATCTCGATCTGCCTTTTGGAACCATCCGCATCCGCCCAGGCGGGGGACCTGGTGGGCAAAAAGGTGTTGCCTCTACCATTGAGCGATTGGGCACCAAGGATTTTCGCCGTCTGCGCATAGGCATTGGAAGGCCGCCCGGGCGTATGGATCCGGCAGCGTATGTGCTGCAAGATTTCCCAAAAGCCGATCAATTCATGCTTTCCGAGGTTCTTGATCACGCTGCTGATGCTGTCTTGACCTTCATCGCCGAGGGGCTAAATACCGCCATGAATAAGTTCAACGGCGATATTCAAACTTAGTAATTGAGAAGAACATTTTTCCCATGGAATCCCTCATTAATACCATTCAGGGTTTGCCTCAATATACTGCTCTCCTGAAACTCTTACTGGAAGGCACTATCCATCCCGGCCTGGGACTGCCACGCGCTGCCCGTTTACCCCTGTTGGCAGCTTTGCATGCTAATTTGGAGCAGGTCGTTTTGCTGGTCACTGACCGTGCGGATCATGCTCTGAGCCTGTTCGATGAGTTAGGTTTTTGGGCGGGAGATGTTCCGCGATTCCATTTTGCTGAACCCAATCCGCTATTCTATGAACCGGCAGCTTGGGGAACTGCTACCCGTCGTGAACGCTTGCAGGCCATCACCAGTCTGGCGCGTTATCATCTTCCATTTACTGAGAAACCTGAAAAAACACCTATTATTGTAACTTCTGCGCGCTCACTGATGACGCGTACTTTGCCACGCCGTGACTTTCTAAAAGCCTGCAAACGTCTCACGGTTGGGCAAACGATCCAGCCAGAACCCTTGCTGCGTTCCTGGGCAGAGATTGGATACCAGCGCGTGGATACGGTGCTTGAGCCCGGGCAGTTTTCCCATCGCGGCGGTTTGCTGGATGTTTGGCCTCCTGTAGAACCGCATCCCGCACGCCTGGATTTCTTCGGCGACGAGATCGAAACTATCCGTCGCTTCGACCCAGGCTCGCAACGCACAATCAAAAAGATAGATGATTTGCTCATCACTCCCGCACGCGAATTCCTGCAACCTGACCTGTCAGACTTGTCAGATCTTGTAGACCAATCAGACCAAATCTCCGAATTCCATATCCCGCTCTTACACAGTACCCCTGCCACTCTGCTTGATTATTTGCCACAAAAGGCATTGGTGCTGGTTGACGATGTTTCTGTAGTTTCGGCGGTGGTCAGCGAAGTCGAAGAGCAGGCTGTCAAGCTGCGGCAGGAAAGCATCGCGGAAGAAACGTTGGCTAACGACTTTCCCATCCCATACCTGACTTGGTCGGAACTTGAGGATACATACCATTCTCGCAGTTGGCTTGAATTGGGACATTCCACATCCATAGAGTCCCCGTCTTCCTCAAAGAGAGGGACTAGGGATGAGGGTGAAACAAGTAGCCTTGCATCCTCCTTCGGCCATGACGAACGTTTTGGCGGTCGTCTCAAGCCGTTTATAGCTTATGTAGGTGGATTGGTAGACAGGGGCGAGCAAGTTGTGGTTGTTTCTCGCCAGTCGCCTCGTTTGCAGGAATTGTGGCGCGAGAGTAGGGAACAGGGAGATGGTAACAGTCCAGCCTTCGTTGAGGCGAGTCTTTCCGAAGGATTCACCCTGGCTGATAGCTCCTCTCTACTCTCAACTCATCTAATTACCGATTCTGAGATTTTTGGATGGGAGCGTCCGCAGCCACGTTTGCGTCAGCGGCGGGTTGCCGAAACACCTGAATCTTTATATGCCGATTTATTGGAAGGCGATTATGTTGTCCACATCGACCACGGAATAGGCCGTTTTAATGGTCTCGTGCAAAGGATGCTGGATGGACATGAGCGCGAGTTTTTGGCGGTGGAATACCAGAGCGGTGGCATGCTGTATGTTCCCGTGCACCAGGCTGATCGCCTGACAAGATACGTTGGCCCTGATGGCGGGGTTCCTTCTATTGACAGCCTCGGTGGCCAGGGATGGACTGAGTCCAGAAGTCGTGTTAAAGAAGCTGTGCAAAAGGTGGCTGAAGAGTTGCTCGATCTGTACGCCCGCCGACAGATTATCCAGGGCCATGCATTCCCTGGTGATACTGCCTGGCAAAAAGAGTTGGAAGATTCGTTCCCATATGTGGAAACGGAAGACCAGGCTAAGGCGATTTCTGACATCAAACAGGATATGGAACATGTTCGTCCTATGGATCGCCTGCTATGCGGGGATGTTGGGTATGGCAAGACCGAAGTCGCGTTGCGAGCAGCTTTCAAGGCGGTGATGGATGGCAAACAGGTGGCGATGCTGGTGCCGACCACCGTGCTGGCGCTGCAGCATTATGAAACGTTCTGCCAGCGGCTGGCAGCCTTCCCGGTCAAAGTGGAGATGCTCTCGCGTTTCCGTACGCATCGCGAACAGACCGAGGTTTTGCTTGGATTAGCGCTTGGCGAGGTGGATATCGTCATTGGCACACACCGCCTGATTTCGTCTGATGTGCAATTCAAGGATTTGGGGTTGGTCATCATCGACGAAGAACAACGCTTTGGCGTAACGCATAAAGAACACCTCAAGAAGCTGCGTACTGAAGTAGATGTACTAACACTCACAGCCACACCCATCCCGCGAACGCTCTATATGGCCCTTACGGGTGTACGTGATATTTCAAACCTGAATACACCACCTGAAGAACGCTTACCGATTGTTACCCATGTTGGACCGTACTCACCTAAGCTGGCACGACAGGCCATCCTGCGTGAACTGGAACGCGGCGGGCAGATTTTCTTTGTGCATAACCGCGTGCATACTATAGATGCTATGCGCGCCCATTTGGAGAATCTTATTCCGGAGGCGCGTGTAGGTGTCGGGCACGGTCAGATGCCTGAGAAGCAGCTCGCGCGCGTGATGCGCCAGTTCACAACAAGCGAAATTGACATCTTGCTTTCGACATCCATTATTGAGTCTGGCCTCGATATTCCCAATGCCAACACTTTAATTGTTGACCGTGCCGACACCTTTGGCTTGGCGCAGCTTTATCAATTACGCGGACGTGTCGGTCGTGGTGCCATGCGTGCCTATGCTTATTTCTTCCGTCATCGCAAACTGCCGCCCACTATTGATGGCCAGCAGCGTCTCGAAGTTATCGCCGAAAACACTCAGCTGGGCGCCGGATATTCCATTGCTATGCGCGATCTTGAAATCCGTGGCGCAGGTGATTTGCTCGGCACGCGTCAGCACGGATACATTGCTTCGGTGGGCTTCCACCTCTACACGCGTTTGCTGGCCGATTCAGTTCGTCGCATACGCGCAGTAGCTGGAACGCATCTGCCTGAATCTGCTTCACCTTTCGACGCCATGAACCTGCCGCTTGCTATGCCAGTCAACGTGGATTTGCCTCTTGCGGTTGGCATTCCAGCCGATTACATCCCTGATCAGGATTTGCGCCTGCGCCTGTATCGCCGTATAGCAGACCTGCGCGATGAGAGTGAGATCGATGCAATTGCTTCTGAGTTTAACGACCGTTTTGGATTGCTGCCTGAAATGACGCAAAACTTGCTCTACCAGATGCGCATCAAATTGCGCGCAGAGGAAATTGGACTGGCCTCTATCAGCCTGGAAAATGGACAAATCTTGCTGCGTTACGCTCTCCCCTCAGAAGGAGAGCCAGCGCCTCGCCTCCAGGACCTGGGACCTGCTATCCGCGGTGGGAAGAATGCCTACCGGCTGATGTTTGGCAACCAGCCTGGCTGGCCCATGCGCCTTTTAGATGTGTTGGGACAACTTGCGGAAAAGTAAACTCAATGTTATAGAATCAAAAGAGCCTTGCGAGATGCGTAAGGCTCTTTGTCTATCACTTCAACTGACGTTTTAGACTTTTGATCGCTTCTTCATTCAAGTCGGCCATATCCTCGCGGCGCTCAATCCCCAACGCCTTACGTTGTGCCTCTCTCCACATCTCCAACCGTGCATTGACCTGCGCCTCGTAGCCTTCTTCAGATGGTTGGTAAAAGTATGTTCCCAGCAGCCGCTTGGGGAGGTACTGTTGCGGTGTGTAATGGCCTTCGAATTCGTGCGGATAAACATAATCTTTGCCATGACCCATCGCCTCCGCATCCCGATTGCCATCCATTAAATGACGAGGTACGGACACCTGTCCTTCGTCCTGTAACTTCTTCATGGCCTTGAAGTATGCTCCAGCGCTGTTGGACTTGGGCGCGGTGGCAAGGTACAGCGTTGCTTCAACGATAGGATAAACGCCTTCAGGTAACCCGATATAGTCGTAAGCCTGGGCGGCTGAGTTGGCAACCACCAGTCCCATCGGGTCAGCGAGACCGATGTCTTCGCCTGCCAGGATGATCAGACGGCGCAGGATGAAGCGCGGGTCTTCCCCAGCGTAGAGCATCTTTGCCAGCCAATAGAGCGCTGCATCGGGATCGCTACCACGCACGGACTTGATGAAGGCCGAGATGGTGTCGTAATGTGAGTCGCCGTCTTTATCGTACAGCACTGCGCGGCGCTGGATGGACTCTTGCGCCACGTCGAGTGTAATGTGGATGATACTGTCTTTTCCC
>WOR8_10001736_pt1 | contig 22242 bp, 20 predicted proteins | sample DeeMarSeWOR38_10_FD_19890 | JGI IMG/M metagenome (IMG submission 19890) | reverse complement strand
TGTTATAAGGTGAACAGTTGCACAGGATCAATGAATCTGTATGATTCCTGTGCTTGTTTTTTTTGTCGATTGGGTATAGAGAGTCATATTCGCATGCGAATTAGAGAGCAGGGAGATATGGACTTTGAGGCGCAGGAAAGGCGGTCGCATATAAGGATCATGACAGAAAACATTCATTGCACAAAAGATAATGGAAAGACCAACCAGGCTTACCCTGATGACGTGGAATATCTCACCATAGGGGAAAGAGAAATATATCTGGTGGGCACAGCGCATGTGTCCCAGGGGTCAGTCGACCTGGTAAAGCAAGTTATTGCCAACGAGAAGCCTGATTCTGTATGCGTTGAACTTGATGAAAAGCGCTATAAGGCCCTTTCCGGGAGAAAACGCTGGGAATCCCTTGACTTGAAAGAAATAATAAGGAAAAAACAGCTGTCCACCTTGCTTGTCAACCTGATTCTCTCGTCCTACCAGAAGAAACTGGGCATGCAGCTGGGAGTCATGCCGGGAGCGGAACTCCTGGAAGCCACCCGCGAGGCTGCCAAACATTCCATCCCAATCTCATTGTGTGACCGGGATGTAAGGGTAACCCTGCGCAGAGCCTGGCATGAAACTTCATTCTTTAAAAAGGGATATCTGCTGGCGACCCTGCTGGTGAGTCTTTTTGACAAGACCGAAATCACCGAGGAGAAACTTGAGCAGCTCAAAAAAAAGGATGTATTGTCAGAACTGATGTCCGAGCTGGGTGAGGCCATGCCCGAGTTGAAAAAAGTTTTGTTAGACGAACGGGATATTTATCTGGCGGAAAAAATCAAGATGACATCCGGGAGAAAATTGGTGGCAGTTGTCGGGGCCGGGCATGTGGAGGGCATTAAACAAAGGATACGGGAAGACCACAGCAGCGTTATGCCTTCAATCAGTACATTTCCACCTGTGTCTTCTTCATTAAAAGCTCTGGGATGGGCCATCCCTTTGCTGATAATTAGCTCTCTTATAGCTATCGGCATCCTGAAAGGCGGTTCCGTTGCCGGTGCCAATCTTCTCTACTGGATCCTGGCCAATGGTATTCCTTCAGCCATTGGCGCCATGCTGGCCTGGGCCCATCCGCTGACCATAGCCAGTGCCTTTGCTGCAGCCCCGGTAACCAGTCTGACCCCGGTTATTGGAGCCGGTTATGTTACCGCCTTTGTGCAGGTGCTGGTAAGGCCACCTGTAGTGCGGGAATTTGAAACAGTAACCGAAGATATGGCCACATTGGCCGGCTGGTGGAAAAATAAACTCCTGCGCGTATTTTTAGCATTTCTCTTGCCGGGTTTTGGCAGTATGATCGGGACCTGGATTGGTGGCGTGGAAATTTTATCCAACCTGCTGCAGCCTTAAAAATTCTCACAGTCGGCAGCAGGGCCTGATAACATCATGGGGCACCGGGCGAAAAACCAGTCAATCGCGTTTTTTTATGGGATCAATACTTCTTTTTTATAACATTAAAAACACTGAACAGCTCTTTGTGGCAGTTAATTCCCGATGGCATGAAGAATGAAGACATTACACGTGATGTGATTTATGAAAACAAAGCAGGAATTCAACAAACTTACTGGTAAACAGTCGCGTTACCTCAGAAGCCTGGGACATAATTTAAAGCCTCTTGTCATGCTGGGCCGTGACGGAATAACCGACAATGTCATCAGCGCTGCAGAGGCAGTGCTTGGCGCCCATGAACTGCTGAAGGTAAAGATCGGCAACGGCTGTCAACTGGAGCGGATGGAGGCAGCCGCAGCCATAGCTGAGAAAACCGGCTCCGAACTAGTCCAGGTCTTGGGCAAAACCTTCCTGCTTTTCCGGGAGAATCCTGATCGGAAGGATGAACACAGGATCAAGTTGCCGGAATAAGTGTTATGGCAGCAGCATGGAGCAATCAGAAGGGTTGGCTTGATCTGCAGAATGGAGTCCAGGCTGGGCAGGTTCGGGAAGAAATCATATGACGCGGGACACTCTTTTTAATACGAAAGATTCTGCCGGGAAGTTTGAGTTCAATGAACGGGTCGCAGAGGTTTTTGATGATATGCTTGACCGTTCAGTCCCTTTCTATAAACAGGTCATTGAAATGACTGCCGAGATCCTGGGCAGTTCATTACGAGCAGGTGATGCAGTTTATGACATGGGCTGCTCAACGGGTACGACGCTTCTTCATCTGGCCAGGATTCTGGAATCCAAGAATCTCAAATTTATCGGGGTGGATAATTCGCGGGCTATGCTGGACAAGGCATTACGCAAGGCTGAAATGTTTTCCATGGCCGACAGGATTCTTTTTATTGAGCAGGATATCACCAGAGCTGACTTTTCCGGAGCCGGGGGAGTAATTTTGAATTATACCCTGCAGTTTATCAATCCTTCAGTAAGACTGGGGTTTCTTCAGAAGATTCATAAAGGACTCCGCCCAGGCGGTCTCCTGATTCTGAGTGAAAAGGTGGTCAGCCGGCATAAAGAATTCAATAAACAGTTTCTGGATTCATATCATCAATATAAAAAGAGACGCGGCTACTCTGAACTTGAAATCGCCAACAAGCGTGAGGCCTTGGAAAATGTGCTGATCCCTCTTTCCATCCAGGAAAACATGGACATGCTTTTGCAGGCGGGATTCAACAGGACAGCAACCTTTTTCCAGTGGTTCAATTTTGCCTCACTCGTTGCCTGTAAATAATTTTTTCTGCTTTAATTGCATGCAATATTTCAATTTTCTACCCAATGCCGACATTCAGGCAATAAAGGCTCTTCTGCAGGAGAAAGCGCACTGGCTGGCCCAGGGCAAAAAAGGAGTGGAGCGTTTCCGGCTGCCCTGGGAAAGTGTGCAGCATATCAGGGCTGCCCGGTGTGATTTTTCGGGTGATGTGGTGATGATCGGCAGTCCTGAAGAACTTTCAGGCCTGGAACGGGAAAAGGTATATAAAGCCATGCGTGATTTTATGCCGTGGCGCAAGGGGCCATTTGAAGTTTTCGGCATCGGGATCGATGCCGAATGGCGCAGTGAAAGGAAATGGAACAGGGTCCTTCCACAACTGCCTGACCTGCAAGGTAAAATTGTGGCAGATATTGGTTGCAACAACGGCTACTACATGTTCAGGATGGCGCACCATAAACCCAAGCTGGTCTTAGGCTTTGAGCCATATCTGCAGCATTATTTTACATTCAAGACCCTGAATGGATTTGCAGGATGTGAAAATCTGTTCTGTGAATTACTCGGTGTAGAACATATAGGCCTGTTCCCAAAGAGCTTTGATGTCGTATTTTTGATGGGGATCCTCTACCACCGTTCTTCGCCCGTTGAAGTCCTGCGGGAGATAAGAAAAACTATCAAACCCGGAGGGGTTTTGTTAGTTGAGTCCCAGGGTATTCCTGGCAAAGCGCCGTTTGCATTTTTCCCTGAGAAACGGTATGCCAAGGTGCCGGGCACCTACTTTGTGCCAACCGCTGCATGTCTTGCCAACTGGTTGTCCCGGGCAGGTTTTGCTGAAGTGGAAATATTCTTTTCCCACCCCATGTCCGGCCAGGAACAGCGGCGCACGGAATGGATGGTTTTTGAATCATACGAGGATTTTATTGACAAGACCGATCCTTCTTTGACCGTGGAAGGGTATCCGGCACCGGTAAGAATTTTTGCCAGGGCAGGGAACCCTTTATAGTTTATTGATATATAAGAGAAAATAAAAAATCATAGATATGTGGGGTCATTTATTGGTTGACTCTTGTCTGGAACAGTATTAATTAAAAGCAACATATATCTAACATATTGTAAAAACTAGAAGTATATTTTTGCAAATTAAGTATGAATGGTGGCCGAGAAATGAAAAGCACACACTGTGCGCGGCAAACCAACACAGACTCAAGCAAGAAAATGACGGGTTTTAGCTTGCAAGAGAGAATACCTGTGCCGGTTGTGCTGCTCTTTGTTCTTTTACTGGGTATGTTGGCAGGCATAGGCTTTTTCTGGAAAAGCATGGTGCTGCAGGATTTGGTTGAAACGCTTAAGGTAGAGAATGATCAGGTTGCAGAACTGCAGAATTTAAGAATGAGTAATGAGTGGCTGAAAAACAGAGTGGCTGCCCTTCAGGAGGAAAAGGCGGCACTCCTTGACAGTGCCGTGGCGGACCTGAGTGAAAAAAGCCGGCTCATTGCGTCAATACTGAGCAGTGTAGGAGTTGAAGTAGAGATCCAGGAGAGCAATGAAAACAGCGGTGGTCCGTTTACAAGCTCTTCCGACAGCCCCCCGGATGACTTGATTTTGCTGAGTGAGAGGTACTTGGACACTATATTGAATGTGCCGTTAGGGGCACCTGTACCAGGGGTGCTTACCTCAAAATTCGGCCGGCGCATCGATCCTATTAATGGCAGATCAGCATATCATAATGGTGTTGATATCAGGGGACGGATGGGATCGGATGTCAAGGCCACAGCCGACGGTGCCGTCACTGTCCAGAACTATGACAAAATTAGAGGCAGATATGTGGTGCTTGACCATGGTAATGGTTTTAAAACCAAGTACGCCCATCTCAAGAAAAGCCTGGTAAAAAATGGCGATATTGTGAAAAGGGGACAGGTTATCGGCCTTGTGGGAAGCAGCGGCAGAAGCACAGGCCCACATGTCCATTACGAGATCCATTATGATGATAAGGTTGTTAATCCCACAAAGTTTGTAAGAATCGCAAAATATCTCGACAAGGAAAAAGAGAAGAAGTAACAGCAGGAGTTGCATCCTAAATGGAAATGGGATCCAAGGTCAAAGTTGGAAAGATCAGGCCTGAAGGTGAAATTTATACCTGTCCAAGCTGTGGTTATAACGACGGATTCCATGTCTCGTTCAACGTAGATGGCAGATCCCGGAAAGCCGACATTTACCTCATCTGTCCGAACTGCCACAGCCGCTTCCGTATAAGCTGGCAGGCAGACCTGTCCAACGCTTGATTTCAATCAGTCTAGTTGCAGCAGAATAAATTCCATATAAATATATTTGTATTTGGGGAATCAGTGTTTGCCTACTTTTTCTCATTACTACAGGAAAATTGTGCAGCAGCTTGTAAAAATTAAATATCCAGAGGAGGTGTGAGGATGAATATTAATGTTGACGCGGTTTGGTCATGGGTTTCAGCATATTCGCTTAATCTAATCGGAGCCATCCTGATTTTTATAGTGGGGAAATGGTTGGCCCGCCGCATTTCCAATCTTCTCTCCAGACTCTTGAAAAAAAATAATATTGACCTGGCCCTTGTCAGCTTCCTGACAAACATGACATACTATGCTCTCATAGTCCTGGTGGTGGTTGCTGCTGCAGGAAGGATCGGCATCAATACCGCCTCTTTCCTGACAGTTATCGGTGCGGCCGGCCTTGCCGTTGGACTGGCCCTGAAGGATTCATTATCCAACTTTGCCGCCGGTGTTATGTTAGTGCTCTTCAGGCCTTTTACCATAGGAGATGTTGTTTCAACCGCAGGGATTACCGCCAAGGTTGAAAAGATCACCATTTTTAATACCCTGTTCTGCTCTCCGGACAACCAGTTGATTATTGTACCCAACAATAAGATCATCAGTGACATCATCACAAACATTAATGCGAAAGATACCCGTCGTGTTGATCTGACAGTGGGAATCAGCTACAGTGATGACATTGTCAAAACCAGGGAAGTTCTTGACAGGCTGGCAAAAGAGGACAGCCGTATTCTGGCCGACCCTGCCCCGGCTGTCGCAGTTGCTGAACTCGCCGATTCCAGTGTCAATCTTGTCTTCCGGCCCTGGGTAAAGACTGCAGACTACTGGGATGTGCGTTTTGATTTGACGGAAAAAATTAAGAACGGCCTGGATGAGGCTGGCATCTCAATTCCCTTCCCGCAGCGCGATGTGCATCTATTTGTTGAGAAGGGGGATGCTGCCAAGGTTATGTAATCTGGCAGCCTCTCCTTATTGACACTACTGTTTGGAATACCTATACATTAAATATTGCATTATTGTGCGATAGCCGTGGGAACGACAATATTTCATTAATAAGCTGGAACCCGTTAGTAGTAAGAAAACTCCTCAGCTTATAGTTGCTGGGGGGTTTTAATGTTTAAAAAGAATGCAAACCCGAATGGTATCATGGAAACATTGACAGTTTCCTGTTCCGTATTTTAAAAGACAAAGACCATAATCCGGAGAAAAAAAATGACTCAGGCTAAAGAGGGAGACACTGTAAAAATTCATTATACTGGAAGGCTGCAGGACGGCACGGTATTTGATTCATCCAGTGACCGTGAACCACTGCAGTTCAATATAGGAAGCGGCCAGGTTATCCCCGGTTTTGAGGAGGCGGTTAGCGGCATGAGTGTCGGTGATAAAAAGACCACCCAGGTTCCCTGTGATAAAGCCTATGGGGAACGGGATCCAAGCATGGTGATGGTGGTTGACAGAAAATATGTCCCTTCTGAAATCAATCCTGAAGTCGGTCTGCGTTTGCAAGTGGGGAGCCCGAGCGGTCAACTTCTTGCGGTAACTGTTATTGAGGTCAGTGATGAGAATATTACCCTTGATGCAAACCCTCCTCTGGCAGGAGAAGATTTGACCTTTGATATTGAACTGGTGGAAATCGTCTGATCCTGCCGGGGAAATACATTGACACTTGTAAGGTGCACGGGTACTTTAGTCTCCAAAAACAGGGTTATTGCCCGGACATGACAAGCGCGCCTGTATGCCTTGTGGGTGCCTTCCCCGCAGTTAAAAGTCAAAGTTTATACTTCTCATGGGTGCGCATGCGAAGTCCGCGTTTATCTCCCACGGGGAATTTCAATATTGTGTGTGGATCTGAGAAAGCCAGCTGTTTGGCCTGATAAATTATTATGCCTGTTTATGAATATACAGCGCTTGACCGGGCTGGTAAAAATGTAGCCGGGATCATTGATGCCGACAGTACCGTAGCTGCCCGCCAGAAGCTGAGGGCTTCAGGCAAGTATCCTGTTCAGGTTAAGGAGACGACGGTTAAGGCAAAATCTGAGTCTGCTGCAGGCTTTTCGCTGCCAACGCTTTTCAACAGAATTACACAGGATGATATTCACGCCTTGACCCGTCAGCTTGCTACGCTGCTGAATGCAGGCATCCCTCTTATCGGGGCACTTGATGCCCTTATGGAGCAGTCGACAAGCCCGCCCTTTAAGAAAATCATCGCCCAGATCAAGGAATCGGTCAATGAGGGCAACAGCTTTACAGTGTCCCTCACAAAGCACCCTAAACTTTTTTCAAATATTTATATCAATATGGTGCGGGCAGGAGAAGCATCCGGTTCCCTTGATGTCGTGCTGGAAAGACTGGCCGAGTTCGGTGAGCACCAGCAGGCTTTGAAGGGACGCTTTCAGGCGGCATTGGTGTATCCGATTTTTATGGCAATTGTTGGCACCGGGGTTCTGTTTTTTCTTCTAAGTTTTGTGGTACCAAACCTCACACGGATTTTTACGGAAATGAAGCAGGTCCTGCCTCTCCCTACCACAATTCTCATCTGGTTCAGTGACTTCATGCGCTCATACTGGTGGGCAATAGTGCTTGTGCTGGTGGCAATTATCCTGGGCTTAAAAGAATTCATCAAGAGGCCCAGGGGGCGATACATCTGGGATACATTTAAACTGCGCCTCCCTGTTATCGGGCAGATCAACAGGAAAATAGCACTGTCCCGATTCGGCAGAACCCTTGGATCCCTTCTGCAAAGCGGAGTGCCCCTGATCACCTCACTGCAGATTGTCCGCAATATTGTCAACAATGTTTTGATTGGCGACGTCATAGATGAGGCCATGGAAGATATTCAGGCAGGCAAAAGTTTAAATATAGCCTTAAGCAGGTCCATCTGGTTTCCTCCCGTTTTCCGGCAAATGGTCTCAGTGGGTGAGCAGAGCGGGGACCTTGAAGGCATGCTGCAGAAAATTGCAGATGCTTACGAGCGAGAGATAGAAACACGCATCACCGGCATGACCGCTCTTATTGAACCGGTAATGATCTTGTTGATGGCAGCAATTGTCGGGTTCATCGTCATTTCAATCCTGCTGCCTATTTTTGAAATGAACCAGATGGTCGGTTGAGCAGCAACTTTTGAAAAAAAGGGAGAGGAAATGCATGATCTGTTATATAACAAACAATATCATCTTGGACCCTTTTGATTAGAGGACAGAGATAAAACAGTTAGGGAATGTAGACTTTTTTCAAGCATCTTCAGTCATATAAAAAAATAAAGGAAGATCAAATTATGTCTTGTAATAAAAAAAGATTAGGCAATCAGGGCTTTACCCTGATTGAGATCATGGTTGTTTTGGTCATTCTGGGTATCCTGGCGGGTCTCATTGTGCCGCGAATCATTGGCCGGCCGGATGAAGCCAGGCGCATGAAGGCAAAGGTCCAGATACAGAGCCTTGAAACCGCTCTCCAGCTGTATAAACTTGACACCGGTAATTATCCCACTACGGAACAGGGATTACAGGCTTTGGTTGAAGCCCCCGCAACAGGTGAATTGGCAAAATCCTGGCGTGAAGGGGGCTACCTTGAAAAGGGCCAGGTACCAAAGGATCCATGGGGCAACGAATATATTTATCTCAGCCCCGGAACACGTGCTGATTTTGATATCATATCTTACGGTGCAGATGGTGTTGCAGGTGGCGAAGGCAAGAACGAAGATATCAATAACTGGGATCTGGAGTGATAATACGATTTTTTTGTATTCCGGAATATATCTTCAAATCTTGTTTTGGCGGGCCAGCATCAGGCAAGGAATCCAGTTTGCTTCCATTGTTTGCTAATTCTCAGCTTAATTTTCTTCAAGAAAAATCTGCCAGAGCCAGGGGCTACACCCTTATCGAATTGATAGTGGTGCTGGTCCTGCTCAGCCTCATGGTAGGACTTGTTGTGCCCAAATTTCGCCAGGCTGTCCTGAGCGACAGTCTTGATGCAACTTCACTGCGTATCATCGGACTGGTGCAGGATTTACGGGAAAGAGCGATCAGTGACCAGGTATCCTACATACTCCACCTTGATATTCGGGGGAAAAAACTTTGGGCCTTTGCCAGCACGGCTTCTGAAGAAGAGCAGGAAACCGCCAGGGAAAGAGCTTACCAGTTACCGGTTGATGTCAAAATTGCAGATATATTTTCCTGGACCAGCGGTAAGCTTTATGACGAGGCAACAATCCATTTCAGCAAGAAGGGCTATATTGAACAGTCTATGATCCATCTGCAGTCGCAGGATGGACGCCAGTTGAGTCTTGAATTAACCCCTTTCCTCGGTTCAATAAAAATACATGATGGCTATGTTGATTTTGACAAAGGCTGAAGAATGCTACGGATAACCGGTTAATTAGCGTGTGGGGTCAGGATGACGCATAAATTATCGCATAAAGGATTCACCCTGCTCGAAGTGATTATTGCAGTGGCGATTATTGCCATTGCTTTAACCACCCTGCTGGGTTCTCAGTCGCAGAGTGTCTCCTTTGCTAACAGTGCAAAATTTGAGACCATGGCTGCCCTGTTGGCCCAAAGCAAGATGAGTGAGATTACACTGCAGAAAAAAGACGCCCTTGCCAGTGACAGCGGAGATTTTGGTGATGATTATCCAGGCTATTCCTGGGACGTTACAGTGAGTGATATTTCCATCGAGGGAGTCTACAGCATTTCAGATTACCTGAAGCAGATTGACCTCACTGTTACCTGGGGTACCTTCAGTTACAATTTGAGGCTTTATCAATATGTGGCTGATAACAATTTGTAGCCATGCAGAAAAAAATGAAGGCGACCGTCCGTAAGTTGAGAATTCCGGACGGACAAAAATCGGTAAAATTATTTACAGGTAACAGAGCAGAATAAACATGGAAACCAAGCATGGTCATAAAATCTGCTGTTTGCCAAAATCTGTTTGCATATCAGACAAGGGGTTTACCCTCCTGGAAATTCTGCTGGCTTTCTTTATTTTCTCCATCCTTTTCATTACGATTTACACAAGTTACTCAGGTTCCTTTAAAACCATCAACATGACAGAAAACAGGATGGAAGTGTATCGCAAGGCTGCAATTGCGCTGGAGCGAATCAGCGAAGATCTGCAGTCAAGCTATATCAGCATCCTGCCGCCAAACTCTTTTGGGCAGCCTGCCGCATATACCCGGTTTCTGGGGGAGGATAACGACCTAAACGGCAGGAATGCTGACACTTTGAGCTTCTTTTCCAGTATCCCGCCCCTTTTCGGCAATGAGGGTGAAGCAGGCAGCGGCCAGGTTATTTCATATAGTGTAATCCTGGGCAGCGGGGAAGATGAACTTGTTTTACTGCGTTCGGGCGAGCCTGAATTTAAGGATGAAACTGAAGTAAGAGGAGGACTCGTACTCTCTGATGGACTGCAGGCCATTAATTTTGTCTATTTTGATGATGATGGCGGGGTGCATGAGAGCTGGGACTCAGAAAGTGATGAATTCAGCGGCCGTCTGCCACGCATGGTCACGATATCGCTTGAATTTTTAAATTATGAAAATCCGGAATCGCCTATTAAGGTCATGACCAGTATAGCTTTACCGGGCAATTGAATATTAAGGCCGTATGCAGAAGCCAGGGAAACAGAGATTTTCAATCTGGCCAGGGTTTCAACTCCCTGAACTGCTTAAAGCAATAGCTGCAGGTAACTAAAAGTATGTTCACGAGCTTAAGAAATAATCGAGGCATGGCGCTGCTGATGACTATTCTTATTATCAGCCTAATCCTCGTCATGACCTTGAAGTTCAATATTTCTATGCGTTCCAGTCTTACCAGTGCCTCCAACCTCCAGGATAATATTGCTCTTGATTATATGGCAAAGTCTGTTTTCAATGCTGCCAGGGCAGTTCTGTCAGTTGATGCTGCTGAAAGCAGTTTTGACAGCCTGCATGAGGACTGGGCCAACCTTGCAGTGGCTTCCCAGTATTTTTCCAGTTTCTTCAGCCAGGGCCAGGGAGGAATGAATATAATAGACCATTCCGGCAGACTCCAGGTAAACAGCCTGCTCATGCGAAAAGATAATGAATGGGTCGCAAATGAAGAGCAGAGAAATATCTGGATGAATCTCTTGAGTGCTGAAGATTTTGGCCTCGATGAAGAGGAGGCGGCATCCATTATTGAAGCCTTGATTGACTGGATCGATGAGGATGATGACCCTCTTGGTTTCGGGGGGGCTGAAAGCTCATACTACCAGGGACTTGATACTCCGTACACCCCGAGAAACGGCCCCATGGAATTTATCGAGGAACTGCTGCTGGTCCGAGGCATCACCCCTGAACTGTATAACGGCACAGAGGGGATTCCAGGACTTGCAAATCTTGTGACCCCCTACGGTATGGACGGCAAGATTAATATTAATACAGCTGATCCCCTGGTACTCGGCGCGCTTTCCGAACAGATTGAGCCGGATATGGTTGAGGGCATGCTGACTTACCGTGACTTTGAAGACAGTGATCTGGCCAATCCCGAATGGTACAAATTGTCTCCCGGGTTCCCGGGCGATGTTGTTATCCCCCCAGAGCTTATCACCACCTCAAGCTCTTATTTTGAGATATTCACAGAGGTTGTCAGGGAGAAAATGAGAAAAAAAGTGCATGGTATGATAGCCCGGGGACCTGGGACCAAAACAGAACTTATATACTGGAAAACAGAATAATTACAATTAGATATAAAACATTTCAGTGTTTGCTGACAGGTAGTTTGGGCTGTATGATCTTCAAAAGAGTATTTTTTTCATTCCCGGCATAAAAATAGTGAGAGTTTTCTTGGTTTAATCAAATATATACGCTATAATCACGTGTTATTGTATACCAAATAATTGTAAAGGGCGTTCCTGATATGGTGCAATTTTTTTGCTCCATGTCGGGCATGGTCCTTTATTATAATTTTATGAATAAACAATCCATATGCCTCGAACAATAATCGGTCTGGACATAAGTGAAGACACTGTGACTGCAGTGCAGGTGAAAAGCCTGATGCAGGGCTACCAGGTGATAGGCTGCGCCGCTGTGCCCATCACAGCGGCTGGTGGAATAAGGGTTGCCCTGCGGGCGGTATGTGAAGAAATCGACCCGAAGGGATCTGCATGTAACAGCGTAATAGAAGACGGGCATGTCTCTTTCAGGAACCTGAGCATGCCATTTACCGATCTCAAGAAAATCAGGCAGACGCTGGTATTTGAACTTGAGACCCTGATGGCCTCTTCTCTGGAAAAGCATCTGGTTGATTTTATTGATGTAAACCGCAGCGGTTCGCAAACTGATCTTATTGCTGCCACTGTTAACAGGGCGTTTATTGCAGAGCATTTGTCCACTTTTGAACCTTTAGGGATTGAACCTGAGATTCTTGATATCCGGAATCTGCCCCTGGCAAACCATCTCCTCATGCAGGCCGACACTCCTGAAAATGGCATCCTGCTCTATATCGGTTCAAAAAAATGCTCAATAATTCTGTTCCTTGGCAAAAAGGTTGTTCTTATCAGGCAATTGCCTTTCAGCGCCGCCGGCTTGGCCGTTGTAGCATCACAGGCTGCGAAAAGAGAGAAGGAGGGTGCATTCTTTGATTCCGGGGCCTATGAGGCAGAACTTACGCCACTTTGTAAGTTGATCAATCTTACCCTGCGTGGTTTCCAGGTTGAGAGCGGCAACATGAGTAAGCCTGAAAAAGTTTTTATTACAGGTCCTGGCAGCTTGATTCCTGAAACTGCCGAAATTGTCGGCAATGGCTTGGAACTCCCTGTTTCTTTCTTGAATCTGCAGGAAACTGCCGGCAACATACAGGTGAGCGAACACCTGGTCAGCCTCTATAATCCTGCACTCATGGATAATGCACTTGCACTGGCGATCAGGGAAGGCAAAAAGACAAAGGGGTTCAATTTCAGGCGTGAAGAGTTTCAGGTTAAGACCCAACTTGTCAAGATCAAGAAAGAGCTTATCCACGCCTCGATTTACCTGTCTGTTATTCTGGTTTTGCTTGCGATAAACTGGATGGTAGATTACCGGGATCTCAAGAAAAGAACAGCTGACCTGGACAGCCGCATAAAAGAAATTTTCACCCAGACCTTTCCGGAGATCACCAATATTGTAGACCCCATACACCAGATGAACACCAAGATAGGTGAATTGAAGAATGCAGCGGCGCCGGGGGGCACCATGGGCGGAACCATGCTGGAGACCTTGAATGATATATCGGCACGGATTCCGCAGGACCTGGAAGTACAGGTAGACAGGATGGTGATCGATCAGGACGGAATCCAGATCAGGGGTACAACAGATACTTTTAATACTGTGGATTCCATCAAAAAAGGATTGGAGTCTTCGGCAATGTACCGGGATGTTGTGATAGCCTCGGCAAATCTCGATCAGTCAGGAAAGGGAGTTAAATTTGAAATAAAAATGGACCGGGGGCAATAAGAGCAGTCGGGAATAAATGATAATCTTACAAGCAGTTAAAGCTGAAATGAAAGAAGCCTAAATAAAGAATCGATGCAACTTGCAAAAAGAGAGAAATATTTTATTACGCTGGCTGCCATAGTCATAGCTATTGCCCTGGTTATCCAGTTTGCGATCGTTCCTTTTTTTGAGAAAAGGGAGATGTACAGGAACAATGTGGCAGTAAAGCAGGATAACCTGCAGCAAATGGTTGCCCTGCGCCAGGAATATCTCCTGCTGCAGCAGAATTCTGATACACTGGCCCAGAGACTCACGAACCGGCCGAAAAATTTCACCCTGTTTTCTTTTCTGGAAAAGGCAGCTGGCGATGCAGGGGTTATGGACAATATCAAATCAATGAAACCTTCAGCTTCAACCGGGAAGGGGCCGTTTAAAGAGTCCCTTGTTGAAATGAAGCTTGAGCGCATAACTTTAGGGCAGATGGTCGGATACCTGAGACTCATTGAATCGCCTGAAACACTGGTCAGCGTTAAAAGAATCTCCATTCAGGCCAATAAGAAGGAAACACAGTTTCTGGATGTAATTCTCCAGGTTCTGACCTTCACAGAATAACAGAATAATCTTTATTTGCATGGGCATGCTGAGATCTGCAACAACAATAAAAACATTTTAAACTGAAACGACTCCATGGTTTTTGCAGAAAAAAATAAAAAATGGCTGGGATATGTACTCTATGTTCTCCTGGTTACCCTTGTGCTGCTGTATTACCTTTTTCCTGCAAAGACAGTGGAGGAATTTGTTGACAACAGCATACGCAGAATGAATCCGGCACTTGGATTTAAGGCTGAGAAGATCCGGCCGTGGATACCTGTGGGCTTGCGTATAACCGGAGGCCGGATTTACTTGAAAGACTCCCCGGTTCCCGCTGTATTTAAGACCGACACCATGTATATCGCGGCAGAGAGTTTGAAGTTGCTGAGGGGGAAGTACAGTTTTGACCTGGACGGTACAGCATACACGGGTGATATAAGCGGGCGGCTCGATTCCAAGGATGAAAACGGTAAAACCTTTGACAGTGAGTTGGTTTTTAACGGTATTGATCTTGCAGATTATGAATTCCTGGCAGGAAGATTTCAGCATAAAATAAGCGGGAAGATTAGTGGTGAGATTGCCTACAGCAAGGATTCTGCAGGAGCTACAGGCGAAAACGGCAGGGCGCATCTCCGCCTGGATAATGGCCAGCTGCAGTTGCAAACCCCTGTATTCGGTTTGCAGTCAGTTGATCTGCAGAACATTGATATGGAATTGGAATTACAGAATGGAAGAATAAAGATTGAAAAGGCGGAGCTCGCCGGTTCAGAAGTGAAGGCTGCCATGAACGGATTTATCCTGCTGCGGTCTGACATTAAACTGAGCCAGCTCAAACTGTCGGGGACCCTGGAGCCTTTGGCCGAGTTTTATAAGAATTATCCTGAAATCAGGGAAGTCTTGAAGTCCATGAAGAAGCGGGTGAAGAGGGGGCAGTATTTCTTTTCCATTACAGGGACCCTTGAGGCCCCGATATTTAAGCTTTTGTAGGATACGAGGTAAATCTGCAGGGTTGTTTGCTGATACCTGGAAAAATACATGCTCAGAATAACACAACAATTGCCAAAACAGATATCCATCATGTTGAATCTTTTTGCCCTGTTTATTATTACTTACATGGTTGTGGCTACATTCTATCGTGTGCTCAACATGCAGTTGTTCCGGATAAGCGGGCCAGTGTTTCCTGCATTTCAGGATGTTGAAATGGATGGTGATCTGGCATTTGCCCTTCCTGAGTATTCAATGATAGTCACGCGCAATATTTTCAAGACTCTGGTGAACGTTGAGCCGCCGCCGCTGGAAGAGAAGGTGGAACTCCCAGAAAACCTTGAGGAAACTACACTGCAGCTCATACTTCTTGGCACTGTTGCCGGAGATCCCGGAAGCGCCCGGGCCATAATCCTAGACGTGAAAGGTGAAAGTCAGGGCATCTATAAGGTTGCGGATTCGGTACAGGGTGCCAAGATAGAGAAGATCCTGCGGGGCAAGGTTATTTTGCGGCACGGTGAAAAGGTTGAGATGCTTTCAATGGCAGGAGATGAGGAGATAGTGCAGCTTTCCTCCGGAGTGGAACGGCGAGGCAGGTTATACGATCCTGCAGGGGATATGACCCGGACCGGATCACGTGGAGAGATGCCGGAAAGGATAAAGGCCAGAAAGGAATTCTTAAAGCTGCAACGTGAAGCGCTGGCTCCCCAAATAAGGCCTGCTGCGAAATTTACAAAATCTGCTGAAGCAAGGATGGCTCCTGCACCGCTCAGCCTCCTTGATAAGAAGATCCGTACCGCAGAACCACAAGCCACAAGGGTTTCCTCTGACGGGGGTATGTTACAACTTCAGGAACCAAGCATGCCTGCTGCCAAAGTGCCTGATCTTAACGGGGTTGAACCCTTTATTGCATCTTGGGCAGAGGCCTGGCAACAGAAAAATATTGAAACATATCTATCCCATTACGCCACGGACTTCAGCACACCGGGAAACATCAGCCGGGCAGCTTGGGAACAAAAGCGGCGCCAGCGTCTTGCCAAACCCAAGTTTATCAAGGTGCAGATCAGCGGGATGGAGAAACAGAAAGTGAATGATTCCCACGTGCAGGCGACCTTCATCCAGGAATATCAGTCTGACATTTATGTTGACAAGGTGGTGAAGACCCTTGATTTGATATGGGAAAATGGGAGCTGGTTGATTGCATATGAAACGAGCAGGGCGTTTTAGAAACTTAGATTGATTAACCTGTACCCTTTGCGAGCAACAGTGGGTTGCAGAGCGTTTGAGGGAGGCACAACTTCCTTGTCATGACCTGGATAATGGCCGCCCAAAGATTCATGCTTTAAAATGGACAATAGATTACTCTGCAGGATTGTTTGCAGTTACCTGAGAAAATAAAAGCCGGGAAAGGCAAAGCAAATGCCAAGACAGATACACATAATGTTTAACCTCCTTGCCCTGTTCATTATTACCTATATAGTGGTGGATACATTCTATCGTGTGGTCAACATGCAGTTGTACCGGACAAGCGACCCGAAGGTTCTTGCCCTTAAGAGTGCCGAGAGGCCAGGTGATCAAGCATTAACGCCCCCCGAGTATGCAACCATCGTCGAGCGCAACATATTCGGGGCCACTGAAAAGGCTGAGCCACCGCCTCCGGGTGAAGCGAAGGTGGAGCTTATCGAAAACCTTGAGGAAACCTCTCTGCAGCTTTCGCTTCTCGGAACTGTTGCCGGAGACCCTGCAAGTGCCCGTGCCATAATCATGGACCAGAGAGGGAAAAGTCAGGACATCTACAGGGTCGGCGACTCTGTACAGGAGGCCGAAATACGGCAGATCCTCAGGGGCAAGGTTGTTCTGCGGCATGGCGGGAATGATGAAGTCCTCATCTTGGAAGAAGGTGCGAATAAAGCGGAGCCGACCGCTGCGATTGACAGAAATGCCAGGCGGATGAGCCGGGGCAGAAGAACCCGCGGACTGCCTCAGGCCGAGGATTCAGCTGTTGAGCCAATGCAGGCGGACAATGCAGTCAATGGAGAACCGGAAGAGGAAATTATTCCTATCGCCCAGGATGAACTGCAAGGCTCCATAAATGACCTCAGTCAACTGATGACCCAGGTGCGCATAAGGCCCTATTTCAGGGCTGGTAAACCTGAAGGGCTTATTGTCAGCCAAATTCAGAGCGACTCAATTTTTGAGAAACTTGGCCTGATGAATGGCGATATTATAGCCAGCGTCAATGGCAAAGAGATGAGCAGCCCGGAAGAGGCGTTTCAGCTCTATAACAGTCTCAACTCGGGATCGCAGGTGAGCATTGAAATCACCCGGCGGGGGCAGAAGAAAGTCTTCACCTATGATATCCAGTGATTATAGATAATATAATGTTGCCATATCGCGGCGTATTTAAAAAATATGAACTACTCCATAAAAAAGCATATAAAGCGGAGAGATGTTTTCACGGGGGATTGATTATATGAAAATTCACAGGCATGTAAAAATAGTTCTCAGTTTCGTTTGCATCAGTGTATTGCTGGGTGCTGGAAATCCAGCAGCGCTTGGAGCAGCAGCTGATGCTCCTCAGGGGCTAAATCAAAACAGGGAGTCCGCTCAGCCAGTTCTTGCGCCAGTTTCACCAGTTGCTGCAGCTAAAGCCCAGAAAATCTCCGCAAATACCAACCCGGGGCAGCAGGGCGGAGGAAGCACGGAAGAACAACCTGAGCGCTATGTGACCATTGATTTCGAGAACGTCGATATCAATATCTTCATTAAGTATATCAGTGAGCTGACAGGCAAGAATTTCATAATTGATAAGGCGGTGCGCGGGAATATCACCATTGTCTCACCGACAAAGATATCGGTGGACGAGGCCTACAAGGTTTTTGAATCTGTTCTCGAGGTCGAGGGCTTTGCCGCTGTTCCGTCCGGCTCCATCATCAAGATTGTGCCCTCTGCCGATGCCAGGTCCAAAAGCGTTGAAACAGGGTTCAGGGAAGACACAGGCGAGATAAGCGATAAGGTCGTCACCCAGCTGATTCCTTTGAAATATGCCGACCCTGAGGAACTGAAAAGACTTTTCACACCCCTTGTTTCCAAGAACAGCGTAATGATTTCATACCCGTCCACAAACCTGTTGATCGTCACTGATGTGCTGTCCAATATCAGCCGCCTGCTGCAGATCATCAGACAGATAGATGTGGCAGAAAACGTTTCTGAGATTTCGGTAATTCCTCTTCAGAATGCCACGGCCGGTGATGTGGCCACAATCCTGGACTCAATCTTCCAGGGCTCATCCTCAAGACGGGCGCCGCCCGCCCGCACTACCCGCAGAAGGACTCCTGCCCAGGCCCAGCCTGACGAGGCAAGCCCAGCCCTGGGTGAGGTGAGCATCATCGCGGATGAACGCACCAACTCCCTTATTATAATTGCCTCGGCATTCGACACAGTAAAGGTCAAGAGCCTTGTCGCAATTCTGGACCAGGAGGTCCCGCGCGGCAGCGGGAATATAAATGTTTATTATCTCCAGCATGCCAATGCTGAAGAAATGACCAAGGTACTCATGTCCCTGCCAGAACAAACGGACGCAGCAGGGGCACCAGGGGAAGCCGGCAAGGCACCGCCTATTTCCAAGGATGTGCAGATTGTTGCTGATAAGGCGACAAATTCACTGGTTATCACGGCCAACAAGGCAGATTATGCAGTATTGGAGGATGTCATTAAAAAACTTGATATCCCCCGCCGCATGGTATACCTGGAAGCGCTTATAATGGAAGTAAACGCGACAAAGGATTTTGCCGTGGGAGTGGAATGGATCGGGGGCTTTACCTACGGGGATGATAAAGGCATTGTTTTCGGAGGCTCCAAGCCTGGCGACAGCTCTGTTTTGCCCAGTCTTGAAAACCCGACGTTGCCAAAAGGTTTTTCCATGGGCCTTGTCAACGAGTTCATTGAGATCAACGGCCAGACATTTCCTTCGCTGTCCGCCATCCTGAACGCCTATAAGAAGGATGATGATGTGCATATTGTTTCCACGCCCCAGATCCTGACCACCGACAATGAAGAGGCCGAGATCAAGGTGGGCGAGAATGTCCCCTACATAACGAGTCAGAACACAACGGCTTCGACCCAGGATTACACCAACTACGAGTACAAGGACGTCGGCGTCACCCTGAAGATCACCCCGCAGATCAACCAGGAGAATGTTGTCCGCCTGCAGGTTTACGTGGAGGTTGTCAAGCTCAAGAACGAGGCCGTTGCCCTGGCAACCAATACACCGACCACCTACAAGCGCACAGCACAAACCACGGTTATTATCCAGGATAACAGTACCCTGGTCATTGGCGGCATTATAGGTGATGATGTGCAGAATAATTCCTATAAGGTACCTCTCCTGGGAGATATTCCGGTGCTTGGCTGGCTTTTCAAGACAGAATCCCAGGTCGTTGACCGCGTCAACCTGTATATCTTTTTGACGCCGCGTATCATCAGAAACCCGGGTGAGGCCTTTTCGGTCACCAAGGAAAAAAGGGATAATGCCGAATACCATCATGAAACAGGATGGGAAACGGAGCCCTTCGAGTACAAGGAAGATACCAGGGAGGTATTAAAGTCCAGGCATGTCCCCCAGACATTAAAAGAAGAAGATCAACCTGCAGATGATCAGCAGGAACAGGAAAAGCCTCAATAAAGAAGCCTCCGAGGGGCCGGACAATCGTTGCCAGGTTAATATGGCTGCAAGAGTTACAGGTGCGCTAAAATTAGAGATTAAAAGATCAACCCGGGCCAGGGGCTTGACTGTATTTTATCCATAACCCCTTGCCCATCGAACCCTATTTAAAAAATGCGTCTAATCGGTGAAATACTGCTGGAGATATCAGAGCTTGACCAGGCAAGCCTGGAGCGGGGCCTTGCTGTCCAGCAGGAGAAGGGCGGCAGGATCGGCGAGATCCTCCTGCATCAGAAAGTAATACAGGAATCCGACCTTGCCAGGGCACTGAGCCTGCAGCTTGACCTTGACTTTATTCCATCCCTGCCATCGGAGATCAACACAGATTTCACCAGCCAGGTTCCTATCCAATTTCTCAAGAAATTCAAGATGATCCCCTTGGCCGGACCGGATGGCAACAGCCTGGTCGTCTCTGATCCCTTCCTGTTCCAGGCCCAGGATGAACTGCGGCAGCTCCTTGCCTGGGATGATACGAAAATTGTCGTGGCGCCGTCGAACACAATCCTCAATGCCATAAGTTTTTCTTATGATATCAGCCGGGATACTGCTGAAGAGGTGATCCAGGACCTGCATGAAGAAGACCCCGATCTTATTATCTCTGCGATAGAGGAAACCGGTGACCTTCTTGACGACACCAGCGATGCCCCGGTGATCAAGCTGGTGAACCTCATGTTTTCCCAGGCGGTTCGGGCAAGGGCCAGTGATATTCATATCGAGCCGTATAAGAGCAGGGTGGCGATCCGGCAGCGGGTTGACGGTATTCTTTATGACACGTTTACCCCGCCGGCCCATATCCAGGCAGCCCTGGTTTCACGCATCAAGGTCATGGCCAAGCTTAATATCGCTGAAAAAAGGCTGCCCCAGGACGGCAGGACAGAGATCCGCATTGCCGATAAAAACGTGGATGTCCGCGTCTCGACGTTGCCGACAGCATACGGCGAGCGGGTGGTGCTCAGGCTCCTGGACAAGTCAAGTGTGCTGTTAAAGCTCACCGATCTTGGCATGACGCCGGAGAGGCTGAAGCTCTTCAATAACCTGATCCACGCGGCGCACGGCATCATGCTGGTCACCGGGCCGACAGGCAGCGGCAAGACCACCACGCTGTATGCGGCCTTAAGTACGATAAACAACACGGATATCAATATCATCACGGTCGAGGATCCCATAGAGTACCAGATGGAGGGTATCGGCCAGGTGCAGGTCAATCCCAAGATCAACCTCACTTTTGCCAACGGACTCCGTTCCATTGTCAGGCAGGACCCTGATGTTATCCTTGTGGGAGAGATCCGCGATCTTGAAACCGCTGAAATTGCGATCCAGGCAGCCCTGACCGGTCACCTGGTTTTTTCAACCCTGCATACCAATGATTCCTCCAGTGCGGTTACCCGCCTCATTGATATGGGAATTGAGCCGTTTCTTGTCACCTCGTCTGTAAATGCCATCCTGGCCCAGCGGTTGGTGCGCCGTCTCTGCAAGACATGCCGGGAGCCCATTGAACCGGAACAGGAGTCACTGCAGAGCATCGGCATCACCCCTGACATGCTGGAGGGGCATACCATTTACCGGGACAGGGGATGTCCTGACTGCCTGCAGACAGGTCACAAGGGCCGTGAGGGGATCTTCGAGCTGCTGCTTATGGATGATGACGTCAAGACCACAATTCTGCGGACCTCGGATGCCAATGCCATTAAGAAGATAGGGGTGCAGCACGGCATGATCACCCTGCGCCGTGACGGCGCCCGCAAGGTCCTGGAAGGTATCACCACAATCGAGGAAGTGTTTAGAGTGACGGAGCAGTAACTCTTGAATTGAAGATTTGAGAAATTGAAGATTGAAGATTGAAACGCCTGGAGTTTATTTTTTTAATCTTGCAGTCTTCCTGGATGAATAAAATATCGCCTTCAGTTCACCCGCTTCATTTATAAGAGATTCAATAGATTCATTTTTGATCATGTTTTCATCTTTTATAAATTCAAGCCAGAAAGCAGATTCGTCGATCTCTTCCAATACAATACTTAGATAAAGCTAGCTTTTGAATGAGCAAGGCAGGCTGACCTGTAATTAGCAGCAACTGATGTTGAGCAACGAATGAGTTGTTTGGCAAGATGTTTTCCAAGAATTGAAGAATTAACTATTAACTGAAAGGGCTAATTTGACACAGAGATGAGCAAAATCTTTTGTACGTTTTTTTAGTTTTTCTTCGTTCATCATATTCATCCTACAATCTTCAATCTTCAAATTCTCAAATTTTCAGTAATAAATCCCATCGACCAATCTTCAATCTTCAAATTCTCAAATTTTCAGTAATAAATCCTATCTGCCAATCTTCAATCTTCAAATTCTCAAATTTTCAGTAACCAATCCCATCTGCCAATCTTCAATCTTCAAATTCTCAAATTTTCAGTAACCAATCCCATCTGCCAATCTTCAATCTTCAATTTTTCAAATTTTCAATTCCCCGGGTGGCCTCGTCTTCCACCGCCGGTGCAGCCAGAAGTACTGCTCCGGGTACTGGCGGATAAAGTCTTCCAGGATT
>WOR8_10001735_pt1 | contig 22250 bp, 24 predicted proteins | sample DeeMarSeWOR38_10_FD_19890 | JGI IMG/M metagenome (IMG submission 19890) | reverse complement strand
TTGATCAGCTCGAGGCGTTCGCCGGCAATATGCTGGAATTGCGCGCGGCCGACGGGGCGCACGTGGTCGCCATGTCACAGCGAGCCTGGGACTCACTCGACCCCGAACAGCAGGCAAGATTCGAGGCCAACGGCCGCGTCGTGACTGCCGCCATCGACGACATCGAAGACTCCGCGGGCGGCAGCGTTCGCTGCATGCTCGCGGAGATTCACCTGCCCAGGCTGCCGACGACGGCCTGATCTGCCGTTGGGTGCTTCGGTTATACTGCTACGCCGCCGTGATCCGAGTATTCGATGAACACTAACAACGACAGAATCCTGATGTGTCCGCCCGACTATTTCACGGTGGATTACGTCATCAATCCGTGGATGGCCGGCAACGAGGGCTCGATGAGCCTGGAGCTTGCGAAACAGCAGTGGAAAAGCCTGCGCGACGCCATTTCCGAATTTGCCGACGTCGAGGAAATCGATCCGCAGCCGGAGCTGCCGGACATGGTGTTCACGGCGAACGCCGGCGCCGTCTATGGCAACAGGGCCATCGCGAGCCACTTCATGCCGCACGAGCGGCGGCCGGAAGAAGCGCACTTCAAGACGTGGTTCAGGGAGAACGGCTTCGAGCTGCTCGCGCTGGACGAGAACATCGGTTTCGAGGGTGCGGGGGACTGCCTTCACGACCGTCGCGGCCCCTGGCTGTGGACAGGCTACGGGTTTCGCACGGAAATCGAGGCACACGCTGAAATTCAGAAGTTTTTCGATCTCGAGGTCGTCTCCATCCGCCTGACGGACGAGCGCTTCTACCACATCGACACCTGTTTCTGCCCGTTAACGGACGGGTTCCTGATGTATCATCCGCCGGCGTTCGATTTCGATTCGCGGATGGCCATCGAGACGCGCATTCCCCCGCACAAGCGCATCATCGTGGACACGATCGACGCCGGGAACTTCGCCTGTAACGCGGTCAACATCGGCGATCGCGTGTTCCTGCATCGCGCGTCCGATCCCTTGAAAGCGCGGCTGATGCTGGCCGGTTTCAAGGTGCATGAAATCGAGCTCACGGAATTTCTGAAAGCCGGCGGGTCGGCCAAGTGCCTCACGCTGAAACTCACCGAGCCACTGCACGGTTGATCACCGATGACTATGCCGCATCGTTACCGGATTTCGCCGCATGACCCGGGCGCGCATCTTTTCCAGGTGCAGCTGACGGTCGAGCGCCCCGACCCCGAGGGCCAGGTGTTTTCGATGCCTGCCTGGATACCGGGCAGCTACATGATTCGCGACTATGCGCGCAACGTCGTGTCGATTCGTGCCGAGTCCGACGGTCTTGACGTGCCACTGACGAAACTCGACAAGAGCAGCTGGCGCGCGGAGCCCGCGCAAAAACCGCTGACGCTGGTCGCCGAGATTTATGCCTACGATCTCAGCGTGCGCGGCGCGCATCTCGACAACACGCATGCCTACTTCAACGGACCCTGCGTGTTTTTTGCCGTCGCCGGCCAGGAGCATCGGCCCTGCGAACTCGAGATCGTGCCCCCCGACGGTACCGCGGCAGCAGACTGGCGGGTTGCGACGTCCATGCGCCGCAAGGACGCCGAGCCGTACGCGTTCGGAACCTACGAGGCCGACGACTACGCGGAACTGATCGATCACCCGGTCGAGGCCGCTCAACTCTCCATTGGCGAGTTCGAGGTGAACGGCATTCCGCATGCGATTGCGATCCGCGGCAAGACGCGCGTCGACATGGGCCGCCTTTGCCACGATCTGCAGACGCTGTGCGAGCGTCATATGTCATTGCTGGGCGTTCCCGAGGGTTTCGATCGCTATATCTTCCTCGTACACGCGCCGGGCAGCGGCTATGGCGGTCTCGAGCACCGCTGGTCCTCGAGTCTGGTGTGTGCCCGGGACGGCCTGCCCGCGCGCGGCGACGATGATATCGGTGAGGCCTATCGCACCTTCCTCGGCCTCGCGAGCCACGAGTATTTTCACGCCTGGAACGTCAAGCGCATGAAGCCCGCCGTGTTCACGCCCTACGATCTGTCGGCGGAGTCTCACACGGGGCTGTTGTGGGTGTTCGAGGGAATCACGTCCTATTACGATGATCTTGCACTGGTTCGTTCCGGGCTCATTACCGAGAATAGTTACCTCGAGCTTCTCGGGCGGACGATCACCCGGGTCCTGCGGGGCAGCGGCCGACTGAAACAAAGCGTCTCGGAATCGAGCTTCGACGCGTGGACCAAGTTCTACAAGCAGGACGCCAATGCGCCGAACGCAATCGTGAGCTACTACGCGAAGGGGTCGCTGATCGCGCTTGCGCTGGACCTCAAGCTGCGTTCGGAGACGCGGGGCCGCGTTTCCCTCGACGATGTTATGAAGGCCAGCTGGGAACGCTGGGGCGACACCGGAGATGGCATGCCCGAGGACGGCTTCGAAGCCGTGGCGGCAGACGTATCGGGCCTCGACCTCGATGATTTCTTCCATGCGTCGGTGCGCGGTACGGGCGAACTGCCCCTCGACAGCCTGCTGCATACGCACGGCATCCAGTACCACGTGCGTGCCGCGGCTGGCAGTAACGACAAGGGCGGTCAGAAGCTCGAGAACTCGAAGCAGCGCCGTGTCTGGCTGGGCGCGACCCTTGCCGAGACGAACGGCAAGTCGACGTTTACCAGCGTCATGAACGGCGGTCCCGCGGAGCTCGCCGGTATTGCGCCGGGCGACGAGGCAGTGGCCCTCGACGCGCTGCAGCTGACTTCCTCAAATGCTGATAACCGCCTCAAGGCTTACCGCGACGGAGACGAACTGGACCTCGCCGTGTTCCGCGGCGATGAGCTCCTGACGACACGAATTCGCCTGGCATCGGCGCCACTGGATACCTGTTACCTGGAACTCGTCGACGACGTCGAGCTCGACGTGGAATCGCGCCGCATGGCGTGGCTGCACGGTTAGGCGGGAGCGCCCCGTGCCGGTCGAGTTCCTGAGGGGCGCCCACCTGCGCCTCTTTGTCGGCGCGGTCCTGATCAGCCTGTCGCCGGTATGGGTGAAACTGGTGTCGGTGTCGCCGACGACCAGCGGCTTCTATCGCGTCGCGATCGGCAGCGTCACGATGCTGCTTCTCATGCTTTTCGCCCGGCAGAAGTTCGCGCTATCCAGGCGCGCCTGGTTATTCGTCGGACTCGCGGGCGGCTTCTTTTCCCTCGACCTGTTTTTCTGGCACCGCTCCATCATCTTTGTCGGTCCGGGCCTGTCGACGCTGCTCGCCAACTTCCAGGTCTTCATCATGATGTTCGCGGGCGTGGTGCTGCTGCGTCAGAAGCCGGGCGTGGCGCAGCTGGTCGCGGTCCCGCTCGCGCTCGTCGGTCTCGTGATGATCGTCGGGCTCGACTGGCGTGGCCTGCCCGGTGATTACAGGCTCGGTGTCATCTTCGGCCTGTTGACGGCAATCATGTATGCCGGTTACCTGCTGTCGCTGCGCGCCTCGCGGATGGGCAGCGACAGCAGGGTGCCGCTCGCAGAAGTCGCCATGGTGTCCATCGTATGTACGGTACTGCTCCTGCTGATCGCCCAGGCGGAGGGCGTGTCGCTCGCCGTACCGGACGCTTCCGACATCAAGTGGCTGCTGGGCTACGGCATACTGTCGCACAGCTTCGGCGCCCTCTTTCTGGCAAGCAGCCTGCCGCACGTGTCGACGACCGAGGCCGGGCTGGCCCTGTTGCTGCAGCCGACACTGAGTTTCGTATGGGACGTGCTGTTCTTCGGCCGCCCGATGCAGCCGATCGAAATCGCGGGCGCAGCGATCGCGCTTTTTGCGATCTACCTGGGTTCGCGATCGCGAGTTTAGGAGCGGGTCTCGAACCGCATAAGGGGACAGTGACTCCAACTGCCCCCTTGATTGTCTAAAGAAGCTTCAGCATATTCGGCAGCACCTCGATCTCGAATTCCGTCTGCAGGGGCTGCACCTCACCGTCGAGGTGCGACGGCACCGCAGCCGATGCGGATAGTCTCACCCGGCGCACGCTTGCGTGCACGATCTCGGATTCGTGCATGTGAGTGCCCCGCATGAGTTTCGGCAGGAGCTGCAGGATGCGTCGGCGTGTGACGGGCGCTGCGAGCAGTAATTCCAATACCCCGTCATCGTTTCTCGCCATGGGCGCGATATGAAACATGCCGCCGACCCAGGGCCCGTTGCTGATGTTGGCGAGGGTGAGCGGTCCGTGCCACCGCAGCTCGTCGGACTCGATCAGGATCTCCGGTGTCGCGATGCCGTCCAGCATCGCGTGGAAGATTGCAGCCAGGTAGACGAGGTCACCGATCGGCCAGCGATAGGAACGGGCGATCTGCGTCACTTTGGCGTCCAGGCCGATGCCTGCGCCGTTGGCAAACCAGCGGTCGTTCATCTTCCCCAGGTCGATGTTGCGAGCATGCGCGCCGTCCGCAACCCGGCGCGCGAGCAGCGTCGTCGCGGCTTCCCAGTCCAGCGGAATGCCTGCCGCCTTGGCGAAGTCGTTGCCGGTGCCGACGGGTACGATACCGAGTGCGGCGTCGCCGCCCGCCGCCATGATGCCGTTCACGGCCTCGTGCACGCTGCCGTCACCGCCGGCAACGATGAGTTGCGTCGTGCCGCCTTGCGCCACTTCCCTGACCTGGTTCTCGAGATCGCCGACGTGCATGCTCTGGTGCACTTCTGCGTGTATGCCCGCTGCTTCCAGGAGCTCGAGGATGCGTGGCAGCCGCCGCTGCGCGCGGCCGCGGCCAGCAACTGGATTCAGGAGTAACGCTGGCGTCCGGGACGTCATCGAGGGACCGTCGTGCAGGGGACCCGATGCTACAATGCGCCGGTCGCCACTGGCAAAGGTTATGCGCGATGCTCGAACTCGGCGTCAAGTTCCTGATCAGCTATTTCCTGGGCTCCGTCATGGGGGCCATGGTCATGGGCCGTGTTCGCGGCGGCGTGGACATTCGCACCATGGGCAGCGGCAATGCCGGGGGAACCAACGCGCTGCGGACGCAAGGGCCGGTTTTCGCGCTCGGTGTCGTGCTCATCGACGTCGGCAAGGGCGTCATCGGGGCAGGCCTCGTCCCGGCGCTCGACTTGCCCTTCGTGGGTATCGACCCGGAGATTTCGCGAACCTGGCTCGCGCTCAGCTGCGCGGCGGCGGCGGTGTTCGGCCATGTCTGGCCGTTCTATCACCGGTTCCGTGGCGGCAAGGGCGCGGCCACTTACGTCGGGACCTTCATCGCGCTGAATCCGGCCGTCATCCTGCCGATGTTGCTGGTATGGGCATGGGTCGTCGTGCTCTCGGGTTACGTCGGGCTGGCGACAATGACCGCCGCGGTGTCCGTGCCGCTGTGGCTCGCGGCTACCCGGCTGCCCGGCGACCAGGGCCTGTTCATCTATTCCGTCGTCATGGCAATGTTCATCATCTTCTGGCATCGCGCCAACATAGAGCGAATGCGGCGGGGCGAGGAGGATCGCAAAGAGAGGCTGATGCTGTTCCGTCGCAAGGCAGGCGTCACCGACAATGAGCAGCATTGACGCTGCGGCGATCCGCGAGGCGCTGAGCCCGTCGACCAGCTCGAGGATGGCACGGCTCGACGTTTTCCCCGAAATCGATTCGACAAACGGCTGGCTGATGGCACAGGCCCCGCCCGCGACGGGCATGCACCGGGTCGCGATCGCGGCTCACCAGACCGCGGGCCGGGGGCGCGGGCACAAGCGCTGGCTGTCGGCGCCGGGCTCGAGCCTTTGCCTGTCCATCGCACACACGTTTCGGGACAATCCCGGCAATCTGCCGGCGCTGACACTGGCCGTCGGCGTGGCGGCCGTGCACGCGCTCAGGGACACGGGTGCCGGCGACGTGAAGTTGAAATGGCCAAACGACATCGTCGCGGGCGACGGCAAGCTCGGCGGCATGCTCGCGGAATCGCATTACCGGTCGGAATCCGGTGCAACCGTCGTCGTCGGCATCGGAATCAATCTCAGCTTGCCGCCAGGCATTCTGGCGCAGGTCGATTCCGGCTGGGCGCACTCCCCCGTGGATCTCGCGAGCGTTCCCGGGAGCAGTGCATCTCCCGAAACACTGTCCGTCGCGATGATCGACCACATCGTCGAATCGCTGGTGACATTCGAACAGCAGGGCTTCGACGCATTCGCCGACACGTGGCGCCGCCATGACTGGCTGCGCGGGCGCACCGTCAGCGTACGGCAGCCCGGGGGATCGATACACGGCACGGCGCTCGGTATCGACAGCGACGGCGCCCTGCTCGTTCAGGAAGCGACGACGACGACGCGGGTGATATCAGGGTCCATCGAAGTGCAGGGAGTCGGGGGTGGGCGATCGTGAAGGCGCTGTTGCTGGACGTCGGCAATACGCGCCTCAAGTGGGGGGTGCTCGAAGATGAGCAGATCCACCGGACGGGCCATATTTCGATGCGCAAGATTCACGACGAGGGGCTCGGCGTCCTTACGTCGCGCCTGCCGCGAAGTGTCGACGCCGTGCAGGTCAGCAATGTCGCCGGCGTAAGCTTCGGGACCCGACTGTCCGGCGTCATCGGAATGCATTGCGAGTGTGATGTGCACTTCGCGAGGGCCGAGCGGTATGCCTGCGGGGTCCGCAGCGGTTACCGCCACCCGCGGCGACTCGGTGTCGACCGCTGGGTGGCGATGATCGGTGCGTGGGCGGAACTGGAGTCGGCCTGCCTCGTCGTCGATGCGGGTACCGCCGTGACCATCGACATGATCGATAACGAGGGCCAGCATCTCGGCGGCCAGATTTTCCCGGGCGTCAGGCTCATGCTCGAGGCGCTTACGGCGAGTACCAGTGACATCCCCCCCGTGGGCCGGCAACAGTCGGCCGCCAGCGGCCTCGACATGTTTGGCGACACCACCAGCAAGGCGGTTCAGAACGGCGCGTGGAACGCGGTTGCGGGCGCCGTCGATCGTGCAATTACGACTTTGCGATCAAACGCTTACGATCCGACCGTGGTCTTGACCGGCGGCGACGCCTCGCGCATGCTTACGGCGCTTGGCACTGAACCGTTGCATCGCCCGCACCTTGTCCTCCAGGGTTTGGCCCGAATGCTGCAAGACACCCTGAATGAGCGATGAAGAACCTGCTGTTACTCCTGCTGCTCGCAAACATCCTCTACTTCCTGTGGGGACGGTTTGCCGAGGAACCCCTGCAGCCGGGGGTTGCGATTGTCGACGAGTCGGACCTCGGGCCCCCGCTCGAAGCAAGGGCTGATCGCTCCGAGGAAGCTGTTGCGAGCGTCGGCGCGGTGCTTGGGTCCGGCGAGCCTTCCGACCTCAAGGCCGTGATGGGACGTTCGTGCGTCACGGTCGGGCCTTTCCGTGCGAGCGCCGACGCGGATACCGCGCAGACGCGCTATTCGGGCGAAGGCATGCGCACCGAGGTGCGTTCGGCGGTTGGCCAGATTTTTGTCGGCCACTGGGTGCAAATTCGCAACATCGGGAGTCGGAACGAGGGCAATGCCATGCTCGGCAAGCTGCGCGAAGGCGGGCTCGGCGACGCCTATCTCGTCGAGACGGAAGACGAGGGAATCAAGATCTCGCTGGGGCTGTTCGGCGATGTCAACGGTGCCGAGAAAATCGAATTGCAGGCCAAGGCGCTCGGCTTCAACGCGGAGATCACGCCCCGCATGAACGAAGGCACGGTTTATTTCGTCGATATTGCGTTACCGCCGGGGCGGGGCGCAGGCGGTATCATCGAACAATACGGTGAAGACAAGGTGAAGCTGCGGGATGCCGCCACCTGCCCGCAGGGGCGATAAGGTGACGCGAGCCCTTGAGTCCGCGCGGCGAAAAGCCAATAATTCGCGACCCTTGACGCTGCGTTCAGGAAACAAGGCCGGCATAGCTCAGCTGGTAGAGCAACTGATTTGTAATCAGTAGGTCCCGCGTTCGAATCGTGGTGCCGGCACCAAATACACAGGGCCCCTTCAAGGGGCCCTGCTTAATCGTGTTCAACGAAAATCAGCTCGTCGGTCGCAAAGCCCAGCTCGCGCGCTTTCGCGATGAGCCCCTGCAGTACATCCGGGTTCATCGTCGGCGTGCGGCTGAGTATCCACAGGTAAGACCGGTCGGGCCCTGCCACCATCGAATACTCGTAGCCTTCCTTGTCCAGCTCGATGACGTTGTAGCCGCCATAAAATGGTCCGAAAAACGACACCTTGAGCTGGCCGATGTCTTCGTCGCCGACGAAGTAGGCTTTGCCATCGGCCTCGTCCCATTCCTGCTTTTCGACGTTATAACCGCGGTTGATCACCTTCACGCCGCCATCATCGCGAAGGCTGTAGTTCGCAGTGATATTGGACAGGCCGCGCTCGAAGGGGTGGTCGAGGCGCGCGATTTCATACCAGGTGCCGAGGTAGCGATCGAGTTCGAAGCCGGACACGACCTTGACGCCCTCCGGTGCGCCGGTGCAGGCCGTTACGAACACGGCCAGGATTGCCAGCAGGGGCTTGACTCCCGCTTTTTGTGCGTTGTTCATATTTCGGGTCACTTGCAGTGCGTTACTCGTGCGAAACTATATCAGCAAGCTTCGGGAAGCGAGCGGCTTTCCGTCCCTGTCGGCAGGAATCCAGCGAGGCATTAAATGAGTCACGAAGAACACCACAGGGTGCACCGGGTCGGATGGTTACGCGCCGCCGTGCTCGGCGCGAACGACGGCATCGTGTCCACGGCCAGTCTTATCATTGGTGTCGCGGCGGCAAATACGACACAGGAAAACATCCTGCTTGCCGGCGCCGCCGGCCTGGTCGCGGGCGCCATGTCGATGGCGGCCGGCGAATACGTTTCGGTCAGTTCGCAGGCAGACACGGAGCGCGCGGATCTCGAGATCGAGAAACGGGCGCTCGAGCAGAATTACGACCTGGAGAAAGACGAACTCGCGGGTATCTATGTCAACCGCGGCCTCGAGCCCGCGCTGGCGGAGGAGGTTGCGCACCAACTCATGGAGCACGATGCCCTCGCGGCCCATGCGCGGGACGAGATCGGCATCTCCCACAAGGTAACTGCTCAGCCGGCGCAGGCGGCGTGGTCGTCCGCGGCGACCTTCACGGTCGGTGCCGCGCTGCCGCTGATCGTCGCCTGGATGGTTACGGGTGCGAACCAGATCCTGGCCGTTGCCGTCGCTTCCCTGTTCTTCCTTGCGTTTCTTGGTGGGCTGGCAGCCCGCGCGGGCGGCGCACCGATCCTCATCGGCGCGTCCCGGGTCACCTTCTGGGGCGCGCTGGCCATGGCGCTAACCGCGCAGGTCGGCAGGGTGTTCGGCATCGTGGCCTGATTTTTCGATCAAGAGTCCATCTGGCGTTCGATCTCGATCGCCAGGTCGATCTGTTCCAGTTCCTTGTCGATCTCGTGGATGCGCTGCACCAGGGCCCGGATCTTCGTCACTGCGAATTGCTGTGATCCGCTGTGGTCTGCCCTGTAGCTGTCCAGCTCGGCCTGCGCGGTCTCCCTCTCGTGCTCGAGTTCAGTCCGCCTGTCGCTTTGGTCCGTCATAGCCGCTGTTCCTGATTCGTCACGCCACTACCGTACCAGAGTTCACGGCGTTTCATGAGGCGCGTTGCTCTGCGAAAAACTCCCCAAGCATCCTGAACTCCTCTTCCCGGTCCGTGCCCTTGCGCCATGCAAGGCCGATAGTGCGGTAGCTGTTTTCCTCGAGTGGCTTCATACGGACGCGCGTGTTCTTCAGGATCAGCGAGTCGCGCGCCATCTCGGGGAGGAAGGTTATGCCGAGATCGGCATCCACCATTTCGACGAGCGTCAGAATGCTGCTCGCGCCGATGCGCCGCACTTTCTGCGTATTACGAATCTTGCAGGCGGCGAGGGCGTGGTCCCGCAGGCAATGCCCGTCCTCGAGCAGCAGGATGCTGTCGGCATCGAGACGGCTGAAGCGGTAGTTGCCGGGGTCAACGCGCCTGCTGCCATGCCGGTAGGCAAGCGCGAAACGGTCTTTGAAGAGCGGCATGATGTCGACGCCCCGCATCTCGTAAGGGAGCGCCAGCAACAGCACGTCCAGTTCGCCCTCCATCAGCCGCTCATAGATGCGCTGCGACTGGTCTTCGTGAAGGTAAAGCTCCAGCCTGGGATAGTTGCGCCGCAGCTTCGGCAGCGCCGCAGGCAGCAGGAAAGGCGCGATCGTCGGTATCACGCCGAGATGCAACTCTCCGGTCAGAGGCTCACGCTGGCCGCGGGCCATCTCCACCATGCTCTCCACGTCGCGCAGGCACAGCCGTGCCTGCGTCGCGAGCTTCTGGCCCATGGCGGTTATCGTTACGCTGCGGTTGGTGCGGTCGACGAGTTGCACCTCCAGGAGCGACTCCAGCTCCTGGATCGCGTTGCTGAATGCCGACTGGGACACGAAACAGGCCTCCGCCGCGCGCCCGAAGTGCTGCGTCTCGGTCAACGCAACGAAATAGCGCAACTGCTTGATGGTCGGTAATTTCATTCATCGATTTAGTAGCAAATAGTGATCGTATTAAACCATTTTATTTATTAATACGGTACCCCTAGACTGGGCCCATGAAATCAAAAGGACCTAGCATCATGGAACTCAATATTGGCATCAGCGCAGAAAACAGGCAGGAGATTGCTGACGGCCTGTCGAAGTTGCTGGCCGACAGCTACTCGCTGTACCTGAAGACGCACAACTACCACTGGAACGTCGAGGGGCCGCTGTTCAACACGCTGCACCTGATGTTCGAGGGCCATTACACCGAGCTCGCCACGGCCGTGGACGAGATCGCGGAGAGGATCCGTGCTCTCGGCGTCAAGGCGCCGGGTTCCTACACGGCGTTTGACGAGTTAACCAGTATTGATGAAGCGACCGGCGACGAGTCCGCCGAGGAAATGATCCGTCAGCTGGTCATCGGTCAGGAAACGGTCGCGCGGACCGCTCGCGAAGCGATCAAGGCCGCCGACGCGGCCAGCGACGAGCCGACCGCCGATTTGCTGACCCAACGCATGCAGATTCACGAAAAGAACGCCTGGATGCTGCGAAGCATGCTGGCCTGATTACCAGGAACTGAAGGAGACAATCATGTTCAAGAATATCGAAGGACAGCGTATACCCAAGGTTACGTTCAAGACCCGGCATGACCACGAGTGGGTCGACCTTACCAGCGACGACGTTTTCGCAGGCAAGAACGTAATCGTGTTCTCGCTGCCGGGAGCCTTCACGCCGACGTGCTCTTCGTCGCATGTGCCGCGCTACAACCAGCTTGCGCCGGTTTTCAAAGCGCATGGCATCGACGACATCGTCTGCGTATCGGTGAACGACGCTTTCGTGATGTCCGAGTGGGCACTCACGCAAAAGGCGGACCGCGTCACCTTCCTGCCGGACGGAAATGGCGACTTCACCGAGGCGATGGGCCTGCTGGTTGGCAAGGAAGACCTTGGTTTCGGCAAGCGCTCGTGGCGCTACTCCATGCTCGTTCGCGACGGCGTGGTCGAGAAGATGTTCATTGAGCCGGAAGAGCCGGGCGACCCGTTCCACGTTTCCGACGCCGACACGATGCTGGAGTACCTCGACCCGAAGGCCGAGAAGCCGCATGACGTTACCGTGTTTTCGCGGGGCGGCTGCCCGTTCTGCGCCAAGGCGAAGGGCCTGCTGCGCGACGCCGGCATCGAATTCGAGGAGCTGGTTCTGAACAGGGACTACACCGACCGTACGCTGCGCGCCGTCGCCGCGGCGACCTCGTACCCGCAGGTATTTGTCGACGGATCGCTCGTTGGCGGAGCCGATGACCTGGAGCAGTGGCTGCAGGACAAGGGCAAGATCACGTCGCGCGACGCGGCGTAACCCTCCGACCCCCCCGATCGGAGAACAAGTACAGTCGAATCCTCTCCCCCGAGTCGACTGTATTGATTCAGGGGCTGGCTGGCTCTAAGCTGGTCAGCCCCTTTTTTGTGTAGTGGGTCGAGGAGACCATTTCGTCGTGCAGATCTCAGACAAGGCGTTAATCAGGACGAAGGCTTACATCGACGGCAAGTGGTGCGACGCTGACAACGGCGAAACCCTCGCTGTGGTCAACCCGGCGAACGGCGAGAACATTGCCGACGTCGCGAAGTGCGGCACTGCCGAAACGCGCCGTGCGATCGAGGCCGCGGAACGCGCACAGGTGGAATGGCGCCAGGTCACGGCCAAGGAGCGCGCGGCGGTCCTGCGCAAGTGGCTCGAACTGATGCTGGACGCCCAGGAGGACCTGGCGCAGATCATGACCGCGGAACAGGGCAAGCCGCTCGAAGAGTCGCGCGGCGAGATCGCTTACGGTGCGAGCTATATCGAATGGTTCGCAGAGGAGGCCAAACGCGTCTACGGCGACACGATTCCGCAGCCCTCGAACGACAAACGCGTCGTCGTTATCAAGCAGCCGGTAGGGGTGGTCGCATGCATCACCCCCTGGAATTTCCCGAATGCGATGCTGGCGCGAAAAATCGCGCCGGCGGTCGCGGCCGGCTGTACGGTCGTCTGCAAGCCCGCGAGCGAAACACCCTTATCCGCGCTTGCGATGGCCGAGCTCGCCGGGCGTGCGGGTGTGCCCGCCGGCGTCATCAACATCGTCGTCGGCAAGACGAGGGAGATCGGTGAAGAACTGACGAGCAACCCGATCGTACGCAAACTGACGTTCACGGGCTCGACCGCAATCGGCAAGATGCTCGTCGAACAGTGTGCCGCAACGATGAAACGAACGTCGATGGAACTCGGCGGCAATGCCCCGTTCATCGTCTTCGACGACGCCGACGTGGACGCGGCGGTGAAGGGTGCGATGGTCTGCAAGTTTCGGAACGCGGGCCAGACCTGCGTGTGCGCCAACCGCATCCTCGTGCAGGACGGCATCTATGACGAATTTGCCGACAAACTCGCAGCGGCTATGGCGGGTCTGCAAGTGGGCGACGGCGCCCAGGAGGGCGTGGACGTTGGTCCCCTGATCAACGAGAAAGCGGCGAACGATGTGCTCGAATTTGTCGGTGATGCGGTCGCAAAGGGCGCGCATGTTGCCGCCGGCGGCGGGCGCTCGGACCTCGGCAGCTGTTATATCGAGCCCACGCTGCTCACCGGCGTCAAAACGGACATGCGGGTATTCTCGGAGGAGATATTCGGCCCGGTCGCTCCATTGTTCCGGTTCAGGGACGAGGAAGAAGCTATCGCCATGGCGAACGATACCGAGTTCGGGCTGGCGAGCTATTTCTACTCGCGCGATATCGGGCGAATCTGGCGCGTCAGCGAGGGGCTCGAGTACGGCATCGTCGGCATCAATACGGGACTGGTCTCGAACGAGATGGCGCCGTTCGGCGGTGTGAAGGAGTCCGGGCAGGGGCGCGAGGGATCGAAGTACGGTCTCGATGATTATCTCGAGATCAAGTACATGTGCATCGGCGGTATCGACGCCTGACGTCGTAGTCGCGCTTCCGCAGTCGCTCCTGCGGCCGGGGCATCTGCTGAATACAGGTCCGATTCTGGCTGGTTTTGCCCGAGTCGGGGTCTATACTGCTAGCCATGATGCAGCAGGAAGTATTCGAACGGGCCCGAAAGTCACGCGACCCGCGCTTCGACGGCCAGTTCTATATCGGCGTCAGGACAACGGGCATCTACTGCCGCCCGATATGCCCCGCGAACACGCCGAACAGTGAAAACGTGACGTTCTTCCCGACTGCCGCCGCCGCGAGCGAGGCAGGCTACCGGCCCTGCCTGCGTTGCCGCCCCGAATGCGCGCCCGGTACGCCCGCGTGGAGCGGCACGTCGACCACGGTGCGTCGCGGACTCAGGCTCATTGCCAACGGCGTTCTCGACGACAGCAATGTCGAAGATCTGGCAACCCGCCTCGGCGTGACGAGCCGACACCTGCGGCGTTTGTTCACGCGCCACCTCGGTGCCAGCCCGCTCGCGGTCGCCCATACGCAGCGGCTGCATTTTGCGAAGCAACTGATCGACCAGACCCGGCTGCCCATGCAGGACATCGCGGTCGCCGCGGGCTACGGCAGCGTGCGCCGTTTTAATGACTCGTTCGTAAAAACGTACGGCCGCTCGCCACGCGAATTACGCCGGGCGGGGGACGCGGCTGCTGCGGGCGATCCGGATACCGTGTTGACCGTGAGACTGCCCTGTCGCGCGCCGTTCGACTGGCCCTCGCTGCTCGGTTTCTTTGCTGCTCGCGCGGTTCCCGGGGTCGAATCGATCGACGGTGACCGTTACCGGCGAACCGTGACAATCGACGGGCAGCCGGGGGTCATCGAAGTCCGGCAGGATCGAGGTAACGTGTTGCTCGCGATGCAAGGTATCGGCACGCAGAACATCTTTCCCGCCGTGCAGCGCTGCCGCGAGATATTCGACCTCGACGCGCCGATGCAGGAGATTGCCGCGGTCCTCTCGCAGGACGCGGTGCTCGCGCGCCTGCTGCGCAACAACCCGGGCGTCCGCGTGCCTGGCGCCTGGGACGGCTTCGAACTCGCGGTGCGGGCGGTGCTCGGGCAGCAGATATCCGTCAAGGCGGCAACGACGATCGCCGGGCGAATTGCGAAGGCCTACGGTGAGCCGGTAAAGGGCAACCGCGGCTCCGGACTTACGCGCCTGTTCCCGGATGCCGAACGGCTTGCACGCGCGCGATTCAATAACATGGGGATCACCGGAAGCCGCGCTGCAACGCTGCGCCTGCTGGCCCACGCCGTGGTCGACGGGTCGCTGAGTTTCGATGCGTCGCAGGACCCGGTGTCGTTCTGTGAATCGCTGCGCGCCATTCCCGGTATCGGCGAGTGGACCGCCCAGTACGTTGCGATGCGAGCGCTCAAGCACCCCGATGCGTTTCCGGCCGCGGACCTCGGTCTGCTGCGGGCGTTCGACCGGCCGGGGAGGGAGCGCCTGCGGCCTGCGCAACTCGAGGAAATGTCGCAGGGCTGGCGCCCCTGGCGCGCCTACGCTGCACTATTGCTATGGAGCTCGGCACCGGGCTCCGGAGGATGAACGATGTACTACTGCTATCTTGATACGCCGATCGGTGAGCTGTTGCTGGCGGGAGACGATGATGCCCTGTGCCTCGTCAGTTTTCCCGAAGGTGCGATGCGCAGGGACCCGGACCCCGACTGGATCTATAACGAGAAGCCATTCTCGGCCGCGCGGCAACAGCTCGCGGAATACTTTGCGGGCGAACGCAGGGAATTCGACCTGCCATTGAGGCTCAGCGGCACCGAGTTCCAGATGAGCGTGCTGCAGGCGCTGCAGCAGATTCCTTACGGCGAGACGACGTCATACGCCGACATCGCCGAGCGCATCGGCAGGCCGAAAGCCGTCCGCGCGGTAGGCGCCGCCAACGGCCGCAACCCGGTCCCGATCATCGTGCCGTGCCACCGGGTCATCGGCAGCCATGGCGACCTGACGGGGTTCGGCGGCGGGCTGGACACGAAGGAAGCGCTGCTCCGTCTCGAGGCGGAGCATTCACAGTTCCCGAACGTACCCTGACCTCCTACAGCTTGCGCCGCTCGAGGCTTCGCACGGTTGCGGAAGGCTCGACGCCGTCGAGTAAGCGGTCGTCGCTCTGCAACCTCGTGAACGTGGACTCCAGCGGCAGGACGCCGGCCCAGACCGGGATCTCGTAGTCCTCGTCTTCGTCATCCGGCATGCCGTCCGCAACCTTCGCCGATGCGTAATCGATGTCGAGGCGAATGACGCCGGTCATCCTGATCTCCCGTTCGTGCGGCGCACGCAGTTCGTCCCAGCGGCCCGGCATCGACTGTTCGCTGATTACGCGCAGGGCTTCGAGCTTGGCATCGGCGTCCTCGACCAGCTGTGGTGTTCCGAACACCGTAACGGACCGATAGTTCATCGACGAGTTGAACGCCGAGCGCGCGAGCACGATGCCATCGAGCAAGGTCACGTTGAGGCATATCCGGTCCGTGCGCTCGAGCAGCCGAATGATGCGTGCCTTGCGGGCACCGTGCAGGTAAAGCGTCTCGTCAGCGCGCCCGTAGATCATCGGCACCACAATCGGTGCGCCCTCCTCGACGAACGCGACGTGGGCAACCAGCCCGGCGTCCAGGATCGCGTGCACTGTCGCCTTGTCGTATCGCGCCTTCTCTCGCAGCTGGCGGACCTTGTTGACGCCGCTGATACCGTAATTTTCTTTCATAGTTCGGGCCTCAGTGCAGGAACCGCGGTGCAAGCGTCATGGCGACGATCGTCACGAGCGCGATGCCTATAAGGTTGAGCGCCAGTCCGGCACGGGCCATCTTCGGGATCGTGAGCATCCCGGAGCCGAACACGATAGCGTTCGGCGGCGTCGCAACGGGCAGCATGAACGCGCAGCTTGCCGCAAGCGTCACCGGAACGGCCAGGATGATCGGATCGAAACCGGCTTCGATCGCGATCGCACCCACCACCGGCAGAAACGTCGCCGTCGTAGCCGTATTGCTGGTGAGTTCGGTGAGAAAGATGATCATCGCGGTGGCGGCGACGACGATGACCCACAGCGGCAGATCGCCGATCGCCTGCAGGCTCATGCCGAGCCACTCGGCGAGGCCCGTGTTCGAAACGGCGCTCGCAAGCGTCAATCCGCCGCCGAACAGGATCAGCACGCCCCAGGGCAGGCGTTCCGCATAACTCCAGCGCAGCAGCAGCGGGTCTTCCTTCGAGCCGCTGGGAACCAGGAACATCGCGATCGCACCGGCCATGGCAATGCCGGAATCGTCGAGCGCCGACAGGCCCGGCAGGCTGGTCAACAACGGCCGGGTCATCCACAGGAGCGCCATGCAGGTGAAAATGACGGCAATGCGAAATTCCGGAACCGTGATGCGGCCCATCTCTTCTTTCATGCGCCGGAGTTCGGAGCGCGCCTCGCCCGATGTCACGAAGTCCACCCTGAACACGACGCGCGTCAGCACGAACCACGAGAGAGGCAACATGACGACCGCCAGCGGGATGCCCACCAGCATCCAACGCGCAAAATCGATTTCGTTGCCGTAGGTGTCCATCATGAACGCGGCCATCAGCGCGTTGGGCACGGTGCCTACCAGCGTCGTCATGCCTCCGATAGTTGCGCTGTAGGCGATACCGAGCAGCAGCGCATACTGGAAATCGCGCTTGCCCTTTTCGGTCAGTGTCGCGACGGAGCTGTGGATTACGGCGATGATCGACACGGCAATCGGCAGCAGCATCATCGTCGTCGAGGTATTCATGACCCACATGCTGGTGACGGCGCTTGCGATCATGAAGCCGCCGACGAGCGAACGGCCGTTGCCGCCGACGACCTGCAGCACGTTGAGCGCAATGCGGCGGTGCAGATTCCAGCGCTGCATGGCGAACGCCACGATGAATCCGCCGAGAAAAAGATAAATGACCTTGTTCGAGTAGGGTCTCGCCGTGTCGTGAATCGATGCGACGTCGAACAGCGGGAACACCACGAGCGGCAGCAGCGCCGTTGCTGCAATCGGCACGGCCTCGGTGGCCCACCAGACCGCCATCAGGACGCCGAGCGATGCCGTGCGCCATGCCTGGTCATTGAGTCCTTCCGGTGCGCCCGAGAGCAGCATGGCGATCGCAAGCGCCGGGCCGAGAAACAGTCCGATCCACTGGTGTGTCGCACGCCCTTGGTGATGTTCTTCGCGGGTCAAGCGGGGTTCTCCTGGTGCATTGAGCGAGACAACGCGCAAAAGCCTATCGTGTTCGCCATCGATCGTCGCGATTTTTTATACATTCTCTACATGTTGTGTATTGCTCGCCTTCCTATACAAGATGTAGTAGCATTCCGCCCGTACCATTCCGGTACGCACGGAGATGAGATGCAGTAAGGCGGTGCAGGCGAGTCGCCATGCCGGACGCATGAATCTATGGCAGGTGCTACGTGCTTCCTCTCAACACGTCACCTGAAGTGAGCAGCGAGTGATCGGTGCTCGCGACCAGAGACCAAGCGGCTTGCGTGCACGGAAGCAGTACCACGCAGAATTCCATCACGACAGTGACGTTTTGATCATTCCTGCGCATTGCAGCCGGCCCGAGCCATCTTCCGCTTACTGTGCCGCCCAGTTTCTGGGCGGCTTTTTTCTTTCCGGACCCCGCTGCGGGCCGGCAGGAGATTCAACATGACGATGAGGGTGATACGCGGGCTCCTTTTCTGCGCGTTGGCCTGGCAAATGACCGCCTGTGCCCCGAGTCAACCCGACGTTCCGTATCCTGCGTTCGTGCGGGTCGACGAGATACCCGACGCTTTCATTGCCGGCCTGCCCGGCGTACGCGCGAAGGGTCTCGTCGGTGCGAACAGCGACAGCGCCGGTGGTGGCTTCCGGATCGACCTGCCGTCGTCCTGGCAGGGCACGAGTGGGGCGTCGCCGGACAAGACGCTCGAGATATTCGTCATCGAGGGTGAATTGAGTGTCGCCGACGTGGGCCTGAAGCGCGGCGGATACGCCTACCTGCCCCCAGGAACCCTCGGCTTCAAGCTGAAGTCATCGACCGGTGCGCGGATTCTCTATTTCCTCGACGATATCGAGCCGTCCGCGGTGATCAAGACGCCGCTGATCCTCGAGAGCGGAGTGATCGACTGGGAGGAAACCGCGACCGAGGGCATCGCCGTCAAGGAACTGCGGGTCGATCCGGGTTCGGGCGCCAGGACCTGGCTGCAGCGGATCGAGCCCGGCGCGGCAATTCCCTGGCAGTCGTCGACGGCTAACCGCGAAGGCTACCTCGTGGTCGGCAATTACACTCACAGCGAGTGTGTCGGCAGCGAGGTCGCGACGGACGTCTATTTCGCCGGCGGCTACGTTTACCGGCCGGCGCATTCGATCAACGGCGGACCCGACTCTTTCGCGGCGACAACCTCGATCTGGTTTTTTCGCGAACTCACGGACGGCGAAGAGACCACCCACGAACGCTGCGAGCCCGTGGCAACGGGCTACTAGAGCTGGCGTCAGCGACCGGCGTTCAACCGTCCGGCTTCTTCACGAGCCGCGTGATGCCGCTACCGAGCTTCATGAGCTTGGTCAGCGTGGACGTCGGGATGTCGCGAATCTGCTCGTACCAGTCGCTGGTCGATTCCACGAATTCGAGCATGTTGCGGATGCGTTCGCGGGTCACGGGGTCGGTGTCGGTTTCCGTTTCGACCTCGGCGGCGCAGCTCCTGAGCATCGAAAGCGTCGGGTTGAGTTCACGCTGCTTGCGTTGTTCGATGATGACGCGGAAGAGTTCCCACACATCGTGAATGGACTCGAAGTAGTCTCTGCGGTCGCCGAGAACGTGGGTCATGCGCACCAGGCCGTAGCTCTGCAACTCGCGGATGCTGGTGCTGACGTGCGATCTCGCAACGGACAGCAGTTCGCAGATCTCGTCGGCGCGCATGGGTTGCGGAGACAGGTACAGCAAGGCCTGGATCTGCGCGACCGTGCGGTTGGTTCCCCAGCGCGTGCCCATTTCGCCCCAGTGCAGGACGTACTTCTCTACCGCCGGCGTCAGTTGCATCGGTCGCTGCCTTTATTTCTGTTTGAACAGAAACTATCGAAATTAGCGGCCGTGCGTCAATGACGGTCGACGGCAGCCGGCCTCGGGCCGCGACCCGGCTTGTGCGTCTACGGTGCCACCGCGGTGACCACGACGCGGCGCGGCGCGGGCCACCCCTCGACGGTCCGGGCCGGATCCCCCGGGTCGAGCGCCTCCGCCAGCGACTCGAAACTCATCCACTCGGTCGAGCGCTGCTCTTCGCTGGTCGTGACAGCAGTATCGATGATCTCGATATCCCGGTATCCCGTGCGCCGCAGCCAGGTGCTCAGTTCCGCCAGTGTCGGCAACAGCCAGACGTTCTTCATCCGGGCATAGCGGTCGGCCGGGGTGCACGCACAGGGCTCCTCGCCGGGGATGAAGATCGTTTCCAGCACCAGCTGTCCGCCGCGGCGCAATGTGCCGCGAAGCTGCCGCAGGTGCTCGATAGGCGAGCGCTGGTGATAGAGGACACCCATCGAAAACGTCGTATCGAACGCATGGCATGCGTCCGGCAGTTCCTGCAGCCTGAGCGGCAGGACCGCGACCGGCAGATCCTTCATGTGCGACGTCACCGCGAGGAACTGCATGACGTACAGCAGCGTCGGATCGATTCCGAGCACGGCGGCAGCGCCGCCTTCCGCCATGCGCAGGGCGTAATAGCCGTTGCCACAGCCGACATCCAGCACGCGCCTGCCGGCCAGCGATTCGATTGCACCCGCGAAGCGCTGCCATTTGAGGTCGCTGCGCCACTCCGCATCGATGTGCACGCCGCCGACATCGAACGGTCCTTTGCGCCACGGCGCCAGCTGCAGCAACAGCGCGCGCCTTTCCGCATCGCTCGATGCACGCGGCAGTCCGCTGACCGCCTCCTGCCAGCGCGCGAAATCGCCGTGCGCCGAGGCCGACATCCGCTCCCTGCACAGTGCCTGCAGTGGCTCGAGCCAGTGCTCGATTTGCAGTGTCTCGAGGATGCGGGCAAGGGCGGCCGCGTTCGGGATGTTCATCGGATCGCTATGATGGATACAAAATTGAAATACCGCAGCCAGACGGCTGCGCTGCTGAAACCGTTGCGCAACAGCCGCTCGCGGTGCTGATCGACCGTCTCGGGGATCAGGACGTTTTCGAGTGCCGCGCGTTTGCGGCTGATCTCGAGGGCACTGTAGTCGTTGCGCCGCTTGTGCTCATGATGAAGATCCACGAGCAGGGCTTCCATCGCCGGGTCCGGATCGACCACCTTCTCGGACAACACGAGCACCCCGCCATCGTTCAGGCCGTCGAAAATGCGCCGGATCATCGTGTCGCGGTCGGCCAACGGCAGGAACTGCAGCGTGTAGTTCAGCACCACCATGGAGGCGTTCGAGATCTCGGTGTCGAGTATATCTCCCTCCAAGAGATCGACCGCCGTGCCGTCCGGTTCGCGGCGGCACTCGTCAGCAACGATGCTGCGGCAGCGCTCTATCATCGCCGGCGCATTGTCGACGGCGATGATGCGGCAATCGGCGGCGCGGATTCCCTGGCGCATGGCCAGCGAAGCGGCGCCGAGCGAGCAACCGAGGTCGTAGCAGCGGGTGCCGTCCCGGACATAGCGCGCGGCAAGCGAACCGATTGCCTCCAGCGATGCCGCGTAGCCCGGGATCGAGCGCCGCAGCATGTCCGGGAACACCGCGGCGACCGCGGCATTGAACCGGAACGGCGCGCTCGAGTCCTGAGCCTTGTACACCGTGTCTTTGGCCATATACTGATCGCGCTTCAAGAAGCGCTCCTACAATGGGACAATCCTGCCCGATATGCTACGCGAACTGCACGAGGAACTCGGTATCCCCGCCGATTACGGCAAGTCCGGCGGCCCGCCCGCGTATGACGAGGCGGGCGACCTCGTGGACGTAGGCCCGAACCTCGTAGGCCGCATGCAGCGCCTCGCGCCGGCGGCCGCAAGGCAGTGGCAGGCGATGGTGGCGGCGGCGGCAGGCGACGGCGTCACCCTGTTGATCGTCTCGGGGTTCCGTAGTTTCGAGTACCAGGCAGCGCTTATTCGCAAAAAAATCAATGCAGGTCAATCAATTACGGATATTCTCCAGGTCAATGCCGCGCCCGGGCACAGCGAGCACCACACCGGCCTCGCGGTCGATATCGCGACCCCGGGCTCGCGCCCGCTGACCGAGGAGTTCGAGGACTCCGAGGCCTTCCGCTGGCTGGGCGCGAACGCGGCTCGTTTCGGCTTTTCGATGTCCTATCCGCGCGACAACCCCTGGGGGATCGTCTACGAGCCATGGCACTGGGCGATGAATCGCTGAAAGCGGGGGTTTGCGCGGCGTTGGGAGAATGCCGCAGAGCGCGGTCAACGAGGGCAGACTGTAAATCTGCTGGCTATGCCTACGTAGGTTCGAATCCTACCCCCTCCACCAGATACTTATGGCGGAGGACCGGGGCGAACGAAAGTATAGCAGGATTACACTGCTCAGTTCGGCCGAAGGTGTGCTCTGAGAGGGACGGCCGCGAGACACGATCTGAACCATGCGCGTGGCTGGGTTGGCAGCGCGCCGAGGGGAAGAAAAACAGACAGATTCATACATCCGGACGGTTTGACAAGTGAGGACTGTCAGGATTTTTGCACGTTGGAAAAACGTGTGCGGTGAGGATTAGAGCAGGTATTGCGAGGCTGAACGAAGACTCGATCAGGATTTGCGGGTGTAGTTCAACGGCTGTCCGGCAGCATGCCGAACTGCCAGCCAGCGAGAGAGTTTGAAGATTTAGCAGGTATTGCGAGGCTGAACGA
>WOR8_10001675_pt1 | contig 22269 bp, 20 predicted proteins | sample DeeMarSeWOR38_10_FD_19890 | JGI IMG/M metagenome (IMG submission 19890) | reverse complement strand
CCCTGTTATCCCAAAACTCTACACCGACCAGGATGTTCAAAATATTGAAAGAAAGGTAGATAAATTACAGAAGATAAAGATAAAATCTGGTGAATATGCATTTAAACTTATTCTGGGAGGGGAAGGGGGGGTGGGTAAAACAAGTATGGTCCATCGTTTTGTTGAGGACTCATTTCAAACTGATTATAAATCAACGATTGGGACCTCTATAATGAAAAAAGAATGTGAATTCGGGGGATTAGATTCAAGAGTCAGATTTGTGATATGGGATTTAGCAGGACAAGCACAATTTAAACGAGTAAGACAATCATACTTAGCAAATGCTGAAGCAGGTATTCTAGTTTATGATGTGACTCGAAGAGAAACATTTGATAATTTAGAGAGCTGGTATAGTGAAGCTAAGGATGTTTCTCCATCCATATCTTTAATTCTAGTTGGAAATAAAATAGATCTGGTTGAAGATCGAGTAGTTACAAAGGAGGAAGGTGAAGAAATGGCCAAAAATCTCAACCTTTCTTATATTGAAACCTCAGCTAAAACAGGGGAAAACATTAATGACGCCTTTAAAATGCTCGCACTTCAAAAAATAAATCGTTATATGTTTACAGAAGAAGTTTAAATTAAGCCCCTGGGGGGATTTTCTTGAGATAGGGAAATCCTTCACACAAATTGAACCCCCGACCTGCAGATTACGAATCTGCCGCTTTTGGCATATCATATTTTATCTTATGATATAATACCACTAAGCCACAGAGGCAAAGTATTTTTAATTTATTGACCTATTCAAAAATTATAATTGTAAAAAAATTTTAAATTTTATTCAATGAATAAAAAACCTCTTATAAGTGATCTTGGAGAAAACAGGATAATACAACTTATCGAGAAACTAATTTTACAGAAAACAGGAAAACCATTGGTATTAGATGATGCCTTTTTCTTCGATCTTAATAATCATTCCATGGGCAAAAGCTTAGTTCTAAATTCTGATATGCTAGTTGCAGATACTGATGCCCCCAAGGAGATGAGTTACTACCAGATTGGAAGAAAGTCTGTTATTATGAATGTGAGTGATTTAATAGTTAAAGGTGTAAAACCAAGGGGTATTATCATCTCCTTAGGACTTCCTAATGATCTTTCAACAGATAATTTCACGGAAATGATTAATGGTATAATTGAATGCAGTGTATCCTTTGATCTTGATTATATTGGTGGAGATATTAATGAAACTGAAGAATTTATTATAAATCCTACCGTTTTTGGATTTGAAAATGCCTCGAAAATCATTTATAGGCAAGGAATTAACCCCGGTGTTGTCATTGCTATCAATAATAAATTTGGGTTAACCGGGGTGGGTTTTAATATTCTCTTAACGAAAAAGGAAGAGCTCACCAATTTTTCCACATACAAAAGATCTATTATGAGTATTTTAGAACCAACAATATCTGTAATAGAAGCTTTTACATTAGCGGAGAATGATTTAGCGACTGCCAGTATCGACTCTTCTGATGGGTTGTCTAAATCTTTACGAGATTTAATGAGTTCAAATCAAAATATTGGTTTTGAAATTGATTTTGATAAGAAATTGATTGACCAAGAAGCAGTAAAATACTCCAAAGAATTTCAATTTTCATTAGAAAATCTTGTATTCAACGGAGGTGAGGAATTCATCCATATTTTTTGTATAAAATCCCAAGATTTTTCAAAGGCTGCAAATTTAATTCAAGAGAGGAATGGAACGTTGTTTAAAGTTGGTCGAGTAATATCTAAAGAGGGTTTATTCATCTTAAAAGAGAACAAAAGAAGTGAAGTAAAAAGTTATGGATTTGAACATTTTCGACAAAGAGATTAAATTATGAAAAGAGATTACAAAAGTATTCTTATAGTAAAGAAGAGACACTCTATAAAATAAAATTTTTAAATTATTATAGATTTATTTCTAATACTGTTTATACGTCTATGAAGATATCTATTATATGGGCTATTGGCGCAGGCAGGTAGCGCAGCAGGCTTTTAACCTGACATTTATGAGAGAATCTCTCATAAAAAGGAAGGTCAGGGGTTCAATTCCCCTATAGCCCGTTATAATTCTCTATTCTTCCCAATTTTTATTAGAAAATCGAATGTTTAGAAATATTTATGAAATTTTAAAGTTTATATTAATATAGAATTACTCCTATCTTCAAAAGACTATGCAATTTTCAGATTTTAAACTACCTTCTGATGAACCAGAACAATTGATTATTAAATCTCAAGATAATACTAACCCCGATTATGGCTGTGAACCAGAAAAACGAGATTTGGAGACATACATTCAATATGGGGTGATTAACCTTGATAAACCAAGTGGTCCTACCAGCCATGAGATTGTATCTTGGGTACGCAAGATACTGGGGATCTCAAACGCAGGTCATGGAGGGACATTAGATCCTAAAGTTACTGGAATATTACCATGCGCTCTCGGAAGAGCTACACGCGCTTTATCAGCATTATTGAATGCTGGTAAAGAATATATCGGTGTTCTTTATTTACACTCTCCAGAAAATCTGAAAAGGGTTGAGAAAGTGTTTAAGTTATTCAATGGTAAAATTTATCAAAGACCCCCTTTAAAATCATCGGTTGCGAGGAAACTAAGAATAAGAGAGATCTATTATAGTGAAGTAATTGAAATGAATAATAATCACGTTTTATTTCGAGTTGGGTGTGAAGCTGGGACATATATACGAAAATACTGCTTTGACATAGGGGAAGCTTTATGTTCTGGTGCTCATATGTTAGAGCTTAGGAGAACAAGGGTTGGAAATTTTACAGAACAAGAAAATTTGGTGACCCTCCAAAATCTTAAGGATGCCTTAACAATTTATCAAAAAGAAAACGAACCATATTATTTAAGAAAAATAATCTTCCCAATGGAAAAAATGGTCTCACATCTCCCAAAAATATATATAAGAGATACAGCTGTAGATGCAATATGTCATGGTGCAGATTTAGCCTCAGCAGGTATCTGTTATATTGATGCTAGAATAAAGTCTAATATGTTAGTTGCTCTGATGACTTTAAAAAAAGAATTAATCGGATTTGGGACTTCATTGAAGGATGCAATGCAAATTTATAAAGCCAAATCGGGAATATTAGTAAAATCAAATAAAGGTTTTATGGAGCGGGGAATATATCCGCGTTGGACTGAAAAAAATTAAAAATTTTATTGTTATTGAACACTATGGAAGATAAAAACCAACATTATTACAGTAAATTTCCTGATACTCAAGTACAAATCTTTACCATTTCAGAAAGTCTTCGTAGACATCTTTTTATTTTTAAGACAATTACCGGTGTGTTTTCCTTTAAGAAGATAGACCTTGGAACTAAAACACTAATTGAAAATATGGTTATCCCTCATGAGCCTGGTACTTTCCTTGATTTAGGGTGTGGCTATGGCGTTATAGGTATAGTTCTAAGCTATATTTCTCCAAGAAGTTTAGTTTATTTCATAGATATTAATAAAAGAGCAATCTGGTGCGCAAGAGAAAACATTAATTTAAATTTGATTAATAGTAAAAAGAATGCTATAACTCTTTCTGGAAACTATTTTGAACCAATTCAAGGAAAGAATATTATCTTTGATGAAATCTACATGAATCCTCCCCTACGACAAGGAAGAAAAGATTTTTTAAAGGTGGTAGAAGAAGTTCAAGATTTTCTTAAAATCAATGGCTCCTTCCAATTTGTTATAAGAAAAAAAATGGGAGCTCCTTACATTTTTGAATATCTTAGAGATAATTATCCCGATAATCATGTGGAGATCATTTGTAAAAGAAGTGGGTATTGGGTTTTTCGGTTTTTTCGTTAAAAATAATAAATTTCATTGCACGCTTTTAATAGAAGAAACCACCGAAAAAAAGGTAAAATTTTTTAGAAAAGCATGATTACTTTTATTATTATTTTTATGATTAGAGGATTTTTCCTTGACTAAGAAGAAGAAAATAGATGTTTTATTACATAAATTTGTTCCTCAACATCTTCTTTTAACAAAAGAAGAATCTGAAGATCTTCTAATGAAATACAAAATAGAAGTGACTGATTTACCTCAGATGTTTGAAAAAGATCCAGTTGCGATTGCAATTGGTGCAAAAGAGGGGGATATTGTAAGAATAATCCGGGATTCAAATACAACAGTCACCTCAGTAGATTATTATCGTTTTGTTAAAAAGGAAAAAGTTTAGTATGGATTTACTTATTAAAAACAATTTTTGGATGGTTACATAAATTTTGAGTACTGAAAAGTTATCAAATGAAGATAAATGGGTTGTATTAAAAAGTTTATTCGACGAGAAAGGATTAGTTCGTCAGCACCTTGATTCCTATAACGCATTCATTGAATATGAGATGCAAGCCATAGTTGATGAATCGGGGGAGGTCATTCCCGATATTCCTGGATTTAAAATTAAATTCGGTAAGATTAAAATAGGGATTCCTAAGGTGAGAGAAGCTGATGGTGCCACCATGGAAATCACACCAATAGAAGCAAGAATAAGAGAATTGAGTTACGCTGCGGATATTACTTTAGAAATGACTCCGATAACAATTGATGAGCGAACTCAGAGAGAAGAAGCTGAAGAGACTCTTGATATTTATATTGGTAAAATTCCAATAATGCTAAAAAGTTGTAGGTGCCCATTAGAAAATCTTTCTGAACAAGAATTAATTAATAAGGGTGAAGATCCTTTAGATCCAGGTGGATACTTTATCATTAATGGAACAGAACGCGTTCTTGTAACTCAAGAGGATTTAGCCCCAAATAGAATTTTAGCGGAAGAAGCTAGCAGGAGTTCCAGTGCGACTCATCAAGCAAAAGTTTTTTCAACAAGGAGCGGATTCCGAGCACCCGTAACCATTGAGAGAAAGAAAGATGGTAATTTAAGAGTTTCATTTCCCTCTGTCCCAGGTAAAATTCCTCTAGCAATCCTTATGAGAGCCTTAGGATTACATTCAGACAGAGAAATCTTTGAAGCAATATCTGAAAATGATGAGATTCAAAAAGAATTAATCCCCGTAATAGATGTAGCATCAGAAATCCAAGTATTAAAAGACCCAGAGAAATCTCAACAAAATGCTCTTGACTATATAGGAAAGAGAGTTGCGATTGGACAAACAAAAGATTATCGTATCAGAAGAGCACTTCAGGTTTTAGATAGGTATTTATTACCTCATATTGGAAATGAAGAAGAAGACCGAATTAAAAAAGCATATTATTTGGGCCAAATGGCTCAAAAGGTTATGGAACTCGCATTAGGTATAAGAGAACCCGATGATAAGGATCATTATGCTAATAAAAGGTTGAAACTCGCAGGTGAATTATTCACTTCATTGTTTAGAGTTGCCTTCTTAAATTTGGTTAAAGATATAAAGTATCAATTGGAAAGAACTGCAGTACGAGGAAGGGCACCTAATATCAAAACTGCCGTAAGAGCTGATGTAATCACTGAAAGAATTAGACACGCCCTTGCTACAGGTAATTGGGTTGGAGGTAAGGCAGGAGTCAGTCAATTATTAAATAGAACAAATCATGTTGGGACCTTAAGCCATTTAAGAAGAGTTATTTCACCATTAAGCCGGAGTCAACCTCATTTCGAGGCTCGAGATCTGCATCCTACCCAGTGGGGGAAGATTTGTCCAGCTGAAACTCCTGAAGGGCCAAATTGTGGATTAGTAAAAAATCTCGGACTAGCTTCAATTATCTCGGTTGGAACTGATGAACGAGTAATTGAAAACATTCTAATTGATCTTGGAGTAATTCCAATTAATGAAGTAAAAAATGTAAAAGGAGAAAAAGTGAAAGTTTTTCTCAATGGGAAATTGGTAGGAATTCATCAACAACACAATCCTTTTATTAGACAGCTTAGAGAAAAGAGGAGAAAAGGGGAAATTGGACAGCATGTAAATATTGGGTATTATCACGATTCAAAGGAAATTCAAATTAATTGTGATGCGGGTCGAGCCACAAGACCTCTTCTTATTCTAAGAAATAAAGAAATTTTAATTGTCAAAGAAGATATCGAAAAAATACTACAAAAAAAATATATCTGGTCTGATCTAGTTCAAAAAGGAGTAATAGAATATTTAGATGCTGAAGAAGAAGAAAATTCTTATATTGCCATGTTTGAAGAGGATCTAACAGCAGAACACACACATTTAGAAATTTCTCCAGCTGCAATCCTTGGAATTTGTGCATCAATTATTCCCTTTCCAGAGCATAATCAATCTCCACGAAATACATACGAAGCTGGTATGGTAAAACAAGCCTTAGGCTTATTTGCAGCCAACATGCATCTAAGATTAGACACCAGAGGGCATACTCTACACTATCCTCAACAACCCTTAGTCAAAACAAGTCCAATGGAGATTATTGGAATTAATAAGCGTCCAGCAGGACAAAATTTCATTATAGCTATGATGAGTTTTGAAGGTTTTAATATCGAAGATGCAATAATCATCAATAAAGCATCAATTGAAAGAGGCCTTGCTCGAAGTCATTTTTTCAGAACTTATGATGCTGAAGAGAGGAAGTACCCGGGAGGAGAAATCGATAAATTTGAAATCCCCGAAAGGGGTGTGAGAGGGTTTAAATCAGCGGAATCTTATCGCCTACTTTCAGAGGAAGATGGTATAATTGAGCCAGAGACTCAAGTTAATGGAGGAGATGTTCTTATTGGGAGAACTTCACCCCCAAGATTTATAAAATCCTATGAAGAATTCGAATTGATGCAGCCAAATCGACGTGAAACATCAAAAAACATGAGGCACAATGAAAAGGGTATTGTTGACACCGTTATTATTTCAGAAACAGTTGATGGAAATAAGCTAGTCAAAATTAAAGCAAGAGATTTAAGGATCCCTGAATTAGGAGATAAATTTTCCTCTCGTCATGGCCAGAAGGGGGTTCTCGGATTAATAGTTGATCAATCCGATATGCCATTTACATCCTCTGGAGTAATCCCAGACATTATTGTTAATCCACACGCAATGCCTTCAAGAATGACACTAGGACAGTTATTTGAGGGAATTAGTGGGAAAATATCATGTGTTGATGGAAAATTAGGGGATGCTACTGCTTTTGAGTGGACTGATATTACCATTCTTCAGGAACATCTCGTAGAGGCCGGATTTGAATTTAATGGTAGGGAAGTTATGTATAATGGAATCACCGGGGAGCGATATGAAGCAGGGATTTATTGTGCTCCTATATATTATCAGAAATTATACCATTTGGTTGCTGATAAACTTCATGCGAGAGCACGAGGTCCTGTCCAGATATTAACAAGACAACCAACAGAAGGAAGAGCAAGAGAAGGAGGATTAAGATTCGGTGAGATGGAACGAGATTGTCTTGTAGGGCATGGATCAGCACTGCTATTAAAAGAAAGGTTATTGGATGAGTCAGACCGAACTGTCATCTTAATATGCGAAAAATGCGGTCTTATAGCTGTATATGATAGAAATAGAGATAAGCGGTATTGCCCTGTGTGCGGAGAAGGAACAATTATTTCAAAAGTTGTTTGTTCCTATGCTTTTAAATTACTTTTACAAGAAATGATGAGTCTTGGTTTGGCACCTAGATTAAAACTAAAGGAAAAAATCTAATTTACAAATATTAAATTTCTTTTTTATTCTAACCTCAATCCTTATTGAGATTCAATCAGAAAACTTTGTTTCTCAAAAAAAAAAGGATAAATTAAAAATAATAGATTATATGGTAAATCCAAGAAAATCGGCTAATCCGGGAAGAAGCGTGTAGAGAAGGAAAAGGATAAACAAGGTAAGTAAGGAAATCCATACAGCCTTGTCCCAGGCAACGTCTAGTAAAAATTTAACCACTACCAGTATTATTAGAAAACCGATTATCGGCGTTAAGAGAGTTAAGTAATTTCCACTTCCTACAGCTGCTGCTATTGGGTTTCCAATTGCTGCTAATACCATATTAACGGCACCTAAAATTATAGGAATAACTAGTACACAAAGAAATGCGACTAGAACAATTAGAAATTTCTTATCAGAAGCTTTTGTCTTGGAAACGATTACTATTACTGTTATATAAAGTATCAGAGTAACGATGACCGTTGCTAAAATTAGCCATAACACAAAAAAAAGTATATCGTTTGTTTGAAATAACATGTTCTGCGACCTACATTTAGTATAGTATTGTAGATTAATTTTTAATATTAGATAAAAAATTGCTTCTCTTTTAAAGATTCACAAAGGAAAGGAGAGGTAAGGGGAAGCGAGTTTAGTGAGGATTGGAAACCGTATTATATTCCCCAATTTAACAAAAAGAAATGAATGGAAAATCCTAAAAACACTGAAGCTACAATAATACTTAATACTGATAAACGAACTGATTTATCTCTACCGTATCTTGTATATGTTACTAGAACTGTTAGTGCTACTAATCCAATAATGAGAAAAATCCACGCGAGTGTCCATAACGTTAATGAGGGAATTGCTGCCATTGATAAAATAACTTTTTTTATATATTGTATATTAGAGTTATGATTTATTTTTTTTTAATTTTATTAAAGAATAAAATTTAAAATAATGATTTTTTGATATTTAATAATAGAGCTATAAATTACCTTCTTAAAAAAAAAATGAAGGATTATTATGCATTTCCTAAAAAAGTTAATAGAATCTCCGATATTGGAGGATCCAGCAAAAAAACATATTGATGTTCATCGACATTTCTATAGATATTCAAAGGGCCAATTTATTGGTCCAGCGTTAAAAATTTCGAGAACTAAGCAGCGCTTAACTCTGAAAGGCTCACATGAGTATGAGGATTTAATTCTAGAACTAGGAGCTAGTACAATTCCTGAAGATAAAGTTGAGATCAAGGGAAAACTGATTTCCGGTAGTGATATCAGTGAACTACTGGAAACTCTGGGATTTGATTGGAATTTAAAGAAATCCACAGGACAAACAAAAAATTATACCGCTACCATTTTAAGTAATATTACTAAAGAAAAACTTCTCGAAAGCATTAAGGCATTCAGGAAAACTAGTTATTACCTAATATCTTTTAATTTAAATCCAACTTGTAAGGTTACCACTAAAAAAAATACTCCCCAGCCTTCTCAGAAGAAAGTTGAAGAAGATGATATTAACAAAAGAATACAATTTTGTACTGGTGTAATTGCAAACAATGAAAATAATTTGAATTTAATTCTTGATTTAGTTGTGCCAGATTTCAAATCAGAAATAAATGGAAAGTGGAAATCTATTATTATCAAGAATAATTACCTAATAACTGACATTATATTACCTGACGATGTGGATAATTGGGGATTAAAACGAATTTTAGCTATAAGGAAGGGGAAATTGTTCCGTACACTCACCATTGATGATGAAATGATAGAAAAACAATATCCCTTTGTTGTTTAAGAATTTATTCGTAATAGTTTTATAGGTAATTTTAAAAAAATTTAATTTCTATAAAAGATAACTAAAGATTATCACATTACTAATAATAAACGAGGCCAAGTTGTATTAACGATTTAAATCCTTATTTAAAATCCTTTCTCTACATAACCGGTGGGGAAATCGCTATTTATGTAGGGAAGGAACTGCTAAATTCTGAATCAAAAGACATTACTGATGAAGATATTACTGAAAATATTAAGTTAAGCATTAAAGATACGGATGTAGATTTTGAACCAGATGATATAGAGATTTTAAAATTGAATACTGTGCGGAAAACGCTTTATAAACTCTATTCTGAAAAACTGGCTCAGTTTCGACGTATTCGCGATAAATCAACGGGATGGTTTATATATTATTGGTGGCATGAATTTGACCTCTTTGAAGAAATTGTTATTGAAAAAAAAAAAATTGTTGAGATGAAATTAAGGCAAAGACTACGGTTTGAGCAAAATAATTATTTCTTCGTATGCAACAACTGTCAACAAATGAATAATAAGTTCAATTTTGATGAAGCATTTGAATTAAATTTTAGATGTCCAGACTGTGGGGATCCTTTAGAGGCTCAGGATAACCAAGCAATTATAGAATTCTTAAAAAATAAGATTGCAATAGCCCAGAGCCTCAAAATATCCGTTGATTGAAGTGTAAATATAGGTAATCGCTTTTTAACACTCTAATTTACCATAGATGTGAAGATCCTTTTATGGATGAGAAAAGTAGATTTGGAACATGCACTAAAGACTGTTATGGGGCTTGTGTCTTTAAAGGAATTTGGGACGATTCTGAGAAAGAGAGAAAATTCATACGAGCTCAACCTCAAGTAAACCACCCCTTCACAAACGGATTTTTCTGTCCTAAGTTCAAGAGAAGACGAGATCTTTTATACCATCCTCAACGCATAAAAGTACCTTTAAGAAGAAATAGTCCCAAACCTGGCAGTAATTTCGAAGAAATTTCATCACAGAAAGCTTTTAATGTAATTTCTCAAAAAATTTTGGAATTAAAAGAAAATAATGAACTCGGACAAATAATTGGGGCTTTTTATGCTGGGAACTCAGGATTGATCTCAATGTATTCACCTCTTAGGTTTTTTAGAAGGATTGGTGCCACTATTACCCGTGATGGTATCTGTAATGAAGGTGGAAGTGCGGGATTGAGAAAGATTTTTGGAACTTACTCAATAACTAATCCTTTTCAGATAAATGATCCTGCTACTCGATTAATTGTAGTTTGGGGGAGTAATCTCTCAGAAAGCAATAATCATGCATATTTTTTAGTGAAACAAGCAATTAGGAGTGGGACGAAAGTAGTTGTGATAGATTCAAGACGTACTCGAATTGCTGAGAAATCAACCTGTTTCTTGCAGATCTATCCCGGTACAGAACATTTGCTAGTAAAATTGATTATCAATGCCTTGAATGAACGAAATGTATGCGATACTGAATTTTTAACTAAATATGTTACAATTTCATCGCCCCTTTTTTCTAAAATTTCAACAATAGCTCGAAATAAGATTTTACAAGAGATAGGGATTATATATGAAAAATTAGAGGAATTTACAGACCTCTTGGTAGAATTTCAGCATCAAACGATGTTTTTAGTTGGGTATGGTGTTCAGAAAGACTTGCATGGAGGACGAATCGTTCAGGCTATTGCGCTTATTCAAATTGTATTAGGAAATATTGGTAAAAGGGGAACTGGATTGGTATATTCTCAAAGTGCTTTTTTAAAACCTGTAATTCTTCCCCTCTTGGATTACATCTCCCAAAAATCCGATAAATTCAATACGAAGGAAGTTTCCCTGATCAAACTTGGAAAAATTCTTCTTTCTGGAGATTATAAAATGTTATTTATATACAATTTCAATCCAGTAAGTTCCTTGCCAAACCAGAAAATATTAAGAGACGGCTTATTAAAGAAAGACCTGTTCGTCGTTGCTTTGGATTTGTTTTTCAATGAGACTACTAAGTATGCTGATATAATAATCCCTGCAAAATTTGATTTAGAAACATCAGATATAATCGCACCTTATTATATTCCTAGTTTATCTATTAACTCTGGAGGTCCATGCCCTTATCCTAACTGTGTATCTAATTATGAGTTTTTTCAACAGTTAGGGTGGAGAATAGAGGGAAAAAACACACCTTATTTTAAAGAATCTGAAGAGGAGATATTTAAGCGATGTCTAACGATGCTCCCACCTTTCATATCAAAAGATCTTAGTACAAAGGGATTTCACCTACACTTTGATCAACAACAGTTACCGTTCCAAAACCTTAAATTTCCAACTCCAGATACAAAAATCCAAATCCAAAACATAGATTTTTCATTTGGGAAATATGAACAAAATCGGAAGAATAACCGAAAGGAAAATGAATTTATTCTGATTTCTCCTTCTCATTATTATTTCTTGCATTCTCAATTAGGCCAATTGAATCCACAATATTTGGATGATTTTGGGAAGATTTTTCTAAACTCAAAAGATATTACAGACTTAGGTTTATGTTCAGGTACTGAAGTGCATGTTTCAAATGAATTTGGTTCTGCAAAATACATTCTAAGTGAGCTTGACTCTTTAAAACCAGGAGTTGCCTTGATATATCATGGATTATCATCTCCTCATGATGGTTATTCAAATGTAAATCTTTTTACCCCAGATGTACCTGAAGAATTAGGTTTCTCTGGCTCTTATAATTCTGTTATAATTCAAATTCAAAAAGCCTGAATAAATTAAAATGGAGTATTGAGGTTAAATTTTGATAAAATTTTAAGAATCTGAACGTTTTTCTCGTCTCTTCACAAAAGCTATATCCCCTAAAGATGTCCCAGTTGATTTTTTCATGAATTTTTGGTCTTTAGAAGTAATTTCAATTGCATCCGTCGATTTTAATAACTTTATATTGTACATCTTTTCTATTTTCTTAGCTAATTTAATTGTAGGCTCAACTTTACCTGCCTCGATTCTCCTAAGTAATGAAGGTTTTTCATTTAGCTTCTGGGCAAACTGATCTTGATTGAGTCCTCTTGCGTTCCTAACTTTTCTTATTTTTTTGGCGTAATCCGCTACAATTTCTAATTCCTCGATCCTTTCAGATTTTATACGATGTTTTCGTGAAACACTTTGAGGTTTTTTCTGGTATACTTTTTTGGTTTCGTAGCTCGTAGCTGTTTTGACGATTTTCTTTCCATATTGAGCGCAATTATCACAAACGGTAATTTTTGCACCTTCTAATAATACTTTTTGACCCTTCCCCCATATAATACCCCCGCATATGGGGCATTCTTTATCAATATTATTATATTTGGGCATTGGTGAATCCGAATCTTGAAAGTTATTATTTAATTAAATTTTGTTTAATATATAGAATTTATGGGCAAATCACGTCATTTAGGATTTTTTCCCATTATATTTTATAACGTATAAACTTTTTAAAAATCGAGTTTTTAATGTAATAGTCAAGAAATAAGCTTAAATTTATATGATTAAAAATTTATTATTAAATCAAAGCACGTTCTTAAGAAATAATTCAAAATTAAGATAACAAGGGGTCTAATTTTTGTGACTACGACAAAAGATAAAAGAAAGGACGCGAAAGATGGAGAGTATTTAATTACGTATACAAGACATCTTGAGAAGAGATTGAGAAATCTAGAAACAGAAAAACAATTGCTAGATGCTGAACGCCTAAGATTAGAGCAAGAATTGCATAGTCTAAGAAATGAAATTGATAGATTAAGGGAACCACCTTTAGTCTCTGCAACAATTATAGATTTTTTAGATGATGAGGGAAGAGCAATTGTAAAAAGCTCGACGGGACCTAGTTTTGTGGTAAATGCCAGTAGAAAAGTAAAAAATGAAAAACTTTCTCCAGGAATGAGAGTTGCGTTAAATCAGAGAACTTTTGCTATTATGGAGGTGTTACCTACTAAACTTGATCCTTTTGTCAAGGGAATGGAAGTTATTGACTCTGTCCCAGATATATCTTATGCTGACGTAGGGGGATTAGAAGATCAACTGCAAGAAGTAAGGGAAAATGTTGAATTACCATTGAAGAAACCTGAATTATTTGAAAGAATTGGGATTGAACCCCCTAAAGGCGTACTACTCTATGGCCCTCCAGGTACGGGGAAGACACTTCTAGCAAAAGCTGTTGCCCATGAAACAGAAGCAACATTCATTAGAATTATAGGTTCCGAATTAGTTCAGAAATTCATTGGTGAAGGTGCGCGTTTAGTTAGAGAAATATTTAACTTAGCTAAAGAAAAAGCTCCTACAATATTATTTATTGATGAATTAGACGCAATTGGTTCTCAAAGATTAAAAATTGCCACATCAGGAGATAGAGAAGTCCAGAGGACCTTAATGCAATTACTAAGCGAATTGGATGGATTTGAGCAAAGAGGGGACGTAAAAATCATTGGTGCAACTAATAGGGTTGACATCTTAGATCCTGCATTATTACGACCAGGGAGGTTTGATCGAATGATAGATTTTCCAATTCCCGATGATATCGGAAGAGAAGCAATCTTTAGAATTCATACGAGAAGTTTGAATGTTGAAGAGAGGGTTGATTTCAGAAGATTAGTTAATTTGACAGAAGGGGCAACAGGGGCAGATATCAAAGCGATTTCTACAGAGGCGGGAATGTTCGCAATTAGAAAAGATGCGGATATCATAACTAACGGGGATTTCATTGATGCCATTGACAAGGTTATGAAGAAAGTTAAGGATAAGTGTATAGAGTCAAGGTTATATTCTTAAAATAAAACAATTTATTTAGTTTCTTCTTCTTTAATATTATCAACTCTTCATTATGCAAAGTTTTATGACAATTTCACATCTTCTAGGTTTAAGACAAGTCAAAGCAATCTCAGATTACCAATTTGGAAAGGACATTACTGATCTCCTCTTTAGTGATCTAGAAAACATAAGACTTCAACGATCTCTAGCCACCAATAAAATTAGATATATATATCACAATGATGATTTACTTCTTACCCTACGACCAAAAAATGGTTTTTTTACTTTAAGTTTGTTCTCAGCACAGAAAATAATTAATACAGTGGGAATACCCCATTTGAGGGTTATTGTTCTAAATGAAATTTCTGAATTCATCATGAAAGGAAGGAATGTTTTTTGTAAACATGTAGTTGATATTGATGAAAACTTAAGACCTTTAGATGAGGTTATTGTTGTAAATCAAAAAGATGAATTATTAGGTATCGGAAAATTAAAATTACCCGTCTCTTATGTAAAATCCTTTAAAAGAGGGATTGCAGTTAATATTCGTAAAGGAGTATATAAATCAAAAATTTAAAGTGCAAATTCTTATAGTTATATAGAGAAATTACTATTAAAAGTGAGTAACCTGGTAAAATTACCAAAGGAAATGCAAGAAAGAGCAAAAAGCAAGCCCAAACGTCCACAAACGGTAAAAAAAAGAGAAGGTAATCAATATGGATCGAGGCAAATGCGAAGAAAAATGCAGCAACAGGGTATTGAGATGGATCAAGTAGATGCTGTAAGAGTAATAATCGAAGGTTCCGAAAAAACTTTAGTAATTGAGCAACCAGAAGTAGTTCTTATGAAACAAGCAGGTCAAGAAATTTATCAAATAATTGGGCATGCAGAAGAACGTACTCCTGATGATCTTGCGATTCTTCCCGGAGAGACTCTTGAGGAAAGTGAATTCTCTGAAGAATCGGAGATTGGTCCTTCAATAACCGAAAATGATATTATGTTGGTTGCTACTCAAGCAAATGTTGATCCTAAAGAAGCAGAATCTGTTTTGATAGAATGTGAAGGAGATATTGCTAAAGCAATTTTGTTCTTAAAAAATAGATAATAATAGATTTTCTTTGTTTCGAGTAGTAAATAATAAAAATTAAGAGTCATCAAATTTTTATTATCTAAAATGAGGAACTAATGATTGGATATGTCAAAAGTTAAGAAAAAACCAATTATCCGCCAAAAAAGCACCACGGAACTAGATGTTAAATTTGAAAAGATAATTCATTTTTCTGGTTGGTTATTTATACTTGCTTTAGCAGGTCTATTGGGAGGGTGGGTACTTTTTGATAATATTTTAGATATGATAACGTTAGAGCTAGATGCCCTCACATTCAGCATCATCATTTTTACTGGTACAAATGCAGCAATCAGTTTTGGGTTGGCAAGTAAGATTAAAAATAACCGAGATAAAAAAAGAGAATATTTCCTTGATTGGATAATAGGAGAATTTCTTTTTTGTATGTTTGCAGTATTTGCGATTGCTGCTTATCAATGGTAGGTATCATTTTTTTACAATTATTAGATTGACGTGTCAATTATTTATAATCCTTTCTCGCTGGACTAAAAATGTCAATCACTTCAGAATCTTCTAGTATTTTAGCTCCATGTCTCTCATTTGAATCAAATAAGTAACTATCTCCCTTTGCAACTATAAACTCACCATTATCTGTCAGGAATTTTAGTCTCCCAGTTAATACGTATCCAATCTGGTGTTCCTTATGACTATGTATAGGGATTTCAGCATTTTTGTTTAGAGTAAAATAGCATAACATAAGATGATCATTAAATAACAAAGTTTTCCGATATACTCCACTTATTAATTCGGTTGGTTGTATATTATTTTTGTTCATAACATTCGGTTTCAAAATTTATTTACCTTTGAAAATCTATTAGATAACCTTTTTTGTTTAAATAGTGCTAGTGGTAGTTTTTATATATCTTTTGTTATCATTTGTCGTGAAATGCTTTGATTACTTCGACATAAATTTATATTGATTGTAAACACTGAAATGAGAAATTAGAAATTGAGTAGAGTCCAAAAAATTATGAATTGTTTTTTACTTGAAATAAACAAGCTATAAAAATGCAACTGCGGAGTTAATAAAATAACTTTAAATTGGAATAATAAATAAATTTTTATATCAAAAGAGGTAAAATAATTAACGATAATAAACAATTAATTATCCTCTTTGTTCAGTTCATGCTCCCGACAAAAATTTCTGCTTAACAAAAGTTTAAATCACGGGTCTTTATTATTCAAAAAAAAAAAAGGGAAAGGAGAGAAGTCAAATCTTGGTTGTAGTATCAGATCCTAAAATTATTGATGATGAAGAAGCCGAAAAAATAAGGCGAAAATACCTAACCAAATTATTACCACAGGTCTTTAGAACCGAAGGGGATGTGGTTTTGTTTGATCCTGTTAAAATTGAACAAAGTCTTATCAAAGAAACAGGTTTGGATAAAAAATCTGCGGATCTCATTACTGAATTGGTCGTAAGACGAATAATATCTTCTGGGATAAAATTCCTCTCAGGACCCCACATTCGGGAGATCGTGTGCTCTATTTTATCGGAAGAACATTTTGAAGAAGAACGTAAAATCTACACTAGAATTGGAATGCCATTAATGGATTATGAGGCTATTTTAGAAAATGGGGTTGATGAAAATGCGAACCAGGATATGAATCCTGAGAGCATTCATCACTGGGCAGCAAATAGGATATCTGATGAATATGCACTCCTTCGAATTCTAGATTCAGAGGAAGCACATGCGCATTTATTCGGTGATATCCATGTTCATATGCTCCGTTATTTTGATTTACGTCCATTCTGTCAAGAATGGGACCCCCGGATGATTCTTGAGCACGGGTTGCCACCTGTTGATAGTTGGGCTCACTGCAGTAAATCTGGTCCTGCGGGTTCCTTACGAGTAGCTGTTACACACTTAGCAAAATGGCTGGGAATTATTCAGGGTGAATTTTCAGGGGGACAGGGTTATGATTATATCACCACTTTTTTAGCTCCCTATGCTCAAGGTGTCTCAAAACGAGAAATTGAGCAGTCTATGCAGTGTTTAATATTTGAAACTAACCAGATTTTTGCTGCAAGAGGTAGTCAAGTACCTTTTACCTCTATTTCATGCCCCCCGACGGTCCCTGATGGTTTATTAAAAATTCAAGCAGTTGGACCTCATGGAAAGAAAAATGGGGTGTATGGGGATTATAAGGAGGAATGTCTCCAACTTTTCGATGCCCTCACTGATGTTTATATTCAAGGTGATCATAATGGGAAGCTTTTTGCCTTTCCTAAGCATGAAATCAAAATAAAGGAAGAATGGTTAGAGGAATTTGAACCCTCTTACTTGAAAGTTATGGAAGAGGCAGTGAAAATGGGAACACCCTATTTTCTAAATATGTGTCCAGAATGGATGCCCGATGAAATTCACAGTCAATGTTGCAGAAAATTCCTAAGTGGAGACCAAATCTTAGAACAATGTATTCTGGATCCAGAGGAGAGAAAGAAAACAAACCTTTGGGAAAATTATGTTACTATTGGCTCCTTACAGAGTGTGAGTTTAAACCTTCCACGATACGCATATCTTTCAAGAGATGAGAGTTCCTATTTTAAGATTCTGGATGAAAAAATGGAATTATCAGCAAGAATTTTAAGGAAAAAATGGGGGATAATGGAAAAAAGATTAGAGACGGGACATTTACCCCTGTGTAGCGGGAAAATCAAAGGGAAACCTATATTCAATATTAATGATCAGAACCTTTCAATTGGATTTACCGGTCTGAATGAGGCAGTAAAAAGCATTACCGGGTATGAACTACATGAAGACAAGACGTCTTACGAATTGGGAAAAAAAATCTTAAGCTATATGGTAGCAAAATGCAATACAATGACCGAAAGAGATAGAAAGTATTACTCCTTATGGGAACAACCCGCAGAATCGACTTCTGGTAGATTAGCGCGACTAGATCTCAAACATTTTCCAAAGAAAGCAATTCCCCAATCATCGGGCAATTCTGCTTACTATACGAATTCAGATCATTTAAGGTATGATGCTAGCATCCCGTTATCGGAACGAATTAAGAAACAAGGTGATTTTCACCCTATAGTCAATGGTGGTGTTATAACCCACATTTGGCTTGGAGAACAAACACCAGATATTCATGGCTTGTGGGAATTAACAAAAAATATCTGTCTTAATACGAATACAGCGTATTTTGCATATACTATAGATTTCATATATTGCCCTGCGTGTCAAAAAATGTTTAAAGGTTCAGAATTCAGCTGTCCAAAATGCAAATCTGAACATGTGAAAGTTTATTCAAGAGTTACAGGATATTATAGTGAAGTTAATCGATACAATCCAGGGAAAAAAGCAGAATGGAAGGCTCGTAAGAGAGAATTTCCCTTCAATTAATATTAACTCTTAAATTTTTTAATATCATTGTACTATATTTTATATGTTACCTAAAAATTCACTTAAAGAAATTCAGAAAAGGATTGATACGTGGATCAGTGCCCATGGGGGGTATTGGACTCCACTATCAATGACCTGTGCGATTATGGAGGAATTAGGAGAGGTTGCCAGGGAAATTAATTCACTTGAGGGATTTAAACCTAAGAAAGACGATGTCAATACAACAAAATTAGGAGAAGAATTAGCGGATCTTATCTTTTCTATTATCTGCCTTGCTAATCACTATCACATTAATTTAAGTGAAGAAATCGAAAAAACCCTCTTGAAGTATTCCGATAGAGATTCTAATAGATTTATAAGATAAGTATAATGATATTTCTATGCTAATTTGGGATAATTTGTCATTTGTAAAATTTTAATTTAGTAAAGATTTTTCCTATCTGAGCAACAATAATTGGAAAATGGGTTCTTTACTTACTGAAATGTTAGAAGATGGTCTAGAAAAGCAAGAAATTCTTAAAAGACTTGAAAGTAAATTAGGAAAAGACCTTTCCTATGATTCAGGTTCAATACTGGGATCTATGTGTACAAATCCTCTTGAATTTGGCATCGAAGTATTTACGAAGTATGTATCTCGAAACCTAGGAGATCCAGGGCTGTTCTTAGGCACATATGAGTTAGAAAAAGAGTTAGTATCTGAGATTGGTGAACTTTTTGGGGGTAAAAATATAATAGGCTCCCTCATTACTGGAGGTTCAGAGGCAAATCTAATTGCGATGAGAATCGCTAAGAAACTACGACCAGATATATTAAACCCGGAAATTGTTGTACCTATTTCTGCTCACATATCCTTTGATAAAGCTGCGGATCTTCTTGGAATTACCCTTAGAAAAGTAAATTTAACAGAGGATTTTAAATTAGATCTAAAACATTTTGAATCGCTAATAAATCGGAATACTTGCGGGGTTGTGGGGATTGCTGGCACTACTTGTTTAGGTTTAATTGATCCAATAGCAGAAATAGGAAAAATTATACAGGATAGGAATATATTTTTTCATGTGGATGCGGCTTTTGGGGGATTTGTCCTACCATTTTTAAAAAATTTGGGATTCCAGGTTCCCTCATGGGATTTCTCAATTGAGTCTGTTGATTCAATAACGGCAGATCCTCATAAAATGGGTCTTGGAATCATACCAACTGGTGGATTGTTTATAAAAGATGCTTCAATTCTACAGAAAGTAGGATTTAATATTCCTTACCTAGCGGGAGGGGATTTTAAACATCTTCATGTTGTTGGTACAAGATCAGGTGGAACTATAATTGCTTTTTGGGCAATTATAAAATCATTAGGAATGAATGGGTTCACTAAGATAGTTAAAAAATGTATGGAAAATACTTTCTTTCTTGTTAAAAAAATTCAGAGTATTAATAAAATTAAATTGGTAACTGATCCTGTTATGAATATCGTAGGATTCACAAGTGAAGATGGAGATAAAATCAACGACATAGAGGAAAAATTGCGAAAATTAAATTGGATGGTTGGAAAATTCGAATTATTTAACATAATTAGAATTGTGGTTATGCCCCATGTTCAGAAAAACCATCTGGTTAATTTTTGTAATGATTTAGAAAAAATTTTAGAGGAATTATAAAGCTCTTCGAGCTCATGTTCATTTTTATTTTCCCCTATTTTTCGGAATCTAATACGGATCGAAATAGAATCTGGGGTGTTAGCTACCTACAAAAAAATATATTTAGTACTTGTTATTAATTAATTATTAACACAAATATATTTCAGAATCTAAATTTAAACGGCTCAATTCTAACGTATGGCAAAAGATAAAAAGGGATTTGGGATAAAAACCACCCGATATTTTACAAAAAATTGTTCTGCATGTGGTTTTGAATACCCCAATTGGTTTACGAATTGCCCAAAATGTGGAGCTGCATGGGATGAATTACGAGCAAAAGCATTTCAACCATCCTCGGAAACACATAAGAAGACTATTAAAATTGTCGTGAAAATAACCGAAGAAGATTTCAACAGAAAAATTCTCAGTGTTAATTTGATATTTAGCGCCAATCAAGGGAAATCCTGGTACCAGATGCAGATGACCTCAAAAGTGGACTATTTCATTGCCGAGATTGCTGAAGTCCCAGCGGGTTCAAACATCATTTATTACATTGAAGTATACCTTGAGAATGGGGAGGTTATTATTGAAAACAATAACAATAAATACTATTACTATAAGGTAGGTGTCTCTTTAGGTGAACCTGAAGAAATTCCTTCTGAAGTTGAGAGAAATTCAATAAAAAACAGTATTAAGGAAGCAGATATAATACCACAACAATATGTAGCAGATTCACCACCCTTAAAAAAAGTTCCTCATATTTCTAGAAAAGCTCCAAATCCACCTCCAAAGATCCCACAAACAAGAGTTCAACCTAATAAGCAAAAAGATGCTTTTCAAAATACGTCATCGAAGGGTTTGACTATATTTGGGAAACCCCAGACTAATATAGATCCTGATTTAAAGATATGTTCGTTTTGTAAATCAAAAATTAAAAAAATGTGGAGCACTTGCCCGATTTGCGGGGAAAATTTATAGATAATCGACGTAAAGAGAATTCTTGAAAATTTTTACTCCTTAAACCATTTTTGCTCCCTATAACTATTTTAAAGTGAGTTAAAGAATAAATAGGGCAAAAAATTGCAGAGTTGGATTAATTTATAAATGAGAACCGCATTTATTACAAAAAGCATAATCAGAAGAAAGGATTGCTCCACAGCTCTTACATATTATGAGTTCCTTATTACTCGACCTAGTGGATTCTTTTGATTGTGATGCTGCGGGAGAGATTGGGGTAAAACCACTCGGTTTGCTTTCTATATCGGCCACATTAGGGATTATTCTTAATTTAGTGTCTGTTTGAGTTTGCGATTCCTCCCCATTACTAAATGGGACAAATGGGGAAGATGGGGGTTTTGGTGCTTCCTCTGGTTTTTGAGTTAAAGTCTGAAAAAGCGAAGAAGTGCTTGTTCGTTCAGGTGTTATAGGAACAGTAGTTTGAGGTGCAGGTAACTGAGCAGATTTTTCCTTTTTTTCTTTCTTTTCTTTTTTTGGTTTTTCCTTTTTCTCTTTTTTCTCTTTTTTCGATTTTTTCATTTCTTCGATTAATTTTTGTTGCCGTGCTTTTTCTTCTTGTGCTTTTCTTTCTTTCTCTTCTTTTTTCTTTTGTTTCTCTCTCTCTCTCTCTTCTTTTTTCTTTTGCTTCTTTTCCTTTTTTGAAATAATAGGCTCAGGCATATAATCTGTTAATGAATCAGATCTTGGTGTAGGTATGTCTTGGGGAGATTGAAACGCTTCAGGTGTAGGTGCTGGAACAGGAACGCTTGAAGTAAAAGGTATAGCCTTTGGTTTGTATGTCTCCTGAGTTGTAGATACTATAGAATCTTCAAAATGAGGAACTGTGGTATTTACGGGTGCTGCAGATTCTTCTGCTAATATTTCCTCTGGAGTTTTAAACTCGAAATCTTTAGACACACCTAAAGGATCCTCAATGCTAGGCTCTGGAAT
>WOR8_10001768_pt1 | contig 22287 bp, 18 predicted proteins | sample DeeMarSeWOR38_10_FD_19890 | JGI IMG/M metagenome (IMG submission 19890) | reverse complement strand
GGTCCAATATAGCACACAGGAAATCGGTTCCGGAAGTGTGCTGGATGATACGACATATCCCTTTATAATTGGGGCCAGGGGAGCCCTGGGGGATGTGACGTTTTTTGATGGATTGATGGACGAAGTCCGCCTCTATGAGTATGCCCTGACCGAACAGGAAATCCAGGATATTTTCAATTCTTTCGCTCCGTAACCATTTGTTTTGCAATTATTTAGAATAAAATTCCCAGGGCTTGAGCTAAATGGTGTTGACACATCATGCCGAGCAGATTAGATTTTATCACGTAAGCCTGCGCTTATATAGAGTTGCGGCGGTTGCGGCTCGGTGTGGGCACCTGATGTGAGATTAGAACGGAGGTTACAATGAAGAAAGCAAATCTGTCGAGATCAATTATGCTGGGCTGCGTGATAATGATTGGCGCTAGCTGCGTTTTCGCGCAGGATTGGCCGCAGTGGCGGGGACCCAATCGGGATGGTAAGGCCAGCGAATTCAAAGCACCAGCGCAATGGCCGGAGGAGCTTAAGTTAAGGTGGAAAACCAAGGTTGGCTTTGGCGATGCTACGCCCTCTCTTGCTGGAGATGCACTCTATGTTTTCACGCGACAGGGTGATAATGAGGTTACCACGAGCTTAGATTCGTCTTCCGGAGAAGAATTTTGGACGGAAAAATACGCTGCACAGGCCGTGACCAGGCCAGCAGACTCACACCCGGGACCCAGAAGTTCACCAGCAGTGTCGGATGGAAAAGTCGTTACGCTGGGTGTAGGCGGAGTTCTCTCCTGCCTGGAAGCAGCTACTGGCAAACTCATGTGGCGCAAGGATCCATTCCCAAAGGTTGTGCCGAGATTCTTCACATCTTTTTCACCGATCATTGTTAACGGAATGGCTATTGCCCATCTTGGGGGACAGGGTAATGGTGCAATCATTGCGTATGACCTGAAAACAGGTGAGGAGAAATGGCGATGGGCCGAAGAAGGTCCGGATTACGGTTCACCTGTTTTATTAACGGTCGCTGGAACCAAACAGATAGCATCTCCTACGGAGAAGAGCATCGTAGGGATAAGTGTGGCTGATGGAAAGTTACTATGGACGTATCCCTTTGCGCCGGAGAGAAGAGCGTATAACGCTGCCACTCCCATCGTTGATAATCAAACAATTATTGTCACGGGTGTGGGCCGGGGGACAAAGGCTCTCAAGATCGAAAAGCAGGGGGACGGTTTTGCAGTAAAGGAAATATGGAGCAATCCCGATCTTGCCACACAGTACAACACACCGGTGTTAAAGGATGGTCTGCTGTTCGGGCTCTCCGATCGCAACAATCTCTATTGCATTGATGCTCAGACGGGCAAAACTATCTGGACCGATTCAAATACATGCGGTAGCCGGGGTTTCGGGTCCATAGTCGATGCAGGTTCTTGCTTGGTTGTCCTGTCCAACGATTCCGAGTTGATTTTCTTCAAGCCGGATAGTAAGGCTTACAGCGAGATCAAACGCTACAAGGTATCCGAGACACCGATCTACGCGCATCCGGTGATTGCAGGTAATCGTATCTTTATCAAGGACCAGGATACGGTGACAATGTTTGTGCTCGAATAAGGCCTGCTTTTGAGGATTATACTCAGAAGGTTCTCCGGCATTGGTTTTAATAAGGCCACGCCAGGGTGAATGATTCTTCGTATGGATGTGCTGAGACATGGCCGTCGAGGAAGGCTGTATTTCCTTTGCCGCCGATGGGATCAGCCGTAGGTGAGTTATGAAAGCCGGCGATGACGTCGGTAAACTCGCCGAGTCCGCCTTCGGAAGCGGGGCCGGGTTTGACGTTCCATTTACTGCCGCCTGCTCTTTCAACCCAGCTTGGAGCTTCGCTTGTTGGCCAGATGGGATACAGAGCCGTATCGTTGAGTCCCTGTCTGAAGTAGCCCGGCTTTATCAAACAGCCCTCGTCGGCGAAGGAAAATATCTGTGCCGAATTTTTAACGTTCAAGGTTTTCAGCACGCCCCATTCGCCGTCCTTCATGCCGAGATATGCGTTCATGCTGTAGTTGTACCAGGGCATATAGTTTTCTACACCGTCGCTTTCATCTGCGAAGTCTGAGTGGAAGCGGGTGCTTTTTGCGAGACGTTGAAACGTCGGGCAGATAAGCGCCCGAGCTTCGGACAGGTATGTAAAAAATTCGCTGGCATATTCCGGATGTTCTCTGAGGTACACATTTCCATTGCACCAGCGTTTCCACCGGTCGCCCGCTTCGCCGGGATATGGATCCAGCTGGGAGAAATAGCAACTGGCCGGATGGCAGAACAAATCATCATTATCCTGTGCGTACATTTGAACTGCGAGAGCGAAGTTTTTAAGATTTGCCTGGCAGGCTGAGCTTTGGGCTTGATTTTTCGCTTTCTTCAAGGCCGGCATCAAAATCCCCATCAGAACCGCAATAATGGCAATGACAACGAGAAGTTCTATAAGAGTGAATGCCTGTGATTTCCTCATGGCCTTGCTCCAAATAGGATTTATTACTTTATTCTATATAACGATGGCCTACAGTTCAACTGGAAAATTGTTAACTTCGCATCAAAGGCTGCTGTCTATTAAGATTTGGCGTTGTCCAAAGAGACACGGGCAGTTAGAATTGGTACTATGAATATAATGATCTTTTCGAATGAAAGGAACTGGTAATGCGCTTAACAAAACTTTTACTTGTTCTGCTGCTCATTCTGAGCGGTTGCGGTGTATATGGGCCGCCTCAGACTCCGAAGTTGCCGGTTGTAAACGAGTATCACGGCGTGGAAGTTGTCGATCCATATCAGTGGCTCGAAGATTGGGAAGACGGGCGGGTGCAATCCTGGAGCGACAAGCAGAACGTTTATGCTCGAAAGATACTGAACAATCTATCTGGGGTCGAAGAGCTGCGCGAGCAGATTACAAAGATACTAACAGCCGAATCTGTCAGGTATTACTCGCTTTGCCGGCTTGGAGGAAAACTGTTTGCTATAAAGCGTCAGCCGCCTCTGGAGCAGCCTTTACTGGTTGTAATGCCCTCGGCACTGCAGCCGGAATCTGAGAGAGTCATTGTCGATCCAACCAAAATCGATCCAAGCGGTGTAACATCAATAGACTTTTATGTACCCTCACCGGACGGCAGCCTTGTTGCGGTGTCACTTTCGGTCGGCGGTTCAGAGAGCGGGGATGTGCATATCTATAAGACAGAAACCGGTGAAGAAATCAAAGAGGTCATTGCCCGCGTTAACGGAGGAACCGCCGGAGGCGATCTTGCCTGGACGCCGGATGGATCTGGTTTCTATTACACTCGATATCCACGAGCCGGTGAGCGGCCGGCCAAGGATATGGATTTTTACCAACAGGTCTGGTTCCATAAAATGGGAACATCACCCGATGATGATCAATATGAGATCGGCAAGGACTTCCCGCGTATCGTTGAGATCCGGCTTCAAGTGGATGAGCGTACCGGCCGTGTACTTGTGACAACTCAGTACGGTGACAGCGGCCGTTTCTCACACTATGTACGTTCGGTAAGAAGGCAATGGAAGCAAATAACCGACTATGACGATCAAATCGTTCAGGCAACTTTTGGTCCGGATGATACATTATTTGCTATTTGCCGGGCGATTGCGCCACGTGGTAAAATACTAAAACTATCTGATTCCGATTTTTCTTTAGAGAAAGCTCAAATCATCGTTTCGGAAGGTGACAGTACTATCGTTTCAGATTTCTACGGACACCCGCCGATGGTGGTTACCTCGAACCGCCTGTATCTTACATATCAGCTTGGCGGCCCATCTGAGATTCGTGTTTTCGACCTACAGGGACAGCGTCAAGGGGGTCCGAAGATTTTGCCGGTCTCCAGCGTGGGGCAAATCGTTGCCGTAGAGAACGATGTTATTTTATACCCTAACTCTTCTTACATCGAACCTTCTGCGTGGTATTTATTCGATCCCGACGAAGGGACAACCGTCCGAACGGCGCTCGTGACAGAGTCACCCGTGGATTTTTCCGACTGTGAAGTAGTTCGCGAATATGCGACTTCCAAAGACGGGACTAACGTACCCGTCAATATCATTCGTCGAAAAGGCCTGACGTTGGATGGCTCAAATCCAGTTTTACTTACAGGTTATGGCGGGTATGGGATTAGTATTGAGCCCGGCTTTAAAGCTTTACGCCGGGTTTGGATTGACCAGGGCGGTGTCTTTGCTCAGGCCAATCTCCGGGGCGGCGGCGAATTCGGAGAGCAGTGGCACAAACAAGGGATGCTTACCAATAAACAAAACGTCTTCGATGATTTCGCTGCTGTCATGCAGTATATGATTGATGCCGGTTATACATCGCCCGAAAAACTAGCAATAATGGGCGGCAGCAATGGCGGCTTACTAATGGGCGCGATGATAACCCAGCATCCCGAACTATGCAGGGCTGTAGTTTCATCCGTAGGAATATATGACATGCTGCGGGTTGAGCTTGCTCCAAACGGCGAGTTTAATATTCCTGAATTCGGAACTGTGAAAAATCCCGACCATTTTCGTGCTCTTTATGCTTATTCGCCGTATCATAACGTTGAATATAACGTTGCTTATCCTTCTGTATTGTTCCTGACCGGCGCCAATGATCCGCGCGTTGATCCGATGCATTCAAGGAAAATGACGGCACGCCTTCAGGCGACGAGTTCGTCAGGAAAGCCGGTTCTGCTGCGAACCAGCTCAAAAACCGGTCACGGCCTTGCTACGCCGCTGAGTGAGCAGATTGACATGAGTGTCCATTACCATGCTTTTTTGTTTAATGAGCTTGGACTCTAGCATATTTTATAAGGGATAAAGAATGATTTCTATACGTATTTTATTGTGCTGTATGTTTCTACTGGTTGTTAACGCAAAAAATATAGACGACCTGTACGCCCAAAGTGAAGCCCATGATAAAGACGTCAACTTAATTGTTCGCGGGGACGACATCGGGTCATGTCACGCCGCAAACGTAGCATGTATTCGATCATATAAGGAGGGGATCATGACAAGCGTCGAGCTGATGGTGCCCTGTTCGTGGTTTCCCGAGGCCGTTAAAATGCTCAACGAGAATCCCGAACTGGACGTCGGTATCCATCTGGTGCTGACCAGCGAATGGGACAATTATAAATGGCGCCCGCTGACACATGCTCCGAGTCTGACCGATGCCGACGGTTACTTCTACCCGACAATCTGGAGGCGAAGTAATGCACCTGCCGGCTCGGCTTTGAAAGATGCCGACTGGAGAATCGAGGAAATCGAAAAGGAGCTGCGCGCCCAGATCGAGCTTGGTAAGCAAAAAGTACCGCATGTCAGCCATCTTTCGTATCATATGGGATGCGCGAGTTGGGATCCTAAAGTCAGGGAGCTTTGCACAAAACTTGCCAAAGAGTACTACCTCGATGTTGAGCCTTCCGAAGCCGACGTGCGTCGTTTCGGTGGTTTCGGCGATGCAAAGACAGCCGATGAGCGAATAGAAAGATTTATAAAAGGGCTCGAAGGACTAAAGCCGGGCACTTATTTATTTGTCGAACATCCCGGCATCGAAACGCCGGAAATGAGCGCTATCGGTCATACCGGATATGAGGATGTGGCGAAGGACCGCGATGCCGTGACGGAATTGTTCACCAGCGAGAAGGTAAAGAGTGCTATTAAGAGATTGGGAATAAAACTTATCAGCTACGCCGACCTGAAAAAAGCCGTTGAAAAATAATCTGCTGTTTTTATTTTATCCTGCCGAAATGTGACCAGCTCATAGCCGGCCAGTAGACATAATCCGCACTGCCCATAATGGTCGCCAGTGGAATGGGACCGAAATCCCTGCTGTCTCTGGAATTGTTGCGGTTGTCGCCTAAAACGAAACAGTGATGGTCAGGAACTGTTATTTTCTCGAAATTACCAGCGGTTTTATTGTGGGGTGATTCGGCTAAGAAAATATTATATTTCGTACTGTCGTTCTTTTCTTCGAAGACTTGTCCTTTTAATGGTTGTTCCTCCACGCTTATCCTTATATAATCCAATGTGGATTCGGGAAGTTTCCGCCTGGTAAGTTCGTGACCGTTTACGTATAGTTGATTGTCTTTCATTTCAACGGTGTCACCCGCAATAGCGACGATCCTTTTTATATAGTTCTCGTGACGGTTGAGTGGATTAATATGAACTACGAGGTCGCCTCGTCCAGGATTCTTCTTATTGTAGGCAAGTTTATTTGCTAATATTCGGTCGTTCGGCACAATCGTTGGGTAACATGAAGCTGTCGGGACACGGAATGCCTCCAAACCTTTACTTCTGATATACAAGGTGCTGCCAATGCTGCCTCCTGTGACAATGATAACCAGCAGTGCATAGACAGCCGGATTGTTATAGTCTTTTAGCTGATAACCGGCTGCCGCACGTATGGTAAGAAATGCCGAGTCGATAATTGCTGCCAGGAATACTGTCATGCTGGCCAAAATCAAAATGACTGCTATCTGGATCAATGCCGGAGAATTACTCAGAGAAATCAGAACTACGATAATGGGCAGTGGTAAAATATGCAGGAAATTAAGAACTAATCCTCTTTTGAAACGACCGCAATATATTTGTCCCAATCCCGGCATAATAAATGACAACAATACGGCTGCCCAAATGTGTCTCTTGTATTTATTGTGTGCTACCTGCTCATCCATTTATAACTCCATTGCTTAAAATTGTGTTAATCATGATTATTAATCTTACAATACCAGTAACAGCGCCGACCGCTACAAGTCCCATTTTGACCAGGGGATGAAATGAAATAAGTTCTATCACTCTCTCTATAGTAAATCGTGAGCTTTTTCTGCTCTGTTCCAGCTGATATACCTGGTTCATCACATGATCGGTGAAGTTTTGACTGACGTCAATTTGACATTTCTCTTGTCTCCAGGATTCATAAACTTCGTTGTCTTTCATTAAATATCTCCGTCTATGCATTCAAGGGCGGACCTTAGCCTGTTTTTTGCCCGGTTAATTCTTGATTTAACTGTCCCGATTCTGATTCCTTCGATTTGTGCTATTTGCTCATACGACAGGTTCTCGAACTCGGCCAGAATAAGGGCTCTTTTATGTTTGGAGCTAAGTGACATAAGGGCCTGATCTAATTTGACAAATAATTCATCTTTAATGAGAGAATCGTCGGGCTCAGAAAAATCCGGTTTCTCTGGTGGAGTACTCACAGAAGGAATTTGTCTTTTCTTCATTGTATTTATACTTTTGTTTTTCGCTATTGTAAAAAGCCACGTCGAGAAGTTGCTGCGAGACGGATCGAATGAGTGCAATTTTTTATATGCGGAAAGAAATACTTCCTGGGCAATGTCTTCACATATATGCCGGTCGTTTATAAGGTTGGCTATCATTCTGATTACTGGTTTCTGATACCTCTGCACGAGGAGCCGAAAAGACTCAGTATCCCCCTCCAGCACTGCTTTGATGATGCCGGTCTCTTCGATCATTTATCGTTCCGAAGTCTATGAAATATGGTCTTCATAGTCTTATACAAGTCAGCAGGTACAAAGTTCCACTGAAAAATAATACTTTGGCGAAGGAGGAATTTTTATCGAGTATTAATACAGCGTAAAGTTCGGTTCTGTTCCGAGCCGGAGGGATTTGCCGGATTTCCTGCCGTTCGTGTTCTGATATATATAAACGTTATAGGGAGTTGCCAAGATTACGTCGGGTATTCCATCGCCTATCATATCGCCGATGAGCATACTCTTTTCATATTTGATTTTTCCCTCGGACATTTCTGTGCCGGGTGTGTTGAAGGTACCGATACGCCGTCCTTGATGATTATAGAGCCCGCCTTTGTGTACAACCAGGATTTCTTCGATGCCGTCTCCGGTAAAGTCCAGCAAACAATGATGCCGGCTGTAATCGGTCACAAGCTGAGCGAGCGGCCGGCCCTGTTCATCCAGTACCCAAACAGGGCTTTTGCCGTAAGGTTGATGATCGATATCAACGCAAATGTGCGGCCCGGCATGGTTTGGTATTATGTGCCCGATATCTATTGATTCGAAGTGATGCCCCGATACTTCCCACAACACTTTTCCGTTGCCGTCGATAAGGGTAATGTTATTGGCGCCGCAGCATGTAAGCACTATTCGAAAGTCATCGGGAGCCGAACCATGCCTGAAAACTCTTGCGCAATCCACATGGCCTTTGGCCTGCTCGACCTGTTTTGATTTATATATCCAGCGGATCGAGCCGTCGCTGTTGAGCATGGCGTAGCCGGCCATAATCTCATCACGCCCGTCACCGTCGAGGTCGATTGGCAGCGGCTGATGGGCCGTTGGATAACCGCCGGGGTTCCTGACCGTCCAGAGAAGCTTACCCTGTTGGTTATATGCCCAAATGTTATGATATCGGTCTTTGACAAGCACATCGCACGGATGACTCTTGCCCGAGAGATTGCAGAACACTAAACAATCGGTAGCTTCTTCGGGAATCGGTATTTGTCTTAGCTCACGTCCTGTTGCTCCTTCAAGCTCAACTAAAAATCCTTTCGTACAAAGGACAACTTCGTAATTATTATCACCGTTCCAATCGTGAATCTGACAGGCGACATCATGGTGCCAGTTCTTTCGGCCAATGTCCGGATTACCCCACTTCCATAAAACTGATCCGTCAAGGTTTTGGGCCACTACTGTGGTCGTATAGTGCACGTCACCTTTATTGAAGTTTTCAGAGCTTACAATATCGACTGCACCATCGGTGTTTAAGTCGGCGGCCAGGATCCACTGCCCCCCATAATCAGGATCGAGACAGACGATTTTCCAGGGCTGAATAAGCTGCGCCGAGCTGTCTGATTGACCGATGTCCTCGGTATCAAAATAAATGAAGTTCTTTTGCTTCGCGTCGAGAATTGTATAAGGACTAATTGATATCAAAACACAAAATATGAGCCATTGGGAAACGAAACATTTGTGTTTTAATATTTTAAGCATAATCAGATCTTTAATTGGGACATTATTTACGTTTGTTGCTGTATTTGCAATCATTTTCCTGCTTAATTAATGTGCAAGGTTTGTAAAGTATAATCGAAAATCCTACTGTTTCTTTGACGTGGTGTCGGATTGGGACTAAAATATTGCCGTAGGTAATATCGTATTCTTATTTTAAAAAGGTGCTCTTATGGCTAAGAAATCTGTTATCAAAGCAAGCATTATAATTCTTTTCTTTGCTGTCACAGTTTATAGCGGCGATCTTTCGGGTGGGCCATATCAAGCCACCGGCATCAAGATTGGTGAGGTGACACGTGATTCGGCGATGATCTGGACTCGTCTAACTCGGCACCCGGAAAGGGTAGGCTCCGAAGCGCCTATGCCTGAAGTTTCTTATTACAATTCGGAGACAGGCGAAATAGTCAAGAAACGCGGCGGTAGGCCTGATCTGACACCAATCGTCAAATTTCCTGAAGGTTCGACTATCGAGACAATTGAGGGGGCCGTACCGGGGACGTCGGGCCAGGTCAGGATTCTGTATAAAATTGACTCAGCTTCCGACTGGCAGGCAACTGGCTGGGAAGCGGTCGATCCGAAACGCGATTATACTTATCAGTTTGTGCTAACCGACCTGAAGCCTGATAGTCAATATCAGGTACGCATCGAATCGAGAGAAAGAACGGGCGGCAAAAATGGGCAGACCATAGAGGGCGGATTTCGCACGGCACCACTTGACAACAAGCCTCGAAGAGTAATTTTCATGGCCACGACTTGCTATGCTTATCCTGACCAGGATGCCCCCGGCGGTGGTTACAAGATATATCCCGCTATGCTCAAGCTCGATCCTGATTTCTTTGTCCATACTGGCGACATCGTCTATTATGACAAGTTAGCTAAAACTTTGCCGCTGGCCCGCTGGCATTGGGCACGTATGTACAGTCTGCCGACCAACGTCGAATTCCATCGCCAGGTGGCAAGCTATTTCATCAAAGATGACCATGATACGTGGATGAACGATTGCTGGCCCGGCAGGAAAACCAGATTCATGGGGGATTTTACGTTCGAGCAGGGACAAAAGGTGTTCCTGGAGCAGGTGCCGATGGGCGAGCGGACATGGCGAACCTTCCGCTGGGGCAAAGACCTTCAGATATGGCTGGTCGAGGGGCGTGATTTTCGCAGTCCCAATACTATGCCCGACGGCCCGGACAAAACAATATTGGGCAAAGAGCAGAAACAGTGGTTCAAACGCACAGTTCGGGAATCGGACGCCACGTTTCGATTTTTAATAAGTCCGACTCCTCTTGTAGGGCCGGACCGGAAGAACAAGCACGATAACCACTCGAACGTGGATTTTGCTCACGAAGGTAATGAACTTCGGCAGTTTATCTCAAAGCAGAAAAACATGTACGTCATTTGCGGCGACCGTCACTGGCAATATATATCAGTTGATTCGAAAACGGGTGTGAGGGAATATTCATGCGGCCCGGCCAGTAATGAACATTCCGGTGGCTGGAGTAATGATCAAAGGATGTCCGAACACCAGTACTTGAATGTGATCGGGGGATTTCTTGCCGTGATTGTTGAGCGACAGGGAGGCAAACCTACGCTGACGTTTAGATTTTACGGCGTTGACGGCAACGTTTTAAAAGAGGACCACCTCGTGGCTCAATAGGGCATACATCCGATCAGAACTCTACTTGAAAATTAGAGTTCCGTACTTTTCGAATTCGTGAAAGCTTGATCCGACGCGGGCCCAGTCCCAGCTTGTCGTTTTGCCTTCGTCGTAATCGACGCGATAGAAATTTGCCCGCCATCGTGTCCCCGGCTGCGGGGGGACGTTTTGCAATGGTTCGAGCAGGTCATATGGAACGAACACTTCGGCTTTCCACCCTTTTATTTGAGCGCCAGATTGCTTTAAGCCGCCTATAACCGTAGTGGCCTTTTGCGTTTTCCTTTGTCCCGAATATTTCCATGGCCGCCAGCCGAGGAATGTACCGCCAAAATTGGGAATGATAATCGGCAGCTCAAAACCAAGCGGTGATATCTCGTATTCGAAGTAAACCGGGTATTGCTCATCCGGCCACAAAAAGAACTCGAATACATCTTCCTCCCACAGGTTCAGAAAATCCTCTTTCATTGTTGCAGTAATCATGCTGTCCTCGGCATCCATCAATACGTACAGTCCGGTCGCCGAGTATAGCATCTTTACGTGAGTTTTGTACTGATGACCGTCGGAGCTGCGCAAGTTGAGCGATTCGGCGTCGGTCTTTTCCCACGCTGGCGCATCTCCCGCACCATTTATGGCAAAATCTCCCGTTCGCTGGATATGCAGCACTTTGGCTCCCTCTCGGCCGAAGAACAGTCGTTCGGCATTCGTTCGATAGACCTTCTCCAGCACGTTTTTAGGCAGGTATAATCCATAAATCATCCAGAAACCTTGCCTCTGGTGTCCACCCGCGCAATCGAAATATTCATCGTCGGTCTCCAGGAAACGGTAATACATCCGATAGGCATCCCGGCGGGGCGTGGTATCGGTACCGAACATGATGCGGTCTTGATATTTCAGAAAGAACTTCCGTGCTGTGTAGGGCTGCCTGCCCAACTCGGAAATTCTCGCATCGACATCTACGTACATGTTGGAATACTTGTCCAGCCACTTTCCGACGGTCGCCAGGTCTTCCGGATTATTGCCGAAATGGGCACAGATGAAGGTGGTTTTTGGATGTCTGGCTATAGCGCGATTGCGCTGTTCGAGGATTTCGTCACGGGAGGGGAACTGCTCACCGTGAAACAGCCAGTTAGGATGGTCACCGAGTTCGTGCCAGCGTTCGTTGAAGCGGTCTAGTGGGGTGAAGAAAGCGGCTGGATCTGCGACGTGAATTACTACTGGCCGTTCGTACCTGGCACACATCTCCCAGACCGCATCCAGTTTGGGATCGTCGACCGGCATCAGCTTGCCGCTCCTATAGCGGTGACTTAAGCCGAGTGACTTATGGAGCTTTAGCCCTTTCGCGCCTGCTCTAAAGCTCTCTTGGAGCCGTTTTGCTTCACGCAGGCCCCAGTTCTCATCGTCTATACCGCTGAAATCCAGTAGTGCGAACGTCAGGAAACGGCCGGGATGGGCCTCGTCCAGTGCGGCGAGTGTCTCTTTCAAACGCTGGCCGGATCCGCCGTCGAGGTTGACGACTGTGCGAACTCCTGCTTCGTCCATCTCGGCAAGATAATCTTTCACGCGCTCGGACGTGATCCGATCCTTGCCTCCGCCAAGGTGGTTGTGAACATCGATAACCGGATATGCCGGCATCTCGACCACGCTCTGTTTTGTCTTGAGCATCGAACGGGGTTGCCAGTCACGAAACTTAAGCTGGCTAATATCGTAGGCCGGCTGTGCAAATACGATTGAAATCCAGCTTGCACTCATGAACAGAACCAGCCCTGCGAACACACGTCCCTTCATGATAATTCCTCATTTTCATTCCGGGCGGATTCTTCGTCCGGATTGTATCTACTCGTCGCTCACATCTTCCTTCTTTAACGGTGTTGTCCAGAGATATATAGTGTGGTCGCTGTACTCATTGTCGGAATTAATCTTCACGACCTGGTCCGGCGTTACTCCTCTCATGTCGAAATCGTGTGAGACGATTCGCGAGCCGGGCTTGAGCTTTTCTAATTGCGGAATCAGCTTCACATTCAGGCTCGGCAGAAGATAGAGCGTGATTACGTTTGCCTCACTGAGGTCCAGCGTAAAAATATCTTCCTGTTCAATTCGAACCAGATCTCCGACGTTATTCTTCTCGACGTTTTCGAGCGATTCTTTGATTCGTTTAGGATTTATGTCGTAGCCTACGCACTTGCATCCGTATTTTTGGGCTGCAGTGACTACGATCCGCCCGTCGCCGCAGCCGAGGTCATAAACTATGTCGTTCTTTTTGACTTCGGCCAGCTCGAGCATCTTGTCCACCACTTCCTGCGGAGTCGGGACATAAATTACATCCGGCTTGCGGGAAGCCTTCTTGATTTTGGTTTTTTGTTTTGCTTGAGTGCCGGTTCTTTTTTGGCCGGTTACTGTTTGGCTGCCTCTTGAACTAGTACGTTCGCCAGTTAGTTTTCGGCCATCCAGTGTGCAATTGAAAGTAGTCTCGGATTCTTGGTCACGGAACATGCGTACTACCTTGAAGCTAACTTGGTCGCCTTCAAGATTGATTTTCTTGATGTGGCTTGAGCCGTACAGTCCGCTTAAATCCGGATTGACCTGAAGCAATTGTTTACGGGTGCCGCGATCCGATGTCAGCTCGAGGTCCCACTTGCCGACTAAAGCACCGCCGACGTGCTGGCCCTCTAACGCAATATCGCCACGTTCGGACTTGATTGTTCCCGTCAGTTTCTGTCCTTTGATTGTTCCTTCGAAATCCGATTCCCACTCTCTGTCCTGGATTTTGCTGGTTCGCTTGAATGTGAGCTTTCCCTTCTTGAACGTCACGTCCGTAATCTCATGCTGGCCCATTTCGCTTTGCCATTCGGCGCTGAGATTATTATTTTCATCGGCTTTGATAACCAGTATTGAGCTGATTTCTCTGTCGCCCACGTTAAACTTGACTTGCCATGTTCCTGCCGCCATCGGCATCCGTTTTAGGCGCTTGCCTTCGACTGTAGTTTCTCCTCTGTCACTCGAGAAGGTTCCCGAAAGCTTGCCTTTCTCGACCGTTCCGTTGAAGGTGCTGCGGAATTCATTGTCACCGAACCGATTTACCTGTACGAAACTGAGCTGCGATTCTTCATACTTGATGTCTTCAAGCTCGCTGACCCCAAAACCGACCGATTGGCCTGTGAGCTTGCCCTCCTTGTCTGTGGAAAACGATAGAATCGATTCAACCTGCCGGCCGTCGAAATCCATAGTAACCTGCCAGTCTCCTAGAATACCTTTCCGGGTAGTTCCGGCAGATGCGGGCGCTAAAAGCGCAACGAAGACCATAAGCGCAAGCAACCCGACTGTCTTGTGAAATGCCAACTGCTTCATTACTGTTACCTCCTAAAAAGAAAGATTATTTAGACTGGTATCTTGTATTGAATTACCTTGCTGTTGTCAAACAAAAAACCAGCTATCCGATAAAATTTGGAGGATTTTGTAGGTGGATGAGTCTTGGTTGAAATTTATTGCCGTATGTCTTTTTTGAGATGGTCGACCGACTTGCTGGATGGTTCCGGTTTATATATCTATTATTGTCTATGGATTTGCCTGTTTTTACTCGGAGGGCGGGATTTTGTCGCCCGGAATGTCCAGCGGCACCCAATTACCATTAAGATAGCAATAAATGTGCCTTTCGCCTTGTGCACCGACGACACATAAATCCCCCTCACTCGGATTGTTTGGGAATAAACTGCGTGGCTCCAAATTTATCACACTATCCATACGGTATTACTCCTCTAAAGGTTTTCACATCACGGAACGTTTGGAAAACAGTCCTGTGTTCTTAAATAGCAGTTTCTTCGTTATATGTAAACAGTAGTAAATAGTAATTTCTTGGCGTTGAGTTTCCAAGTCATTATGCCCATCCATATTACAAAAGAAAAAGGCCCTGGAACGACCAGGGCTTAAACTTTTGGAGAGATACTATGTTTATTGTTCTATTATTTTACTCTTTTTTAATGGTTTTGTCAAGTAGAAATTTGTTCGAAATGCGCAGACTTCATTGAATAATCACACCACGGACTACGAGGCTTTGAATCTGAATTTATGGGATAAACCAGCCAAATCTCATTTTCTGATATAATGAGATATTGGCCAAAAGTGCTGTATTTAATATCCTGGGTTTCTATCCGGCAGAAAAAGCCAAAGTCTTATTAGCGTCTTCTTCCGTGATGAGCCATTTTGACACCGACAATTGGGGAGCGTTCTCTTAAGCGTCTTTCATTGGCAGCCACTTTTAGATGTGCTCTTACTATCAGGATGAGTATGACTGCAGCTGCTATTGCTATTGCCATTAGTTCCCATCTTTCCCATTGCCGATAATACAGCTCCGAAAAAAAACCTGAGAGCCTGTTTATGATTCTTTCTACGGCCATCCTTATTACCTCCGAATCTTAGGCAATTCGATAGTCCCTTTCAGTTTTCCGTAAGAACATATTCAAGGCATCCGGCAGCGAGTTGTTATCTCTATGATTTTCCTTTACTAATAACATTCTAACATTTTCAAAATAAATTTGTCAAGTGTGATGAATGCTAATTTTTAAAAAATATTAAATCTGTGCTTGGTAGTAAGGTCAGGGCATTTAGAGAAAGCAAACCAGTATTGCCAGCCTCGCTTGTTAAAGAAATTGTTACTGAGAAATGGCTTTTTCAGGAAAAATGATGATTTTATAGGTCGTCGATTCTTTGTGGATTGTTTATTAACAATATCAAAGCCCAGGTTGAATGGGCCTTCTGACTCTAAAAAATTAGGGATCGGTTAAAAATTCAATTGTAATTTACCACGTCTGGTGGCTGCGGAAGATGATGAGACTAAAAAATTTCAGTCTAATTGCCCACGCAGAAGAGCTTGCTTGCTGTGCGAATAAACAGGTGCTCATCGGCGATTGCAATCGAGGCCTGTATCGGCTTGTCGCCCATGTCAATTCGATGGAGTATTTTTAATCCTTCATCGCCTGCTGCAAGAACTACAGCTTCGGCAGCTTCGCTGATGCAGTAAAGCTTACTATCTCCTGCGGTGATAGATGCCCACCAGGGTGCCGAACCGCCCAGCTTGCCTTGCCATTTTTGCCGGCCCGTTAAGGCGTCAAGGCAGGTTATGATACCGCCTTTTCTGTCGGCAAGGATATAAAGGTTACCCTTATAATAAAGAGGAGTGCTGCAATCTGGTGACGGCCCATCGAATCTCCATACAATATGGTCATCAGAAATTGTTCCGTCTCCACCACTCCTGATTGCAATAAGGCCGTCGGCGCCCCTTGGCGGAACGCCCATGATAAATCCTTTGATGATGACCGGAGATGTTATGATCCGTCCTCTTGTGCTTTTTTGCTTTGCGTATTCGTATCGCCAGAGTTCTTTTCCCGTAGCAGTATCATTTGATGTCACATAGTCACTGCCTATGACGATGATTTCATCGCGTCCGGAATGTTGAAGGAGAATCGGCGAGCTGTAAGCATCGAGCGATTCATTCTGAGCATCGGTTTTACGGGACTGCTTGAAGACATTTTTGCCTGTGTTTGCATCCACTGCAAGTATGAACGCGTCCAGATTTGTGCCTTCGGGAGCGCGATATGCCGTATGGCGTCGTTGCACAAGGATATAGAGCATGCTATTATAAAGCAACGGGCTTGAGCTGTAACCCCACTTCATTGAGATGTTGCCGTATTCGGCTTCAAGGTTTCGTGACCATAGGATGTTTCCATCGTAGTCCAGTGAGACTAAGTCGCCGGAGCCATACATGAAGAATACATGCTCGCCGTCGGTTACGGGCGAAGGTGTGGCCGGATTGTTTCGTGGTACTTTTCTGGTGGATGCTCCCAGCCTTTTTCGCCATAACTCTTTACCGGTTCCGGCGTCGAAACAAAGAGCAAGAAGATCGTTGCTGCCATTGTCCGTTGAGCTGACAAAAACTTTACCGCTGGAGATTATAGGTGTTGCCGAACCGTGGCCGGGCAGAGATGCTGTCCAGGCTATATTCTCGGTTTTACTCCATCTCACCGGCAGGTTTTTCTCATCACTTGAGCCATTAAGATAAGGTCCTCGCCAGTGTGGCCAATCGCCAGCAGTTAACAAGCTGGCAGGCAAGAATGTCGCAGTTAATAATAGAATTAATGCTTCTTTATTAGTCATCATTTACCTTTCTCCATTTAGCATGCGCTATTCAGTTATTCTGAGTTGCCATAATATATTCGCTTAGCGTTTCGATGTTTCGGCTGAAAACCTCGCTGGCGATGTAAGGAGTATTGGATTTGAACTTTGGCTGGCCCACGAAGCTTCCTCCCCGATAAAAGCTTAGCCATCGCCCATGATCATCAAGGTTTTCATTAATTCTTCGTACCTGTTGTTCCATTTCCTCTGCAGTTCGGCTTACTGTTGTTATGGAGGAATTGTGCTTCAGCCGATTGTACCGGGCTTCTATGTCATCCAACATGGAATTGATCTTCCACGCATAGTGACTCGGCAGGTTGGAATCGTCATAGGTCAATGTATAAACGTCGCCCCGGCGAAACATGTAGAGCGGTTTGTTGGTTTTGAGTTCGTAGAAGCGGGCAAGCCTCCCATCCGACAAAAGGCTGCTCTTCAAATAGGCCAGAGCATGCGGAATCGGTTCGAGATATTTGCGGTCGCTCGTTTCAGCATAAATCTCCATCAGGGTCTCCATAACTTCCTGAGACTCATCGCCTGAAATCGCGGCCGGCTCGAACTTTCTGGCCCAGATCGGATTCATCTTATAATTGTATTGCTGGGCCCAGGCAGGCTGAGGCTCTGGCATCTGGGCGAGCAGCAGAAAATCTCCGAGACGTTTCAAAGCCTCCATGTATATCTCATCGCGATAAACCTTATAGGCATTGATGAGTGTCTGGGTTGCATAGCCCGGAACGTTGTCGTTGAGGGTGTACATATTCCAGTAGTTTTTTATCCGTCCTTCGGTCCGCCAGTTGTAATCCGGGTAACTTGCCTTGATGACAGACTGCTGTTCTACCGGGCCTGTCCAGACTTGTGGAAAAGCACCGTTTAGAAACTGGGCGGCAAGCAGTGAGTGGAGCGCGAGTAGGGCAGATTCGTGAATTTTCTTATGCTCAAATCCGTGCGCCTTATCGGCGAGAACCAGCAATCGAATAGCAGATTGGGTTTGTCCATCATCCAGTGACGAATTATTCTTACCATATCCTTTGCCGTTACGATAGAGAGCAATCTTGCTGCCGGTTGGATCGAAGTCGATGCAGTTGCTCCAGCCGCCGGATTGAAGCTGCCCGTAAATTAACGCCTCAGCAGCATCTGTTGCCGCATCGAGATAGAACTTATCGCCGGTGGCTTCGTACGCTTTAAGATAAGCCATACCGACTGTCGGTGTACCGGGTGGCTGCACCCAGATTTGATCGGTGGTTGCTTCACCTTCTCCCCATCGCTGTTTGAAATCGACGCTGTAGTAGTAAACGTATCCCCCGTGCGAGGCTACTTCGGTGCGAAAGAAAGTTGCTGCCTTGCGCATCGTAGCAATAGACTGTTCGCGAAGGTTTCTTTGTGTGTTTTCAGCCGGCAGCTTAACAGGATTCGAAAACAAAACAAGCGTGAAAATAACTATGAACCTGAGAGATTTCCCGTTTGACTTCATCTATAGTACTCTGTTTTTACTGCGCGATATTTATTGTGATAGGAATATCCTGTCTCAGAAAGCTGCACGTTCCACTCTTGCCTTCACATACATAATATAAAGCATAGGCGGACACTTTGAATGTTCCGCTTGCGTCATTTGCGGCATGAATTTCGAATTCAATATGCCGCGGCTCCGAAGTCTCCGGTTGGATGCCCTGTGGTGCCGTCACAAGTTGAGGTTGTACTTTCCAGACGGGTGGCGGATCGATCCAGAGCGTCAGCGGCTCTGCTTCGTTGTTCCAATGAGCTTTGCGTTTCTCGTCCGGACGAAGTGTCACATAAACCCGAACGGTTCGGCCCGGTTTTATGTGAGGCGGGATTACCGTTACCTCCGTCAAAATCAAACACTGTTCGTCTCGAAGAATTCGGCCCTGTGGATCGGGTTGCTTAACATCAGTCTGTTCATTGCCAAGATTGCTGCCCGAATCTGAGATTTCGGAGCTTGTCGGCAAGACTCTCAGTTCGACGGGTTTCTCACCGCGTGCCCTGATATCGCGTACTCCTACCTGTATCCAATCGTAGAAAGGGTATGGCTTAGTAGCTCGTGGCCCGTACTGCTCAATGCGCCGGCGCCAAATGTACTGATTTGGCTCTATCTGCCGGGCCTTGGTCCAGTGATCTACTGCTGTTTGAAAATCGGAACGTAATCGCTGCTTGGATTCGTATCGAGTACGATAGCAGACTCCCAGTCGGAAGTGCGCATCTCCATCATCTGGTTTAATCTGAATCGCCTGCTTATATGCCTCAATAGCGTCATTAATGTCGGCGGGTTTTCCCCAGAGCACAAGAGCGTCGCCGAGCTGCCGCCACGCATCGGATGAGCGGTTTTGCTCAGCATGGCGGCGCAGTGCCACCGGGTCGGGCCTGGTTGCTTTTACAAGTTTGTGTGTTGATTTTTCGCTGTTTGGGACAAAGATTTTGTTGAGAAATTCCTGTTCAAATGTTTTCAAATAGGGCCGGAGACTGCGGACGATGCCGTACTCATCGATAGCTACTTCAATCGGCACTCCTCTTACCTTTATTACGTTAATCGGATCGTGCAGAATCGGCCAATTCAAATTGTTCCATTGTGCGAAAAGCCGGCAGCGGTCGGGATGTTGCTCCTGTGCGATACCGAGTACGACCAGATTTTTTTCCCGTATCCACGTTGGTATTTTTGAATTCCAGGCCGGCACGGCCTGACGACAACCACTTCACCAGGATGCGAAGATAATCAGTAGAACTTTCCGGCCACGAAATTGCGACAGCGACACAGGTTTATTGTCCGCGATGTCGGGCAGAATAAAATCGGGGTGGAGTTGGCCAACATGGGGCGAGTAACCGGCGGCAACAGAAGAAAGGCATCCCAAGGTTAGCATCAGCAGGCTCCAATTTCGAATCATTCACTTCACTTTCAAGCCGGAATTTATGATTACAAATTAGTCCAGTTAAACACGCATTTCAGCTTCCGCCTAAAAGGTCCGCCTTGAGTGCTTTTACAGCAGTCTCAGAATGGTATCCGAAGTTGTCGCCTGCTTGGGTTATTACCGAGCCGACAATGGCTCCTGTTGCACTGTCTACGATCCGAACAAGCAGCTTCTTTCTGCCGATACCTTCAGAACCGTCATAATATGTACACATAATGAGGGCTTCAACACCGAAAATCTCCTTTATTCTGGCCCTGGTTTTCTCATTCAATCTTCCCTTAAGCAAATCCTGCTCACTAATGACCTCGTGCAGCCGGTTCCTTTCGACAAATGTAATGACTTGTCCGTGAAAAGTCTTGATGTAGTGGGCCATAAAAATTTGTTCCTGCTCGGGGGTCAGGCCGATAACTGCCAGCCGGCTATGATTTATCAATTCAGGTTTGGTGAATAAAGCTTCCGTTTTCCGACGAGCGCATCCTGCTGAAAAGACCAGGCCCACTATTACAAAAAAGGTGGAAATACTGCAAAGGAATCTGGTTCGTATTTTCATTGTTTCACTCCCTAACAGCCTATGAGAACATATTTTCGTGCGGGCAAGACAGATTTCGCGCTGATAATGTGCTTTCTGCCAACCACGAATATTATGTTCTTATGTCAACATAGTTCTTATCTCCATACAAAGAGCCATTTCTGAACAATATTTCTGTAAGAATAAACCATTGTGCACACTCTGGCAAGGATCATTTCGTTGCCCTAACAGGATTTGTTTGAGAGATCCATGCTTAAAGGGGAGGAGAATAATCAAAAGCCTGTACAAAATTAGGTCGTTTGATTTAAATCATTGAGATATAACGGCTCAAAATGGTTTACATAAAAGTGGCCGACACACATACCAATTAGCCAGCCAAAAGCAAGGCCGATATGCATCCCGAAAGGATATTCGGCTATCGGCTTTATGAAAAACAACAATCTGTCTAATAGTTGCCATGCCAAGATATTCATCCGGAGTAAATTTGTAGAATAATTATTGCCGGATTGTTTGGTAATAATCATTGTTTCAGGTTTGTCAACATATTTTCAATTACTAAGGTTCAAATCGGACACCCTTGAAACTATAAGAAGTGTCTTCTAGTCGTGACTCCAGTAAGGGCTTATTGTTCTGCAGTATCTCAGAGATTTCTTTGTAATTTAACTTTTGTAACATCAGCTCGGATTCTGTCTTTTTCACTCTGAAAAACCAGTCTGGTATTAAATGAAACACGTAGGAGTCTGGTTGGTCCGGATCTAATTCCGCCTTGTTGGTGAACACTGCCATAAGTAAATCATTGCGATACCGGAGCAGGTTGGCGAAGACTTCGTGTTTTGTGCCGTCCATCCCGGCATACATCAGTTCATAAGCCGTTTCACCCATCCTTTTGGAATTGAGTATACCACCATCCTCATCCTTCCATTGTCCAACGAAGTTCGGATCAATAACGATGTCCTTCTCCGTGTATAGAGGCTCAAGACGAATCGCACCGGATGAATCGTTGCTGTCATCGAATATTGTATCAACATGCTCGACCACAAAATTCTGAAGCTCTTCAGTACTTGCGGTAAGCACGATTCGATCATCATTTACGGCCTCGTGCTTAATTATATTTGGATTGTTCTCTATCATTTTTTTGACTTCATCATAATCAATCATTCGCAATCGCAGGTTTGGATTTATTTGGTCGACTTTCATAAATGTATGTACTGGTAGAATGTGTATTTTGTAGAAGTCGTCCAAATCCTCCAAAGGTTCGTCATCGGGAAACAAATCAAGAAACATCAATCCTTTTATCTCGATCAGATGGGCCGAAAATCGTCCAAGCTCCTTTTGGTCATCACGTATTCTTAGCTCGTACTCTTTTTCCCCTGCTCTTGAGAACTGCCATATAGAGTCGTCTCCCGCGTACTCTTTTTCCCCTGCTCTTGAGAACTGCCATATAGAGTCGTCTCCCGCCCATTTTCCTATGAGCTCTTCTTTAAATATAAGGGTTTTGTCGCTGTAAAGGGGATGAAGCGAAGGCAGGCAGCCGGCCATCAACAGGGCTGCAACATAGAATATACTCTTATTAGTTTTCATTTTTGGCACCTTTCAAATTCTTGTTTTTTCAGGTTACAAGGTATATTGGTGCTTTCCGGGTAAAATCTTTCTGAAAAAATCGAAAAAAACTTCTTATACCAATCATAATTAATAAGTGCGAGCTTCGAATCAAGACAAACGGCTTGCCAAGCCTCGCAAGCAGCCAAACGCAAATCATCATAATTCTCATAACTGCGATTGGACCAATAGTGGCCTCGAATAAACTGCCAAAGGTTCTCGACAGGATTCAGTTCAGGGCTATATGCAGGCAGTTCTACAATCGTAACGTTTTCGGGAACCCGAAGCTCCTTACATTTGTGAAAGCCGGCTTGATCCCAAAGCAGGACGGCGTGGACGCTCTGAGGTAACTGTTGACTGAACTGATGCAGGAAAAGGGTCATTATTCGTCCATCAACATAGGGTGATAGCAATCCAACAGTCTCACCGGTTGTCGGACAA
>WOR8_10001669_pt1 | contig 22304 bp, 21 predicted proteins | sample DeeMarSeWOR38_10_FD_19890 | JGI IMG/M metagenome (IMG submission 19890) | reverse complement strand
CAAAAGTCTTGGAAGCTCATTGAAATATCTGCACTAAAAAGGAAAGGACTTGATAGACTAAGAGATATAATTTTTTCTGAATTAAAATTAATGCGTATATATATGAAACCTGTTGGAAAACAAATTGATTATAATGAACCCTTAATTTTGAGGGAAGGAAATACTGTAAATGATGCCTGTGAAAATCTTCATAGAGATTTTAAAAATAAATTTAGGTATGCTACAGTAACTGGAACTTCCGCAAAGCATGACTCTCAAAAGGTTGGTCTTGATCATAAATTAAAAGATAAAGATATTCTTACAATTGTTACAACAAGATAATTATTTTAAAAGTTTTACTGCATTTTTTACCATGTGCTTTTCATTTAGCTGGTATTTTTCAAGTAGATCACTTGGACTTCCACTTTCACAAAATGTGTCTTTTATACCCATTCTCAAAAATTTTGTTGATAGGTTTTTTTCAGCAATTAGTTCTGCAACTGCAGCACCAAGACCTCCAATAATTGAATGCTCTTCTGCAGTAATTATTGCTTTTGTTTCTCTTATACAATTTAAAATTAGGTTTTCATCAATTGGTTTTATTGTATGCATATCTATTACACGAGCATTTATTCCTTGTTTTGCTAATGTTTTTTGAGCTTCTAATGCGGGTTCAACCATTGTTCCACAGGAAATAAAGGAAATATCTGCTCCATCAGAGACAACTATGCCCTTTCCAATCTTTATTTCTTGAATATCTTGTTTTTCATAAATTAAAGGTGCATCTGCTCTTCCTACTCTTGCATACATTGGTCCATGTTTTTCTGCCATTAGATGAACTATTTTACCTGTTTGTATAGCATCACTTGGTGCTATTACTGTCATGTTTGGAAGAACTCTCATGAGAGCAATATCTTCAATCATCTGATGGCTTACTCCATCTTTCCCGACACTTATTCCACCATGAGTTGCAAAAATCTTTACATTTGCATTTGAATATGCTATATCCATTCTTATTTGATCATAGACTCTACCTGTTGCAAATACTGCAAAGGTACTAACAAAAGGAAGTTTTCCACATGATGCAAGTCCTGCTGCTGTTGTTATCATGTTTGCTTCTGCAATTCCCATTTCAAAAAACCTATCAGGATACTTTTTAGCAAACATTATTGTTTTTGTTGATTTTGAGAGATCTGCATCAAGAACTACTAAATTTTTATATTTATTGCCAAGATCGATGAGTGCTTCACCGTAGGCATTTCTTGGATTAACCATAACTTTATTACTCAAAGTGCTGCCTCCAATCTTTTTTCTGCAAGGGTTAATTCTTCAATTGCGATGTTTCTTTCAATTTCATTTGGAGGTACACCATGAAAATCAACATTATTTTCCATAAAAGAAACGCCTTTCCCTTTTGTTGTATTGAGTATTATCATGGAAGGTTTTCGTTTGTATTCATTTGCCTCTGTTAGTGCATTTATTATTTTTTCAATATCATGTCCATCGATTTCAATTGTATTCCATCCAAATGAACTCCATCTGTCTCTTACTGATTCAAGTTTTAAGACATTTTCAGTATGGCCATCAATCTGTAAAAAATTCCTATCAATCATTGCTGTTAGATTATCAAGTCTATAATGAGCTGCAACTGCTGCTGCCTCCCAAACTTGACCTTCCCCTGTTTCTCCATCCCCAAGCATTGCATAAACATTATAGCTTTTTTTGTCAAGTTTACCTGCAAGAGCCACACCATTTGCAAATGAAAGTCCGTGACCAAGAGAACCAGTAGAAGCCTCAACTCCTGGTATATATGTACAAACTGGATGGCCTTGTAACATGCAATTAATAGTTCTTAATTTTGTTAATTCCTCAACTGGAAAATACCCTCTTTCTGCCAGAACTGCATAAAGAGCTGGAGCAGCATGACCTTTGCTAAGTATAAAACGATCTCTATTTGGATCGCATGGTTTTTTTGGATTAAGTTTCATATGAACAAAATACAATGCTACAAGTGCATCAACTGCAGATAAAGAGCCACCTGGATGACCAGATTTTGCTTTGTATAGCATTTCGATTATATGCTTTCTTATTTTAACTGCAATTAAATTAAGCTTAGTAATATCCTTGGCATTATAGCCTGTCATCGGATTACTCCCCACAAGTGAGAAACAACAAATTAGATTGCCCCAAATACTTTAAGCGTGTAAAAACTTTTCTTAAATTTCATATTTTATTTAGTATTGATGTTTCTTGACAAATTATAAAGGTCATGATAAATTTCAGATTTGATATCTCTTATAATAGGACGATTTGCTCTTGCAAATTCAAGTTGTTTTAAATCAATATCACAAGTTGTTATACTTTCTTTGTAGTATGGTGCTTTAACAATTAATTTTGCAAGGGGATCATAAATTTGTGAACCACCCCAAAAAACTAGATTTTCCTGTGTTCCAACAAGATTTGCATAAATCATAAAAACTGTGTTTTCCACGGCACGAGCAGGAATAAGAGTTTCAAAATATTTTTTTGTAACAGAAGGAGTTGCTGATATACAAATAATTATATCTGCACCCATCAGAGTATATGCTCTACAAAGTTCTGGAAAATATAAATCATAACATACAATAAGCCCAATTTTCCCAAATTTTGTATCGCAAAGTTTTAGTTCTTCACCTTCATCAAAAAATATTTTTTCTTCAAAAGGACCAATTGTTGGTAAGAACCATTTATTATAGGTATCAACTTTTCCATTTGGATGAACAAGAACCGATGCATTATGAATAATACCTCTAATTTTGTTGTGTTTTAAAGGCATTCCAAAAACAATATAACAATTTTTTTTCTTTGCAATTTTTTTAATATGGTTGATTAATGGTCCATCTACAGTTTCTGCTATATCTCTTAGTTCATCTTTTACATGATATCCACATATGGTTAGTTCTCCAAAAACATAGATGTCTGCTTTTGTTTTTTCAATGTATTTTTCCATTTTTTCAAGATTTGCCTTTTTATTTGCGATCTTTGGCCTCATTGTTACTAATGCTACTTTCATTTAAAAACCAAAAATGGTTATAAAGATTAATCTTATAATTTTGTTGATAATTATTTCAAATGATTTTTATCGTTTCAACATTAAATTGATGAAACGAAATTTAATTTCGTCACTAGAAGTTCTTCCTTCTTCATCATATGCTACTGCTTTTATTGAATGCTTTCTAAAAGATAATTGATTTATCCTCCATTGATATGGTTTTTCGTAATCTGTATATTTTAGTTTATTATCCATATAGAATTCGACTTTCTCAATAGGAGAATCTCCTGGTTTAACCTCTGTACAGATTAACACATCGTCAATAACTATTGTTCTATGATGTTTAAATATTCTTAAAGTTCTATCTTCAAAATATAATCTTCCACGTTTCGGTGATCTAATTCTTAAGGTAGGATGATTAATTTCTACTTTGTCAGCAAGATATGCTAGTGATCCAACAATAAGTTTTGTGACATTTACAAAATAACTAAAGTTGATATGTTCAATAGTATCTTCTGGATTATGAAAGTAATCTCGATTCCATTCTGACTCCCAAAAAGCAATAGCTTCATAACCATATAAAACAAAATCATAATAGTCACTTCCCCCTCTAGATCCTCCTGGTGTAATAATATTACCTGCATTTATATTGAAATTGATACCATAGTTATTATTTACAGATTTGATATCTTCGACTAGAATCTTTGCATCTTCTGTTGGTACCAAAGTAATATTTTTTCCACCATAAACAGTTTCTGCATATCCTATCATATCTGCATTAAACTCTACAAGAATTTCTACATTATTTTCATAAATCTCTTTTACATAAGCTCTACTTCCGATAAGACCTACTTCTTCACCTGAAAAAGCAACAAATTTTATTGTTCTATTAAATTCAAATTTGTTTAAAATATAAGCAGCAGCTAGTACAGCAGCAACTCCAGAACCATCATCATTTGCCCCAGGGGAGTTTTTTACTGTATCATAATGAGCATTAAATATTAATATTTCCTCACAATCTTTATTTGTTCCATTAAGAGTAGCTTCAATATTTTGTCCTTTATAGTGCCTAAGTGGAAGTTTATTATTTATTGTAGCCCAATTATGATATCTAGTTTCAAGTCCAAAATCTTGAAATTGTTCATACAGGTATTCTGCTGCTTTTTCACAGCCATATGTTCCAGTCATTCGTGGACCAATTGATACTAATTCTTCTAAAAATGATTTAAGCATTGGTTCATTTACCATATTAACTGCTTCTGCTATTTTTAAATTTAAATCACCAATGGTATTGTAATCATCTGTTGATGCTTTGATTGTTTTTGATATTTGTGTAGCTGAGACTATTGGGCTAAGTAATAAAACTAATACAATACTTATAAAATATACATATGTAGTTTTTTTCATAATACGATCCTCTATAAACTTTTAATATATTCTAATTTTATAAGATTATCTATATTAAAAATATTAAATTCAAAAAAAGAAGAGGTACCTCCTCTTTTTTTTGAGAGACGGGATGCACCTCCTTGAGGTACCTCTTTTATAGGGGGAGGAAATTTAATAGATAGGAAGTTTTTGTATGATTTTTTTTAAACTTAAGTGCCGATAAGCTTTCAAAATTCTATGGAATGGGATGCGGATATAGCTTAACCGGCACATTGACACTCTTTTATGTTGTTTTTTAAATTGGGGATTATTTATATTTAACAAAATTATTCTATCTAATGGATTGATTTTTCTAGATATGAAATTTTTACCCCACACTTTTTTCACCTTTGCAATGCAATAACGCCTTGCAAAACCTGTAAACAATTACTAATATTTAAATATATCGCTCTTTGCATTGCAAAAGAGCAATACGAAAGAGAAATGCATAAATAGTTTATAAAATATACTCAATCAATGGATGATTACCAGCAGGAAATTTCATTGATAAAAAAGACCTTAAAAGAAAACCCAAAAGGAATGACAGTAACAGATATAGCAAGAAAAATCAGAGTAAATAGAAATTCTGTTGCAAAATATCTTGATATTATGCGAATTTCAGGTCATGTAGAAATGATAACCTTTGGTCCTGCAAAAGTATTTTTTCCAGCTCGCAGAATCCCTGTTATGGATTTATTGAATTACACCTCTGATTATATATTGATATATGATGAAAATTTTAAGATTACAATGATTAATGAATCATTATTAAATTTTATTAGACAAAAAAAGGGTAGTATTATTGGGCAATCTGTAATTCAAACAATAAGAGATATATTCAAGGATGAAGGAGAGATAATGGTAGGAATTAAAGAAGCTCTTCAAGGTAGAGACATCTCTCTTAATATTGATTTTAAGGGTAAAAGTGGTTTTTACTATTTTAAAATAAAAATAATGCCCACAACTTTTGAGGACGGAAGAAATGGAGCAACAATTATTTTAAAAAATATAACTGATAGAAAGATTGCAGAAAATGCTCTTAATGAAAGCAAGGAAAAATTCATGAACCTCCTTAAAAAAATGAATAAAAGATAATTTTTTAATTTTGGATTGTCAATAAATAAATTGTTAAATTTATCATAAATGCTGTAAGTACAATTAAAGTAAGAATTGCATTAGTTTTCAGGTCAAATATATTTATCCATTCAAGAATTGCTATTAATATATATGCAAGTACAAGCATGACAACAAGAAGAATAATTATTATTCCGATGGACTCAATTAATGTTGGATACCCTTTTGCATATTCATATAACACCCATACACTTGCAAAAAATGCTAAAAGTCCAATTGTTATTTGTGCTTTAGATCTCTCCTGCATGTCTTTTGAGAGCAGTTTTTTCTATATAAAACTTTTTAAAAGATATGAAAATATGAAGTTATCACTTGAAAGAAAATATTCCAGTAAAATTTTTTCAATTTAATGAGCTAACTCTTGAAATTCATCCTGAGGTCTACGACCCTGCTGAAGATTCATTTTTATTAATAAATGCAATTAGCATAAAAAAATCTGATGCTGTTCTTGAAATTGGAGCAGGTTGTGGACTTATTGCTCTAGAATGTGCACGAATTGGTTCAAATGTTGTTTGTACTGATATCAACCCTTATTCTGTTGAATTGACTAAAAGAAATTATATGAGAAACAAAAACTTGATAAAAGGTAACTTTGAAGTAAGAAAGGGTGATTTATTTAAACCTATAAGAAAAAATGAAGTTTTTGATGTAATAATTTTTAATCCACCATATCTTCCTACAAATAAAAATGAGATGGTAGGTGGATTGGGATGGTTTGATATTGCAACAAATGGAGGAGTTAATGGAATTAAAATTACCTCTAGATTTATTAAGCAACTATCAAAACACCTAAATAAAAATGGTAGGGCATATTTTATTTTTAGTTCGCAATCAAATCATAAAACTCTTGAAACTATTATAAAAAATAATAATTTTAACTATAAAGTTATTATGAAAAGTAGATTTGAGGAAGAAACTATTTTTGTATATTGTCTAACTAAAAAATAAAAAAAAAGATTATGAGGGATTAAATTCTCCCTCAATCCATCCTCTTGACTCTGGAAGTCTGCAGATCCAGTTACCTGAAATTTCCTGATTTTCAATTGTACATCTTCCTAATATTTTTATTGAAAGTCTTGGGGTTGGTACTTTTATTATAAAACGATTTTCATTAAAAATTCCAAAGAATCTACCTTGTTTTTCACGACCAGTTGCTGTTCCCCATATAACTATAAATCGACTTCTTGTTTTGTAATTTCCGTCAAGTAGGATATTGGATTCTTCACTGCCTCTTATACCAAGTTCAGCAGTAAATGTTCCGCCTGATGTGGTTTCAATAGACCTTGATCTTGGGATTCTTACTGCAAGAGCATCAGACCATTCGCCAACTACACCATGATCGTCTTTTGCATGAACTCTGACCTGATAATTACCGGTTTTTGTCCATGTTTTATATCCAGTAACTTGTTCACCACTGTTTCTAGGTCCAATCCATTCGCTTGTTGTTCCATCATCCCAGTCAAATTGATAGTAAATATCGTCTCCATCTGGATCGATAGCAGATGTCGTATAAGCTAATTGTTCCCCTACCTTTCCTGATGATGGACCACTTGGTCTACTTGGTTTATTAGGTGCTTGTGAGGGATCTCCAATTGCAAGTGTTGGATCACCAAATGAGGTCCATTCTTCCATTGTTTTGAAATCAGTGTCTTTCATAGAGGTTGTATCTATATATTTTGTAATAGCCTTGTTCCACATCTCACCAAATGTTAATGCTCCCCAGTCCTTATAGGCTTTAAACATGTAAATACTGATTTTACCAGCAAGTCCTTGAGAACAACTACTTCCTAGATATTCATATAAAAGTCCAGAAGAAGCAACTGATGCAATTCCTCCACCATTTGAATTCTGAAGCCAACTCCATCCAAAACAGTTGAAGTCAACATTAAACTTACCACAGGAACATCCTCCTATAACTACAATTGGAAGTTCATTACCATTGCTTAAGCCTCCAACATCTCCTGATAGATAATAACCAATTGGTGTAGGTATCCAAACGTTGTGACCACCTTCAAAAGGATGAGTACCCCAAAGGTTTGTATTTCCATGACCTGACCAATAGACAAATCCACAACCAGAATTAATAGAGCCAGAAATTTCTCCTTTTCCAAAAGGATAAGTTAATTTTCCTAATCTACCATTTGATGCCCATATCTTATCAGTATAAAATCCGGTCATCTCATCGATTGCTTTCTGATTGTTATATTCTCCTTCAAGAATACCACTTTCTTCACCATGATCAGGAACCCATGTATCACCTCCAATAAGAACAAAGTTTGTAAACCATCCTTGTGTATAGGCTTCGTTAACCTCATAGGTCTTTATTTTGTTTACAACTGTTGTTACTTGACTTGTTGATGTTGCTGCAAGTCTTCCGATACTAACATCTGGATATAAATCTACAGTATCATATTTTCCCTGCCAGTTATATTCACCAAAAATATCGTTTTCATTAGAGTCCCAACTACAAAAGTTCATCTCTCCATCATAAATGTCTGCATAATAAAGGTCACTAACAAAGATTTCACCATCTTCATGACTTGAAATATAAATATGTGTCTCCCTGACTGGAAACTTAGAACTTCCTCCAACAAGCATAACATAGCTAGTTGCCCAGCTCTCTATTGCATTTTTTATAAAGTATTTGATTTTCTCCTGATCATCTCTACCCTGTACTGGGAAGTGTGTTCCTGCATATATTTCATTAAGAGTCACAAGTTTTGTTGGCACACCTATACTGTTTTTATGCGTGACAAGAGCAGAAATCTGACTAATATAATCATTTGGAGTTAAAATCACAAAAGTATAAGGTTGATCTATTACAGGTGGTTCAAAAACTTGTTCATAATTGACTACTATATCAAATTCATTTGCCCATTCAATTTTTTTATTAGCTGGATAATATTGAATTGGGAAAAGCTCTAATTTTACAAAAATCGCTCTTTCACTGCCTTCTAGACCACAACCCACGTTATACTTAAACCAATTATTTGGATATGGTTCTGTTCCATAATCAACAGTATTTATTTTATTATTTAAAATTTCACCTGCTGTTCCCTCAAGCGGTGAAGGTTTTATTTCTTTTGTAAGAGTTATTGATTGTATATTTTTAGGTGTACAAGAAACACTTAAAATTTTCGTTCCAAAAGGAAATGTAAATTTTTCAGTATACATTGGAAGCATAGGTTTGCCCTGTTCCATTAAAAATGAATTACCTTCCTCAAGGTTTATTTCTGCATAATTGTTATCAGTGTTTATTGTTGGTTGAGAAAATGAAATATTTTCAAATTTTTGAAAATTTCCTTCTTTTTCTTGTGCATTAACAGCGCCAAGTCCACTTAGGACAAGAGTTATTACCACTATAAGCGGCCAAATTCTTTTCATATATCTACCCCCTATTAACATTTGTTAATTTTATATATTAGACAAACATATTTAAAAGTTTCTTTAATTAATATTTAAAATAGGATTATAAAATAAAAAATTAAAATTGGTAATCCTTACTAAAAATATTGTTTAAAATAAATTTCTTTACCTTTTTGATTCCTGAATCTAGATATATTGAACCAATAAGTGCTTCTAGAGCATTTGCAAGATTTGTTGGATTTTTATCTCCATTTTGTTTCTTCTCACCTTTTCCTAAAAGAAGATGTTGTCCTATACTAAGTTTTTTTGCTTTTTCAGCTAAAAAAGTATTATTAACAAGGGATGATTTTCTTCTTGTTAGTTCTCCTTCAGAAAAATATTTATTGCTTTTATAAAGTTGTTCAGCTATAACAAAATCTAAAATACTATCACCAAGTAGCTCAAGACGTTCATTAAACTCTATTGGTAGACGAGATTCAAAAGCATATGTTTTATGAGTTAATGCACATTTAAGCAATTCTTTGTTTTTAAATTGATAATTAATTTTAATTTCTAACTTGGTGAAATTTTCTTTTTTCATTATGTCAAACCTGTAATATTTATTCTTTTTTATTAATTACCTTGAGGATTTAGTGTTTTGCAAGTAAAAATTTTATATTGATATTATCAAATTATATCTTTAATTTTTTATTGAAATGTACTTTAGAATATCATTAATATTTGCAGAATCATCCAATGCGCTAGAAAATTGATTCTTATCTCTAAATGGTCTTTTTGCAAGGATTCGAATTGCTCTTTTTTTACCTATACCAGGTATTGCTTCAATTGTTTCTCTGGATGCTTTATTGATATCGATTGGATATGGAACTGCGGTAATTGATCTAAAACCATAATCAATTACTTTTACATCAAAAAAATTATCTAAATTCAATATCCCAGGAATACCTATCAATAGAGGATAACTACCGATTTGTCTACCAAATGTTAGTTTCCCTTGATGCTTCTCCGTATAAATATTATTTAAAACTGAACCTTGGGGTAACATTTTTTCTAGCATCTGTCTTTCAATTGTTTCTCTTACCTTTTTTTTGAACCTCAGAAAATGTTGTTTATTTTTTGAAATAATTTTATTTCCAATATCATACATTTTTGTTCCAGGAATAGGAATTACTTGTCGAATATTTATACGTCTAAGAAGAAAATTTCTATCAAATATATCTTTTAAAAACTCATAATCTAAATTATATGTTTTTTTAGTTTCACCAATAAGCCCAAAAACAAAGTTTAACCCTGGAAGAAGTTCGGGCATACCATTAAATCCTTTTTTTGAACCAACGTTATTTAAAAGTTTTATTGCAGCCATTACCTCCTCAGAACTAGCCTTTAGATTATTTTTAGAAATTACCCCTGGATCAACACTTTCCACACCAAAAGCAGCAACATCACCAGGTGTGTGATATTTAATAATTGTTTTACAAATCTGTTTGCTTTCAGATGGATAACGAGCTATTGTTCCTGGATTAGCATTATCAATATGAAGGGTTTTTAGATTTGGAGCAGATTTTCTAATACCACTAAAAAGCTTTTCCAAGGCATCTGGATTGGGTTGAGGATATTCATTTTTTTCTGAATCTTTTGCCATGTATGAAAAAATACAAGGTTGGCTACCAATCCTAAAATGTCTTATTCCGTTATCATATAGTGCTTTAACCTCATCGATAATGTCTTTTATTGGTCGAAAATCAGGAGGTCCTTTTGTTGGCTCACTACAAAAAGAACATCCTCCAATAATACTTCTAGGGCATCCACGATAGGTTTCAATTTCAGTAATTAGATAATCTGGATAATTAGGATGAGCTTTTACGATTTTTGAACCAAGTACTGCAAAATCTCTTATAAAGGATGCATTTTTCCTTGATTTTGATGCATCAATATTTTCAAAATCAAATTCACTTTTAAAAATATTTGAAAGCACTGTTTCCCCATCACCTTTTATTATTAAATCAAAAGCATCTTTTACAAAGTCTATATCTCTTGTTTTTCTACCCCCTGATATTCCAAAACCAAATTTGGCTGCAGGACCTGTTAGAATTTTTTTAGGTCCTGATAATTGATTCATAAGATAAATAATTTCATTTGGACTGGCAGGAAACCCTGAAAGATATCTTCCTGGAACTGACATTCCCGCAATTACAATAATTAAATCAGATTTTGATAAAACCTGTATAAAATTTTTATCTTTTCTTATTTGATCAATTGTTAAATAGGATATATTTGCTGATTTGAAAAAACTCCAAATTGCTCCAGCTATATATCTTGGATATGGACTAATGTAAGGAGGTACACCAAGACATGTAGGTTCATCAACATAACCATCAAGTATTGTAATTTTAAACATTTATTAATAGCTAAAAACTTAAATTTAATATATCAATTTTTTCAAATTTGTGATTAAATGTTTTAATTATTTTAATATATAGGAAATCTATTTAAATTGCTAGCCAATTAAGAACAATCAGAATATCGCTAGGTGGTAATGGAGGGTTTCAGTCTATGGACAGGTTTAATAAAAATATTAGTTTTGAAAGAGAAGTAACTAGAATTCATACAGGGCTTGAAGAATTGGATGTATTACTGGGAGGTGGTTATCCCCTAAATAGTGTAACATTAATTTCTGGTACCCCTGGTTCAGGTAAATCTATTATGTGCTTCCATTATATTTTGGAAGGTTTACAAAATGGTGAAAATTGTTTATATCTAACCTCTGATGAAAGGATAGAAAGTGTAATCAAACAAGCAAATGAGCTTGGATTTGATTTTTGGCCAGCTGTTGAAAAAGGTCAATTGAAATTTTTATATGTAGATTTGGATAAGCGAAGCATACATAAAGACATCGAAGATGAAATCGATAATAATGATTATTCACGAATTGTATTAGATTCACTAACTCCTGTTGCCGAGGTTCCTGTATGGGTCAGAGGAGTGCATGAAATAGCTCCAACTGAACACTCAAAGATTACTAAAGATATGCCATTAGAATCTACTCCTGCCACTCGTACACATATACGTCATATACTAAATATTTTGAGCAAGAAGAACTGTACTGCGATGGTCACTTCTGAGGTTCCTGAGGGTTCTAGAAGTCTTTCTCGTGATACTATTTCTGAGTTTTTGGTAGATGGAATTATATTGATGGATCTTGATACAACAATGGATAGACGTAAACTTACAATTCGAAAAATGAGAGCAACAAAACACTCTTTGAAACCTCATGATATATCTATTACTTCAGGTGGAATACAGTTTTTATAAAATAATTAATATTTGGCATCGGAATCTTTTTAAATCGGCAATCAATTTGATAAAGTATATTAGGAGTTGTGGATAGGATGCAGGATGACCCTATTGCAGATATATTAAATGATTTACTAACAATAGATGATATTTTGGCTTGTATGGTTGCACGTCTTAATATGATAAGTGTTATGCCTGATCAAGATAAATTTGATCCTCAAGTAATGGAATTATGGGATATTATTAAACGTGCTATGGATGATGTTTTCGGTGTAATCCGCGAATATTCTCAAGCGGGTCTAGCAGAAATGGAGTTTCGACTTCAGAATTATGAGGTATTATTCTTTGTTTTTCCTGATACAGAAAATGCATTGGTGGCAATTATCCCAGCATTGGCAAACAAAGGTCTAATAGCAGTTGAAATGGAAAATGCACGCCGTGATATACTAGACATAATGAATAAAACTGAAGAATCGCAAAAAAAAGTACTTGCTCAATGATTTTGGAATTGATATGGATAAAAGTGATTTAGAAGCAGCGGTTGGAATGACCCGTAAATGGGATGCAAGAGAAGCGGGTAGAGAGGTAGCAAGAAACACAATAAAACAATTAAAATCTTTACCAAAATTCTTCTTATTATTTTCAACAATTCACTATAAAGATCATGGTGGTTTCGAAGAATTCCTAAATGGTGTCTGGGATGTTCTACCAAAAGATACACCTCTAATTGGAGGAACTGTTAGGGGATTTATGAATAATTTTGGGTGCTATACACGTGGAGCAACTGCTATTGCAGTTTCAAGCTCGGATATGAATGTTGCTATTGGATATGGTAAAAATACAAAGAGAAATCCAAAAAACGCAGCAAAGAATTGTTCGAATATGATTAAGGAAAATTTAGAAAAAAACAAATATAATAACAAATTTTTGTTAAATTTAATTTCAGCCTCAGAATTACCAGAGATGCAATCAATTGGACGTAAAAAAATAATTGAGCCTGGATTAACACCAAAAGCTTTAATGAAATTATACACTTTTTCCCAAAAAGTCCTTCAAAAAGGAGCAGGTAGGGATGATGAGATAGTTGAAGAAATGATTAATAATTTTCCAGATTATAATATGATTGGTGGAGGAACTATTGATAGTGGAGCAGGAATAATAAGTTATCAGTTTTTTAATAAAGATATCCTAAATAATGCTGTTGTTTCTTTGGCGATTAATACAAATAAAAAGCTTGATGTTCTTACAACTCATAATATGAAAAAAACAGGTATTGAATTTGAAATATCAAAAACCAGTAAGGATGGAAGAATAATACATGAAATAAATGGAAAACCCGCATTTTCTGAATTATTGAAGCTATTAAATTGGTCAAGAGATTTGTTAAATGAGGATACATGGTTGCAAACCTCATTTTATTTTCCAATAGGATCTTATTATAATAATAGCAAAACTTGTTTTGGACCAAGAGTTATCGGATTTGTGTTAGGTGAATCGCTTGTTACAGGTTTTGGATCACAAGATAAAAATGCATCAATATTAACAATTGATGGAAGAGGTTTATTAGAAACAATTGATAAGAATCTTGGATCTTATTCAAAATCACCCAGTTTTGGTATTATTGCTTCTTGTACCACACGTCTTGAAACAATGGGTGATAAATTGTATTATGCAAGAGATAGAATTTTAAAATATTTTAATGATAAACCATTTATTGTTATTTATGTTGGTGGTGAATCAACATATTCACCTGAAAAAGGGTTTTCTTACATTAATATGTCTTTTAATTCAGCTTTATTTTGGGAGGATAATTAACTTTTTATTGTAAATACTTCCCTTGCAGCTTTTATCGGATCTATTTCATTATTGTATAATTTAGATGCTATACTCCAGCATTTTGCCATGAATTTTCCAGCATAATGTGAGTTTATTCTATCTTTAAAATCCGGATAGCTAAAATCATTATCATTATAAGCACTAATTATTGATTTCGCAGCAATTTCCCCATATGAGAAAGCAAAATGTAAACCACCACCAAAAGCGGGTTCAGCACCTATTGCATCTCCAACAAGTATAATATTTTCTTTTGAAAACTTATCATCTGATGAAGGCCATCTAATAGGATGACTCTTTATTCTTTCTTTTTTAATATCGATATTACGTCTTTGTAAATCTTGTTTTAATATTTTTTTTAAATCAACTTTAGGACGATTTTTATAAAATCTAAGGTCTACTAGTCCATGTCCCATTATTGGCTTTTCATTTTTAATTAATGGAACATGCCAAATATAACCTTGCATTCCTTCCTTAATTGGATTCAAATCAATTAATATTTTTTTTTCATTGTATTCTTTGTCAAATTTAGTACTAACTGGAACAAATATTTCGAGGGTTGGTGCTAAATTATTTCTATTATTAAGATTCATTTTTTTACGAACCATACTTAATGAACCATCAGCACCAACAAGTGTTTTTATTTTATAATTACTAAGATTTGTTTTAACAATTAGTTCATTATCTTTTTTAGAAACATTAAGAAATGACTCATTTTGATGAATAATAAGACCCCTATCAACAGCATTATTAGCAAATAAATAATCAAATTCAGTGCGTTGAACCATTTGAAATGAATTCTTCTGATGAAGAATATAACTATCATTTCCATAGATAAATTCCACATCTGAAATGTTTAAAAAAGGAATATCAAGATTGACATTCAATAATTTTAAAATATGTTTGCACCAACCGCCCAATCCACCTCCGCATAATTTATCACGTGGATAAGATTTTTTTTCAATTAAAAATGCTTTAGAAGCTAAATCCGGATCAAATTTATTTAGATGAAGCCAAGTTGAAATCCCTGCAGGGCCTCCTCCAACAATCATTATTTCAAAATCTTTGTTAATTTCATTATTGCTCATCTTTTTCTCCAATTTTAAATTTTTTTACCAAAATTTGTCAATTCCTTTAGGATATAATCATATTTTTCTCCCCATTTCTCTGTTTTTTTCATATGATTTAAATCAATTGAGCCAACATGGTTTTTTTCTTCATTTTCCATAGCCTGCATTATAACTTCAGCAATACAAGCAAAATTCTTACCTTTTGGTATTCCAGGTATGGGCATTGGATATGCTCTAGGAAAATCTACAAGACCACCGTCTATTCTTATAACATCCTTTCTCAAAGCTAGGATATCTTGAGTAAGATTTGGAGGTTGGGAAACGTCTACAACAATAGCATTTTTTTTCAAATGTTTTTCTTTTAATAAAGCAGTTGGATGACTTGTTGCAGTAACAATTACATCTGAATCTTTTATGTATAATTCAGTAGTTGTTTCATAATTGCCTTTTATTTTAGTTGTTAATTCATCTAATTTTTCTTTTCTTCTACCGATTAATTTTGAAAATTTGAAATGTGGTACTAAGATTTTTGATATAGCTTCCCCAATTATTCCATATGCTCCAATTATTGCTAAAATTAATTCTTCTGAATTTTTATTAAATTTTTCTAAGGCTTTTAAAACAGCATGAATTGTTACAGAAGCAGTATAGGAATCACCATGTGTAACAAAACCTGTATATTCTTTTTGGTCAGCTAACCATTTTGCACCATTTGTAACTGAAGTAGTTAATGCACCTAATTGTATTATTTCGACTCCATATTTGTTTTGTGCAATTAAAGCGGTTTCAATTATCTTATTTCTGATATATTCTCTTGGAAATTCAATAACTTGCTTTGGTAAAAGATTCAATGCAATAACATAACCTTTTGCTCCATCAATATCTAACTCTGGAGAGATAATATAATCATTTTTAATCCAAGATGGAGGTATTTGTTTTATATTGTTTTCATTTAAAAGATGTGATAAAGTGGCAAATTTCATATCTAACTAAATCCTCTCTTCTAAAATCTAATTTAAATCAGATTTTTCAAAGAGTCTTACAGCAGGATATGCCTTTGCTTCTAATATATCTCCCGGTTCATAAACAATTTTAACATGACTTATGTATCTTACTATCGTACTAGTGAAGATTTTATTTAGATTTCCAGAAGCAGCTTTCAGTGGTTCCATATTTATTTCTGTAAAATCTTCTTCTGAACCCTGATACTTTTGTAAGGCTTCTCTTTTTTCAGATAGACAAAGATCTTTATCTACAAGATAATCAAGTAATTTAGACCATCTAGTTTCATTTTGAAAGGTTTTTGTAGTAAATGATAGTTCTATTCCGATTTTTTGACCAATTCCATCTTCATTTATATCAAAACTTAAAACAAATCTATCAGCCATATTTTTTATATCATTGATAAGTTTTGTAAATTCTCCAGTATCATCAAACCATCCGATTGAATTAAGATATGGTATTACTTGTTTAGGTCTTAATTTATTAACATAGATCCTAATACTGTCTGTTGACCGGGATAGAAGTGTTCCTATTTGAAATAATGTTGCATTTGTTGGCATTTGCTCAATAGTATTTCTAAAATTTATTTCAAGAACTTTTGATAATGGTTGTCCTCTTAACATAGGTAAAGCAACTTTACTTAGCCATTCATAATTTTTATAATCGTTAACATTTAAACCTATTGGCAATTTTGTTGGACCAAAAAATATACATGGAATTGGGATGTCTATACCATCTTTTGGCATATCAAATTCTAACCAGAAACATTGTACCTTATCGTTAAGAATTGATTCAGAATCAGCCCATGATTTTGCAAAATTTTTAATCTGACGCCATTCTTTTTGAATTAATAATTGGTCTGGTAAATATCCATTTTTTAATAGATTTTCAAAAACAAAACGATCACCATTTAAACCAGAGATTGCAAATGCCCAATCTGTACGTGAGTCAGGTTCTCCTAATCTGCATTCAAACCCTAAAAAACTTGTCAAGTTACCAGGAAATAGGCGTGCAACATTTAGTATTTCCCTAAAATTTTCTTTTAATACCAATTTGGTAATATATGGTTCAGATGAATTAAGATAATTACTTGCAAAAATACTTTGGATTGGTAAATTCCTAGATATTCTATCTCTTTCTATTAGATGTTTTTCTTTAAGTAATATACTTTCAAGATTAATTTCTCTAGTTTTACATGCATTTTCAATTGATATAGAATCATCTAAACTTTTTACAAAACCATTAAATTGCATTTTGGATTCCATCCTGTTATTAGGACTTATACCTTTTTCGCATCTGGGAATACAGCTGTATATGCAAGTGTCTGGATTGATCTCTTTTATGTCAACTCCATTCGTTTCGTTTGGTACTTTCATTTCGTTTACCCCCAAATAAATCAATGTAAGAAGCTAACATAAAGCCCTACTCCTAGAAATTCCTACAAAATTCCAAAATCGGGCATTTTTGTTTACTTTTGTAGGAAATTTCGGATATTTCTTCAAATAGAGCTTATTTTGAATTTTATTGAAATTGTGTTGATTAGTACTGAAAATTATAAAAAATGAGATATTTAAAATTAAAAATCTTCTAAATGCATTATTAATAACAAACTTTTATAAATTGAACCTTTTCAAATTTTGATCTGTTGTAAATTTTCACATAACTTATATTTTGCTTTTTGGCATCGACTAAAAATATTTTGGATGAGGAGAAGAAAAATGAAAAATAAAATAATTGGTATTTTAATTTGTACGCTTTTGATAGCAACTTCTACAGTAATTACAGTGAAATCAATTGAAACACAAAATATTACAAACTATGAAAAAATAGATATCAATAATGAAGAATCTAAAGAAGAGACAATTGAAATAGACAATATTTCAATTTTAAATAGTGGTTTTGAACAGTGCATTGCTGCTTGTATGGGTATTCCATTGGCAGGTAACTGTTTATATTTTATAATTGGCTGTGCACTTTCACCGGGTCCACATAATTTCTGTTGTTGGGCAGTACCTATTTTTTGTGGAGTTGACATAGGACTTTTATTTTCCTGTATTACAAATTGTATAGATCAATTTGGAGACCTTTATGATGAAACACCATGTTTTCCTAAAAATATAATTAGAATGATTAAACTTATACAAAACAATAATTCTTCAGGTCCAGCATTAATAATTGGATTAATGTGTCTATTTCAACGATTACAAAAAGTGCTGGAATGGCTAAAAGAACAAGGTTATACCAATATTGAAATACCTGAAACTAAGGATTGTGGTTGCAATAATGAACCTTAATCTTTTTTATTTTTTTTTTATTAAAATCAATTGGAGATGAAAAGATATATGATAAAAATCAAATATCCTTTGAAAGCAGCTAATTTTAATCAGTTTAAAAATAGGTATACATTTTTTACAACCTTTTTTGGATTGTTACTTATATTATTATTTTTTATACGTGGAAATAGTTTTGATTTATGGAAAAACTTATCATTTTACAATAACTATCAAACATTAAGTATCATTTTTTTTATATTGTACATAATTATTTCAGTCTTTATTTATACAATTTTTAAAAAGAATTATTCACGATAGAGAAGTTTCAATAAAAAATAAAGGATTTTAATAATCTATACCAAGTAGATTATTAAAAATCCATTGGAATATTCTTTCTATTATTCTTTCTATTATTGGATATCGCTCGATTAGATTTGCAAGGATTATGAACCATTTGGATTCTGAGAAACTAAATTCAGGTTCAGTAGGACTTTCCACTTTTTCTTCAATTATTGTTTCCTCTTTTTCTTCTTCGTAGCATTTCTCTTCTTCATATTCCTCACATGCTTGAGCAATAGTTCCTAGAAGACAAATTATCACTAGTACTATTATACATTTATGAGAAATACCCATCCACTTCATCCTCACCACCATATAAAATTTTGTTTTCTATATTTTATATATTTATTGTGTAAAAATGTAAATTTGGTAAATTTACACTAATTGACTTATTGTCTTTTTAATTTTCTTATCTGATTGTTCTCTAATTGAACTATTGATAATCTTATTGTAGTTTAACGGAAGAGATAGATAGAGGTCATCTTCATTAAATACAATTCCTGCTTCAACAAAAATCTTTAATATATTTTTAAGTTCATCTTCAGAGATATTTGATATTTTTTCTTTTAGTTTTTCAAAGGTTATGACATCTTCACAAGAAAGAATGATTTCTCGCTCTTTTTCATTTAAAACATATATCATTACATTTTTGTTGTTTCTATTGTCATATATTTTAAGATATGACTTACCATCGATATAATAAAAAATAAGTCTTTCAATTATTGTTTTTCTTTTTACAGCATTTATTTCTTTACTTTCAATTCCTTCTTTCCAATCTAATACAAGTTTGTTCCACTTGTTTTCTTTTATTTCATTTTTTCTTTTAAACTGATTGAAAAAAAAGATTTCTTGCCTTAAAATCTCAGGAGGATACATAAGTGTATCAATAAGTTTTGACTCTAATTTTTCAATATTGAACTTTTCAAGATTTTTATATATTGGACTATCGTATCCTACTACAAATTGACTTATCTGAGGTGGATCTAGATAATTTTTGATAAAATCAATATTATGGATTGTTTCTAGAAAATCAATGTGTTCTTCATTTGGATAATTAATTATAATGTTATAGCTGTTAAAAATTCCATTTTCCTTTGAAAATTTTAATGCAGCGATATTATCGATTACTTTTACTCCTTTGTTCATTTTTTTAAGATAATTTGGTGAAAAAGCCTCTATTCCGGTTTGAATGTTACAAAAACCTGCTTTCTTTAAAAGATTGTAATCATCACTTTTCAATTGACCGGCTCTTGCTTCTATATATAAATTAAAATCTTTTCCCAGCTCAATTATTTGTTCGCATAGTTTTTTATAATCTTGTTGTGGAAGGGTATTACCAATTACCTGAAATGTTAGATTTTTATAGGTTTCAGATAGATAGTCTAGTTCTTCAACAAACCGCTTGATTTTTTTCTCACGATATTTTTTATGATATGAAGAAATATTGCAAAATGTACAATTATTCCACCAACATCCTCTTGAAAGCTCTATCGGAAGTCTTCCAAATAATGCATAATATTGTTGGACTTCATCAGATATTATACTTAATTCCTGAAGATATGAATGAAAATCTGGATATGAAAGGTCGTTTATATCATAAAATGTATCATTTTTATTACAGATTATCTCCTTGTTTTTTCTAAAAATTAAACCCGGAATTGAGCTGATATCTTTTTCTTCTGTGGCAAGTAAAAATAAGGGTTCTTCACCTTCTCCTGATATAATATAATCTATCCAATCAAAAGTTTTCAATGTTTTCTTTCCAAGTTCGTTAATTATCGAGCTTCCACCAAAAACAATCTTTTTTTCTGGAAATTTTTCCTTTATTTTTTTTGAAATAGCAAGTGAAGGTAGAAATTGACCATAATTAAGAGTAAATCCAATTATATCGGCTTTCTGCCAGTTATAAGGATGAATTGCATATGAATAAAAATTATCGGTTTTTTCTAAATATTTTTCAAATGGCAAGGTATCCTTGTATTTTTGATCAGTTGTGATGATATTATCATAAAAATATCGAATTTTTTGAATGTTTCTATCCCAATGATATGGAAAAAGGTATTTTGAGAATGCAAGTTGTGCAAGGTATGAATCATTTGGGCTATTTATTAAAAAATTGTAGTTGTTTAGTCCATAGATTTCTGCAGCATTTAAATATAAATTCTTAGTTGTTACATTTACATCTCTTTCTTTTAAGTATGATTCCAGAAGTGCTAGTTGTATTGAAGGAATACTTGATTCAGCAAATGGTGTTGAAACAAGTAATAATTTTTTACTGTTTTGCATACCCATCCTATGAATTTATTCAATCGAGAATTAGCTTAAATAATTAACTATATTAATTTAACATATAAAAATCCTAAAATACGTATTAATTGTTTAGCAATTAGAAAAAATGTATAAATTGGATTTAAAAGATAGAAAAATTTTATATGAATTAGATCTGAATTGTAGACAATCTAATGCCCAGATTGGAAAAAAAGTTGGTTTGAAAAGAGACGTAGTGACTTATAGGATAAAAAAACTTGAAGAAGAAGGTATTATTAAAAATTATTATGCTGTTATTAATACTTTTAAACTTGGATATAATGTATTTAGACTTTATATAAACCTTCAATATGTTAATCAAGAAATTAAAAATAAAATTGTTCAATATTTTGTAAATTATAAAAACTCATGGGTTGTAGCCTCTATAAAAAGTGAGGTAGATTTGTCTGTGATAATATGGGTTAAAGACATATTTGAATTTTATCAGTTCTGGGATATTACTTTAGAAAAATATCAGGATTATTTTGAAAAATTTACTCTATCTATTTACATACTATCTGAGGTTTATAAGAAATCATATTTATTAATTGGAGATTCTAATCAAAACAATAGGTTAATTTGTAAAATGAATTGTGGTGGAAAATCAGTTGAAATAGATAAAATTGATTATAAACTTCTTAATGAACTATCAGTTAATGCTCGTTTACCTCTGATAAAACTTGCTGAAAATCTTAGATTATCTTCACAAAGTGTAAATTATCGTATTAAAAACCTTATTAAAAACAATGTAATTGAAGCATTTCGTGTAAATATTGATCTTTCAAAATTGAACCTTCAAAAATTTAAAGTAGATATCCATTTAAAAGATCATAAATTAAAAAAACCAATTTTTGATTATTTAAAAAGTAAATCTTATTTAGAATTTATGAATATAACCATTGGTTGGGCTGATTTAGAACCAGAATTAGTTGTAAAAAATTTTGATGAGTTAATGAAAATATTATCAGAAATAAATTCAAGATTTTCGCAAGCAATAAAAAAGCAATCTTTCTTGATTATTGAAGAATTCCATAAGATTCAATGTATGCCTGATATCTTTTAATAAGTTAAAAAGTATAAAATATAAAAAAAAATTAAGAATCTATAGTGAAGGCATAACCCAAGTTGAAGCTGCAATTAGTGCACATGTAACAGCTCCAGCCACAATCATTTTTTTCATATTATTTCCCACCATCCTTCATATTGTCATATATTGACATGATATAATCTCTCATTAACAGTATATAA
>WOR8_10008249_pt1 | contig 22327 bp, 22 predicted proteins | sample DeeMarSeWOR38_10_FD_19890 | JGI IMG/M metagenome (IMG submission 19890) | reverse complement strand
TCCCTGCATAAGGACAAAGCCGGGTATTCTGTGGTGTTAGGGCGAGGAAGGTGTAATTGACCTCGGCATTCTCGGCCGAACTCGGCAATGTCGAGAAATAAAGAAGGTCATCAATAGTCTGTTCCCAGGTTCCAGCGTCGTTGTAGAAGCGCACACTGGAACCCATCAGGCGGTAGGCGCCTGGGTCAAAGTCGGGATTGCCAACCGGGCTAAAGACAATATCATCAGGGCCATCAGTGCTTTGACCTAGGTAAAAGCCTACGGTAGCGGTAAATGCCACACCTACCGTGACGTCAGCGGTAGCGTAAGTCAGATATTGGTTGGCTGAGCTTACGGTCCCTCGCGTCTGAACTGTCGCCGATGCAGAAACTGGATCGCCGATACTGCCAGCCAGGGCTGCTGTGACCGTGTACTCGTGGCTGGTCGGGTAGGTCGTGGGGTAGCGAGCGAACCAATAGGCGTGATAAGCAGCGCCGGGAGCCAGCTCATCAATTGTGCGGACTGGATTCTCCCCGGCTAGAAGGATCCAACCATCAACTGGATCGTCATATTCCAGGGTTACCACCACGTCGCTGGCGGCCACAGTACCTGTGTTGGTGACCACGGCTTGCACGACAAAAACGTTTGGCACTTCGCCGCTAGCACCGGTCGGGTCGTTGCTGTCCAGGGTCGCATACGGCGAGCTGATAATCTCCACCTCCAGCGGTGTCACCTGTTGGTAGGGAATAGCAAAGCCAGATCCGGCATCAGTCCCTATGCTCCCGCTCTTCGCATCAAAGGACACGAGGTACTCGGCCTGCAGGTCGCTGTCGTGGCTGCCCGACACGGCATAAGCTGGTGTCGCTTGCCCAAGGAGTGACCCAAGAAGCGCTACCAGGGTCAGCGGAACGATGATCAGTACGGTCAGGTCAGGCCTCTTCCTCTGGGCGATGCCTTTCTGCTTTTTGGGCCCTCGGCCTGTACGCTTGACCGGTAGGCTGGTGTGGTGTCTGAACATAGATGTGTTTTCTCCGTGGATGCCGGCCTGGGACCGGGCCTTGTTAAATCAAAGTTTTTAAGGTCCAGCGAGTTGGCTGGTGCACCTTAAGAGTATCATTCCATAGTTTGAACTTGGTTTGAGGCGCCTTGGAAAGGACTTAAAAAAGAATGTGAAATTCATATAAATCGGAGCCAGCCACGCTCGTTTCGTGAGTCAGCTCCTCTATTGTACCAGCCGACGACTCCTGCGCGCCATGACCACGTCCCCCCTAACCGAGCCCTTGTCCCGTGCCAGTCAGAGCCCATCCCGATCTGTCTATTCGTATCGGGTATACCGTGTCTGATGCCTGCCGGTTATTGTCCGTTCGTGTGAGAGTCGCATGAATCCAGTATGAAATTGGTTAGACTTACCTCGAATCGGTCTTCTGTTAGCCTGTTCGCTGAACCCGTAACTTTTCTCCGTGTTATACGGTATGCTATAATGACCGCACCGAGCCTGTTTCTTGTTGGTGGCTAAGTCCTACAATCTCTCTACTGAGGATAATTCACAGTCTCCAAGACCTGATTTTCGAATAGGGCTCGTAAAGTCGACGGCCACGCAGAGAAGCACATTAGGAGTCCTAGGTGCGGCACGTAGATGAGGGCCAACTCATCAAGAGGGCAAAGAGTCATGATGCACGGGCTCTCAGCGACTTGTATCGTCGACATGCGGATGCTGTCTTTCGCTACGTGTACTATCGGGTGGGCGACCGAGAAGTGGCCGAAGATCTAGTGGGCGAAGTATTTGTGCGGGCTCTGGAAGGCCTATCGGCCTATCAAGACACCGGTACCCCCTTTGAAGCGTGGTTGTATCGAATTGCCCATGCTCGGGTGGTAGACTACTATCGCCGGCAGAAAGTCCGTCGTGCTGCTCCCCTGGATGAGAGTCTGACCAGCAGTGAAGAACCGGATCTCAGTCAATTGGCTGCTCAGCGGGATGATGTTCGCCGCGTCTGGAACGCTGTGCGTCATCTGACGGACGATCAACAGCAAGTCATTTCCCTCCGTTTCATTGCTGGTTATTCGACGGCGGAAGTGGCCAGGATCATGGGCAAGAAAGAGGGCGCGATTAGAGCCCTGCAACACCGAGCGCTGGCGTCGCTGCGTCGACTTCTGGAGATCGAGTCGTGACCGATACCCTCGATTTTGATCACGCATTGAGCATCTGTATAGACCGGTTGCGCGCTGACGACACCCTAGAGGCCTGTCTGGTAAGTTACCCGTCGCACGTCCAACGCCTCGCTCCACTACTGCGCCTGGCCGCCACCATGCAGGTATCGGCTGTCCCGGCCATGTCGGCCGATGCATTGCGCGCGGGTGAGGCGCGCTTGCTTGCACGGGCTGCTGAGTTGCGTTCTCGGCAGGGGCAATCATTGCCCGCTCGGCGGGCTGGGGTCTCTCGCTTGTTGGGCACCTTGCCCCGGTTGATCGTGGCCACAGTTGCGCTGATATTGGTGTCCTGCGCCCTCTTGAGCGCAGGCACCGTTTCAGCCTCATCCGCCAGCCTGCCCGGGAGTCCGCTGTATCCCGTGAAGCGCATCTCGGAGTCCTTGGTGTCTTCGCTAGCCCTCACACCGCAGCTACAGACACGTGTTCATCTGGCCTGGGCGGACCGCCGCTTGCGTGAGATCGAGACCTTGGTGGCTCGCGATGGTGTGGCGCATGACACGCTCGTGCTGGCTTTGGAGCAGGAGACCCAGCACGCTTTGGTCGCTGCCGAGCAGGCCGGTCGCGCGTCATTGGCTTCTGCGGTCACTCATACTCAGCATCAGCAGGCGGTTTTGAGCAGATTGCTGGATCAAGCACCCCAGGCTGCTCGTCCCGGGCTGGAGCGCGCATTGGCAGCGTCGGCACAGTCGCACGCGCGAGCTCGGTCTGCTCTGAAGAAGGCTGAGGGTCGCGGTCCGCCTATGACGCCTCCCGGCCAGGCCAGTCCCGGACCGCCAGGTGCTCCACCTGGTCAGGGTGGCGCCAAGCCTGCGCACAAGAAAACACCGACTATGGAAGCAGTGGACGAACTCCAGATACCGGGCAGAGTCAGCCCGCCGGATGATACTGGCCCTCCGGACCACACCGGCCCGCCAGATGACATTGGTCCGCCAGACCACGCCGGTCCTCCGAGTGATACTGGCCCCCCAGACCACCCGCGACCCCCGGGTGGCACTGGCGGTCCGCCGGACCATGCCAATCAACCAGATGACGCCGGCCCTCCAGACGACAAAGGAAGTGGCCGCGGAGGTGGTACCAGCGGCGGAAAGGAAAAATGAGTCGGTTTGGCTACGGTTAGCAGGGCGCAGCACACCTATGGCTGCGCCCTGCTTCTTTCGTCAGCAGTAGGTCAGCCCCGAGTCTGGAATTTATAGAGAGATTGTGGTAACATGTGGCTGTCGTTAGCATAGAACGCCGCTCAATCTAAAGGAGGACTTGTTCCATGGCTTCATTGCTCAGCAAAGTACAAACTCTGATCTCAGCCAATTTGCACGCACTGGTGGATAACGCACTCAAGGCCAATTCGGTCGCAGTGCTTGACGAATACATTCGCCAGGCTGAGGACAATCTGGATGACTTACGAGATGCCTTGGTGACCGTGCGTGGTCAGGTAAAGACCCTCAAGCGCAAGTACGAGCTTTTCCAGGCAGAAGCTGACCAGCTAGACGCTGATATTGACCGGCTGCTCAAGCTGGGCAAGGAAGATCTGGCCATCGCTGCCCAGTCGCAGTACAATTCCAAGGCCGAACTGGCCCAGGAATACAAGGAGCAGTGGGAGAGGCAGCAGGTTGAAGCCGATAAGCTTAATGAGGCGCGCCTCAAGCTGGAGGCTAAGCTGACCACCATCAAGCAGGAGCGTGAACATCTCCTGGCCTTGCTGGAACTGGCAAAGAGCAAGGAAATCGCTGCCAGAACCATCCGCTCGCTGGATGACTTGGAAGGCGTGGGTGACGCTGACATTGCGCGGGCAGGTGAGCAGATCCGTGCTCGCCTCGACCGTGCCGACGCGAAATCGAGATGGAGGCGACCAGTCTTGAAGCTCAGATGGACGATGTGCTTGGCATAGCGCGGCTGGAGGACCAGCTTGCTGACCGCAAGCGCCGTCTCGGGTTGGCTGAGGAGTAAAAACCCTCAGCCGTTGCACCTGCTACGAGCACCGCTTTCTTCGGCTGGGTGTGTTATCCTACCCAGGTTGTTTGCTTGATGTGGTGGTGCGATGACATCCATTCGCGGATAGAGGTGGATGAGGTGTAACCCTCATCTTACCCCTTTCTTTAGGGGTTTTGTCAGGAAGGCTTCCATGAGCCGAACACGTACAATCTTTTTTGTCATTATCGGGCTGGCCTTGATAGTGATCTTGGTGGGTGTGGCTGCGTATTTACTGTTGGGTCCCTCGGACATAAGCCAGGGGGGTGTATCGAGTGGCGACGGGGAGCCAATAGAGGTGACCATCGTGGCTGCGCTGCCCGTAGAACCCTGGGTCAGCGAGGCAGGCAAACAGTTCAACGCTGAGAATCATACCCTGGAGGGGCGTCCTATCCAGGTGAACGTCATTGCCATGGATGGTTTGGCTGCTATGGGCCGCTACGAACGTGAGGAGATGGATCCCTTCCCGACGGCCTGGATCCCCGATAGTCGCTACCTGGTTGAGTTAGTCAATGCTACCTATAAGACCAAGCTGGGGCGCGACGTGTTTCTCAGCGACGGCGAGTATCGCGCCCGTCCCATTGCCATCTCTCTCTTCGCCTGGGGTATCTATGACAGCCGCGCTGAGGTGCTTGAGGCTACGTATGGGGAGATCGATTGGCCGAGCATCCACGACGCTTCTATTGCGCCTGGGGGTTGGCCCGAGATAGGCGGGGAAGGCGAATGGGGGTACTTCAAGCTCATCGTACCCCATCCGCGCAAGAACATCGGCGGCCTGGCGGCCATGGTCAGTGCAGCGGGCGAGTATTACGACAAGCCCGCAATAAACGTCGAAGACATAACCGCCCCTGACTTCCAAACCTGGCTCAAGGAGTTGATGGGCTCCGTCAGCGATTATTCCAGCCTGGGAGCTTATCCCGGCGAGAATCTGGCCCTCTTTGGCTACTCGGCTGGCGACGGCGGCCAACTGTTGGAGAGTGATCTGCTCATCAACATGTCGGGCAGTATGAACCGCTGGGAGCCGTTGCGCATCCTATATCCCAAATACGTCACCTGGTTCGACTTCCCGTTCACCGTGTGGATCGGTCCGGAGACGACGGCCTTGGAGAAGAATGCAGCACTTGAGTTCGAGGACTACTTGCTTTCGCCCGAGGTGCAGGCTCAGGCAGTCGGTTATGGGCTTCGTCCCGTCAGCGGCCAAATCAGCGTGGACCAGCCAGGCAGTCCCTTTGTGGAATGGCAGGCCAACGGCGTAACACCTATTGTCGAGCGGACCACTGCTATGCGCAATCCCGACCGCGATGTGCTGTTGGCTTTGCTGCGTTGGTTTGACCTGAACATCGGCCAATAGGGCGCGTCCGATATTGTGCTACATATCGCACGACCCCCGCTTCTGACCAGGTTCGAATGCTGCTGGTTTGTTGATTTCTACCCTATTGTTGACATAATCCTTGAACGTAGCGATAGAGGAGAATTGTGAAGGAACGTCGCTGGCCTGTCTGGCAAATCATTGTACTCGTGTTGGCGGTTGTAGGTGCGGTCATCTACGTCGCCATAGCGATGCTTCAAGTTGGACGGAGTACGCCATCGTCACAGTTTGCCGTGCAGGTGACGCGGAGCTTCACGGCTACCCGGCCTTTGGTACAGACTAACACGCCTACCACTACGCCGCTCCCCACGGCTACACCCGGGCCAACTCATACGCCGAGCGCCACGTCGACGCCTACTCGGACGCCGACATCCACGCCCACGCCCACACCTACGCCCATAGTCGTCAATCCCAGGCTCAAGGCGTTGGGGCGCCTCGAGACCGCTCAATACGTTATGCAGGTCGTAATCGATCTTGAACGCGAGCCGAGTAGCCTCTGGCAACAGGCCTTTGGCACTGACCAGCTCCTGCTGATTGCCGAAGGCCAGGTAGTGGCGGGCTTCGATCTGACCAAGATCACGGACGATGACGTAGTGGTTGAAGGCAAGAGCGTCACTCTGAAGTTGCCGCCGCCTGAGATCTTGTATTTCGGTGTAGATGAGGACAAGACGTACGTCTACGAGCGAAAGACCGGATTCCTGGTGCGGCCCGATGAAACCCTGGAGACGGAGGCCCGTCGCCGGGCGCAGGCAGAATTGGTCAATTGGGCACTTCAGCATCAAGTCTTTGAGAAGGCTGAGGATTTTGGCGTGTTCTACCTCGAGTCTTTCCTCAGCTCACTGGGGTTCTCTGACGTCAACATTGAGGTGCGAGATGTCCAACAATGATACGACGAAATCCTTTCTAGGTCGAAATATCCTGTTCCTCGCCCTGTTGATAGGTATCGTGCTTTTGGCGCTGAGTGCTCGTCGCCAATCCCGCCACCTGTGGTGACTGTAACCGACATTCGTGCCGCCGCTGAGCTGACAACGGTTGAGTATCAGGCCGTGGCGGAGATTCAAGACGAGCGTGTGCCAGATGACTTCCGCCAGTATTTAGGGATCAAGGAGAAGGTCTTGTTGCTTGCTTATGGCGATGTCAAGGCAGGTTTTGATTTGGACCGGCTTTCGGAGGAAGATTTGTGGACCGATGGGAGCCGCGTTCAACTGCACCTGCCGGCTCCAGAGATTCTGTCTACCAGTATCGACTACGAACGGACTCACGCTGTCTACCATCGTGGGACGTTGTTGATGTCCCGGGACATAAATTGGGAAGGTGAGATATTCCAGACTGCCCAAGACTCGATCCGCCAGGAGGCCGTCCAAGCCGGCATCCTCGAGGATGCGGCCAAGTATGGTCGGCTCTATTTCGAGAATTTCCTGCGTTCCTTGGGTTTCGCTGAGGTCCAAGTAATTGTTGATTGATTCGGTCGCCACAAGGATAACCGAAGGCCAACACTATGAGTCCTAAACGTAAACGCTCCGACCCCAGACAAAATCTGCTGCTACTGCTCGTTGGCACGGGTGTCTTCTTTGCCATGTGCTGCGCCCTGTGGGCCGTTGTCGTTAATATTGTGCCTGATTTGGCCTCATCTACCGAGGATGAACCGGCGACTCCTGCCCTGCGCCTGGCCTACTCGCCCGAAAAGCAGGTGTTCTTTGAGGATCTGGTGGCCGAATTTAACGCTCAGGGTCTGGTGGCCGAGAACGGCGAGCTGTTGAAGATTGAGGCAGTTCAGATGGACCCCGAGGCGATGGTGGATGCCGCTCTGGCCGGAGAGGTTCAGGCAATCGTGCCTGACTCGTCAATTTGGCTGGATACGCTGGATCGGGCTTACATTCAGCAAATAGCCACCGCCGAGGGTGTGGGTGGGTCGGGCGTTACCAGCGAGGTGACCCGCTGGGCCGTCAGCCCGGTAGTCATCGCCATGTGGGAGGAAACTGCCCGTGACATGGGCTGGCCTGACCGCCCCATCGGCTGGGTAGATCTCCTGGATCGCGCCCAGAGTGATCCGGACTTCAAATGGAGTCACGCTGCTACGAACTCGGCCAGTGGTCTGCTGGCCACATTGGCTGAGTTCTACGCCGGTGCCGGCATCACCCGTGGCCTGACCGAAGAGATAGCCCGCAGCCAGGAAGTGGTCGACTATGTGGGCGCTATCGAACAGACGGTTCGCTTCTATGGGGAAGGGGAATGGGCCGTCATCCAGCGGGCTCTCAGCGAAGGCGACGATTTTCTCGACGCCTTTGTGGTACAGGAGCAACTCGTTGTCTACTTCAACCAGCAGCCGGACCGCCCCGGCCCACTGGTGGCCATATATCCGGCCGAGGGTACGCTCTGGGAGGATCACCCCCTGGCACTGATTGAGTCATCGGCGTTGACGCCACTTCAGCGCGAGTCGTATCGTGCCTTCCGCGACCATCTCATTTCCGCACCAGTGCAGCAGCGCGTGCTTCAGGCTGGCTACCGCCCGGCCGACCTCTCTATCCCCGTCGACGGCTCGGGCTCGCCTATCAGCGTCGACACCGGCGCCGACCCGGCCGAGCCCCAAACCACCCTGCAAATGCCAGCTCCAGGTGTGGTCCAGGTCGTACGCGACGTGTGGTGGCTCACCAAGCGACATACAAATGTCTACCTGGTAGTGGATACCTCAGGCAGCATGGCAGGCGAAAAACTGGCTCAGACAAAAGAAGCCTTATTGACCTTTATCGAAGAAATCAAGGGCGATTCAGAACGAGTGGGGCTGATCGCCTTTGCTTCATCTGTCTATGGGGTTGAGGAGCTGGATGAGCTGGGAGTCAACCGCGCCCGGTTGTTGTCAATGGTGGGAGGGCTTGATGCCAGTGGTGACACGGCCTTGCTGGATGCAGTGGACGAGGCCTATGGTCGCCTTCAGTACTCAAACGATACGGAACGCATCAACGCCATCGTGGTGATGACTGATGGGCGGGAGAACAATTCGTATACCACGCTTAACCAGTTGGTCCGTCACATAGAGGGCGGCAATAGCACCGGGGTGCCGGTGGTCATCTTCTCCATTGCCTATGGTTCCGACGCTGATATGGGGACGCTGGAGCGCATCGCCGGGGCCAGTGGCGGCCAGGTCCGCACCGGCGACGTTGAGACCATACGAGGGTTATATAAGATTCTCTCGACCTACTTCTAATCGGGTACTGCTATGGCCAGACGGAACACCTTCGCAGATAACCTGGAACGCCGCGCCCGCCGGGCCATTTTTTGGCATGCGCTTCTGCGTTGGGAAAGCGCGACGGTAATCGCCCTGACGTTGGTCATCTCCGCATTTTTGGCGCTGCTGACCTTGGCCTCCCAGGGGAGCTTTCCGGCATTCTGGACTTTCATCGCCTTGGCCGTTGGTCTTGTCACTGAAGCAATCATACTGGTTAGCAGCATAACCGATGAAGCGGAGCACGCCCGCGTGGTGGCCGCTCTACTCCGCGATCAATATCAGCCCAAGCACCTAAGGTCCCGCAAGCTCAGGGCGCAAGTTAACAGGGCGCTGGAATATCAGGGACTAATTGTCGGTACCGTTCAGCACACCCAAGAGGGGGTCCTTCGCGACCGGCTGACCCGTGCCACCGAGCCGGTCGATGATTGGATCGAGGCTATTTATCGTCTCGCCACGCGCCTCGACGCTTACGAGCAGAACTCTGTGATCAAGCGGGACTTGCGCTCAGTGCCGCTCGCCATTGAAGATTTCAAGCAGCGGCTAGCCCAGGAGGATGACCCGTCGGTGCAGGCAACTTTGCGCAACACGATTGCCGACAAAGAGCGCCAATGGGAGCATCTCAGTGCCCTGCAAAACACGTTGGAGAGAGCTGAATATCAGTTAGAGAGTACCATGGCCGCGCTCGGGACTGTCTATGCCCAGTTGCAGGCGATTGACCTACGCGGAGCCGAAAAAGGCCGCGCCGAGCGACTACGTCAGGAGATTGATGAACAAGTGACACAATTAGAGGATCTGAGTCAGGCGATGGACGAGGTGTATGCTGCCCGTTAGGGGCCGTTATGAAACAACCTCCCGGTGTTGTACGCCGGACCTAGCTCTGAAAACCCGCCCGAAAAGCGGGAGGCTATTCTTTAGCAGGCCTTTGGTACATCAGCCGGGTGTAGCATGCTTTCCCTGCCTCAGGGGATACTGTTTGGACTTCGGAGTGAGCGATGGCGAAAAAACGCTACTATGTTCTATTTCACTTGATGCTGATACTTGCGCTGTACGTCGCTGGCTGTGGTGGTTCCGGTTCAACCTCAGAGCCAGCGAAAGGGGACCTGGTCGTCTACGTGGCCGTTCCCCTTAGTGGCTTTCAGGCCAACGCTGGTCAGACGGTGCTGGGTGGCGCCCGGCTCAAGGCGGCCGAGGTCAATGCGGCGGGTGGCCTGCAGGGCTACCGTGTTGTGGTGGAGGGCATTGATGACGAGAGCGACAGCGATGTAGCCGTGTCCGTCGCCGAACAAATCGCCGCCAGCGTCGCTGCTGGAGAGCCGGTGTTGGGCATCATCGGTCATCTCAACAGTGGCCAGACACTGGCTGCCATGGAGATTTATGAGGACCTGTCCATTGCCATCGTTACTCCCACTGCTAGCGAGGTGAGTCTTACGCAGAAGGGATATACCAACTTCTTTCGTGTCAATGCCAATGACGACGTGCAGGCTCGCGTGGATGCCGAGTTCTTGTTTGACACGTTAGGCGCGCGGCGAATTGCTGTTCTGCACAACGACGATCCGTATGGCATTGGCCTGGCCGATGCTGTGGCCGAGGATTTGAGCGCGTTGGGCGCTGAGGTGGTGACTCAAATCCAGGTGGCTGTGGAGCAGAGTGACTACAGCCTCGAAGTGCCTCAAGTGGTAGAAGCCAGCCCTGATGCGGTCTTCTACGCTGGCTACGAGGTCGAGTGTCCCTATCTGCGCTACGCGTTGACCCAGGCGGGCGTGAGTGTTCCCCTACTGGCTTCGGATGGTTGTTTTCTCTCGGCTACCATCGACGAGTCGAACGAGACTGCCGAAGGTATGTATGTCAGCGCCTTTGGCCCCAGCCCGTGGGCGATTGCAGATGATGAGTGGGTCAAGGCCTATCAGGATGTCGAATACCGCAATCCTGACACTTACAGCCTGAACGGTTACACGGCGATGGAAGTCTTGCTCGATGGGGCCCAAAATGCGGGTGATCTTGGTGGCCCGGCCGTCGCCGATGCCATCAGGCGGCTTGACTTTGACTCATTGCTCGGGCACATCAGTTACGACCCCGCTGGTGATCTGAAAGATCCCACGATCTACATCTTTCGGGTGCAGGGTGGGGAGTTTGTACAGGTCTTCCCCGAGAGTTGACGTCAGGCTCAAACTGTGATAATAATCTGTACAGAGTCAACTTCCTGCTGTTCAGGTAGATCTGCGATGGACAAGGAGGAGCAACGCACGAGGTTATTGCGTCGAGGTCCCTGGGTGAACCGTGAATGGATTTGACCAATTTGAAGCGTTAGCCGAACAACTGGTGGAGGGCACCTTTGAGCGCCTTTTTCGCCCTCGCCTGCATCCCAGTGAGGTAGCCCGCCGTCTGGCGCGAGCGATGGAAGATGGGCTGATCGTCGCCGATGATGGCAGAGTGCTTTTCCCCAATCAATATTGGGTTCTTCTCAACCCGGATGACCTGGCAGCCCTTGACGTTGGCAGCGAGGCGCTGCAGACCGAGTTGGCTCGCTATCTGGAACGACTGGCTGCGGAGCGGGACGTTCGCTTTGACGGGCGGCTGCGGGTGGCCCTGCATCCTATCGCTGACCTGGGAATCGGCCAGCTGGATGTGCGTGCCGTTCACGTGTCTGAGCCAGGGCATATTGATGATACCCAGGCGGTGAAAGTTGCCGGTCGATCGGCGGCCGATGCAAGCCGCTGGGCGCTGCACTTAGGAGAACGTGTCTTTGCCTTGGGCGAGCCCGTGGTCCGCTTAGGCCGTGCGTTGAGCAATGATCTCATCCTGGATGATCGACGCGTCTCTCGTCGCCACGCCCAACTTCGCTGGAGGGCGGGCCGCTATCACCTAAGCGACATAGGCAGCCGTGGTGGTACCAAACTCAACGACCATACGCTCAACACTGGTGAGGAATTTCCCTTGTCCTCAAGTGATGTGATCAACTTGGCAGGGGTTACATTGACTGTACGCGTGGAACGGGAACAACCTGCTGTGGAGGTTACCCCAACTTCGACTTTGCCTCCTGGCAATAAGTAGCCTGAGCTAATAACGTGAGTCTGGAGTGGATCTTCCTGGTACTGCGACTGCTGGCGGTCGCAGTCCTTTATGCCTTTCTGATCATAGTTATCTACGTGATATGGCGTGATTTGGGAGCCGTGGCCCGCGCTCGGCCTCAAGGGTCGCCCACGTTCACGCCTATCGATGACGCCGCTGCGCTTCCCGGACGACTCCGGGTGGTCAGGGGGGGTGAAGCTCCATTACAGGCAGGCGACGTTTTTGCTCTGCGGCAGCACGCCACTGTCGGGCGTGCTGCCGACAATAATATCGTCTTGCTGGACACCTATGTTTCGTCTTATCACGCTCGGCTGGACCGACGCGATGGTGAGTGGTGGCTCACTGATCTAGAGAGCCGCAATGGCACTCTGCTCAATGGCGTACCCATCACCAAATCGGTCCCGCTGGCCGACGGTGATGTGATCGGCGTGGGGCAAGTGGAACTGGAACTGGAATTGGAGATTGAGGACTGATGAGCCAGCATTCAGACAAGGAGGAAAATTCAAATGGAACCTGTTAGGGTCGGCGTGATCGGCGGTAGTGGTGTCTATGATATGCAGACATTGACTGATATTGAGGAGGTAAAGCCCAAGACTCCTTTTGGTGAACCCAGTGATGCTATCGTAGTTGGCACACTCAGCGGGCAGAGGGTAGCTTTTCTGCCTCGTCACGGGCGCGGCCATCGCGTCAGCCCCACGGAACTCAACAGTCGGGCCAACGTGTACGCTTTTAAGAGCTTAGGCGTCGAGCGTATTGTGGCTATCAGCGCCTGTGGCAGCCTGCGCGAAGACTACGCCCCGCGCCACATTGTTATCCCCGACCAACTCTTCGATCGTACCCGGGAGCGGCCTCTCAGTTTCTTCGGCGGCGGGCTGGTGGTCCATGTCAGTTTTGCCGAGCCCTTCTGCCCTGATTTGTCGCACGCGCTCTACCAGGCCGTGAAAGCAACTGCTGTCGCAGTTCATAAAGGGGGTGCATTTGTTGTCATCGAGGGGCCCCGTTTCAGCACCAAAGCTGAGAGCAACGTATTTCGACAGTGGGGCATGGACATTATTGGTATGACGGCCGTGCCCGAAGCGCAACTGGCTCGTGAGGCCGAAATCTGCTACGCCTCTATGGCTCACGTCACCGATTATGATGTGTGGCACGAGACCGAGCAAACCGTCACGGTCGAAGCGGTGATCAAAAACTTGCTGGCCAATGCAGAGGTGGCCAGGCAGGCGATTCAAGAATTGGTGGCCGCTTTGCCTGAAGAGCGCACCTGCGAATGCCAGCATGCCTTGCGGGACGCTATCATCACTAACCGCGATGTCATTCCAGAGCAGGTAAAGAAGGAGCTGGCCATCTTGGTTGGTAAGTATTTGCAGTAGGGAGTCCAGAGTGGTGCACAACGGTGCAGGCCCAGGTATGCGCAATACGCAGCACAGAGTGATCGGCCATCTACTACCTAGTACCTACTCCCTACTTCTCATACTTCCCGTCCTTTTCGCCACCATTGCCTTTGTCCAACTCTCTTTGGTTGAAACAGGGCGACTGATGCTGGGGCGTTTGATCCCAGTTGGAGTCCTGGCGCTTTGTCTGGGGGGCGGCGCCTGGGCGCTCCGCCGCTGGCGGCCAAGCCACGACCGGCTCCTACTCCCTTTGGTCGGTTTGCTGAGCGGGTTGGGCTTGGCCGAGGTGGCACGACTGGCCCCAAACCTTACCTTAGGCGGAGCAGGGGAGGGCCCCTGGCTGGTTCTGCCCACGTTTCTCGTCCGCCAGATGGTCTGGTTGGTGCTGGGTACCTTGGTTCTGCTGGCGGTTGTCTTGATACCTGAGGACTTGCGCTGGCTCCGTCGTTACCGATACACATGGCTCTTTACCGGGCTGGCTCTTCTGGCCATGACACTGGTGATCGGTGTCAACCCTAGCGGCTTTGGGGCGCGACTGTGGTTGGGAGCCAGGGGCGTCTACTTCCAGCCATCGGAGTTGCTCAAGCTGCTCTTACTTGTCTTTCTGGCTAGTTATCTTGAGGATCGGCGTCAAGTCCTACTGGATGTCGAGGCCCGCATCGGACGCTGGCAGATGCCTCATCCCGCCTACTTGGGGCCAATGTTGCTGATGTGGGGCTTCAGCATGCTGCTGCTCATCTGGCAACGGGACTTGGGGGCGGCACTTCTGTTTTTTGGTGTCTTCCTGGCCATGCTCTATGTCGCCACCGGCCAGGGTCGCTATGTGCTGACCGGATTGGCCCTTTTGGTTGTAGCCGGCATCGTCGGCTATCGTCTCTTTGATCACGTTGCTCTTCGCGTCGATGCATGGTGGAACCCGTGGCAGGAGGCATCGGGTCGCTCATTCCAAATCGTGCAGTCCTTGCTCGCCTTTGCCAGCGGCGGTGTGTTGGGCCAGGGTTTGGGACAGGGCCTTCCTACCGCGATCCCCGTCGTCCACACTGACTTCGTCTTCGCTGCCATCGGTGAGGAATATGGCTTGTTGGGGGCGTTGGCGGTCATCGCTCTTTTTGCCTTGCTGGTAGGGCGTGCTTTTCATATTGCTTTGGGCGCGCGCCGGGGTTTCGATCAATTGCTGGCGGCGGGCATCGGCGCTTTGTTCGGACTGCAATCCTTGGTCATTATGGCCGGCACGCTGAGAGTCATACCTCTCACCGGCGTTACCCTGCCCTTTGTCAGCTATGGGGGTAGTTCACTGCTCACCAGCATGACTATGGCAGGATTGCTCCTGCACATCTCTTGCCACCGAAGATGACCCATAATATCCAGCGCCTCGCTCAATTCATTCTGTTTGGCTTTGCGCTGATTGCGGCCAGCCTGCTCTACTGGCAGGTGGCTCGCGCGCCTGGGTTGGCCGCCCGAGAAGACAATCCTCGCCTGGTGCAGGCGGAACTGCGTGTGCGGCGTGGCCGTTTGTTGGACCGCAACGGGGAAGTCCTGGCCTACTCCGATCCCCAGCCTGACCCGTCTGGCTTGGACGGCGTTGTTCAGCGCCATTACCCCGAGCCCGATGCTTCTCACACCGTCGGTTACTATAGCCTTCGCTATGGCACCGGTGGTGCGGAGGCAGCCTTTGACAACACCCTGCGTGGCCAACTTGCGCCTCTCGATCGGCTACTCCATCGCCCACAAGCCGGGTACGATGCGAGGCTGAGTATTGATATGGCGGCTCAGCGTGTCGCTGACCAAGCACTTGGCGATCGTCGGGGAGCTATCGTGGTGTTGGACACAGATACCGGCGAGGTTATGGTGCTGGTCAGCCATCCGGCTTACGACCCCAATACCTTGGATGAGGACTGGGATGTACTGGCTTTGGATCCCGATGCTCCGTTGCTGAACCGCGCCACCCAAGGTGTTTACGCCTTGGGGGATCTGGCCCGGCTGGTGGGCCTGACCGGTCTCCTGAGCGCCGGCATTACCACGCCTCCCGACCCGCTCACCACATCACTGGATAAGATGTTGGCTCCCCTGAGCAGAAGCGGCTATCTGGCCACTGCCCGTCAGCTTGGCTTTGATGGCGCCCCGCCTTTCGATTTGCCCACTGGCCCTGGCCTGCTGCCCGATTTTCAAGATCAGGGCACGCCCCGTGACCTGGCGGTCACACCATTGCACATGGCTCGCCTCGCCGCTGCTATCGCGGGCGATGGCCATATGCCAGTGCCTACCCTGGCCTACCCTGCCCCTCCCGCAGATCCAGATCGCTCCTTCGCGCCGGACGTGGCTGCCTCGCTGCAGGTTGTGACACCCCACTTTGACGCTCTGGCCGGCTGGGCTGGCGTGGCCACGCCGCAGGAGACAGGCGATCAACCCCTGAGTTGGTTCGTAGGCTATGCACCGGCCGACGACCCCCGGTTCGCTATCGCCGTTGTCGTCGAAGGGAGCGACGGCGGAGCGGATGTCTCCCTGCCCATTGCCCGGCAAACCCTGGCTGCAATCAAAGAGTGATACACGTCTTGAATGATTAGGAGGCAATCTATGAAAGCAATTCGCGTACACGAATATGGTGGTCCTGAGGTGCTTCGTTACGAAGAGGCGCCGCTGCCTGAACCCGGCCCCGGCGAAGTCCGGGTGAAGATTGAGGCGGCTGGCGTTAACTTCATTGACGTCTACCACCGTACCGGGCGATATGGGGGACAGTTGCCCATCACGCCTGGCATGGAAGGGGCGGGCAAGGCGGATGCTCTTGGCCCGGGCGTCTCCGACGTGAAACCAGGCGATCGGGTTGCTTACGCCATGCAACAGGGCTCCTACGCCGAGTACGCGGTCGTTCCGGCTTGGAAATGCTGCAAGGCATGACTGCGCACTATCTCAGCCACAGCACGTACCCGATCCAGGCCGGCGACACGGCGCTGGTTCACGCCGCGGCGGGTGGCGTCGGCTTGTTGCTAGTCCAGGTAGCAAAGCGGCGCGGAGCACGGGTTATCGGCACCGTCTCGACCGAGGAAAAGGCGCGCCTGGCCGGCGATTGTGGTGCTGATGAGGTGATCCTGTATACCCAGGATGATTTTGAGCTGGAGACCAAGCGTCTGACCGATGGGGTAGGGGTCAACGTCGTGTATGATTCGGTGGGAAAGACGACCTTCGACAAGAGCCTGAATTGCCTGAAACCGCGCGGCTACCTGGTCCTCTACGGCGCCTCCAGCGGCCCTGCGCCATCTATCGATCCTCAAGTGCTGAATCCCAAGGGCTCTCTTTTTCTGACGCGCCCTAGCCTGGGGCATTATATGGCCGACCGGGCAGAACTGCTGAGCCGGGCTGGCGACTTGTTCAACTGGATGTCTGCTGGGCAACTCCAGGTGCGCGTCGATCAGACCTTCTCGCTGGCCGAGGCATCCGAGGCGCATCGCTATCTGGAGGGCCGCAAGACACAGGGCAAGCTCTTGCTGATCCCCTAATCTGCAATCCGACATCGCAGAGAAGCGCCGTGACCTCGGTCACGGCGCTCAGGTGCCACTGTGCTGTGTGATTAAATTAGCCTCACCATTTGTCGACCAACTCGCCCACCGCCTCAGGCGCTTCTTCAATCTGGCGCAGGCGGAGGATGACATGGCAAACGCTACGTTTCACGTGTTGGATTCACTCTTGTCGTCGTTCTGTTGCGTCTTTGTCTCCAGACCCGGCAAGTTCTGAAGCGTTGCCATCAGGTCAATTCCGGTCAGGGCTTCGATGGTTGCCGGGACCTGGGCTACGATGTTGGTGATATCCTGAGTCACCTTGCTGGCGCCAGCCCCGTCGCCGCCGGAGTTGATCACGACGATGCGCTCAGTCTGTGCCAGGGGTTGGGCGACGGCAGCAGCTACCTGGGGCAGGGCCTCGATGATCTGCTGGATGATGGCTGCCTGGTTGTACATCTGCCAGGCAAGCGCTTTCTTTTCCATGGCCTCGGCCTCGGAAAAGCCCTGCTGGCGAATGACCTCGGCCTGTGCCAGGCCCCTCGCCTTGTTGGCATCGGCCTCGCCCTCGCCGATAGAGCGGTTAGCGGCCGCCTGGCCTTCGGCCTCGGTCAGCGTCTGGAATTTCTTGGCGTTGGCCAGCGTCTGGATGCGATGCCGCTCGGCTTCGGCCGGCTTCTTAACTGTCGCTTCCAGTTCCTTCTCCTTGCGCAAGACTTCCTGTTCTTGAACCTGGATGCGCTTCTGTCGTTCCACGACCTCAATCTGGACTTCCTCAGTCTTCACCTGCTGGTTGGTGATGTTTTGCTGAAGGATGTAGGCCAGTTCTGCCTCTGCTTTCTTGCGGTTGGTCTGGGCGTCGTACTCAGCCTTTTGTACCTGGAAGTCTTTCTCTGCCTCGGCGATTCTGGCCTCGGCCTGGTATTTGGCCGTCTCTCCTTCCTGGCGGGCTTTGGCCGATGCAATTGTGGCGTCGCGGGCGGCCTCTGCCTCGCCGATCTGGGCGTCGCGTTTCACCTCGGCGGTGCGCTTACGCCCCAGGGCGTCCAGGTAGCCCTGGTCATCGCGGATGTCCTTGATGGTGAAGGAGACGATGCTCAAGCCCATGTTGGCCAGGTCACCGGCGGCCACGTCCTGCACCCGGGCGGCAAAGGCGTCCCGATCCTTATACACTTCTTCCACAGTCAGTGTGCCCAGGATGGCCCGCAGGTGACCTTCTAGTGTTTGCAGGGCCACGTTGCGAATCTCATCCTGCGACTTCGAGAGGACCTGTTCCGAAGCAGTGGCGATAGAAATATCATCGCCCCGGATCTTGACCTGGGCCACTCCGTCCACGGTGATGGGCACGCCCTGGATCGTGTACACTTTGGGCGTTATCACGTCGATGGTCATGATTTCCAGGCTCAGGTCGTCCACCCGCTCCAGCACCGGCCATATGAACGCGCCACCACCTTTGACGATGCGATAGTTACGCGTCGTCTTCTCGCCGGTGACCGGGTCAGTCGCCGCGTGCCGCCGGCCGGAGATGACCAGAACCTCGTTAGGACCGACCTTTTTGTAGCGGCTGGAGTAGAAGCCCAGGAAGACTCCAGCTACGAAGATAACTCCTACGATTGCGACAACAGCCAGGAACAATTCCATTGTTTTACCTCCTTCTTTGAGAGAGAAAACAACCATTAATCTGGGTACCTATGGGTACCCTGTTTTGCAGACTACTCAGGGCTGACCAAAGCCTGCGTTCCCAGCATTTGATCGATGATCACTAGGGTGCCGCGCTTGATGGCGGTGCCCTGGCTGGAACGGGCGGGGTAGGTAACTCGCGAACCTTGGGCCACCACCGCAATTTCGCCGACGCCGTCCTCTGGGATAGGGGCGATCACCTCGGCGGTGAGCCCTACCAGTTGGCTCACGCGCACTTCGCTGGAACCCTGCGAGCCGATGAGGAAGCGACTATAGAAGAGGAACATCACGCCGGACAGCAGCAGACCGCCCGCGGTAGACCACAGCAAGCTCACCGGCCCTGATACGCCAAACAGTTGGCGGGAAATGATGCCGACTGCGCCAAAGGCAGTGATAAATGTGGAGATGGTGATGGGACTGATGGGAGAGACTTCGACAGACCCGACATCGAAGGCGTCTGCATCGCCGATGTCGAACCCAGGTACATCCGCGTCGGGCACATCCACATCGCCGCCTAACCCACCACTCACGACGACGATGATAGCCCACAGTAGACCGACTCCAAATGCGAGGAAATAAGCGCAATCTAACCCGGCCACGTTGCCAATTTGAGCCTCCATTGCGCCCTCCTTTCACCCACTGCTCATCTCAATGGGGGCAATCTCATTATATCTGCCATTTGACCTGGGGTCAATAGGAATCGGGTAGGTCAAGTATGCTTCTTTAGAATAATTATACCACACTTTTTGCATTTGCGGCTGACTGCATCCTGAAATTCCCCTGAACGCTGCCCACCAAATCGGCGCAAGCCCGGGCTGGTTAATTGCTTAGCGATCCTGTAAGGCGGCTGGGCGCATCTCAGAATCTACCTGTCTGCCGATTCGCACAACGATGTGGGGCAATGCTTCAATGGCGGCCAGCGTGGCAGGAAAGTTTGCGACACACGCGCGCAAGACGAACTTATCATCGATGAACGCGTTGGGCCAGAGCCTCAATTTCGGCGCCCAGCTGAGTCCGGTGGACATCAGGCTCTGGCGAGAAGGACTATGCAGCAGTGGTCTTGCGTGCCAATGCTGGAAGATTCTTCACAGGAAGAATGGGGGGCTGGTTACGATGTAGTTCTCAAATTTGCCAAAGGGTGCATCACTCATCGATAAGCCGATGAACGAGTCTATGTGGAAGCCACGAGCCAGCAGATAATCCACCGCTACGCGATTGATCATCGGGACCTCGAGGCCGAACTCGCGGCCGTCTTCTGCCGCTTCGTGCTCAGCGTGTGCCAAGACCGCCGGAAAGTCATCGGCTTCCAGCAGAGCAAATGGGCCGTTCCTGACGCCGATGTAACCGTACCCAACCGGTCGATCATCCCGGTAGTACAGATACCCATGCCGATCACTCAACAGCCAACCATGAGTTGCATCCCTCCGATACCCAAGCAGCGACCTGTCCAATGATCCCAGTATCTCCAGACTCTCGATTGATTCCACAATTGGCTTGTAGACAAGGTCAGCGCTCGCCGTTGTTGTTTCGGGCTTTCGTCCAAAATAGTAGATTGGGAAACGCGGGTAGACGCCTATCTTCAGATATAGCACCTGGGCGGGGATGTCAGGGGAGCTGATGATACTCCGGTATCTGGCCCCTTCGCCTGGAAACGCACGAGTTAGCAACTCGCGCCCCACGCCAGCAGATTGCACGCCAGGCAGGACAAATAACTCAGTCAACTCGCGGACGCCATCCTGCAGGATAGAGCGGGAAAAACCAATGACTTGATCAGCTTGTTCAGCTATCCAGAACTGCTCAGCCGTTTGAGCCAAATGCTCGTACAGAGAACGACGTTCGGCCCACATGCGCTCAAGCGCGGCCGGGTCTTGCCAGCTTGTGGGTGTCGTCGAGCCGAGTCTTTGGCTCAGGTCGGCCAGTGTCTCTTCAAAAACCTTGAACACAGCATACGAGTCTTCGATGGTTCCGGGACGGTACACTAAGGCAGTATGTAAGTCTATAGTCATAGTGCCAGCTCTCTGGTTGTGGTCTACAGATAGATACAGAATTAAATGGTCGGCTTGATATTCTGATTCAAACTGAACAGGTTGGGTGGGGTATAGATCTAATTCAGATTAGCATACAGTGGCAGTTGGTGGCAAGCGACGAGCAAGGACAGGTTTGAGAAAGAAGGCGGGAACGGAAGTCTCCCCTGGACCACCCAGTGGCGCGTTCCTAAGCGTTTGAGATTTATAGTGATATTATACACCTTCTATGTACGAAATTCAACTTGGGTTATGATCTGCTGAGTTGGGCTTTGAAGATTGGATTCGTGTGTCGAGGATTGTGTTGGGAAGGTGGAAAGTGTTGGGTGAGCAAGAGGTAAGGTGTGCGCCGCCAGAGTCGTCTATGGGGCAGAAGCATAGTGGATGCTTCTCCTTCCTCCTTCGAGAGCGGGCCGGCTGGGCAAGCCGGCCCGCTTCTTCGTTCGATCCCAAGCGGCACAGTGTCTACTGCTTCTCTTCGAATTGACTTCCAGCCCAGTCGAACCACTGCTCATCTGCCAGAACTACCGAGGTTTCTACCTGCCGCTCAGGAATCGACCAGTATTCTCTCAATAGCCGCGTCTTCTCTTCCGGGGAGACCAACCGAAAGCCATGTTTCTCGTAGAAACGAATCGCCCAGACGGCATCCGCCCAGGTGCCGACCAAAAGCGGGCCGGTCGCCTGCTCGCGAAGCGTTGACAGCATTCGCCCGCCTATGCCTTGATTTTGATGGCGTGTGCGTACGTAAGCATGTCTAAGGAGGGTGACGTCCCGCACGTGTTGGATGCCCATCACACCCACCAATTCTCCGTCCTTTTCATATCCCCAAAACACGACACCCTCGTTCATTTCATGGCGTAGCTCTTCTTCGGGCATATAGGGCTCTTTCCAGCGGTCAGCGGGGATGACGTCTTGGTATGCCTTGGCTGCGTCGTTAATAATTGCGTAGACCGGCTCGAAATCACTATCTCTACACTGGCGAATCATCGTCTACCTCACTGGCAAAGAGCAAGCTGTCCGCCGTTTTGGTTCTCCAGCGTATGGCTGAATTCCAGCATATCTTTGGCCTCGATACGACGTTGCCCTTGCTCCGTTCCTGGCTCATACCTGTTCAGCCCTGAGATCGGTAATTCGCACGATGACCTTGGTCTGCGCAACCGACATCAGGGCGTCAGGATCTCGCGGGCGGCCGTCTGGGTGGAGTTCGATCCCAAGATACTTCTGAAAGCTTGTAGATTGCTGCATAAGCGTGATCAGACCCTGGGCGACGGCCTCAGGGTCTTCGAACACTTCACTGATACCTTTGAGTTCCTTCCCTTGCAGGCGCACCGCAACGGGCACTCCACCACGCAGATTTTTCCACCAGGTGCGATCATCTTGGCTAAGGATGATGAGTGACTCCCCATCGCGCACGTAATTTACCGGTGTCGTGTAGATCTTGCCGCTCTTACGGCCGGTAAAGGTGATGAGCATCACGCTCCCGCTAACCAAGCCGTGAAGCGGCGAGCCAAGGATCGTCTTCATAAAAGCGTTGCTGATATTCATGAGCTGGCTTTGCACTGCTACATCCTTTCGACAACTGTCAGCAACAGTGGGCAATCAGCACCCGCAGTCCAATTCCAAGTAGGATCACCCCACCCAGTATCTCCATGCGTTTGCCGAACGCCAATCCCAGTTTGTGTCCGATTAGCAGGCCGATGAGCGAAAGGCCAGCTGCGACCACGCCAATCACGACACTGGGGTAGAGGATGCTTACTTGAAGCATGGCAAGACTTAGGCCAATGGCAAACGCGTCAATGCTGGTAGCCACGCTCAGCATCACCAGCGTGCCGCCGCGCGACGGATCGCTTCGGTACGTCTCGCTTTCGGGATTCAGCCCGGAACGGATCATCCGCACGCCGACGAAGGTCAGCAGGCCCATAGCA
>WOR8_10002044_pt1 | contig 22327 bp, 18 predicted proteins | sample DeeMarSeWOR38_10_FD_19890 | JGI IMG/M metagenome (IMG submission 19890) | reverse complement strand
AGGAACAAAACGCAGCCATTAAAAATTATTTAGGGAACAATCTTAACCCTTTTTATAAGAGAGCGGTCATGAATATGTCCGGCCCTTCTAAACACACCGATTATCAATCCATCCTCAACAGCATCACTGACGGTGTGCTCACCGTCGACCGCAAGATGATTATTACTTCTTTTAATCGCGCAGCCGAAAAAATCACACGGGTGAAGCGCTCGGAGGCCATCGGTCGCCATTGCTTTGAAGTCATGCGGGCGGAAGTCTGCGAGTCTGGGTGCGCAATCCAAAAAACGTTCAAGACCGGAAAGCCCTGCAGGAATATTCCCGTTTTTATTGTGCGGGCGGACAATAAGCGCATTCCCATCAGCGTTACGACCGGTATTGTGCGGGATGACAAGGGAAATGTGATCGGAGGGGTGGAAACCTTTCGTGATTTATCGGAGCTGAATAAACTGCGCCGTGAAATCTATAAAAAGCACTCGTTTGAAGATATTGTCAGCAAGAATCATCAGATGCTGCAGTTATTTTCCATTCTGCCGCAGGTGGCCGGCAGCCACAGCACGGTTCTGATCGAAGGCGCCAGTGGGACCGGCAAAGAATTGCTTGCTCGCGCGATTCACAACCAAAGCCCGAGGCGGGCGGCGCCTTTTATGGCGGTCAACTGCGGTGCGCTGCCAGACACCTTGATCGAATCGGAGCTTTTCGGATACCAGGCCGGTGCCTTCACCGATGCCAAACACGACAAGCCGGGCCGCTTTGCGCTGGTTAAGGATGGCACCATTTTTCTGGATGAAATCGGCGATATTTCAGCGGCCATGCAGATGCGGTTGCTGCGCGTATTGGAAAACCGCACCTATTCAGCGCTGGGCGCGACGACCACGCAGCAAATGAACGCCCGGGTCATCGCCGCCACCCATCGCAATCTGAAAGAAATGATCACTGCCGGTCAATTTCGCGAGGATCTGTATTTTCGGATTAATGTGGTGGGGTTAAGACTGCCCCCCTTGGCGGCACGTAAAGAGGATATCCCCCTGTTGGTGGATCATTTTATCGAGCGCTTTAATACCCTAACCGGTAAACAAATCGTGGGCATATCCCCGGACGCGCTGGCAGCGCTGACAATGTATGAATGGCCGGGAAACGTGCGTGAGCTGGAAAATGCCATCGAGCATGCCTTTGTTTTGTGCCTGGACGGCATGATTCGCCTGGCGCATCTGCCCGAACAGATTCAACCCCAGAAAGAGCCGCTTCAGTTGCCTGTCGAAACGTCGCTGAAAGCCATTGAAAAGCAAGCCATCATTCGGGCATTGAACCACAACAACTGGCGCAAAATGGCCACTGCCCGTGAATTGGGGATTGATAAAAACACCCTGCGGCGCAAAATCCTGCGCTACGACATCCAAAAGCGATCCCATCCATAGTTACGAGCAGATCCAAAATATCGGGGCACCGGCACCCTAAAAACCACATCGCCAATTCGTTTTTCATACAAAGACAGCCGGAAATTCACAATTCAAGATTTGACCCCTCCGCTTTAGGTCAAATGACAATTTTTTCAACTGTGATTGACGAAAATTTACTGGAACAGTGCGGTGGATTCTAATTGGAGGAATTTTTGGATTTTAATAATATGTATAGGGGCAATGGGATGACTTGAGCATATCAAATCAGATCACGATCATTGTCCATACAAATAGAACGGTACACGGTCGTTTTAACACTCCGGTTTGCCGCCTTCAGTTGACAAACAGCAGCGAAACATCCGGTGCCATGTGAAGCACTTTTTGGGAGATACTTCCCAGAAAATAATCCTTTATACCGGACAACCCCCTGCGGCCCAGCACCACCAGGTCATATCCCGACCGGGCTTCTTCAACAATGTCTTTGGCGACGCTATTTTTTTTGTTTTCAATTTTAATGAAAATCTGCTCCTTTTTAAACCCGCTTTCGAGCAAAAACGCCATCGCCGTCTGGCCGGCATCACTGACCACCCCCTTTTTTTTGTCTTCCAAAGCGCAGAAGGCACTCTGTTGCGACTTGAAATACGGGGTCAGTTCCGGGCTGTTCATATCACAGATGGCGGCGGAGTCTTGAATAACGCTAAACAGGGTAATTTCCGCATCGCGCGGAAAGACCTGGGCGATATACTCAACTGCACGTCTGGCATTTTCAGATTCATCAAAGGCGACCAATATCTTATGCCCCATTGTGTTTGCCCTCCGTTACGGTTGCAGATGTTTGAATCGTTTACACCAGCCGAAAATAAAAATCAATACCTCACCGCTTGATTGGCAAAAGGGATCATGGGCTTTATTTAAAACGACTTGCTGCGGTCTAAATTGCGGTACTGGATGGCTTCAGAGATGTGGGCGGCGTCGATATCTGCAGATTGTTCCAAATCGGCAATGGTGCGGGCAATCTTAAGGATGCGGTTGTAGGCCCGGGCCGACAGCCCCAGTTTGTCGATGGCGGCTTCGAGCAGGCGGCAGGACGCGTCGTCGACCTGACAGTGGCGCTTGATGTGGCGGCTGCTCATCTGGGCGTTGCAAAAAATTTGGGTGCGCGACAGGCGGCTGGCCTGAATGTCACGGGCGGCGGCCACCCGCCGGCGAATCGTTTCAGAGGTCTCGGCGGCATGATCCTGCATCAGATCCTTGTAAGGCACGGCCGGCACCTCCACATGCATGTCGATGCGATCCAGCAGCGGCCCGGAAATCTTGGAGCGGTAGCGATGGAGTTGCTGATGGGTGCAGCGGCATTCGTGTTTGGGGTCTGATAAATAGCCGCAGGGGCAGGGATTCATGGCGGCCACCAGCATAAAATTGGCCGGATAGGTCAGGGTGGTCTTGGCGCGGGAAATGGTCACCTGCAAATCCTCAATGGGCTGGCGCAGCACCTCCAGGACGTGTTTCTTAAACTCCGGCATTTCATCCAAAAACAGCACCCCGTTGTGCGCCAGGCTGACCTCGCCGGGTCTGGGGATATGACCGCCACCGATCAGTCCGGCGTCGGAGATGGTATGATGGGGTGCGCGAAACGGCCGGGTTGTGACCAGGGCCTGTCCTTTGGACAGCAGCCCGACGACACTGAATATCTTGGTGGTTTCCAGGGCTTCTACAAAGGATATGGGCGGCAGGATGGTCGGCAGGCGTTTGGCCAGCATGGTTTTGCCGGAACCCGGTGGTCCGATCATCACCAGATTATGGCCACCGGCAGCGGCAATTTCCAGGGCCCGTTTGGCATGTTCCTGGCCCATGACCTCGGCATAATCAATGGCATAGTGACTGTCGCCGGCGAATAGCTGTTCAATGTCGGTCGACTCAGATGGTATTTGGGTAAATCCTCTTAAGAATCCTACGATCTCGGACAGCGTGTTTGCTGCTAACACCTCGATGCCCTGGACCACCGCGGCTTCCCCTTTATTCTCAGAAGGCACAATGATGGCTGAATAGCCGGCGGCTTTGGCGGCCAGCGCCATGGGCAATGACCCTTTGACCGGTTTGATGCGGCCGTCCAATGATAGCTCGCCCAATATGAGATAGCGGGAAAGCTGATCCTGGGGAATAATGCCGGTGGCGGCCAGGATGCCCAGTGCTATCGGCAGATCAAAACCGGTGCCTTCCTTTTTGATATCGGCCGGCGCCAGATTAACCGTTATGCGGTCGGCCGGAAAGTGATAGCCTGAGTTGTTGACCGCCGATTTGACGCGTTCCTTGCTTTCCTTGACAGCGGCTTCCGGCAGACCGACGGTTGTGAAGGTCGGCAGACCGGAAGTGATGTCCACCTCCACTTCAACCGGGTAGGCATCGATTCCCAGAACAGCACTGCTGAGGACTTTGGCAAGCAACAGCCTTCTCCCAGGTCTTAAGATTAACCGGTTTGGCGCGACAGCCAACGATAACCTGCTCAGAGCTATAGCAAATCCAACTGTCGGCGACAATGCTTTTGTTGACTCCGTCAATCCCGTGTAAATAAGAGCCTCTGCAGTTTCGCGCAGCGAAGTAAACCAAAATCACTTGCTATTTAAATATGTTTCGGATATTTAATACTTGTATTCTGCATGAGAATTAATAAGAGAATCAAATACATCATACGCGCTAACAGGCTGATAGGAAGCGCCGGGTGCAATATAGAGCAGCATAGCCAATGCTCATTTTCCGCGACAAAGCGCTACCGACTAAAGTAGCGAGCCGCAGACCATAAAATTGACAGTTTTTTCATATGATTGCGCTGCTTAAACGGACAAAATCCGTCTTTCTTCTGATTCTGGGACTAACGCTCATTGCTTCCCAGGCAGGCTATGCTGAGGATGCAACCCTGACCAATATCACTGTCTCCAATACCCAGGATGACCTGCTGCTTTTTTTAAATCTTCAGGGCGCCTTCCGGGAAGAGATGAAACAGGCCATATTAAGCGGCGCACCTTCCACATTTTCTTTTTTTGCCAAATTGAATCGTGTGCGCAGTTTATGGTTTGATAAAGATATTGCCGATTTAGAGGTCACACACACGATCGTTTACGATAATCTTAAAAAAGAGTTCACGGTCACACGTTCCTGGAAAGACAATAATCCTGAAGTGACCAAATCATTTGATGAAGCACAGAAATGGATGACAGAAATCGATAGTTTAAAAATTATTCCATTAAGCAGGCTGGAAAAAGGCGAACAATACCAACTGAGAGTGAAAGCTGAAGTTAGCAAGAAAACCCTTCCTCTATATCTGCATTATATTCTGTTTTTTGTGTCTTTATGGGATTTCGAGACGGATTGGTACACCATCGATTTCACTTTTTGATTGCAGCCTGTTAATATCTGAATTTACATGAAAATCTAATAACAACTTCGTATTAACGTTCATGCAAAATTCAGGTAAACATCTGTCCACCCCGAATGCCATGAAAAGGCCTAGATTTAAAAGAAAATCTTCACTTTCGGAAAAAGAGCGCAAGCGTCGCAAGCGTGAACTTGTCCTGATTTTGGTGATTCTGTTCGTGGTTGCCCTGCTGACGTTGGTCGAAAGCCGAATCATTAAATTCGGGGCCGATATTGCCATCTCGAATACGGTGTTGATGTTTATCCTGATCAACATCAATTTGCTGCTGCTGGTTTTAATGATCTATCTGGTTTTCCGAAACCTGGTAAAACTGATTTATGACCGCCGCCGTAACGTCCTGGGCGCTAAAATCAGGACCAAACTGGTCATCGCCTTTGTGTCCCTGACCCTTTTACCGACGATTGTCTTATTTTTCTTTGCCTTGAATTTTATTACCACCAGCATTGAATTCTGGTTTAATGTGCCGGTCGAACAGGCGCTCGACAATTCCTTGTGGGTGGGCGGCCGTCTCTACAGTCGAACAGAGGAGAACAATAAGTTTTTCCTTGAGCGCATATCATACCAGATTAAAACCAAAAATTTGCTGGAAGCCAAAAACCGCAAAGCGCTTTCACAATATATTCGAATCGTGCAGCGCGAATTTAATCTGGACGCCGTCGAAGTCTATGCGCCCGAGGCTGAGCGTCTGACGTTTGCCCTGGCCCCCGAGCTTGAAAACGAGTATTTCGGCATCATTTCGGCCGAAGATATCAAAAAAGAATTGCCTGCGGACGGGATTCGGTCCATTTCGCAAACCATACCCTCCGGTGAGTTTATCAAAACCATAAGCACCATTCCTTTTGGGGTGCAGCCCGGCGAGTCTATCGGATTTGTGGTGGCCACCATCCTGATCCCCAAGGATCTGTCTGAAAATTTGCAGTTTATTCGCAAGGGTTTTACGGAATACCAGCAGATCAAACTGCTGAAAAAGCCGATTCAAATTACATACTATATATCGCTTTCAATTGTTGCCTTGCTGGTCCTTTTTTGTGCGGTGTGGTTCGGATTCTATATGGCTCGCTCGATCAGTCTTCCGATTAAAGAGCTGGCCGAAGGGACCCGACGGGTGGCAGATGGCGATCTCAATTACACAATTGATCCGGTCAGCGACGATGAATTTGGCAGCCTGGTTGAATCCTTTAATCAGATGACCCAGGATCTTCGACTCAGCCGCGAGCAACTAGAGCTTTCTGCCAGGATGTTGCGGCACCAGAATATCGAAATTGAAGAGAAGCGGCAATTCATGGAAATTGTTTTAAAAAGTGTCTCTGCCGGCGTGGTCACGCTGGATGCCAAGGGCATTATATCGACCATGAACAAATCAGCTGAGAAGATGCTGAATCTCAAATCCGAGCAGATCCTGAGCAAAAGCTATAAGAATTTATTAGACGGCGCTTTTCTGGAACTGGCCAATGAAATTTTGGACAACCTATCTTTTTCCAGCGGCGATACAATTGAATTACCGTTAAAACTGACCATTGAGGGCAGACCGCGAAGCTTTCTGGTATCTGTCAATGCGCTCAAGGACGATGGCGGAAGACATATGGGAACCTTGATGGTCTTTGATGACCTGACCGAACTGGAAAAAGGTCAGCGCATGGCGGCCTGGCGTGAAGTGGCCCGGCGCATTGCCCACGAAGTCAAGAATCCGTTGACGCCGATTATTCTTTCCGCACAGCGGCTCAAACGAAAATACGCGCAGTTTGTCGATGACACCATATTTGAAGAGTGTACCGAAACCATCATCAGTCAGGTTGAGCTGATTCGCAATCTGGTAAACGAATTTTCGGCTTTTGCACGATTTCCGAGTGCCAATCCCGTTCCCTGTCATTTGATACCGATTATTGAAGAAACAGTCGCGCTTTACCGCGAAGGACATCCGGGGATTAATTTCAAGATCAACAATACCCGTGACATTCCCATTCTAAATCTGGATCACCAGCAAATGAAGCAGGCCCTGATCAACCTGATCGACAATGCGATAAGCGCTCTAAAAAGCGCAGGCCATATCACCATCAGCGTGGCCCACGATCCGATCCTAAAAAAAGTGCGGATGGAGGTCGCCGATGATGGGCCGGGCATTTCCGATGAAGATAAAACCCGGCTGTTTCAGCCCAATTTTTCCACCAAAAAGACTGGAATGGGACTGGGGCTGACCATTGTCAGCACCATCATCGCGGATCACAATGGGATGATAAATGTGCAGGACAACGCCCCCAAAGGGGCAAAATTTGTTATCGAGCTGCCGGTGTAGTTTGCATGGAGCAGGGGGCATGGTGCAATCGCCGTGCGCCCTGCCCCATGCAGTATTTTCTCTGTTTGGTTACATGGATTCGTAAAAGAAGCAAACGGCTTTGCAAGGAGTGAAGGTGAATGATCGCATCGGTATTAATTGTTGATGATGAGCAGTCAATTGTTCAGTCATTAAGCGGATTGCTTTTAGATGAGGGTTTTGAAGTTTCAACAGCGGTCAACGGCTATGATGCACTGCAAGCCATTGAATCGGAATCGCCGGACCTGGTTTTGCTCGATATCTGGATGCCGGGGATGGATGGAATTGAAACCCTGAAGGAAATTAAAAAAATTAATCCTCAAATTCAGGTCATCATCATCACGGGGCACGGGACGATTGAAACGGCCGTTAAGGCCACCAAACTGGGCGCCTTTGATCTGGTTGAAAAGCCGCTCTCCATTGATAAGATCATTTTAAGTATAAACAATGCGCTTAATTTTAAGCGTCTGGAAGAAGAAAACAAGTATCTTCGGACCAAAACCCTTGAAAAGCATTCAATTGACGGAGAATCTGAAAGAACGAAGGCGTTAAGGAAAAATATCGAAGTCGCAGCGCCAACAGACACCTGGATTCTGATAAGAGGAGAAAACGGCACCGGTAAGGAGCTGGTGGCGCGCACCATCCATCAGCTCAGCCCGCGGGTCGAAAAGCCTCTGATTGACGTCAGTTGTGCGGCTATCCGAGATGAACTTTTGGAAAGTGAAATGTTCGGTCATGAAAAAGGTTCATTTCCCGGAGCGACCGCCAAAAAAATAGGCAAATTTGAACTGGCCAATAATGGTACCATATTTCTGGATGAAATCGGTGATATGAGTTTAAGTTCTCAAGCCAAAATTCTACGGGTTCTGCAGGAACAGCAGATCCAGCGGGTCGGGGGAAGCCGGATGATCGGCATTGACGTCAGGGTGATTGCCACTACCAACAAAAGCCTGGAAAAGGAAATTGAAAAGGGGACATTTCGAGAGGATCTGTACTATCGATTGAATGTGATTCCGATTGATGTCCCACCCTTAAGAGAACGCATCGAGGACCTGCCGCTGTTGGTCGAGGCATTCCTGTCGGAATTTGCTTTTCAGAGTCGCAGCAAACGCAAAACGATGAGCCCGGCGGCCATCAGCATGCTAAGCAATTACGCCTGGCCGGGTAATGTCAGGGAATTGCGTAACCTGGTTGAACGACTGGCCATCATGGTCGCTAAAGATGTTATTGATGTAACGGATATACCGGACTCATACCGGCCCGGTGGTTTGACGCATCCTTTGTATGCCGCCTCAGCACCGTTTATGAAAATAGATAATTTTAAAGAAGCCAAGAAGGCATTTGAAAAGGAATTTATCAAAATAAAATTGGTTCAGAATGAGAACAATGTTACCAAAACAGCCAAGGCCATGAAGGTGGGCCGGAGTTATCTGCATAAAAAGATCAAGAGCCTCAATTAGTTTCCATTTATATATGGCCCTTTTTCCGTTGAGCTGTGTTCTCCGCGGCTTTATGACCTCAACGTACTACGAGTACGCTTCGATCATAAACCCTTGTGCGGCCTTGCTTAGCGAAAAAATTGCTCATTTATAAATTGGAAACTTACTATTTTTAAGGCCGCTTCAAGTTTGCTTTTACAAGTTGGAAACTTATTTTTCTAATATAAATCGGAAACGACCATTCTGAAGATTGTTTAAACGTGACCATCAGGATCATTGGCGGGGAGCTGAAGGGACGAAAATTGCTGACCGTGGCCGGAAAGCAAACACGGCCGACGTCTGACCGGGTGCGGGAGTCTATTTTCGACATCCTTGGCGATACGGTTCGGGACGCCTGCGTTCTGGATCTGTATGCCGGCACCGGTGCCATGGGGATTGAGGCCTTAAGCCGGGGCGCGAAATGGGTTTTATTTGCAGAAAATCACAAAGCAGCCCTGGCTGCATTGGCCAAAAATATAAAAAAATGTTCGCTTGAGAACAGAATCCGCATTGTTAGATGCAACATACTGGACAACTTAAATATTCTGCAGCTGCACGGAGCCGCCTTTGATCTGGTTTTCATAGACCCGCCTTACAACCAGGAGATGATCCAGCCGACTTTATCCCACCTGGCTCAAAGCCAGTGCCTGGCCAATGGCGCCCGGCTGGCAATTGAACACTCGCCCCGTGAACCGATTCCCGAAGACCAACCTGAATTCGAGGTGGCCGACCGGCGAAGGTATGGAAAAACGCTTGTTTCTTTTTTAATTTATATGGTATGAATTTCATTCGCAATCGGTCGAATAATCATTATCTATCGGCCCTTTACACCATCCACTGTTGCCTAACCCCAATGGAAAAGGATTAATAAAAGATGCCTAAAATTGCCATCTACCCGGGATCCTTTGATCCGGTAACCAACGGCCACCTTGATATTGTTGAAAGAGGGTTAAAAATATTTGACAAAATTATCGTTGCGATTTTGCATAATCCTAACAAGGAATATCTTTTTGACCTTGAAGAACGATTGGAGATGCTCAAAGATTGCCTTAAAAAATTCAAAAATGTTGAAATCGATAGTTTTGACGGTCTTCTCGTAAATTATGCCGCTCACCGCAAAGCGCACGCCATTTTGCGTGGGCTGCGCGCCATGTCTGATTTTGAGTATGAATTCCAGATGGCTCTTATGAACCGACGGTTAAACCGTGAGGTGCAGACGGTTTTTCTAATGACCGGGTTGCGCTGGATCTTTACAAGCTCTTCGATCATTAAAGAAGCCATTCAATTCGGCGGCAACATTGATGGAATGGTGCCGCGGTTGGTGCAAAAAAAGCTGGTACAAAAATTCAATCTCGATGCCGGATCCGGGCCGAGCGGCAAAAATTGATTCAAGTTGCGATTGCGGATAGGTGCAATCGCAGCGTTATTCGGTAGTTGTTATTTGTTATTGGAGAAAAAAAGGATGACAAAAAACAGAGCGTGCTCTTCTAAAAAGCGAATAACCGATAACCAATAACCAATAACGAATAACCATGATTGAGCGCTTAGTGCTCAATCGGACGAACTGATGGATCTTTGGCAGCTCCATATTTTTTGCAAAGTCATCGAACTTAAAAGCTTTTCCAAAGCCGGAAAAGCAGTTCACCTTTCACAACCTACCATTAGCAGCCACATCAAAGATCTGGAAATTCATTTCAACTGTCGCTTAATTGATCGTTTGACCAAAGAAGCCTTACCCACCAAAGCCGGCGAATTGTTGTATGGTTATGCGAAAAAAATCCTGGCGCTCCGTGATGACACCGAGGCGGCGCTGGCGGAGTTCAGCGGTAAAATTCGGGGGCGTCTGATCATGGGGGGCAGTACCATACCCGGGACTTATCTCATGCCGCAATTAATCGCTGATTTTAAACACACCTATCCGGATGTCATCATTTCTCTGGTTATCGGCGATACGGCTGACATCATCGAACGCATTTTAGATGGACATCTGGAAATAGGAATTGTTGGCGCCCGAGCAGAATCTCAAAAGATCGATCAAAAGGTCATTCTATCAGATGAGATGCGTCTGATTGTGCCGGCCCGCCATCGTTGGGCCGTTAAAAACCGGGTGTCTTTGAAACAACTTGTGACGGAGCCTTTTATTTTACGAGAGCGCGGCTCAGGAACCTTAACATCATTGCATCAAAGCCTTCGCAAGCAGGGCTATGCGGTTGAAGATTTAAAGGTCATTGCTGAACTGGGGAGCACCCAGGCCATTTGCCAGGGAATCAAAAGCGGAGTTGGGGTGTCCATTCTTTCGACACTGGCAGTGGCCGAAGATATTCAGGCAGGCAAATTAAGTGCGCTTGCAGTCGATGGCCTGGATCTTAAACGGAACTTTTATCTAACCTGGCATAAACGCCGCAGCCCTTCACCTTTGCGCCGGGTATTTGTCAACTTCCTCAACGAAAAGTTTCAAAAATAAGTGCACTAAAGTTGGAAGTGATCTAAAGTGACTAAAGTTAAAGTACTCTTTCTTCTATATTTACAAGATGGTGCGAGACGCGGCGCATGCGCTTGTGCGACGTAAGCGACGCCATAAATTTAGTCACTCCGCACTTTAGCTCACTTTAGTCACTTTTCTTAACTCTGGCTAACCGCTCGATTATCATAACCGCAACAAAGCCGATGATTGCCAGACCGATGGCGGCCATGACCTCTGAGCTCATGGTTCCGGGTATGATATTGGAGCCATAGGTGACATGGGTTTTTCCTCGAATTATTTCGGTTGCCAGGATTTGTTTCCATGGCCAGATTTTCGGCATGGCGCCGATCATCAAGCCGGTGAGGAATGCCATTGTCAGGGCGCGAAAATTTGTAAGGAAATAATTCAGCAGTCTGGAGAAACTGAGCAAACCGACCAGGCAGCCCAGACAGAACACAATGATTATGACGAAATTATAGGGTAAAAAGGGATTTTTTAAGGTGGCTGTAATAAATTCATATTTACCCAAAATGAGCAAGATGAAAGCGCCGCTGATGCCGGGCAGAATCATGGCACAGATGGCGATGATGCCACACAAAAAAATAAACCAGAGTGCCTCCGGGGTTTGAAACGGGATCAAATTCATGATGAAGGCCGCTACAGCGATGCCGGCCGCCAGACTGATGCCGGTGGCCAATTTCCAGTAAGCCACCTGACGGCTGACGACCAGTATGGATGCGGCAATCAGGCCGAAGAATAGACTCCAGGTAAAGACAGGGTGGTGGTTGATCAAAAAATTCATCAGTCTCGCGAGACTGATGATGGCTGCGCCGATCCCGGAAAACAGCGCAAGTAAAAAACGGATGTGGATGTGCGCCAGTGCCCCTTTAAGGTCAAACTTCAACAGTTTGCTGACCATGGTGCTGTCAAAAGATTTAAGAGCGCGGATCAGATCTTCGTAAATACCGGTAATAAGCGCAATGGTGCCGCCGGAAACACCGGGAATGACGTCTGCTGAACCCATGCACAATCCCTTAAGGGACAACACCCCGGCTTTTTTTAAGGAATCCGGCCCCGGACTGGCCCAAAACGCTTCTTTCCACGTTAACTGACTTTTTGCCTTCACAGATTCAATCCATTGCAATTTCTATATGAACGCGATGCCGCCGAACCGATTGGTAATTTGCCCGCTGTACGCAAAAAACTGGCATATCGCCAAATACAAGCCAAAATAAAACCACGAAGGCACAAAGATCACAAAGAAGTTCATTAATGTTACAATCATTAAGGTCCTTTGTGCGCTGCGTGTCTTTGTGGTGAAGGACTATTTATTTGCTCTCCTTCCAGCCCTGTGCACCGATCAGCTTAACAAATCGGCAACCCCCTAAATTCGATCTATGAATGCCATCTTTATCTTTGGTTATTTTGATCAGATCCTGGGAGTGTTGATTGCCCACCGGCACGATCATGCGCCCGCCGGTTGCTAGCTGATCGACTAGCTTTTCAGGAACTTCCGGCGCACCTGCTGTGACCATGATGGCATCAAAAGGACTTTCATCCTGCCATCCGGTCGTACCGTCCGAGCACCGCATAATGATGTTATGATAATTGAGCCGATCAAGCAATTTGCGGGCCTGGATATAAAGGGCGCGGATTCTTTCGATGGTGTATACGCGATATACGATCTCTGCTAAAACGGCCGCCTGGTATCCTGAGCCGGTGCCAATTTCAAGAACACGGTCATCTTGGCCAAGTTCTAATGCCTGAGTCATTTCGGCAACAATATACGGCTGGGAAATGGTTTGTTGCTCACCGATGGGCAGCGGGTAATCCCCGTAAGCCTGGTCTCTTAAGGCTTCACTGACAAACAGGTGTCTGGGTACGGTGCGAAGTGCCTCTAATACATGCGGATCAATTATTCCCCGGGGTTTGAGCTGGTGATTAACCATATCCTCCCGTTGGCGTTCATATTTGATGGCTTCACGATCCATGTCTGCTTATCTACCAACTCAGTACAGTCAGGTCAAGATTATCCAATCGCCCATCAGATGATTTTTTTGCAACCCTTTTCAGCGGTGGAAAAAAAGACCTTGATCCTTTGGTGAAATACTACAATAATTATAGGATCCGATAAATGATGTTACCGTATGGCTGGGAAAGGGTATGGAAGGCACGCGACATCTGTTTTTTTGCATTTTGATTTCGATCCTGATTTTAGCGGCGGGCACCAGCGGGTATATGGTGATTGAAGGCTGGCCGTTTATCGATGCCATTTACATGACGGTGATCACCATTTCAACCGTCGGCTTTAAAGAAGTCAATCAGGTCGGTCCAGCGGGCCGCATATTTACGATTATTCTCGTTTTTTGCGGGGTTGGGTTTTCGCTTTATGTTGCCGCGGCTGTCGTGCAGTTTATGGTTGAAGGCCGCATCAGAATCATTTTGGGGAGGCGCAGGTTGGATAAAAAGATAGATCGCTTAAAAAATCACTATATTGTTTGTGGGTACGGGCGCATCGGCCGGGTGCTTTGCCGCCATTTAAGAAAAGCGGAAATTGATGTGGCTGTTATTGAAAAATCCCCGGAAAGGGTTTCGGTCATGGATGAAGATAACATCCTTTACATTGCCGATGATGCCACCGATGAGAACAACCTGCTTAAAGCCGGTATCAAGCGCGCCAGAGGATTGGTGGCCGTTCTGGCGACCGACACCGATAACGTCTTTTTGGTGTTGACCGCCAGACAAATATCACCGGAGTTGTTCATCATGGCCCGTGCCAGTCAGAGAAATGCCATTATCAAGTTACGTGCTGCCGGTGCCAATATGGTGGAATCGCCCTATGTGATGGGGGCTATGAGCATGGCCAATCGAATCATCCGCCCGACGGTGACGTCATTTCTGGATCTGGCATTTGCGCAACGCCATAAGGATATCCAGATGGAAGAAATTCCGGTGAGCGCAGGTTCTGAGCTGGTGAACATTGAGTTGAAAGACTCCGGTATCCGGCAAAATTACAATCTCATTATTATTGCCATAAAGAAGCCGGATGGGAGCATGCAGTTTAATCCCTCTTTCGACGCGGTCATCAAGCCCGATGATACGATCATTGCTGTTGGCGAACCGACCAGCTTGCAGCGTCTGGGATGGGCATTAAACCCTCAGGCGGGGGTTTCTTAAAAGGGTGTGAGGGCTTTCGGCAAATCAAGCGCCGGGTAGCCGCCAATCAAAATTAACGTTTCAATGCTATTTTAGATCTTATAAATCACGCGGTCTTCAGTAATAATGATATCGACGTGCTTGTCGTGAGATTCGATGGGAACCTGTGGGACAATTTGAGCTTCGAAGGCGAGCGCGACCTTGCGGGTGGTGATCGCCAGATCCGGGATCAAGCGATCATAATAGCCTTCGCCGGAACCGATCCTGCCCCCTTTTTCATCCAGGGCGACTGCCGGAATGATCGCAATGTCGATCTTCTCAATCGGTACGATCTTGCAGCGGGTTTCATGGGGCTGCTGAATATTGCGCGGCCCCATCTGAAGGTCTTTTTTAAGGTTGTCGACTTTTTTCAGTGTCATCGCAAAATTTTCCGGACTGTAAGCCGGCAGGACGACAATTTTACCGTATTGAAATGCACGCTGGAGGATGTTTTCTGTTGGCACTTCGTTTTCATTGTTGACGTACATGAGCGCAATTTTCGATTCTAGAAAGTTGGCAAATTCAAAGAGTCTGTCTTCGACAGCTTTTGTTCTTTCAGCGATTTCTTTAGCGGAGAGTGCAGCAATTTTCTGAGCAATTTCTTCACGAATTTGATTTTTGGTGATTTGGATTTCTTCCATCAGACAGCTCCTGCAAAGAGATTTTGAATGTGAACGAATCACAGCAAGGCAGTGCTAATCCTCAATAATCATTGACTATACAGCCCTGCCATGCTAATTGCGCCAATGTTCCATCTTTGGCCGGTTCGTGCAGTCAGATTACACTCATTAACCGAAACCTTAATTATAAGGAAATAAATGCTGGAAATCAAGTTTGTTAGGCAAAATTTGGAAACCGTTGAAAAAGCTCTGGCGGCGCGGGGTTATTCAGCCGATCTTGATGCCTTTAAATCATGTGACGAAGAGCGCAGAGCCATATTATTAAAGCTCGAAGCCCTGAGGCATCAACGCAATGTGGTCTCCGACCAGATTGCGGAAATGAAGAAAGCCGGTGAAAATGCCGACGACCTAGTGGTCCAAATGCGTGATGTCTCCTCACAGATAAAAGCGCTGGATAAGTCTTTAGCCGAGACTCAGGACACCCTTGAGCAAATCTTGCTGGGGATGCCCAACATCCCCCACGCTTCTGTGCCTGTGGGCAAAGATGAAACCGATAACCCGGTGGTTAAAGTTGTTGGTGAACGGCCTGAATTTGATTTCGAACCCAAGGCGCACTGGGACATCGGCGCAGATTTGGGGATTCTGGACTTTGAGCGGGCTGCTAAAATTACAGGGGCACGCTTTCCGCTTTATTATGGTGCCGGCGCCCGATTGGAAAGAGCCCTTATTAATTTTATGCTCGATATTCACTCCCAGACGCATGGGTATACCGAAACGCTGCCGCCTTTTATCGTCAACCGGCAGAGCATGATCCATACCGGCCAGCTGCCGAAATTTGAAGAAGATCTGTTTAAACTGGTGGACTGGGATTACTATCTGATCCCCACCGCCGAGGTGCCGGTGACCAACATTCATCAGGACGAGATTCTGACTGAGGCCCAGTTACCGATTTATTATACGGCCTATACGCCGTGTTTTCGGTCTGAAGCGGGGTCCTACGGCAAAGATACGCGCGGTTTAATTCGCCAGCATCAATTCAACAAGGTTGAGCTGGTCAAATTCACAACGCCGCAAACGTCCTATGACGAACTTGAATCGCTGCGCGCCGATGCCGAAACCATCCTGACCGAGCTCGAACTCCCCTATCAGGTCATTGAGCTGTGCACCGGAGACCTGGGATTTTCAGCTGCCAAGACATACGACCTTGAAGTCTGGATGCCGGCGCAGGGTGTTTACCGCGAAATCTCATCCTGCAGCAATTTTGAAAATTTTCAGGCACGTCGCGCCAACATCCGATTTAAGAAAAAAGGCCAAAAGGGTACCGAGCTGGTCCATACCCTTAACGGATCAGGGCTTGCGGTGGGTCGATGTTTTGCTGCCATTCTTGAAAATTTTCAACAGGCCGACGGCAGCGTCATTATCCCCCCCGCGCTGCGATCGTATATGAGCGGAATGGAAAAAATAAATCGTGAAACTGGATGATTTACCCCAAGAGATACGATCTGAAGTTCTTCCCCGGCATGAAGGCCGCCTGGTTTATCGCTGTTTGGGCTGTAAACGCGAATTCGGAATCGAAGAGCTTTTGTATGTCTGCCCCGAATGCGGGCAGGTTTTTTTGATTCATGATCTGAATTTTAGCCGGTTAACCCAGACTTCGGGGGCCGCGTGGCGCCGTATATTTGATTATCGCAAGCTGCTGGGCATACCCGCTTTAAAGGGTATCTACCGTTATCATGAGTTTATCGGACCGGTGATTCCGCTTGAGGCGGTGGTTTATCTGGGGGAAGGGCATACTCCGGTGGTCGAAGCCAACGCCCATTTACAGGAAAAGGTCGGTTTGCGATTTTATTTTAAAAATGACGGCCAGAATCCCAGTGCCTCTTTTAAGGATCGCGGCATGGCCAGCGCCTTCAGTTACATTAATATGATGGTGCGCGCCGGAAAGGTGGCTGACGTGCTGGCCATCTGTGCCTCGACCGGCGACACATCGGCGGCCGCTGCCCTGTATGCCGCTTATCTGACACCCCATATCAAATCGGCTGTGCTGTTGCCGCATAAAAAAGTAACGCCCCAGCAACTTTCTCAACCGCTGGGCAGCGGTGCGACGGTATTTGAGATTCCCGGGGTATTTGATGATTGCATGAAAGTGGTCGAGGCGTTGTCGGAAAATTACAATGTGGCGCTGCTCAATTCGAAAAATGCCTGGCGCATCCTGGGACAAGAATCCTATTGCTATGAGATTGCCCAGGATTTTGAATATGACGTCTCCCCATTAGCGGTGGTGGTGCCGATCGGAAATGCCGGTAATATAACGGCAGTCATGAGCGGTTTTTTGAAATTTTTTGAAGCGGGCGTCATCGACGGGCTTCCCAAAATCCTCGGGGTGCAGTCCGAGCATGCCAATCCCGTCTACCGCTATTACCTGGAGCCGGCCCGTCAAAAGCGCCAATTTAAGCCGGTTACTGTAAAACCCAGTGTAGCCCAGGCGGCCATGATCGGCAACCCGGTTTCCATGCCCCGGGTGATCCATCTGGTGGATCGATACAATCAGGTGGCCGGTCAACAGCGGGTTTTTTTTATCGATGTTGCCGAGCAGGATATTATGGACTGGGAGATCATTGCCAATCGCAACGGACATATCGCCTGCACCCATGGCGGCGAATCGCTGGCCGGGCTGGTGGGCGCCTTGCGTCGCGGCGTCCTAACGGATTGTGATGTTGCGGTTGTAAAATCAACCGCGCATGCGCTAAAATTTGCTGAATTTCAAGAGATGTATTTTCAACAGCAGTTCCCGCCGGAGTATAACATCCAGACCGATACGAATCTGGTTAATGCCCCGGTTTATGTTCATCCGCAAGATCTTGAACAGCTGCCGGCGCCGGGCAAGCCTTTAACGGGTGAAGCCTTTGAATTATTTGTTCGCCGGGTGTCGCAAGACATTGCCGGCTATCTGAAACTAAAAAAACGCCAAGGAACAGGATAATGAAACGAAATGCTTTAATTTTTTTTGGTTGTGTTGTTTTGCTGTTTGCCGCGGCATCATGCGCGACGACCAGCAGCGAGAAAAACAAGCGAGAGGCCGAGGTGGCCCGGCGGCTGGGCGAAGCGTATCTGCAGCAGGGCAACTTTGCAGGCGCCTTAAAGGAATTTAAAAAGGCTGAAGAGAAAGAGCCCAACGATCATCTGCTGCAATATGATCTGGGGCTTTTATATGCGCTTAGAGAGCGTTATGATGAAGCCATTGTGCACTATAAAAAGGCCCTGGAGCTGAGCCCTGCCTACGGTGCCGCAATGAACGGTCTGGGTAATGCCTACGCCGGCAAAAAGGAATGGGACCAGGCGATTTTCTACTATCGCAAGGTCATCAATGACATCCTTTATGCTACGCCCCACTTTGCCTATACCGGCCTGGGAAATGCCTACTATTACAAGGGAGACCTGCAGAGATCGGAAAAAAATTATTTGCTGGCCTTAAAAATCAAGCCCGATTTTGTCAGAGCGCTTCAGGGGCTTTCTGAAACCTATATTGCCATGGGACGGGTGCCCGAAGCGATTGAAAAACTGGAAAAGGCCGTGCGACTGTTTCCCGAATCCGCGCCGCTGCATTTTCAACTGGCCAGAGCCTATCAGCAGGCGCTGGAGTTCGAAAAAGCCTATCGGTCTTACCTAAAAGTCATTGAGCTGGCACCGGAAACCGGTCTGGCCGACCAGGCTGCGGAGGGAGCTGCAGAAGTCAAAAAATACCTGTAGAAAAAAAGCCGATGCTGTCACGCCAAGATGCAAAGAGATATTTTTAAATTACAACTTTGCGATCTTTGCGACTTTGCGCGAGGATCTTATAGCTCAAAAAAGCGAATGCGGTCTTTCTCAAACCTAAAGACCGCATTCGCTTTTTTGCATTGCTATCTTCTGGGACGCTACCGGCGGCCGGCCGGTTGGGACTTTTGTAAGCTGAAAAATCAGGAAAAACGCTTTTGTTCCAGCTGTACGATGCGCGGCGTTAGAAAGATCAGCAGTTCATTTTTTCGATCGATTTCGGACTGATATTTAAACAGCCAGCCCAGCACCCCCATGCGGCGCAATCCCGGGACGCCTCTTTCGGTCCAATTCAGTGTCGATTTAAGGATGCCGCCGATGACAACCGTATCACCGTCATCGACCAAAATTTCGGTTTCAGCCTCGTTGGTCGAAAGCGCGGGCTCTTCTTCTGCACTGGGGTCCAGCAGGTCGTTTTTGGTCACAAAGATGGTCATCGTGATGCGATTGTCCGGGGTGACCGTCGGGGTGACCTCCAGCAGCAAGTCCACATTCTTAAATCGTATGGTTGCATTCCCCGAGGAGTCCCTTTCCAGATAAGGCACTTCAAAGCCCTGTTTGATTTTGGCCTTTTTGTTATCGAGGGTGACAATCTTGGGGGAAGAAAGAATGTTCGTTTTCCCTTCGACTTCGCTGGCGGCCAGGGTGGCGTCCACAATCGAAAAAGGTGTGCCGGAGGTCTTAAAAAGGCTAAAAGCCAGCGATGCCGAATTATCAAGCGCCAGGGTGTCGGGAATGTTGTTGGCCGTGAACACCGTCGGGCCCGCCGTCCAGCTGCTGGTGTAGGGCACATCAAACTGGCCGAGGGTGACCTCACCCCAGTCAAAGCCGATTTCTCTAATGAAGCTGGTGTTGGCTTCCACTACGCGGGCCTCGATAATCACCTGGGGCGTCACGGTGTCGATCTTTTCGACAATTTGTTTGGCCTGTCTGATTTTCACAGCTGTGTCGGTAATGATGATCTGGTTGTTGCGCGTGTCGACATTGGCCTTGCCGCGGCCTTCGGTGACAATCGCCTGGATATGCGGCAGAACCTCCGTGCTGGCATTTGAATAGCTGATGGGAATGTATTCGGTAAACAGCGGTTCAAGGGCCTGGGCCTGTTCCTGGGCCTGCTGGGCGGCCTTTAACTGGGCCTGCCTGAGGTTTTCTTCCTGGGCCAGGGTGCTCAGGGTGGCGATGCGGATAATGTCGCCATCCCCGACCTGACCCAGCTGGTTCATTCTTAACACCAGATCTAAAATTTGATCCCACGGTGCCGGCTCTTCAAGGCTCAACGTAACCTTGCCGGTGACGTTTGGGTCGATGGCAAAATTTTTACCACTGATTTCCCTTAGGATGCGAAAAACATTCTGGATATCGGTGTCAAAAAACTCCAGGGCAATTTTTTCACCGGTAAATTTCTTGCAATTTTTTCACCGGTAAATTTCTTTTCCGGCAACAGGGCCTCGAGCCGTTCGTCGGCGGTTTGGGCCTGAGCGGCGGTGGGGGCCTTTTTCTCAACCGCCGGTGTTGCAGCGGCTGTCAGGCCGTCTTTTTGAGCCCCGCCGGCGGATGTGACCGGCGCTTCGGCCAGAACCTTTTTCCACTCCGGCAAATTGGCATCTTCATAAGGTTTGGGCGGAATTGATGAAGCCGCAAAGTTGACCTGCAGCGTGTTGCCCTGTTGATCGACGCTGTAGGGTACGGCTTCGCGCAATTCAATGGTGAACAGCGAATCACCCTTCATGGCGGCCGTTTGCACCGGTGTGACCCGATCCACCGCGCTTTCAAAGCGGGTGGTGATCAACGCACGCTTGCGATATTCCGGCAGGCTGGCATTAAACAGCTTCAGACGCAATTGTTTGGGGCCTGCTTTTTGAAGGTCATAGTTGACCGGAGCGGTGGTTCCGATGACCAGCGTTGATTTGCCGTCTTCTTTGCTGGAAAAATCAATGCGATTGACCCAGGTGGCCTTGCCGGACACAGGCGCCGGTGCGCCGGCGGCGGTTGCCGGTTTTACCGGGGACTTTTGTTCGGCCACCACCGGCTTGGCAGGCTCGTTTTGAGCCACCGCGGCACTTTGTGTGGCTGCAGCCGACACATCGCCAACCTGGATCAACAGGCCGCTGTCTGCCGGCGCGGCTGAAAATTTGGTCAAAGAGGATTTGGGAACATCCAATACCAGGCGAACTTTGTCGCTATGGCCGAAATGACGAACCTGCTTCAGATACGGCGATGTAACCGCCTGGCGCTGTTCGCCTTTAAACGGGCTTTTGAGCCCAAACATGTCAATGACGATTCGGGGCTGTTTGTTGTTGAGCGTAAAAGATTTATAGTCTCGAATGACCCCGTCGGCTTTGACATCGACCACCACGTTGTTTTTCAAGGCGGTGGCGGTAACTGTTTTCAGAAGCTTGGCCGACGGCAGGTTCTCGATCGGCGGGGGTGCCGGCGAAGCTGTTTTGGGGGCCAGTGGCTTTTCGGTTATCGGGGCCGGGGCCGCTGCTGCACCGGCAGCCGCTTTGGGAAATGATATTTGCAGCGCCGAGTCCTGCGGCTTCAGGTCGTAGGGCGCATCGGTTTTCATGGCAATGAAAATGCGCGAGGTGGTTGATTTGTCCTCCACCAGTTCGGTGGCCTTGACCGAAACGATGATATCATTGGGTGGCGGGGTTGTCACCGAAGTCACCCGATCCAAAGCGGTTTCCGGAAAGTGAAACAGCACCCCCATGGGAAACACCTGCTTGATGGCGGTATAGGTCAGCGGCTGGTTGCCGTCGATGGTCACGATCACCTGATCGTCGCTGACCCGGGTGGTAATGCCGGTGATGCGCCTGTCGCCTGTTTGTTGAACATCAGCAGCCTTGTTGGACGCACATCCGGCATACCCCGCCATCAGCGCAACCAGTGAAAAAATCAGTAAATAAAGTCTTCGTTGGCTTGCAAATTTTGCAAATGGGTTCATCATCTTGTAATTCTCCAGAAAGCTTCTATAAAGCCAAATCGGCGCTGCCGTTATGTTTATTATGAAAGGCGTTTCTGCTCCAGTTGAACGATTCGCGGTGTCAAGAAAATCAGCAACTCATTTTTGTCGTCGATATCCTGCTGATATTTAAACAACCAGCCCAGCACCCCCATGCGGCGCAATCCCGGGATGCCTTTTTCACCCCACGTCAGGGTTGATTTGAGGATGCCGCCGATGACGATCGTATCGCCGTCATCGATTAAAATTTCAGTTTCGGCCTCGTTGATTGAAAGCGCCGGTTCGCTCTCGGTGGGGTCCACGACATCGTTTTTGGTCACAAAGATGGTCATCGTGATGCGATTGTCCGGGGTGACCGTCGGGGTGACCTCCAGCAGCAAGTCCACATCCTTAAATTTAACCGTTTCTCTACCGGATGAGTCGCGCTCGGTATAGGGGACTTCAAAGCCCTGTTTGATTCTGGCCTTTTTGTTGTCGAGGGTGACAATCTTGGGTGAAGAAATGATGTTGGTTTTACCATCGACTTCGCTGGCGGCCAGGGTGGCGTCCACAATCGAAAAAGGTGTGCCGGAGGTCTTAAAAAGGCTAAAAGCCAGCGATGCCGAATTTTCAAGCGCCAGGGTGTCGGGAATGTTGTTGGCCGTAAAC
>WOR8_10004960_pt1 | contig 22341 bp, 18 predicted proteins | sample DeeMarSeWOR38_10_FD_19890 | JGI IMG/M metagenome (IMG submission 19890) | reverse complement strand
CCGGCCGCCAGCGTAGCCAGACAGTAACCCCAGCAGGCTGCCGGGTAGCACTGCCAGTGCCACCGTCAGTGCCCCCGCTCCCAGTGACAACCGTCCCCCCCAAAGAACTCGACTCCACACATCTCGCCCGAATAGATCGGTGCCGGCGGGGTGGCTCAGACTGGGGGGCTGTAATTGATTGGCGGGGGCTGTCGCAATGGGATCATAGGGAGCCAGACTCGGCGCGGCCAGCGTCAATCCAATAATTGCCAGCAGCAGTGTGGCACCGGTCCATGCGGCTGGGCTTTGGCGCAAGCTACGCGGGCGAGGGAGTTGGATCCGACGCAGAGTGGAGATGGGACGCCGAGATGTAATGGGTTGAGAAAGGGCTTGAGTCATAGCACGTCACTGGCGCAGGCGCGGGTCAAGGGCGAGCGTCGCTACGTCTACCAGCAAGTTGACAACCACATACATAGCGGCGATGAGTAGCACGACGCCCTGGACCATCGGCAAGTCTTTTGACAGAATAGCGTCCACCACTAGGCGGCCCAGACCGGGACGAGCAAATACTGCCTCCGTGACCACTGTGCCTCCCAGCAGAAAGCCGGCTTGCAGCCCGATCAGAGCGATGACAGGGATGATTGCATTGCGCAGCGCATGCCGACCAACAACAGCCCTACCAGGCAGCCCTTTCGCTTGGGCCATGGCAATGTAATCGGCACGCAGGGCATTAAGCAGGCTGGCGCGCACCAGCCGCGCAATTGGGCCTGCCCCCACCAACCCCAACACAGCTGCTGGCATGACCAGATGTTGCCAGCCGTCAGCACCCGTTGCCGGCAGCCAGTTGAGGCTGACGCTGAAAATCCAAATGAGCAACAGCCCCGACCAAAACACGGGTACTGATACCCCCAGCACAGCCACACCCATCACCGTCTGGTCAATCCAGGTACCAGCCCGGATTGCAGCCAGTATACCCAGGCTCAACCCTAAGATCACAGCTACCAGCAATGCTGCTGCTGCGAGTTGCAGGGTAGCTGGCAATTGTTCGGAAATCGTCAGAATGACAGGGCGATTGCTGTAAAGAGAACGCCCTAGGTCACCACGAAGTGCGTTCAACAGATAGCGACCGTACTGCACCAGTAAAGGATCATCGAGACCCAGGTCTTGACGGGTTTGGGCTATCCTTGCCTCAGATGCCCCTGACCCGGCTAGCATGGTCTCTGCTGGGTCGCCAGGTATCACCTGCAGCAACAGGAAGACTATGGTAGCTACGCCCCAGAGCACGACCAGGGCGATTAGCATTCGACGAATCACATAAACGAGCATGGTGAATCTGTCTCACTACTCCTCGAGATAAACGTCATGTAGCAGTGGAAACCAACCGTGAGCGTCAAAGCGTAGGCCTTTCACGCGCGCGCTGGCCGCGTTGAGGTTGACTGGGTCACGGAGAGGGACCAGCAAGGCGAGTTCCATAATGCGTTGTTGTGCCTGATTGTATAGTTCGATTCGGCGAGCTGGATCAGATATGCTCCGCGCCTCATCCAGTAGATTGTCAAGGGGGGCGTCGGATATCTTACTCCAGTTAAAAGGCTCACCGGAGTGATAGTAAGTTCTCAATAGGTCAGGGTCGCTGCCTGAGAAGCTCTGTGGGACGATGTGGTAGTCTCCTTGTCGGACGGCTTCCAATGCGGCCGGATAGGTAAGGGTTTCGGTACGTAGTGCTATTCCCACTTCAGCCCATTGGGATTGTACCAGTTGGGCCACCTCAGGCACTGAGCCCCAGGTCATCAGCACTGCATCCAAGACCAATGGCTGGCCGTCCTGCTCCCGAACCCCATCTCCATCTGAGTCAGCCCAGCCAGATTCGTCCAACAAGGCCATAGCTTCGTCTGGGTTGTATGGGTAACGCTCGGCCAGAGTAGGGTCATAGCCCAAGGTGACTTCCGTCAGCGGTCCGGTGGCGGGCGGCGACTCGTCGCTGAAAACTGTTTGTACAATGGCATTCCGATCAGTGGCAAAAAGCAGCGCCTGACGCACGCGAACGTCATCCAGCGGAGGCTGCTTCGTGTTTAGCATTATACCCAATGGCTCACCAGGAATCGCGATGGGTAGTATGGCAAAACGGCTGTCCTGGCGCAGGCGTGCGGCATCTAGGGGAGGCAATTCTCCCATTACGTCGGCGTCGCCTGCTTCCAATGCTAGAGCGCGGCTGGCCGGGTCGGTGAAGAAACGAAATTCGATTTCAGCTAAGTAGGCTGGGCCAGAATGGTCATAAATCGCCGGTCCCCAGTTGTAGTCGTCGTTGCGGACCAAGGTAAGGTGGTCGTTCAGCACGTATTCGACGAATTTGAAAGGGCCTGTTCCCACCTGGTGGAACTGGTAATCCGGGCCCCACTCGGCCAATGCAGCCGGTGATGCCATTCCTAGATAGACTTGGGCTAGACCGTCGAGCAAGGGGGCGTATGGAGCCGATAGGTGAATAGCTACCGTGTACTGATCTATCACCTCAACTGATTCGAAAGGGCCAAGCAAGAATATTGCCTTTTGTGATTGGGTATCTGGATCCGCAATACGCTCGATATTGGCACGCACAGCTTGGGCGTTGAAAGGCGTTCCATCGTGAAAGGACACATCACGACGGAGTCGAAAGGTATAAGTCAGTCCGTCATCGCTCAATTCCCACGACTCTGCCAGGCCAGGGACGAATTGCTCACCGGTCCCCTTCTGAGGATCAAGGGTGCGATAAACTAGGGTGTCGTAGACACCGGTAAGTGGAATGCCTAATTCGGCTGAGGCGTTAATGTGTGGGTCAATGCCTGATGGAGAGAGAGTCAGGCCATACACAAGCCTGTCACTGGTCTGGGATGGCTGATCATTGGCTTCTGGGCCAGGCGAAGCCAGCAAAGGAGTGCCGCTTGTTGGAGCACAGGCTGCCAATAAGGGTAGCATTGAAACAAGTGTGAAGACGAGCAGACGCCAGCATTTCCAGAGCAGGGGCCTAACAGTGCCCATACATTCTCTCCTTCCCTGCCACACGGTGTGAGTCGGCATTGTGCACCGAGGAGATTGTACACTAGGGGCATTGTATACCAAAGATGGCTTGTGACAAAAAGACGACCCCGGTCACACCGGGGTCGTCTGAAGAATCTACGAGAGCTGGGGACCCGCTTCCCCAGCTCTCTACAAAAGGAGGAGAAAAAGAGGTTTCAAACTAAAACCATCTTATCTCAGACATTTAAAGATTGCTGGACGTGTGCCCTACGCTTACCCTACGCGATTGCGCCATCGATTGACATCGATTGGAACTGCTGTAAAATTCGGCAGCAACCACACGGCGGTGAGGTTCAGAAAGGAGTTGAGATTATGACTTCAATCTTAGTGATGCATGGGCCAAATCTTAATCTACTTGGGCAGCGCGAACCGCAAGTTTATGGTCCCCAGACGCTAGATGAGATCAATCATTGCTTGCACGATTATGCTAACGAGCAAGGTATCAGTTTGCAGGTCTTTCAGTCCAACCACGAGGGGGCGCTGATTGATGCACTGCACGCCGCGATGGAGTGGGCTGACGGTGTGATATTCAACCCAGGTGCTTATACCCACACTAGTTTTGCCTTGCGCGATGCTATCTCAGCCACTGGCTTGCCAGTAGTTGAAGTGCACATCAGCAACGTCCACGCACGTGAGGATTTTCGACATCGGTCGCTGCTGGCACCAGTGTGCCTCGGCCAGATTGTGGGATTTGGCTGGCGAGGCTATTTGCTGGGACTCAAGGCCCTGCAAGACTACCTGGTCGTTCGGCAAGAGCGATAAGGTCAGCAGAAGTCGGAGATTAAGTGAGGAACAATGCTGAACGGGCAGAATCCCGTCTTTCAGCGATTGACGGTTGATACGTTCGAGAGTATACTTCAGGGTGATTTGGGTGCTGGGGAGCACTACGTTCTTTGGTTGGGAATGCCTTGATAGCGAATATCTACCGGTCGATACTGACTCTCCTTGTTCTTTGGTCATTGTTCCTGCTGCCAGCCTTGCCTGCAGTACAAGCTCAAGAAGAGGATGTACCGCCCCTTGACCCGGCCATCGAGCAGTTGTTGACGCAGATGACGCCGGAAGAGAAGGTGGGACAGCTCTTTCTGGTGACCTTTGTGGGCAATGATGTATCCCCTGCGTCTGATATAGCTCGTCTGATTCAAGTGTATCAAGTGGGTGGGGTGGCGCTTTCTCCCAGCAACGGCAACTTTGTAAACAGTGATACGGCTCCGCAACAAATAGCGTCCCTGGCCAATGAGTTACAGGCTTTGGCCTTTTCGCCACCGCTCACAACCACACTTACCCCCACTATGACTACCTATACACCTATCCCCCTTTTTGTCGCGCTCAACCATGAGGGAGATGGTTACCCTTTTACTGACGTGTGGGATGGTCTGACGCCGATACCCAACGAGATGGCCATTGGCGCAACCTGGAACCGCACTCTTGCTCAGCAAGTAGGGCAGATTGTGGGCCGGGAGTTGACGGCGATTGGCGTGAATATGCTGCTGGGGCCATCCCTCGACGTGCTTGACCGGCCTCGGCCAGCGCTAGCTGGCACTCTTGGAACACGCACCTTTGGCGGCGATCCCTATTGGGTCGGGCGCTTGGGACAAGCATACATACAAGGAGTGCACGAGGGCAGCGATGGACGTTTGCTCACCGTTGCCAAACACTTCCCTGGCTTGGGCGATACAGATCGCAATCCTTATGAAGAATTACCTACTATTCAGAAGTCTCTGGAGACATTGCGGTCTATCGAGTTGGCCCCCTTCTTTGCGGCCACGGCCCTCAACCCGGACAATCCTTCGGCGGCTACGGACGCTTTGATGACCTCACACGTTCGCTATAGGGGTTTTCAGGGCAATATCCGCCAGTTGACTCGTCCGATCAGTTGCGATGCACAGAACTTACCTGCCATTCTCAGCCTGCCCGAGTTTGCGCCTTGGCGTACGGCAGGGGGCTTGTTGGTCAGCGATGCGCTGGGGGTGCCTGCCATCCGCAAGTTTTACGATCCAACTTTGCAGACTTTCCCGGCAAAACGCATCGCCCAGGAGTGTTTTTTGGCTGGCAATGATCTGCTTTATCTGGCACAATTTGACCTGACCGACGATTGGAAAAGCCAGCTGTCCAACATTGAGGCGACCATTCTCTTCTTCCGAGATAAGTACAATTCTGATCCTGCCTTTCAGGCGCGAGTGGATGAGTCAGTGGCTCGTATCCTGCAGCAGAAACGTGCCGTTTACGGCGACTTCAGTTTGGAGGGAGCCCAGGTTTCCGTTGACCAGGTACCAGAGCTGGTCGGACAAGAGGGGTCTGTTATCTCGCAACTGGCGCCTGAGACGGCCACGCTCATCTATCCGGGCCTTGACGAGCTTTCCGACCGCCTTCCAGGACCGCCTCTCAGCGAGGACCAAATACTGATAATCACCGACGACCGGGAAGGTCGGGATTGCGTTGGTTGTCGTTCCTTCTATTTCATTAGCCCGACTGGCCTGGAATCGCGCATTCTGCAGCTCTATGGTCCGGATGCAACAGGGCAAATATCACCCGAGCAAGTGAACAGCCTGACTTTTAGCCAGCTTAAGCAAGTGCTGTCAAGCGGAACACCCGGTGAAGCAATTGAAACATCTGGTGGAGAGGGTGAACCGATCGGCGATGCGGAGGAGAATGCCCAAGAACAGGTGGATGAGCTGATTCGTGCAGCTGATTGGCTCATCTTTGCCACGCTTGATGTGAACCCGCTTGATTATCCTCAATCTGATGCGCTGAAGCTATTTCTCCGGGAGCGCTCCGAGAGTCTGCAGGGTAGAAAACTGGTGGTTCTAGCATTTAACGCACCCTATTACTTGGATACGACTGAAGTGAGTAAGCTCACTGCTTACTATGGCCTCTATAGCAAGACTCCTTTGTTCTTGGATGCGGCTGCAAGACTGCTGTTCCAAGAATTTCAACCGCACGGTGCATCGCCAGTGGATGTGGATGCCGCTAACTACAAGATCATCGAGGTAACGCGTCCCGACCCCAACCAGGTCATAAATATCGAGGTCGTGACAAACGGCGAGTCTCTTCCCAGCACGGCTACCCCGACCACAACCCCCGCAGCTCAGGTGTCACCTGAGGGAACCCCTATTCCCATCCAGTTGGACCTGCGGGTGGGGGATGTGCTGACCCTGCGCACGGGAAAGATTGTAGACCGCAATGGACGGGCCGTTCCTGATGGAACACCGGTTGAGTTCCGATTCCTGGACCCTGTATCGTCGCTCGAAGCGCCCCGCCTGTTGGCAACGACTCTAGACGGTGTGGCCAGCACAGAGTTCACGCTTGACCGGAGCGGTACTTGGGAGATCACGGCTATGAGTGATGTAGCCCAACGTTCGGTCCGATTGATTCTCACCATTCCCGAAGAGGGACCGGTTGAGGTCGACGTCGACCGGCCTACACCTACGCCTACGCCCACCCCAACACCCTCACCCACCCCTACTTCCACATCCACGCCCACACCTACGTCGACTGTAACACCGATCCCCCCGACTCCCACGCCCACCAGTACGCCAGTGCCCACACCAACGCCTGACCCAGAGCCTCCAGGTAAAACGGTAGACGCAATGGGACTATTTCTGGCATTGTTGACTCTTTCATTGGTGGGTGGTGTGTCATTTGCCCTTCCCGCTGGCCACGCGGCCGCCCTGGAAAAGCGATTGCGACGCCCACTTGCTGCGATGGTATTTGGATTGACTGGATATGTCCTATTCGGCATCGGACTAATCCCTCTTGAGAACGTGCCTTTCATGACAAGGGCGATTCAAAGTTGGCTGCCGTATGAGGTACTGCCGGTAGTGGTGACCCTCATCTTTGCGGGGATTGGGTTGTTGCTGGTGGGATGGGTGGAAGAAATGATGGGTATCAGGCGCAGAAAATAGGGCCGCAGAAGCCTTCAGGGGAGGTGGTTAGCTTCGACGGTCGTACTCACCGTCGGATACGTCGCAGGTATTGGGCGCTCAGCGGGTAGCGCTGTTACTGCCACAGCCACCGCGAGCAACAGTCCCAAGATTAGGAGCCAGACGCGGTTGTGCCATAATGCGTCACGCAGTGTTGTGTCGGCAGTTTCGATGGAGTAACCCGGGGTCTTTTCTCTGGGAATTGTCCCAGACACCTTGCGTGGGGCCGTTTGCCTTCCAAACAACTCGTCGCGAAATTCGGCAATGCTCGACGGGCGCTCGTCGGGATGCATAGCCATGGCGTGGGCGATGGCACCCTCTACGTCGGGGGACACCTGCTTATTGAGTTGCCGAATCGTGGGCATGGCATTTGGCTTGAGGAACCGCTGTTTGGCTTCCAGGGGCGCCTGAGCACTCAGCAGGTGATAGAGCGTCGCTCCCAGCGAATAGATGTCGGAGCGTACGTCGGTGTGACCGGTATCTCCACCGTACTGTTCCAGTGGCGTATATTGCACCGTTCCGCGTCCCTGTAAGACTGTGACGGTGCGGTTGTCATCGGGGGCCATCAATTTGACCAGGCCAAAGTCCACCAGCTTGATGGCGCCAGCTGGGGTGAGCTTGATGTTGGCTGGCTTGATGTCTCGATGGAGCACCGGCGGGTCTTGGCTGTGCAGGTATTGTAACGCATCGCACAATTGATCGGCCCAGATCAACACCTGATCTTCGGACAAGAATTGCTCCCGGCTGCGTGCCTCTTCGACGAGTTCACGTAGGTCCCGACCGGGGATGAAGTCCATTACCAGGTAGTCGCGTCCGTCGTACAGGAAGTAGTCGGAGACTTTGGGTAGGTTAGGGTGGTCCAGCCGGGCCAGCACGCTCGCCTCACGGTGGAATTGAGCCTGTATCTGCTCCTGGTGCTCTCGGGTGTCACCGGGTTCGGGGATGACTTCTTTGAGGGCGCACAGACGTCCCTCCAAGCGGGTATCTTCGGCCTGGTAAATGGCACCCATTCCCCCTTGGCCCACCAGGAGTATAATGCGGTAACGAGACCACAGCATGGTGCCGGGGCTGAGTGATTCCAACATGATCCTCTTCTTCAGCGATTCGCCAGAACTCGGGATGATCGCGGGTGGCAAATTCTGGCGTCCTCCTATATATAGCTTAACCTAACAAAGGGTTTCTGTCAAGAGAACGAAGCCTCAAATGATCAAAAAGGTTCGGAGGTGGCATACAATGAGCAGTTTCTCAGGAAGGAACCAAGGTCAGGACGTAGCCATGTTGATGGTGCGGGAGGGAAACAGTCCCCGGCGGCAGTGGGCCCTGCAGGGAGCTATCGTCGTGATTGGACGTGGTGATGACTGCCACATCATCATTGATGATCGACAAGCGTCGCGACATCACGCGCGCATTACGCAGACCGAAGATGGATATGTGCTAGAGGACCTGGCCAGCAAGAATGGGACCTTTTTGAACGGCCAGCCTTTGACAGTCCCCACAGTGCTTAGAGATGGCGATGAGGTAGGCATCGCATTTGCGGCCAAATTGGGTTTCGTGGATGCTGGTGCCACAGCTCCGCTTCTTTTCGACGAGGAGTTGGGGCCCATAATTCGAATGGACACCGAAGCTAAGCGGGTATGGGTTGCTGCTCGGGAACTGGCGCCCCCCCTCTCGCTAGCCCAGTATCGGTTGCTTGAGCTGCTCTACGAGAACCGGGGCCGAGTGGTTAGTCGTGAAGAAGTGGTCTCGGCAGTGTGGGCCGAGGATGATTCAGAAGGAGTCTCCGAGCAAGCGATTGACGCGCTGGCCCGCCGTTTGCGTGAGCGGATCGCTGAAGCCGATCCTGACCACCAATACGTGGTAACAGTACGGGGACATGGCTTTCGATTGGAGTACACAGCCGATTAAGTGGCCCATCCTCTCCAGACTTGGCCTCCTACAGGATTCTCTAGTAACCCATCACACGTTATGAGATGAAGAGGATCGTGCCCATGCGGGCCGAATGGGGCTTATCGAAATCACTGTGAGGGGCCACTAGCCTGCGGGAGGCTTTTCATAAAATCAGGGCTGCAGAACGTCCTGGCTGATCGTCTCCGCTTGACTCTTAACTTGTCTCAAGTGGTTGGCAACGTCTGTATTGCCTGCTTGCTCGAGCTCAGCGATAAGTTGATCCAAGCCGGCTTTGAATTCGGGGGTGAGAAACTCGCGCTGCGCCTCTAGCAATTGCTTTGTGCTATCCGGATAGGGAGCGTTCAGAAGCTGATTGATAAGCCGGACCTCAGGTGGGAGTCGCTCTTCCATCAAGGCTAGGATCATATTCGCCAGCTGCTGCAGGGCTTCCACGACCTCTTGGCGGTTTTCAGCTTCGGCGTGCTGGATGTTGGCTGATAGGATTACAAAAAAAGCATCGTCAATTTCATCCAGGTGTTCAAGTGCGACGGCCTGCGGGTCCTTGGCCTGCAGAATCGTCTTGAACAAATCGCTAGCGCGCCGCATTCTGGCTTGGGCTTCCTCGTCTTGCTTGGCCGTGGTGTCCAGGATCTTGCCGCGAAGGTCTTTGAGCTGGTTTGCAGTCTCTACATCAGAAGCCGCCTCAATCTGAGCGGTCAGGTTCTGAAAGAAGGCATAATCAAGCAAGGGGCGCCCAACGGCTACTAGTTCTTCGAATTCTTCGTCAGATGGAGCAGCCTGCAAACGGGATAGCAGTTCTTCACGGGTAATGGTCTCGCCCAGTCCCAGCGATGCGTCTATTTCGGCTAGCGTGGCTCGCCCTTTGCTGCTTACTTCGGCCAGTACGGCGCGCAGTCCTAGCAGGGTTTGAGCCAAGTTAGTCTGCCCCTCAGCCTGGGCAGCCTGCGCTGAGGCTGTGAGAATCTGGAAGAACTCATAGTCCAATTCGGCATCGTGCTCCTTCACTAGCTCACGCAAGCGCTCTTCGTCCTCGGCTCGTAGAAATTCATTAATAAGGCGCGCTTTGGCCTGCTGGCGCTCGAGCATCTCTGGGGTGATGCCCTCGGCCTCGAGCACCTTGCTGACCATACTCTGCATACTGAAGTGGATTTTGGGATCAAGCAGGTAGGCCTTACGTTGCTCCGGCTGCAAACTGTTCATCAGCGCATTGGTGAGCTCGCCGATGATCTTCTGCTGATCGTTATGGTGCAAGTTCAACTCGTTGGGCATCAGTACCAGTGCCAGTTCGTGGGCTGGGTCGTGGTATAAGAAAGGCGCAGTCATCGGGCCCTGGGTGCCGCATTGGGGGCATTGGGCAAGATTGATATTGCCTTCTAGGAAGCGTGCCTTGAGTTGTGGGTCGCGACCAATGTCAATAATGCTATCGATGGGTGCGCTAAAGCGTGTGCCGCATACAGGACACTGTACTGGTGCTATTTGGCGAGTGGCCATACTTTCGCAAGTCCTTTCACAATGAACTCGGCGATATGAACTGGCAAGATATAAATGATAAGTGCGTACCTTAATTAAGGCAAATACCGCCCTCGTTGACTGGCAGGGGCGGTATACGAAGCGCCGACGAATGCCTTGCTACTCCCGGAAGAAAGTCTCTACCTCTGCTTGGTCCTCATCGCTGGGGTAAGTTTCGATGAAGTTGATACGATGCCACGGAAACAAGAAGCGCGTGCATTCCGGTTCGATGAAGATCAGACTCTTTCCGTCTCGCGCTCGGGGATTGGTACATACTATGTAACTGGCTTCTGGATCAGGCAGCTCATCCATTTCGGCCAGGAATGGATCAGTGCCTGAAAGATGGATGATTACAGTGAATGCCATTCGGCGGTTACCTCCGCAAAGAAGATCTACTCATATCCGACGGGTTACGATAATTCAACTTCGATCAACAATTTGCCCAATTGCAGTTGATCACCATCGTTTAGCGCTTCTGGCAAGTAGGGGGCCAGGCGCTTGCCGTTGATAAAAGTGCCGTTGATGCTGCCCAGGTCTTCTACCACGACTGTGCCCTCTCGCTTGAGAATGCGGGCGTGGCGCCGAGAGACTCCCTTCTCTAGACCGCCATCTTCCGATAGGTCTATTTCAGGAAAGACGTCACTGGCCGGGTCGAGGCGTCCCAGGTGGATGGCTTTGGTTAGTGAAGCTTCTACCTCGCGCTCGCTCTCACCGATGTGCAGACGAACGCCTAGCGGACCACTCCCTTTCTGCGAAAGCTGCTCACCCCCATCCTCCTCTGTACCGACCCATCCAATTTCTCCAGTCCCGAGGGGGTCGGTGCCCCGCCGATCATCTTCCAATAGGTAGGTTCCACATTCGCTGCAAAAGAGCGTATTAGCTACGTGAGTAGTCTGACAAAACGGGCACTTAATCATGGTGAATCTCCTTGGGCAAGATAGATAGCGCGCGGGTTCCGTAGCGTATCTTCTTGCGGCCTTCGGCCGAAAGGTCACCGGTACGGGCAAGCCGGCCTGCTTCAAGCAAAGCAGCGCGGGCTAAGTCGGTCTCGCCCAGATTCAAAAGTCGAGTAGCCATCGTCTCTAGGCGCTGTGTAGCTGCGCTGATGTCACCCGCCTCCAAGTCGGCTATCGCTTTTTCTTGCATCTTGAAGATTGCCAGCTTGCCCAACGCGGTAACGATGGGAGGCGGGATGTCGGCGTCAGGATCAGGGGTCTCAGTGACCAATGCCGTTAGTTCCACCCATTCCCAGGAGCGGCGGCTAGCCTGGCCCGGCACATCACCCTCCACCGTAATGCGCATTAGGCGCTGTTCGTTCAACGGAATCCCTTGGATGCGAAACTCCATGAGTAGTGCCTTGCCTTGGTCGGTGCCCAGAGGGCCCAGTACCATACTGTCACCCCGAGATTCCAGACGACGGATGTGGGGAGTGATCTGAAAAGCTTCATGCAGTCTCACGCCCGACCTGAGGTTGATTGACATCACCAATTCACGAGCCACCACCATCCCTAGGCTGCGCACAGTGTCCTTAAAAATATCTACTACCTTGCGGGGCGAGTCAATGTAGGTGGAGACCCCTCCTGACAACGCCGCCATTTGGTCAAGCAAGTCTTCATTCCAGTCAGAGCCGATACCCATCGTGCTGAGGCTTATCTGACGGCGCCCGGCCGCTTCGGCCTCTTCCAGGCAGCCTTGTTCATCACCGTAGGTTTGGCCATCGGTCAGCAGAATGAGGTGATTGACAGACCTTTCACTTTGACTGCGTTGGATTTCTCCGAGGCCAACTAGCAGCCCTTGCAACATCTCGGTGCCACCACTCGGTTGGATGGTGCTAGCAATAGACCTGGCTACTGCTTTATCGAAGTTACGCTGACTAGGAAGCAGTACCTCGGCCCGGTCGCTGAAAACAACCAGGCTAAGAGCATCCTCAGGTTGCAGCTTGTCAATGATCTGGCGGGTAGCTTCTTTGACTTGCTGCAAGCGCATCCCTTGCATTGAGGTGCTTCGGTCCAACACTAGGCATAGGTTCAGAGGCAGGCGAGAGGTGGGGAGGTCGCTAGCAGGTGTCACATTCAAGAGCACATAGTACGCCTGCTCCTCGGGTATGGCAAAAAGCGTTCTGTGGCTGGCAATGGCTCGTAGGCTCAGCGCCGATGTCTTGTCACGTCCCTGCTGTTCGCGCCAGTGGTCATATTTTTGCCTTTGTTCCGGGTCGCTGAGTGTTTCATAGGCTTCTTGTATTTCTTCGAAGCTCTTGCTGGCCTCAATGCCTTCACTAGCGTCGGGATGGTAGCGCCGGGCCAGAGAGCGATAAGCTTGTCTGATTTCCTCATCGGTGGCAGTTTGAGGAATGCCTAGGATCGCATAGTAGTCTTTGTCGACTTGCATAGCAATCCTTTGGGATAGATGCCTACGCCTCGCCCATGAATACGAGTACTGCAGTAATGTTGTCCTCGCCACCCTTCTGATTGGCTGCTGCGACCATCTGCTCCAAAGCCTTTTGGGGGGTTGGAGCGTACGTCAGAATGTCAGCGATTTCCTCATCTGATACCACTCCCCAGAGGCCGTCGCTACAGAGCAGGAGACAGCTGCCTACGGGGAACGGCTGCAGGTACGTATCAACCTCCAGAGAGCCCGCTTGGCCAATGGCTCGATACAGCACATTTCGGTGAGTATGCGTGAGTGCTTCTTCGGGAGTAGCCTGTCCTAGTTCGACGAGACGGGCAACCAATGAGTGGTCTTGGGTAATCTGGCGCAGTGTTGCCTGGTTGAAGATGTAGGCCCGGCTGTCACCGACGTGGGCCACGTATACCTTGTGCCCAAAGACGAGGGCCAAGGTGAGGGTGGTGCCAGCTTCTGGAACTTGCTGGTAGACGGTGAGATTGGCAGCTTGTACAGCGTCAATAAGCGCCTCGTTGATGGGACGCCGCGAGTCATTCTGCTTGTCAGCCGATAAGAAGGGCAAGAATACGTCTTGCAAGATATTACGCGCAGAAACCTGAGCAGCTAGTGAACTGGCTATCTCACCTTTTTGATGTCCTCCCATGCCATCGGCAACGATGTACAGTCCGAGAGGAACCAGACCGTCGTCGTTCTGCAATGTTAGATCCATAGCCAGATATGCATCCTCGTTGCGCTCGCGCACCTGCCCAATATCGCTGATCTTGGAGACCGTCAAGCCTGGTGCTAGAGAAGCTAGTACCGCCGGGTAATTCATTTCTGCCATTGGAGAATGAGCATCTCCACTGTTTGGCTGCTCACGCGACAAGAATTTCTGAAGAATGTTCATCGAATAATGACCAGTCTGTCCTTGGATATATGGCTGGCGGTACATCTATTCCGGCAGAGCGTATACGTTGTGATCGGTGGATCCGACATAAAGCGCACCTTCATAGATGAAGGGAGATGAGGCCACCTTTCCCTGTGTTGTGAATCGCCAGCGCTCTTTGCCACTTTTTATGTTCACACTGATCACGTCCCCGCCAATCGTTCCAAAATATGCAGCATTTTCGGTGACGGCGGGATTTGATACTATCTGCGACTCGGCGTCAAACTTCCAAATCTGCCGGCCGCTGGTGGCATCCAACGCGTAGAGACATCCATCCGCCGATCCTATGAACAAGACGTCGTCGACAACACGTGGAGACGAGACAACCGCTTGGTTAGTTCGGGTGCGCCAGACGATCCAGCCAGAGCGTTCATCCAGCGCATACACATTCCAGTCTGATGAGCCAAAGATTACCAGACCATTGTGTAGGATCGGGCTGGAGGTGATACCCCGATTGGCACGGAATTTCCATTTCTGACTGCCGCTCTGCAAATCTATAGCATACAGGTGATTGTCTTCAGAACCGACGTACACAATCTCATCACCAACAATGGGTGTGGAACGGATGGGGCCCAACGCCTCAAATTTCCATACTACCCGTCCACTATGGGCATTGACGGCGTATAGACGGTAATCATCGGAACCAAAGAAGGCGTGTTCGAATTCAACCCGCGCCGAAGAGCGAATGCGCCCCTCCGTCGGGCAGGTCCACAGGATTCGTCCCGTTCTTGAAGAAATCGCGTATAGCAATCGATCTTCGGAACCGATTAGCACACGGTCGTTCCAGACGAATGGCGTTGCTGCTATACCCCCTTCCGTGGGATACTTCCATAGGAATTTGCCGGTCTTAGCATCTAGTGCGTAGAGATTGTTGTCATAGGCTCCCACGTACACGACACCGTCGGCAGCAACCGGCGAGGAGCGGACCTCGTCTTCACATTTGAACTCCCATATAGGGAGAACACCTGTGTCGCTCCGATCTTGTGGGGCGATAGCCGTTCGTACCTCTGCGGTCTCTTCATCTGATGTTTTGCGTTGCACAGCAGAAGGACGAGGGCTGCTGGACTGAAAGGCTGTTCGACCTTTACTATCTCCTCCCATGCATTGAACTAACGCATCTTTCATTTCTTTAGCACTGGCGAATCGCCTTTCGGGCTCATATTCGAGCGCTTTCATGATTACGGCTTCGAGGTCTGCTGAGATAGCTGGGTTCAGAAGTCGGGGCGGTTCCTCATGAAAGGTAAAGGGTGGTTCCAACCTTGGGTCTCGGCGTGTGATCAGATGATGCAAGGTGGCTCCCAGTGCGTAGATGTCGCCTTGGGGATTTGCAGTCCCTCGGTACTGCTCGGGGGGAGAATAGCCCTCTGTTCCTATCATTGTTCCTTTCTGCCCGGCCTCGAAGACCCGCGCAATCCCAAAGTCGACGAGCACGATGTGGTTGGGCGGACGAAGCATAATGTTAGAAGGCTTCATATCACGAAAGACTATGGGCGGATCTTGGCTATGCAGATATGAGAGTACATCACAAATCTGAACCGCCCAGTCTACCACTTGCTCCTGGGGCAGCATTTGCTCTGTATCGCCCATCAGAGCTTCTAGGTCTTCTCCGTCGATGTACTCTAGCGCCAGGTAGCTGCGAATGCCTTCAGAAAAATAATCATAAATCTTAGGGATTGCTGGGTGATTCAAACTGGCGAGAATGTTGGCCTCACGCTCGAAGTTCTGAATTGCCAACCGCCGCACTTGAGGATCTGGCGTCGTGCAGGTCATCTCTTTGAGTGCACAGAGACGGGCGACTCCGGTGAAGCGCAGGTCGCGTGCCTGATAGACAGCACCCATACCACCCAGTCCCAGCACTGTGATAATCTCGTAACGATCTTGTAGGATGGCACCTTTAGGCAGGATTGTCTCATCCAAACCTGACGAGTTCTCCACGGACTCGTCCTCTCCCTGGAAGTGCAACGTTTCCAAATCCCGACTCCTGGTACCGCTTGGGGTGCATTCTGAAGACACATTATATCGCGTGCTGTTGGGAAATGCAATAATCTCTTCCACACGGGATATAACTTGATTAACAATGAGATTATACCTGGTCTCTCACTTATCGTCAACCGAAACCAGAGGTAGCTGCTAAAGAATGGTGCGTGAGCCGTAGTTTTTGTGTACTGAACGGTGGTGGAAGGACAGGTCTTTGGCGACCGCCGGCACCCGAAGACAGTGGGCGAAGGGCCGCATTCTGGGGATGGTCGTCATGACAAGACTGGATGTGATCGCACCTGTGGGGTGAAGCTGAGCCTATCTCTCGATACCGATTCGGGGAGTCGCTGGAGAAGGTTTGCAGGCAGGGCAATGCTTGACCTGTGGTTGACCTTCTAGTGGCTGCGCTTGATAAGAAAATTTGCCATCTCCCACAACGCCTCGCCAGCTTCCGGCTCCGGTTTGGCGGCCGCCAATTCGGTCAGCGCTGTCTCCAGATATTGGCGGGCCAGTTCTTCAGCGTAGGGTCTGGCCTGGCAGCTGTTGAGAATGGCGACGGCCTCGCCCACGTCCTCTTCCGAAAGTGTCTCCTGCGCATACAGTCTGCGTAGTCGCTCGGCATCTGGATCGTTCTGCCTGCCCAAAACATAGACCACTGGTAGACTCTTTTTACGGCGGCGGATATCATCGGCGACTGGTTTGCCGGTCACGTCGGCCTGGCCCCAGATACCCAGCAAATCGTCTTTAATCTGAAAAGCCAGCCCTAACCCTTCACCTGCGCAGCGATAATGCTCCGCCAAACCTGAATCACCTGACGCGACCAGCGCGCCGAGTTGTCCTGCGCAGCCCAACAATGCTGCGGTCTTGCCCCGAATCATCGTGATATAGGCGTCAGTGTCCACATCCAGGCGATTCTCAAAGTCCAAGTCCATGTGTTGGCCTCGACACAGCGCTAGATTGGCCTCGTCGAGGACACGGCAGGCAGCCACCACCCTGTCGGGTGGAATTCCTCGGTCGGTCAGGCGATGCAGTGCCAGGTGAGCCAGTGCAAACATGGCATCACCCGCGTTGATTGCCTGCGCCTCGCCCCACAGCCTCCACACTGTTGCCCGCCCACGGCGCGTGTCGCTGCGGTCCTGAATATCGTCGTGAATCAGTGAGAAGTTGTGGATGAGTTCTACTGCGGCAGCTGCGGGCAAGGCAGCCTCAGGGTCTCCATCGGCGGCCTGACAGGCAAGGAGGGTAAATACGGGACGTAATCGCTTCCCCCCCTGCAACTGAATCTCTCGGAAGTGATCATCCGTCCAGCCCAGATGGTAGTGCAGCATGCCATAGTAGGCTGGCGGACTGTGGGCTGGAGGTGCCATACAAATGCTTAGCTCCTCTTCGATCAACGGCAGATAGTTGTCCAGGGCTTGTTGCAGTCTCAAGGGGGAGTCTCCTTGCTCCTTGGTAGGACATCAGCCAATCGGGTGCCTGGATATGATGCGATGCGCGAATGGGCTCCCACAAGGAAACGTAATGAAGAGTAGTTGCGCATTACGTTCTTTTAGCGAGATGGGGAGTATCACGTAGGTCGTCGAGGGATGAGGCACCGATGCAGAACATGGTTGTCCGCAGCTCGGATGCAGTCACTTCGACCGTGTCCAGTACCTCTTCGGTGGAAACGACTGCCGCTTTAAGGAAGGGACCTGCCATACCAGCCAGCCGAGCACCCAGGGCGATCGCCTTGGCTACGTCTAGCCCGTCGCGCAGCCCTCCGCTGGCGATGATGGGCAGATCAGGCGCGCCTCGGCGCACCATCTGGATTGACTCGGCAGTTGGTATGCCCCAGTCTCTAAAGGTGGCCGCCACTTGTCTGCGTATCTCGGTGTCGGCGCGGTACATTTCTACCTGACTCCAACTGGTACCGCCTGCGCCAGCCACATCAATGGCGGAAATGCCTACATTGACCAGGCTGCGCGCCGTATCTTCCGACAAGCCCCAACCTACCTCTTTGGCGATAACTGGTACTTCAAGATTCGTGCAGACCGCCTCAATCTTGTCCAGTAGTCCACCGAAGTTGGTGTCTCCTTCAGGCTGGAGCGCTTCCTGCAAGGCGTTGAAGTGAAGGAACAAAGCGTCCGCTTCTACCATCTCGACGGCGCGCCGGCAATGGTCCACCGTGTAACCATAGTTCAGTTGTACCGCGCCCAGATTGGCGAATAGCAAGATGTCGGGAGCAACCGAGCGAACCACACGAAATGATTCGGCCAGCGATGAGTCCTCTAGGGCGGCGCGCATGGAGCCGAGTCCCATAGCGATATCCGCCGCTTGAGCAGCAGCTGCCAGTGTGCTATTGATGATATGCGCGCGCTCAGTACCGCCGGTCATCGAGGAGATAAGCAAGGGCACGCGTAGAGACTTGCCGAAGATGTCACTACCTAGATTGATGTCTGCCAGATCCAGTTCGGGGAGGGCTTGGTGGACGAAGTGGTAGAGCTCTAGCCCAGTGGTCAACCGGTCAAAGCCGACGTCTTCTTCCAGATTGATGCGAATGTGATCGGCTTTTCTCTGCTCGAGCATCGAGGGCTTCGTCCTTCTGAGCGTAACTTTTATGCAAGCACGGTGTTTTTGTGAAAGGGTACCAGTGTTCTGCTTGTCCCCGTATCGCGGGTGTCCTCGCAGTTTACCAGTGGTGGGGAGGCTTGTCAAACCGCGTAGGTAGTTCTCATTGACAATTTGGGCGGTCGCTGGTAGAATGCATCGTCCGCTCAGAAATCACGCACAGAAGGAGGCACTGTCTTATGTCCGAAACAGAAATCTTTGAGAAAGTGAAGGAGATCATCGTCGACCAACTCGGGGTTGATGAGGATAAGGTCACCATGGAAGCCAGCTTTCGGGACGACCTAGAGGCCGACTCTCTGGATTTGGTCGAGTTGATCATGGCCTTTGAGGAGGAATTTGGCGGCGAGATCTCTGACGATGAGGCGCAGAAGATTACCACGGTTGGTGGGGCAGTACGCTACCTGCAAGCTCACCAGTAGGCCTCATCCCGCAATCTGTTTAGAGCCACCCAGTAGAAGCCAGCCCCAGGTCAATCGAGACCGAGGGGGTGGCTTTTATTTTGTTCGGATTTTGTGAGCCAGAGGTGGGTGCGTGTCAGAAATCAGCGTGGCGATACTGGCTGGTGGCCAGAGCCGTCGAATGGGGCAGGACAAAGCGCTACTTCCGCTAGGCAGGCGTTTGGTCATTGAGTGGGTCTTTGAGCGTGTTATGCCTTTGAGCTCTGACTTAATAATCATCGCCAATACACCTGCCAAGTACCGTCACTTGGGCTACAGGGTAGTGGGCGACGTCTATCCGGGCAAGGGGGCGCTGGGGGGTATCTATACGGCTGTTCACGCCGCGCGCCATCCTCATTGCCTGATAGTTGCCTGCGATATGCCCTTCCTGAATACAGATCTCTTGCGTTATCTGGTGAGTTTGGCGCCCGGCTTCGACGTAGTTGTTCCGCGCATTGAAGGGTTCCCTGAGACCACGCACGCAGTATACGGCAAAGGTTGTCTGGAACCCATTAGGCAGCGTCTGCTGGCTGACGAACTCAGGATCATTGGCTTTTTCGATGAGGTGCGCGTGCGCTATGTGGAGCGCGATGATGTGGCTCGCTTTGATTCTAGCTTCGGTTCGTTCCTGAATATGAATACGCCGGACGATTGGGAACGTGTGCGGCAAATGGTTGGATAGGATGTCGCTGTTCATCACCGGACCTCCAGGTTCCGCCAGCGAACCCCAGATCGATTTGTTGGTTTCATTAGAGCGGGTGGATACTTCGGCATTCTGCAAGTGGTCAACCAGTCCTTCAACTTTACATATCCTCCCTGTATCGTGAAGAACTTGCCTGGTCCCCCGTAACAAGAAACGGCCCAGGTCGCCAGGGACCTGGGCCGCCTCCTTCTCCTAGGGCCCATAAGAGAATAACTTCCAAACTTTTGCGCGGTTGTGCCGGCGTGGGACGTAACTGGGAAGTTACTCCAGAGCAGCCCCTAACCAGATGATCCTAGCCCACCATCTCTGGCACTGGAACATATCCCATCTCTTCCAGGTATCCCATGATTTTCGTGAAACTTTCTTCGATGGATTCCTCGGCCGTGTTGACGGTGATCTCCGGGTCGAGCGGGTGCTCGTATGGATCGGAGACCCCGGTGAATTCAGGGATTTCGCCGGCCATCGCTTTGGCGTAGAGTCCTTTCACGTCACGCCGGACACATTCTTCCAGCGAACATTCCACAAAGACCTCGATGAAATTAGTTACCTCGCTTCGCACCCAGTCACGGGTGACCCGGTATGGCGAGATGAACGCGGCCAGCACGCCCACTCCGTTACGTGACAACAGCTTGGCCACGAACGTGACGCGCTTGATGTTCTTGTCGCGGTCCTCTTTGCTGAAGCCGAGATCAGCCGTCAGGCTCTGGCGCACCACATCGCCGTCCAATCGTTCGACGCGCACTCCGCGTGCTTCCATTTCCTCTTCAATCAATTTCGCTAGGGTTGTTTTACCCGAACCCGATAGCCCGGTGAACCAAAGCACGAAACCTTCATCACCCCACCTCGTAACTGATTCGCTCATTGGCTTGCCGTCATCGCTGAAGCGTATCATAGCTGAATTACCTTTCCTTGGATGTCGTCTGGAATTGGCTGTCTCATTAAGTGAAGCACAGTTGGCGCCAAGTCCATCAGGTGTACCCCACTCAATTGCTGACCACCCAGGTCTTGTTTGGGATCGTAATAAATGATCATGCCGTCCTCGGCATGATTGGCGTCGTCAGGCCCAATGTCATTCTCAAAAGTATGGATGCTGTCGAGTCCGAAGCTGCCCACCGACCGCCAGTGCAGATCCCCCAGATAAATGATCAGGTCTGGGGGGATGTTGCGTACATCTCGGTATATTGCCTCTGGACGGAAGCAGGTCGTGTCGAGGGGATTGCCTGCAGCGTCCGGAATCGCTTCGATTGCTGCGGCCAGTTCGTCGCGTACCTTCTCGTAATCAGCTTTGGGAATCAGGCCATTTGGCTCTCGATCCCGCACGTTCAGGAAGATGCGAGCGTAATAGCCGCCCGCGCCCCAGGCGGTGGTTTTTTCCCAATCGACTTCCACTTTCTCGAAGGGAATCGGTCTTGGGCCCTCGCGCACCGGCTCTTCTTTCAACGCCAGATATCCTTCGCGACGTAACCATTCATTGATGCAAATGCCGCCGTCCATCTTCTTGGCGCCGTGATCCGATACAACCATAACCACGGTGTCGTTGCCTAGCCCTGAGAGCATGTTGCCTAGTTCCCTATCAATGTACTGATAGTACTCCTTGATGGCATCCTGGTAGGGGTTGCCCGGCTCATATCTTGGGTGGGTCGCATCCATGTATTGCCATAGTCCATGGTGGATACGATCCACGCCCATCTCAACGAACATAAAAAAGTCCCAGGGCTTGTTCTTGAGCAAGTGCTTAAGGACGATGAACCGCTTCTCAGTCATTTCATAGATCTGTCTTAGGAGAAAGCCTTTATCTTCGGTGCGGAACTGCTGTACGTCAACGTCGTACTCTCGGCCACCCAGTAGCCCGTCGATTTCGTAACGCAGTTCGTTGGGATGCGTGTATTGGCGCTGGATGCTCGGTGTTAGGAAGCTACTGATCAGGTATCCGTTGACCGGCCTTACCGGGTACGTTTGGGGCACACCGACGACGATCACTTGTTTACCTGCGTCTCCCAGCAACTCCCAGATGCGAGGTTCTCTGACTACAGACCCGGTGGCCATGCTCATATTCTCGTAGCTATAGTCTGCACGATTGCGAAAGCCGTAGAAGCCGAGCACGCCCGGGTCTTTGCCACTGGTCATCGAGCTCCAGGCAGGCACCGTGATGCAGGGTATGCAACTGGTCAGCGGGCCATAGGCTCCCCCTTCCATCAGCTGGCGAAGGTTGGGCAGCTCATCGCGCCATTGATCGAAGACCAGCACTGGGTCAGCGCAATCCAGCCCGATGATAAAGATTTTGCGTTTCTTGTTGCGGTGCAGAAACTCAAACATTGCGCTACTCTGCTTCCTGCTGGTCCCGCCTGGTCAGGATTCCCTCCATCAGGATCTTAGAAACTTCTGGACGAGTGAATTCTTCCGGCAGCATCTCCCCCCGTTCCAGCATCTGCCGCACCTGGGTGCCGCTCAGGTAGACCCAGTCATCCTTGCTGTGGGGGCAGGTCTTGGCCGAGACGACAGCGCCGCACTTTCGGCAGTAAAATGTGTAGTCGAAGAACAGCGGGGTGATGCCGATCTCCTGCGGATCAAACTCCTCGAAGATACGTTGAGCGTCGTAAGTCCCATAGTAGCTTCCGACGCCCGCGTGGTCGCGTCCCACGATAAAATGCGTGCAGCCATAGTTTTTGCGAGCCAGCGCGTGGAAGATGGCCTCACGCGGCCCGGCATAACGCATCGCGGCCGGAAAGACACCTAGCAATACCCGATCAGCCGGGTAATAATCCCGCAAAATGGCTTCGTAGCTTCGCATACGGACGTCGGCAGGGATGTCATCGGCTTTGGTTTCTCCCACCAGCGGATGTAGGAAGAGGCCATCGGTGATTTCCAAAGCGGTCTTCTGGATGTATTCGTGGGCGCGATGGATGGGATTGCGCGTTTGGA
>WOR8_10001662_pt1 | contig 22349 bp, 19 predicted proteins | sample DeeMarSeWOR38_10_FD_19890 | JGI IMG/M metagenome (IMG submission 19890) | reverse complement strand
CAATAGGTTCGCTAGGTAAACTTGGCAAGGTTCTATTTACCGAACACCATATGGCTCATGCGGCATCTGCATTTTATCCATCTCCCTTCAATGAGGCCACTATTCTAACTCTTGATGGCGTTGGCGAATGGTGTACTACATCTGTAGGGATGGGGAATGGAAATAAAATTGAACTTACTAAGGAGATAGCTTACCCACATTCAATCGGTTTACTTTATAGTGCATTTACTTATTATTGTGGTTTAAAAGTAAATTCGGGTGAATATAAGTTGATGGGATTGGCTCCATATGGAACTCCTAAATATTATGACATTATCAAAGAGAAAATAGTAGATATCAAAGAAGATGGCTCATATTGCCTGAACACTGAATACTTTGGTTATCCGGATAGTTTGGTTATGACCAATGATAAATTTGAAAAATTGTTTGGAGGACCACCCAGAGTACCAGAAACCAAAATTACCCATAAAGAAATGGATTTGGCTGCTTCGATCCAAAAAGTAACTGAAGAGATTGTTTTAAAAATTGCAAAAAATGCTATACACGAAACAGGCATACGACAGCTCGTTATGGCAGGAGGTGTAGCGCTCAATTGTGTAGCCAACGGAAAACTTCTAAGCGAAAATATTGTTGATAATATATGGGTACAGCCAGCTGCAGGCGATGCTGGGGGATCATTGGGTGCCGCTTTGTTAGCTTCGCACGCGTATTTTAGTATCCCTCGCAGGATGAATTCTAATGGACGAGATACTCAAAAAGGTAGTTTTTTGGGACCCAGCTTTAAATCATCAGAAGTTATTGCTTTCCTAGAACGAAAAGAATACCCATATCAACAAATCATTGATTCGGATCTGCGTGCGACAAAGATTGCTCAGTCGATCGCGGAAGGAAAAATCGTGGGCTACTTTTCTGGGCGGATGGAATTTGGTCCACGTGCTCTTGGCGCACGTTCCATTTTAGGAGATCCTCGGAAAACAGAAACGCAATCGATAATGAACCTTAAGATCAAATTCCGCGAATCTTTTAGGCCATTTGCTCCATCTGTATTGGCAGATGACGTAAGCGAATACTTTGAACTTACAGCCGAAAGCCCATACATGTTATTAGTTGCACCAGTCAGGAAAGAACGATGTCTTCCATTCGGCCTTACTGAATTTCAATCGGGGAATAGCGATATGCTGCCGATTATTAACCAACCTAGATCGGACATACCCGCTGTTACACATGTTGACTATAGCGCTCGCATTCAAACCGTCCATCCGGATGATAAACCTGATTATTATAAAGTTATAAAAACGTTCAGGCAAATAACAGGTTATGGCCTTGTTGTAAATACTTCCTTCAATGTGCGGGGTGAGCCTATCGTGTGTACTCCTCAAGATGCATACATGTGTTTCATGAGAACCGATATGGATTTGTTGGTACTTGAGAATTGTTTATTATACAAAGAAGATCAACCTTCCCTTAAGAATGACGATGACTGGAGAAAAACCTATGAACTCGACTAATAAAGAATACTCAATACAAGTTGAAGAGTTTTTTCTTGAGATACTTGTGCCTTTAGCGAAAAAGCTTCATAGTAATAAAACCCCAATTTTCTTCCGTAAAAAACCTGATCCTGCTATAGATACATACTTCATGAAACGCAAAAAAACAACTATCACTCCCGAAGATTTTGAAACAGGGGGTTGCAATTCTCCGGAAGGTTTAAGAAAAGCCCTGGTTAGTTTGTGGACAGCTGAAGGGCATGCTGAATTGCTAACAATAGCAGATGAGATAACTAAACTCGCCGGCTCAGCACATTACCCAGAAGAACAAAGCAGCGAAGTTTCGCCATTTATATATGTGATGTTTTAGTTAAACTCTTAATTCCAATACTCACTAGACAATAAAATGATGGTTATCCTAGGACGAATTAAGGGTTTTTTCAACATCCAATCTACAAAAGGATTATTTGCCCGAAATACCCTTTGGATGTCTCTCGGTTTTGCAAGTCGGACTGGCATACAGGTTGTCTATTTTATTATCATAGCCCGTACTCTTAAGCCAGAAGCATACGGTGTGTATGCCGGGTCGCTGGCTTTAGTATTTGCACTCTTGCCTTTTGTTTCCTGGGGTAGCGGGAATATACTTATCAAGCAAGTTTCACGCAACCCTGGTTGTTTTCCTGATTACTGGGGGATGGCCCTAAGTGTTACTTTACTTTCTGCTTTTCTGATTTTTATTCTGTCGGGTGCAGTTGGTGCTCTAATGTTATCCCCAAAGGTTGCATGGAGCCTCGTGTTGCCAATTGCCGCAGGAAGCTTTTTTGGGGATAATGTTGCTCTGCTTTGCGGTCAGGCCTTTCAAGCTCACCAGCAGTTATCCCGAACATCAATTATATCAATTGTTATGGCGAGCTACCGTTTAGTAAGCGCATTGTTGCTCTTGTTCTTTCCCATCGCTAAAACAGCCGAAAACTGGGCCGTTTTTTTTATGGTGAGCGGCTTATTATCCGGGTTTACAGGACTTATCCTGGTGAAACGTGAATTAGGATGGGGACCTTTGGGGTTGTGGCCAATGCATGGTAATTGGCGGGAAGGCTTTTTCTTTGCTATCGGTCTTTCTGCTCAAGGGGCTTACAATGATATCGATAAAACCCTCCTGGTTAGACTGGCGTCTGGGGCTGCAGCTGGCACCTATGCGGCAGCCTATCGGATAATGAATTCCGCATTTATTCCCGTGGTGGCCATGATTTACGCGGGGTATCCGCGTTTTTTTCAAGAGGGAGAGAAAGGGATTAAAGGGACTTCCAGGTTTGCCTTACGCCTTTTACCTTGGGCTGCAGGATGGGCTCTGGTTGTAGGGTTAGGCTTACCGCTCGTCGCACCCCTATTGCCATTAATTCTGGGTAATGAATATGCTGAAACTTCCCAGATTCTTTTATGGTTAGCTCCAATCCCTTTATTCAAAGCTTTCCATTGGATCGCTGCAGATTCATTGACCGGTTCGGGATTCCAGGGGCTCCGAAGCGGCGTTCAAATCTGCATAGCCCTGCTTAACCTTGGGCTCAATCTTTGGTGGATTCCCACGTATGGCTGGTTGGGGGCAGCATGGAGCAGTCTGATTTCAGACGGAGTATTGGCAGTCAGCCTCTGGGGATTAAGTTCGGCTTTGTTAGCGAAGGAAAGACACATCAAAGTATGAGGGTAAGCCGTCTCCCAAAAAAGACCTGTTTGCTTTCCAAATTATGCGACCACGCTTGTGGACTTTTGTAATTCTGAGCTTTTGGCATATTATAACTCTGCGACAAAAACCCATCTTAGTAGTTTGATTTTTGTGAATGGATTGGTTACCTGAAAATTAAATCTAATATAAAGTACTAGGAAGAGACAAAATGCCAGGAATCCATACTTTTCTATTACCCCTTGAATATTCCAATATAAAAAATAATCCTTTTATGTCTGAAGAGGATAATCCAATAAATAAGACCAGAGTAATCTTGCAGGATAAGGCTGCCAGTTTATATGTAACCTATTACGATGGATATCCTTTCTCAATATGGCAGACACGAAATCAAATTATTCTCATTGAAGGGATGATTTATAACCAATCCAAAGACAAAATTGAAGCCCAGCTTAAAGCAATTTCTCAATGCTTTTGCGATAATGGTGATTACCATCACTTAGTGAGAGATTTTATAGAATCAGCAGATGGAGATTTTATTGTTGAAATTTGGGATAATCACAAGAAACGTTTGTTGCTCTTCAATGATTATTGGGGGAGGCTGCCGCTCTATTATTGTTGCATCAATGAGTTATGCGGAATCAGCCGTGAAATCAAGACTTTGCTTTCATTTGTTCAAGAAATTAAAATTAATAAGACAAGCCTAGTTGACTTTTTATATTTTGAGCGTCCACTCGGCAATAAGACGCTTTTTGAAAATATATATCGTCTTGGGCCAGCTTGCATGATGGTGGTTGACGTAAGAGAGAAAGTTCTCAAACTTAAAGTGTCGACAACGTCTGACTACACTTTTGATCTACAAAAACCATTTAACAGTCGGTCCAAAGGCATTGATGTACTAAAAGAATTATATTTACAATCTGTGCAATCCAGAATTCAAGCTCTTGAAAGGGATGAATTCCAGATAGTTTCAGATTTAAGTGGAGGGTTTGACTCGCGTGCTTTAATGGGGGGAATAGAAAAGTTTACTCATGATGTAATTTATTGTACTCAAGAATTGGATACGAATGATCAGCGGGAATGGGGTCAGGCCATATTTGAAGCTATGGACTCTCCAGGGAAGTTTTATACAGCAGCCCCAGATTTTTCATATGAAATTGATAAGCTTGGCAACTTTGTATACCAATACGATTGTATGTCGAATTTTAGTATTGGTTTTAACTCTAGCCAAGTTGTTATCGCATTAAAGGAACTTGTTCCAGAAAAAGCAGTTCGGTGCATGGGTTTTGGGGCCTCCGATTTTTTGCGCAAACCAATAAAGGCATTTCGAAAATCCCTTATTTATGGCATAGATCATGGATTCTATTTTTATTCAAATATCTCCTTGTCTGAAGTTTGCCATTTAGTTGGCGTAAGCTATCGCGATTACCACCAGGAATTGGAAGAATATCTACACACTTACCCTGAAAAAACTTCAGATGGGCAGCTTAGGAGAATGTACTTTGAATATCATAATCAATATATAAATGCACATGAGGATTATTGCCGCAAATATTTTTGGACTGTGTGTCCATTCTGGGGGACAATGTTCGTGCGGGCTATAGTGGAACGAATCCCACTTGAATGGACTGGCTTCAGATACTTTACCCAATTCATGAAGGCCCTAGATCCTCGCCTACTTCAAATTCCAATCTTCGGAAAAAGTGTCAATCTGAATTCCGAACGCAGTGTTTCTATGTTGGAAACAAAAGAGCGAGTCAGAATATGGTTAACGGCTTTTATTCCTAGTGCACATTTTTTATACAAATTTATTCAATCAAGAATAAATGAATATGATACATGGAAAGAAATTGAACCAATTATAAAAGATATAAGTTGCCCGTTAATCCAATCAACCGTGCCTAATTCCCAGTTGAAATTGATAAAAGGAAATGTATTGGTCTCAAGACGTTATTTAACCTTGCTTCTTTACCTTTACGAGATTGAAAAACGTTATGGAGAAAAAATTTAGCTTAAGAAATCGTTCGGTAAAATTGGAAAGTTCAAATCCGCATAACCCTTCTCGATCTTGGAATTAGTACTTATTGATCCCAAACTTTGACTGGTTTGGGAAGATGTGGAGAAGTTTGATTTCGGACCATTTAATGGAGAAAGTCTACGAGGGAGTGAGTCTTGCGTTGTCGTCGAAGAAAATCGATATAACAGCATGAATATTAAGCTGATCTATTTCTGGAAAAAACTCGAGTTTGCCCTCCATATTTGTATGTTAGTCATTCTCATGGGGGCCTTTGTAGCTCTCTGGCGTCAAATGTCTGGCTTCCCTTACGATCCTGTGGATGGGGATCCCATCCAACGGAATATTCTATTACTTGGCTATCTCATAACTATCCCAACAATTCTCTTCTACACAAAAAATGCTCTTCGGGTAGTGATTCGCAGCCCAGTGCCTTGGTTGATGACCCTTTGGGCAGCTCTTTCAATACTCTGGTCTGGATCACCAGATATAACTTTCCGCCGCGTAATCGCAATACTGTTAACCACTTTATATTCTTTAGTCCTATACTTGCGCTATCCTTATAAATCCTTCTTCCGTCTTCTGGGAATCGCATTTTTTATTGCAATTCTCTCAAGTCTGTTGATGGTGGTTGTCAAACCCGAATGGGGGATCATGAGTTCCGTTCACGAAGGAGCCTGGCAGGGAGTGTTTGTCCATAAGAACTCCCTGGGAAAGGTAAGCGTTTTTGCTATTTGGACTTTTAACGCCTTATGGTCATCAAATCATAATCCTCAACAACGGATGTTTTGGGCTAGTGCATTCGTATTAGGAGTAGTAACTCTAATAGGCTCCCAATCGGCAAGTGCATTGGTAATTGCAAGCGCTACAGGGTTAGGTGTAGTGCTCCTGCGAATTAGGCGACCTTGGCGCAAGGCATGGCCCATTTTCTTACTGATCACCTTAGTGATTGGAACGAGCATTGTTTTATTGGTCATCCAGAACAGCGAGGTTCTTTTAGAAGCCTTGGGGAGAGACATTTCCCTTACAGGAAGAATACCTTTATGGAATGTGCTGACCCCAATGGGGCTAGCGCGCCCCCTAGGATACGGGTATGGAGCATTCTGGCTTGGCTGGAATGGGCCATCAGCTGAAGTATGGTCTACATTAAATTGGTATCTTCCTAATGCACACAACGGTTTTTTAGAGCTCTGGCTTAATCTTGGTTGGTTGGGTTTAGGGCTAGGCCTCATCCTACTGGGAAAGATATTCCTTGAATATTTCGGAGCTGCACTTGCCGGATCGGAAGCGGCTGTATTTTGGATTTTATTTGGCATTATTATTGTCACATATAATTTAGTAGAGACCACTTTTTTTTCTCAAAATGTTATTTATTGGGTATTGATTTCATACGCTTACATCTCAACCCGATCAAGAAAGGGCTGGATAGTTGATAGCTCTAAAGAGAAATAATAATAAAAAACGTATTGCCCTTCTCACAGGTGGCAACATGACACATTACGGTGTTCTGGTAGCTAATGGCCTTGGAAGAGCTGGCGTGGAAGTAGACGTAATTACATGCGCTGAATTTCAACTACATTTTTTAGAACCCAATGTTCGAGTATTACCTTTCCGTAAATCTGTGGACCCAAGGAGATCAATTCGCCAAAAAACATGGGATATGATAAATTATTATTATCACTTGGTGATATTCTTACTGCTTACAGACATTAAAGTATTTCATTTTTTTTATCATAGATATTATTTTATAGAGGGCGTCATATTCAACGCCATCATTAAGCTCAGGGGGAAACAATTAATTTATGAAGTTCATAATGTTTGGCCTCATAATAAGCGGGGAAATAAATATATTTATCTTTGTCAAAAATTTGCATATCATATTTGTGATGTTCTGGTTTGTCACAATAAAAGTTCAAAAAAAGATTTGGTTGATGATTTTTCTATCTCAACAGATAAAATAGAGGTTATCCCAATTGGGCTTTTAAATCATATCCCAAAAAGCAATCTCGCTAATATCGATGCCAAGAGGATGCTGTTACCTCCAGAGTGTATAGATTATCCAACTTTGTTGTTTTTCGGCAAAATCTCTCCATATAAAGGAATTGAATTTCTCATACAAGCCTGTCAAATTCTATATAGAAAAACAAAGTTCTTCCTGATCATAGCTGGTGATAAATCCGGCGCGGTCACATACTGGGAAAAAATAAAAACTCTTATAGAGGAATCCCTGCCCGAAACCAACTATTCTCTCAAACCTTTCTACATTCCTGATGAAGAAATGGAAATATATTTTAAAGCAGCTGATGTAGTGATTATCCCGTATCTTGAAATATATCAAAGTTTTATCCATATGCAGGCTTTCTATTTTGGAAAACCTGTAATTGCCACTGATATAGGTTCATTCCGAGAAGATATTATGGAAGGGAAAATGGGGTATATTGTTCCGCCAAACAATCCAATAGCTTTGGCAAAGGCAATTGATACTTTTGTACTGGAAATGTTGCCCAATTTTGCTGTTATATCCGAATTTATTCAAAATGAGGCTGATCGCAAATTTTCCTGGGATGAATCTGCGAAATCGTACGTTTCTCTTTATAAGTTTGAATAGCTTCATCGAAACAAAGCCTAAATATGATCACCTATGTCACTTAGTCACATTCAATTGCATCATGTTATAAAATTATATTGAGGAGTACATGTTCAAATGCGAACAGTTTACCGATCTATTAAGCAAAAGGTGTCATTATGGATTCAAAGATCGAGTTTTGGTTTTCGCCTAGCATTAAGATTCCGATATGGGGCTACTACCCCTCAAGGATATCCGGATGCACCATGGTATAACGCTGTATTGAAAACCCAAAAAGAATCTAACAACGCCATTAATCAGGTCCGCAACTTGGGGCTACCTTTAATGCAGTTTCCTCCAAAAAACTGGGATAGTCTGGCGGCTTTAGATCTTATTTTAAAAAACACGGGGAAAAATGCTCGGATCTTTGATGCTGGAGGAGAACTTTACTCAATGATTTTGCCTTGGCTGTTTCTTTACGGCTACAGAAATCTTTCGGCAGGAAATCTGGTTTTCAAAAGATCAATTAAAAAAGGACCCATTATCTATCATCATTCAGATATAACTCAAACCAGGCTTGAAGATGATTCTTACGATGCAATTACATGCCTTAGTGTCATTGAACATGGAGTAGATCTACGTTCTTATTTTTGTGAGATGTCTCGGATTCTTAAGCCAGGAGGTGTCTTGATCACCTCTACTGATTACTTTGAGACGCCAGTGGACACAAGAGGCCAAAAGGCTTATGGTGTGCCTATTCATATTTTCACGAAAGAGGAAATAGAAGAAGCATTGGAAATTGCCGGTCAGTATAACCTTACACTGATAAGCCTTCCAGATTTGAGAGTTGAAGAAAGTGTCGTGAATTGGAAGAAATATGGACTCAATTATACCTATGTCATTTTTTCATTGCGCAAGATTTCAAGCGATTAGATCTATTTATTCTTAAGAAGCATCTCTACTGGTTCGTTAAGAGGTTAACATGCGCTATGAAGGAAAAAAACCTAAAGTTGCAATCATATACAGTTATATTCCCCAATATCGATGGCGATTCTATGAAGTACTAAAAGACAAATTAGACAAGGTGGGAATTGAGTTAGTCTTGATATACGGTCAGCCTAGCCCGAAGGATTCGCTAAAGAAGGATGCAGTCGATCTTCACTGGGGGCGTAAAATCCATAATAAATATTTTACGGTTGGGAGGTGGGTATTTTGTTGGCAACCCGTATTATCTATTATTAGGGATACAGATCTGGTAATTGTTGAAATGGCCAACAAGCTTCTTGTTAATAATTTCCTCTTACTCCAAAACAGCTTGGGATTAAAAAAGGTTGCGTTTTGGGGACATGGAAAAAACTTCCAAGCGAAAAAAACGGATCGTTTCAGTGAGTGGATAAAGCGGATTCTATCTACTAGGGTACATTGGTGGTTTGCCTACAATGATACAAGTGCCAGAGTCGTGGAAGCATTGGGTTTTCCGGGAGAAAGGGTCACTGTTGTTCAAAATGCCATAGATACTATACAATTAAAGAATGAATTAGAGAATCTAAAACCAGAACAAATTAAACAGATTCGCCGAGAAACGGGAGTCACTGGGAATCACATAGGATTATATATCGGGGGAATGTACCCGGAAAAACGGCTGGAATTTTTATTAGATTCATTAATTTACATACGAGAGCAGATTTCTGATTTTGAGATGGTTTTTATAGGATCGGGGATAGATGCGAGTTTGATTGAGGATATGGCTCACAGATATCCATGGATTCACTATCTTGGCCCCAAGTTTAATAACGAAAAAGTTCCATATTTCGCTATGTCACACCTTTTTCTAATGCCGGGTTTGGTTGGATTAGCAGTAATCGATTGCATAGCATTGGGAGTGCCGTTAATAACAACGAATGGTGCTTTACACAGTCCAGAGATTGAGTATTTGCATTCGGGGGAAAATGGAGTAATAGTAGATTCAAATGGCGATACAAAGATTTATGCCCAATCTGTGATTAATCTCCTGAATAATGAAAAGGAAAGACTAAACTTGGTCGAGGGGTGTAAGATATCCAGTCGCCAATACTCTGTCGAAAATATGGCAGACAATTTTGCCAAAGGCATTGAACGGGCTTTGGATAAATAACTTCCCAGGGAGGTTGGTGTTATGGTCAGTTCGTTAATTTCAGAAATTCTTGCAAGGTTATCTAAAGAAAAACTAGAACTTGATTGGTATGCTGGAAAAAGGGTATTGGTTACTGGCGGTGCGGGATTCATTGGCTCCTGGTTGGTGGAAGCGCTCGTGCGACTAGGAAGTGATGTATATGTTGTAGATAATCTTTGGCGGGGTTCCTTGGATAATTTTAAGAAAGAGGACGGCACAAATTGGATACAGCTTTCTGATCACTTTTTTCTGGGGGATTTGCGAGATTACCATGTGGCTTTATCAACCTGTATAAAATCAAAACCGGATATTATTTTTCACCTCGCAGATATTGTAGCAGGTATAGACTTTGTTTTTGCAAATGAGCCCTTCCTTTATCGTGCCAATATACTAATAAACACTAACTTATTTACAGCGGCAGTAGAAACAGGTACGCAACGTTTGATATATCTAGGTACGGCTTGTAGTTACCCAAAGAAGTTGCAGGAAAAACCTGGCGGAATACCGTTGGTTGAAGAACAAGTGTATCCTGCAGATCCAGAATCTGCTTATGGATGGTCAAAACTTATGGGGGAATATGAAGCTATTCTCCTCGCAAAATATTCACAAATGGAAGTTGGAATTCTCAGGTTGCAAAATGTATATGGACCGCGGTCAATTCTTTCAGTAAATCGGTCCCAAGTAATTCCAAGTCTAATTAGAAAAGCAGTTCGCCATCCTGATGAGGAATTTATCGTATGGGGATCAGGCAAGCAAGCAAGAGATTTTGTGTTTGTTGGTGATGTAGTTGATGCACTTGTTCGGTTACCTATACGAGGAATTGGGCAAGGTCCCATTCAAATCGGTACTGGAAAAGAGACAACCGTTGCTGATTTAGCATCTATGATTGTGGATATAAGCGGCAAGGGAATTCCAATCAAATTTGACAGGAGCAAACCGGAAGGAGATGGCGGCCGGTCTGGTAATTTTAATAAAGCCAAACATATACTCGGATGGGATGTTTTTACACCATTGAAGAATGGATTAAGACAAACCTATGACTGGGCAAACTTACAGATAAAAAATAAGAAGGTAAACCTTGAAGGTTAGAATGATGGTTTCCTTATGGATGAAATCATAAATGGAAAAAATGAATATTCTTGGAATTAATATGGACTGTCTATCATACGAGGAAATGTACCCGATATATGATGATTGGTTATCCAATAAGTCATCCAGATCTCACTGTTTAGCTGTAATCAATGTCCATATTTGTGTTTCTTCCCTATTGGATAAAAAATTAAGGGATATGTACAATTCAGCCGATCTGATTGGTATTGATAGCATGCCCTTTCTTAAATGGGCCCGTTTATTTTATTATAAGAAAAGTGATCATTATAATGCGCCCGATTTGTTACGGGAGATCAGCAGAAAAGCCAAAGAAAAGAAGTATACTTTTTTTTTATACGGAGGATATCCGGGTGCAGTTGATAAAATCGAAGAATATTTAAAGTTGCAATTTGATGGCGTTAATATTGTAGGTAAATATTCTCCGCCGTTTCGTCCATTAACTGAGGAAGAAGATACTGCTGTATGTAAATTAATTAATGATGCACATCCGGATTTTTTATGGATTGGATTAGGATCGCCCAAACAAGACATTTGGATTCGCGAACATCTCCATAGGATTGAAGGATGCATAATGATGCCTTCTGGTGCGACTTTTGATTTCTTCAGCGGTAGGATAGCACAAGCTCCGCAATGGATTCGAGATCTTGGGTTTGAATGGCTTTTTCGCCTGACTCAGGATTTCAAACGACTGTGGATGAGATATACCATTTATAACGCTATCTTTATTTTTACATTTATTCTTCAACTTATAAAAATTGTGGCCTTTGATAAAGAAGGGTATTTACTGGTCTTCGGTCATCGTATCGAATAGGGAAATTCATCTAACATAGGCATGTTGCTCAATGAAAACCAAGGCGAGGTGAAAAATGGTTACTGAAAAATCAATTTCAGATTTAAAAGCTAAAAATGGAAAATTTCGCAAAACGCTTATAAATGTTCATTCCCGGAGGTGGATGGGAAATGTTCTGATTGTCACGGACATGCTAAGTCTGTCTATTGCTATTTTTGTTGGTATACAGGTGCGCCATTTGCCCTTTACGGTTATCGTTTCGTCCTATAGTGGACTCTTTTTGGTTCTTGGTATAACGATTACATATTTGTTCCTCCGCCGAGGTCTGTATCCTCCTATAGGAATGCACTATGCGGATGAGCTGCGACACATTGTCACAACCACTTCAATGGCTTTTCTCATCATTATTGGAGTTACTTTTGTATCCAAAACATCTGTTACTTACTCGCGCCTGGTGCTTATCTTCACATGGCTTTTGTGTTTGCCTCTGATACCATTTAGCCGCTATATAGTACGCCGGTTATTAATCCGACTAGGTTTATGGGGGGAAATTGTGGCGATCGTCGGGGATCTGCACAAGACGCAAATTCTGGCAGACTATTTCAAAACCAGACTACAATATGGTTTTCTACCCGTGGCTTTGTTTTGTGACCACACCTCTTCAGGTGATACAATTGCGTCATGGCCGATCCTTCCCATTGGCAATATCAAGGTATATGCACACAAATTTTTGGTGAAAACAGTCTTGATCATCGTCGAAGATCTCAACAATCTTGATTCAGTTGTCAAAAACTATAATGACACATTTCAATGGATAATCCTGATCAAAGACAAATATGAAAATTATGGACTGACGTTCCTCAAACCGCTTGATTTCCATGATGTTCTAGGCTTGCAGGTAAGAAATTATTTACTGAGCAGATCTACTCAGACGCTTAAACGTGTTGTGGATATAACATTATCCTTCCTAGTTTTGCTGATCCTAACCCCCTTTCTTTTGCTCATTGCAATAATAATCAAATGGGAGTCAAATGGTGATGCGTTTTATCGTCAACACCGCCTAGGTAAGGACGGGCAGGTGTTTAATTTACTCAAATTCCGTACGATGCATCAAAACGCCGAGGAAATATTTAAAAAAGAGGTGACGAGCAATCCGGATAAAATGAAGGAATGGGATAGCCATCAGAAATTAAGAAATGATCCCCGTATCACTCGCACAGGAAGATTTCTACGAAGGTTCAGCTTGGATGAAATTCCCCAATTATGGAATGTCTTGAAAGGTGAAATGAGTCTTGTTGGCCCGCGACCAATCATGGTCAACCAGCGTAAAATGTACGGAGAAACCATAAAAGAATCTTCCCGAGTCAGGCCAGGTATAACTGGGCTCTGGCAGGTTTCCGGTCGTAATCACACCACCTTCGCACGTCGTGCAAAGTTGGATCTTGAATACATTCAACGTTGGTCAATTTGGCTTGATATATACATCATGCTCAAAACTATAAAAGTTGTCATCTGGCAACATGGTGCATATTAGTTCAACTATTCCTTTTTTGGTGTATAAAGTCAATAGACGAACTTGCTATTATTTATTAAATCCCTCTTACACTGAATTGAAGAAAACTCTCAAAAATTCCAACAGTGGACTTTTTTGGTGAAAGGATACAAAATGGAAGAACCAAATTTTGATCTTAAGGATTTGATCTGGATCTTACGCCGCTGGGCTTGGTTGCTTGTATTTGGTATATTGTTCGGATCAGGGTTGAGTTTGCTTATCAATATTAGCATAGCTCCAGTTTATCAAGCTACAACAAAAGTTCTAATTACGCGTACTGGCCAATTTCAGTTATCGGATTATACTGCCCAGCTGAGCAACCTGCAATTAACACAAACCTATCTTCAATTGCTTTCCACGAAGACCGTTTTGGATATTGTATCCGAACGTACCGGGATTCAAATTGAACCTGAAGATATAAAAACTCAAGTAATTAAGGATACTCAGATCATACAGATTGATATTGAAAACAGTGATCCAAATCAGGCCGCGCTGATTGCAAACTCAATGGTCGAGGTGCTGATCGAACAAAATGAAGTCATTCAATCTGGTCGCTATAACTCCATGGAGGAAAGTCTTAGATTACAGAAAACACAGATTGAGGAAGAAATTCAGAATATTCAACGCCAGATTGAGCAGGTATCCACGCAGAGTCTGGAACAACAAAAGTCTTGGATTGAAATGCAAATCTCTTCTTTGCAAGAAGAGGAAGATAGGTTGCAACAGGAGATCGAGGAGATGGGAGTCGTTATTTCTCTTGATGAACGCCAACTGTTCGACCAGAAATCCGCTCGTTTGGATCAAGTGCAATCATTGCTATCCCTGTATCAAGAAAATTATAACGACTTGTTGTTGACCTATGGAAGCCCGGCTCAGAGTACTATCGACATCACAAATTCCCAACTCACTCTACTAACCACTACTCAGGCACTATACCAGCAATTTTACGCCACTGTGCTAAAGGATCTGGGAACCGCCCGCTTGGCACGCATGCAAAATACCCCAGATGTAATTCAGATCGAAATAGCTTCAGCGCCAGAAGATCCGATCCGTCCCCGAATCTTGGTTAATACAATTTTCGGTGCATTAGCTGGATTTGTTCTTATTGCGGGAATTGCTTTATTACGCGAAACATTGGATGACACTTTGAAGACTCCCGAAGATGTCGAACGGGCTCTCGGAATGCCTGTGATTGGTTTTGTAGCTGAGATGAAACATAAGAAGAATAATGCGAGAGATCTTCTTATCGCGAATCAGCCGCGTTCGCCAAGCTCAGATGCATTTCGTTCGATTCACGCGAATCTTGAGCTTGCCTCTGTTCAAAATCCCATCCATACAATACTGGTGACCAGCCCTGGGACGTCAGAAGGAAAATCTACTATCGCAGTTAATCTCGCTGCAATCATCAGCCAGACGGGGAAGAGGGTTGCCCTGCTGGATGCAGACCTGCGTCACCCACAAATACATATTTTACTGGGTCTACCCAACGACGCAGGTATCAGTAACCTATTTGGCAATCACGCTGAGATTCAAACTGTTAGCCAAACTAGACCGGATCTGCCGGACTTAATGATTATTACCAGCGGCAGCCTCCCCCCTAATTCGGTAGAATTATTGGGTTCTGATAAGTTGAGGCAAATCTTGAATGGACTACAATCTCTGGTTGACTTGGTTGTAATTGATTCGCCTCCCTCCTTCATTGCTGACACCCAGATTTTAGTAAGTAAAGTAGATGCCGTTTTATTTGTAATCCAACCAGGGCACACTCATATTAAAGCCGCTCAAAACTCCACAGAGTTGTTCAAGCGTGCCGGGGCACGTATCGTGGGGGTCGTTATGAATCGGATTCCTCGCGACCGAAATTACTATTACAGTAGTTAAAAAGATCGTATTTGATAAACTATCGAATAATGATTTTCTTGAAAACAGCTTAAAAAACAGTAGCAAAGAATCTGCCCCATAAAATATTGATTCAGTGAAATCTTGTAACAAAAAACACCAAAAAAAGCACCCTTGACGAGGGTGTTTTTTTTTGCTAAAATAATTTAGGAAAACCTAAAATATTTTTTAGTCATATGACAAAAGACTTACTCACCCAAGCCATTCAGGACTACCTGAAATACATCTTCGAACTGAGCGAGGACGGTACCCCCGCCAGCACTAATAACCTGGCCGCCCGCCTGGGGGTTACGCCTGCCTCGGTCACAGGGATGGTGCAGAAACTAGCCTCTACAAAACCTCCTTTAGTTATTTACCGCAAACACCAGGGCACAATGCTAACAGAAGAAGGTCAGCACGCCGCGCTAGAAGTTGTACGCCATCACCGCCTGCTTGAAACCTGGCTAGTGCAAACGTTGGGGTATTCATGGGATGAAGTCCACGAGGAGGCTTGTCGCCTCGAACACGTTATCTCGGAAGACTTCGAAGCGCGCATCGCTGCCGCCCTCGGTCACCCATCCCGTGACCCGCATGGGGAACCCATCCCGGGCGTAGATCTGCACATGCCGGACGATGACAGCACACCGCTTTCATACTTGCGCCCTGGGCAAGCAGCTACCATCATCCGCGTGAACGCCAGCGACCCGGCTTTACTGCGTCATCTTGATAAACTCGGCCTTATCCCTGGTGCAGAGTTCAAAATCAAAACGTATTCCCCCTTTGACGGCAATCTCACCATCAAGCTTGACGATCATGAATTTGTCGTTGGGCCAGCCATTACCAATAACATTTTTGTAACTGTAATTTAGAGGTACATATGAACGAAAACATTTTCCGTATTTTTGCCGGGCTCATCCTTATCACAGGCATGGCTATTTCAGGCTACTTCCGCCGTAAAGCGGACAGGAAGACTGGTGAAAAGATCTCTCGCAAAGCAGACGGCACAGCTATGATGGCCGTCATTAGGATCGGCGGGCTGATCCTTTGGTTTAGTCCTATTGTATACTTGATCAACCCCACCTGGATGACCTGGTCAAGGATCGGGTTGTCTGAATGGATGCGCTGGTTGGGCGTCGGGATTGGAATTCTTTGTACGCTGGGAATCTACTGGCTGTTCAGCAGCATTGGCAGCGGCATCACGCCCACAAGCGCCACACGCGAGGAACACAAACTCGTCACTATCGGACCGTACCGCTGGGTTCGGCATCCGCTATATTCTGTTGGCTCATCTATGTTCGTCGCATTCGGCATGATGGCAGACAACTGGTTCATCGCTGCTTTGGGTTTGCTGACATTCATCTTGATGGCAATCCGTACGCCAAAAGAGGAAACTAATCTCATCGAAAAATTTGGCGATGAATATCGCGAATATATGAAACATACTGGAAGGTTTCTGCCAAAAATTGGAGGTACTGCATGAAACTTTGGATCGCTTCAATCAACCAAACAGATAATCCATCCGAGGTGAGCATATGCCTAACCCCCTACTTTCTTTAATTATTGCTGCTGCGATCACGGCCATAGGAATGTTCATTTTCTGGCCTGAACGAGGCCTCTACTGGCGTTGGCAGCGTACCAACAAGATGACCGATCGCGTGCTTACTGAAGATGCTCTCAAGCATCTCCAAGATTGCGACATACACGGAGAGAAACCATCTTTAGAAAGCCTTGCTGGTGTATTAAATATCAGCACCAACCAGGCCGCTGAAGTAATCTCAGATCTTGAATCGCATAATCTTATCGAAATGCTAGGGGCCGAGTTCAAGCTTACTCCCGCTGGCAGAGAGTATGCCTTGCGGATCATTCGCGCCCACCGTATCTACGAACGATACCTGGCCGAACAAACCGGATTTGAAGAAGCCGAATGGCACACAAAAGCCCATCAGTTGGAGCATCAACTCAGCTCTGAAGATGTTGAAAAACTGGCGCACCAGCTCGGCAATCCCACCCACGACCCCCACGGCGATCCTATCCCAACCGCCAACGGAACCGTAGTCTACCCTGAAGATCGTACCGTTCTCACCAATTTGCCTGGCGACACCCTGGCGCGCATCGTCCACCTGGAAGATGAGCCTGAGGCCGTTTATGCGCAGCTTATAGCTGAAGGGCTGCACGTCGGGCAAGAAGTTCGCCTATTGGAGGTTTCCCCCAAGCGAGTGCGGTTCTGGGCTGGAGATGACGAGCACGTGCTGGCACCCATCCTGGCAGCTAACATTGCCGTTATCCCGGTATCCGAAGAACCAAAAGCCGAAGACACACATGGGGAACCACTGACCAACCTCAAGCCCGGTCAAGAAGCGCAGGTGATGGCTCTCTCTCCCCGGATTCGCGGGGCAGAACGCCGCCGCCTGATGGATCTCGGCTTGCTTCCCGGCACCACTATCGAAGTTGAAATGGCCTCTGCGGGCGGAGATCCGATAGCTTATCGAATTCGCGGGGCATTAATCGCGCTGCGTAAATCTCAGGCACAATTGATCAGTGTATATCCAGACTCAGGGAAATAATAAAAGGAATAAATAAATGACAACCAAGGCAAATTTACCCACCGAAGAGTGCGCTACCTGCCCTGTTCACAATGCAGCTGCGCTGCACAAGCTGGGCGTCGACATGACGGATTTCGATTTTGTAGTCGCCCTGGCGGGGAACCCCAACACCGGCAAGAGCACAGTTTTTAACGCGTTGACCGGACTGCGGCAACACACCGGCAACTGGCCTGGGAAGACCGTCACCCGCGCCGAGGGCGGTTTTGAGTATGCTGATTCAAAGTTCAAAATCGTTGATTTGCCCGGCACCTATTCCCTGCTGGCAACCAGCATGGACGAGGAAGTGGCCCGCGATTTCATATTGTTTGGTCAGCCAGACGTGACCATTGTGGTGGTGGATGCCACCCGACTGGAGCGCAACCTGAACCTGGTTTTACAAGTTCTGGAGATCACAAACCGGGTGGTAGTAGCCCTCAACTTAATGGACGAAGCCCGTCGCCACGGCATCCAGGTAGATGAACGACGGCTGGCTCGAGATTTAGGAGTGCCCGTTGTACCAATGTCAGCCCGCCAGAGCGAGGGTATCCCCGAACTCTTGCAGGCCGTCAGTGAAGTCGCCAAAGGGGAAACCGTCGGCAAGCCCTACATGGTGAAATATGACTCCCCCGAACTCAAAAAGGCCGTGACACAGTTGACATCCAAAATCGAAGCCGCCTATCCCGACTTGCCTAACGCCCGCTGGGTGGCCCTGCGCTTGCTCGACGGGGATGACCGAATCGGTGAGGCTCTCCGAAAAGGAGAACTCGGTGATCTAACCTATGGTGATATCGAGGCTCGCTCAGCGCAATTACAAGTGATTGGGAATCAATAAAAACGGAGTCCTTATGACCACACAAACAACATCCCCTGATGATATCCTTGCCACTGCCCAGGCCTTACGCTGGGAAGTAGGAGTGGATTTCCATGAAAAACTGATGGAAGCGATGTACACCGACGCAGCTCAGATCGCCGATCGGGCGGTAATCCGCCCTGAAGGCAAGCAGCGTTTTGACTTTGACCGGACCCTCGACCGTATCCTGACCAGCCGTGTGTGGGGTTTCCCATTGATGCTAGTATTACTGATGATCGTCTTTTGGCTGACGATCTCGGGGGCCAATGTACCCTCCGCATTTTTGGCCAATATTTTGCTAGATACCGTCCACCCCCTTCTCAAGGAGTTTGGCGCTATGATAGGGATGCCCTGGTGGTTGTCAGGATTCTTGTTCGATGGGATGTATCTGGCCACTGCCTGGGTGATCAGCGTAATGTTGCCACCGATGGCCATTTTCTTTCCGCTATTTACTCTGCTTGAAGATTTCGGCTATCTGCCGCGCGTGGCCTTTAACTTGGACAATATGTTCCGCAAAGCTGGTGCCCACGGTAAGCAGGCCTTGAGTATGACGATGGGTTTCGGCTGCAATGCCGCCGGGGTGGTTGCAACCCGTATTATCGACAGCCCGCGCGAACGCCTGATCGCCATTATCACGAATAACTTTGCTCTCTGTAATGGTCGCTGGCCCACTCAGATTCTGATCGCCTCGTTGTTCGTGGGTGCACTGGTTCCACCGGCATTGGCTGGAATGGTCTCCGCAATGGCTGTGGTAGGAATCGCCCTCTTAGGGGTTTTCCTAACCTTTTTGACCTCCCGATTTTTATCCAAAACATGGCTCAAGGGTGAAGTCTCGACCTTCAGTTTGGAACTGCCCCCCTACCGACCTCCACGCATCTGGCAAACCATATACACCTCTGTCATCGACCGCACGCTGATCGTACTGTGGCGAGCGATTACTTTTGCTTTGCCAGCCGGGGCAGTCCTGTGGCTTGCTGCCAACGTCACCATCGCGGGATCCAGTATCGCCGAATATTTAATCAATTTCCTGAATCCCTTTGGGTTGTTGTTAGGCCTAAACGGCGTAATTTTGGTGGCTTATATCGTCGCCATCCCCGCTAATGAGATTGTCATTCCCACCATCATGATGCTGACCGTACTTGTAACCGGCGTCAGTGGAGTTGGCGAAGGCGCGGGCGTGATGTTCGAACTGGATTCCGGCGCACAAACCATGGCCCTCTTCAAAGCTGGCGGCTGGACCCTGCTAACCGCGGTCAACCTGATGCTCTTCAGCTTGATACACAACCCGTGCAGCACCACTATCTACACTATCTTCAAAGAAACCGGCAGTAAAAAATGGACATGGATCGCCTCTCTGGCGCCTGTGTTCATGGGCTTTGCGGTCACATTTGTTGTAGCGCAAGTGTGGAGGCTTATCCAAGGGATTTTATAGTTTTTCTTTAGATCTCTAACCAAAGGAGACCAGGATTGCATTCTGATCTCCTTTTTGATTCAACCATTCTCAAGTGTGGTGACAAGCAAGTTAATTTATGCTACGATAGTAATTAAGATAAAAGATGTCCACTTTGCAAAGGAGATACTAAATGCTTCGTAAACTATTGCTGTTGTTCAGCATTCTGGGGATTTTAGCCGCTTGCAATCTTCAATCCTCTACCAAAAAATCTGATGCCTGCCCAGTGACAACCCCCTCACAACAATCTGCCACACTGCCCATTGACATTGACTACGAAGGACGCTTTTGGTATGGCTCACCAAATCTGTGGACAAATCTTCCAACTGACGGAATTTGGTCGGAACTTCCGCACAATAATGAAGGATATGCACAAAAAGCTGTTTTCTGGCGCAAAGGGTTTGTTGCGCTCGATGAGCTAAATCCAGCCCTGACCGTATCGGGGCGAAGGCTGGACATGCCCGCTCCAGCATTCTCTTTCTCCGACGCCACACACGGCTGGGATAATACCGGGGATTTCATGCTGATGGGAATCAACATCCCCACCGAAGGCTGTTGGGAAATTACCACAGAGTATCAAGATGCAAAATTGATCTATGTGGTCAAGGTTGTTCCTTGAAATCGTCTGGGTGTCAACGTAACTCAATCTCACCGAAAAAACTTTCTAGATAAGCTGTATACTCGTCAGGCATGCTCAAGTAGGGGAAGTGTCCGTTGTTCATTGTGACCACCTCCGCGCTCGGATAAGTTTCCTTCAATCGCTCACGCAAGGCCTCCTCCACTAGTGGATCGTTGTCCGCTTCGATGATTAAGGCGGGGATGCCTAGCACGCCCAGGTCCGGCGCATCAAAGGGCTCAACCACACAATGGAAGCGTCCCACCACCTGCGCCTTGCTCATGCGTCCGTAGGTCTGCTCCAGACCAAAAGCCAGCACCAACTCTGAATCGTCCGAGGCAGGGTAAACGCTCTCGCGAATACTGCCGCTCAACACATTCATCACCAGCCATTCAGGCAGATATGGCAGCAACGCGCCGATCGTCTTGTTATTTTCAGCGATGACTTCATTAGGCGGGAATGTGTTCGCAAAAACAGAACCCAGAATCATGTTTGGATGACGCGTGACCAGGTACTGGGCGAAGTAGCCGCCCAGCGAACTACCGACCACATAGAAATGATTCACCTCCTCCGCTTCAAGGATCGCCATCACGGCCTGCTCCATCTCATCCAGTCCCTTCACCGCCGGATACGTGACCGAGACTACGCGATACTCATCTTGCAGCGCCTCCATCTGCTGCCACCAGATATCGTAGGCGCCGGTCATACCGTGCAGGAACAGGATCGTTTCGGGACCATCCCCCAGGGAGAGATATTCCCATTTCACGCCACGCAGTTCCAGGGTCCGAACAGGATGCGCCTGACGAAAATCCGCTAGCGAGGCCACACTCTCAGCATCCACTTTAGCGTACAGTTCATCAAATGTTTTATGTGGCGTAGGGTACAGATATATACTCGCGATTACAACAACCAACAGGATTGGAATCAACCAACGCAATTTGATTTTCATCTGCCACCTCCATCTCTCCCCCATTTTACGTTAAAACACAACAGGGCAGTATGATCTGCCCTGTCTGCTATTTCGAATTTAGATTAGTATTGGCTGCCCTGCAAAGCCGGATTCTGCTACCAGCGACCACCGCGTCCACCGCCCATCATTCCGGGGCCGAACTGACCATAGGGGGCTTCGTCGCCATCGAACATCGGGCATTCGCCGGTTCCAGTACCATAACCGTTCATCATGCCGCCACGGCCGAAACCGCGAGAGTTCATCCAGTCGGCTTGATCTTGCGTGATGACACCATCCGCTGCAGCCGCATTCAGCGCTTTTTCGCGGGCGTCCTGCATAAGGGCAGGAATCTCTTCAGCTGTGAAGCCTTTTGCTAATGCAATCTGGTAGAAAGTTTCGCCAGCATCGTGGCGGGCTTCGAACGCATCCACAGTCAGCCCAACGGCTTCAGCCATGGCCTTTTCCATGTAAGCATGCAACAGGCCTGCGCCATCGGCTACGCCGCGCTGACCATAAGGCGGCTGCCCGTCTTGAGCAGCGACAGTGCCAATACCCAGAGCGCCAAGCGCCAAGATTACTAGTAGAACGATCCAAAGTGTCTTTTTCATTTTGATACTCCTTTTTTATTGTTTTGCAAGGTTTGCCTTGCTGTTTATCTGCCCCAAGGATACCGCC
>WOR8_10001784_pt1 | contig 22394 bp, 18 predicted proteins | sample DeeMarSeWOR38_10_FD_19890 | JGI IMG/M metagenome (IMG submission 19890) | reverse complement strand
GCGAGCGCCGCCTGTAGTTCGCCGGCAATGATCGGCTGCAGCCAACGCTCCTTCTGCTCGGCGCTGGCCGCACGGCGCAGCACACCGCCTGCGAGGACGATGTTGGCCAGGTAAGGTTCGACGACGAGGCCTTTGCCGAATCTGAGCATCAGCACCATGAGGTCGGCCGGTCCGCCGCCGAAGCCACCGTCCTCTTCGCTGAACGGCACCGAGGTCCAGCCGAGTTCGGCGAAGGTCTGCCAGACTTCCGGGCTGTAGCCCTTCTCGCCGGCCGCGTACTTCTGCCGCGTCTCGAAGTCGTAGTCGTTGGCAATGAATTTCTCGATGCTGTCGTCGAGCATCGCCTGTATTTCGTTGAACGAAAAGTCCATGTCCTGTTCCTGGTGTCCTGTTTACCTGATTCGTTAACTCTCAGAAAGCCTGCAAAGCGCTAATGCAAGGCGCAGCCCGCCGGTAATGGCTGGTCCTTGCCAAGGGCTGCAACGCCGCAGTAGCGTTTTGCAGGCTTTCCCTGCGGGCGCTCCCAGCAGCCCGTCCTGCCGTGTTGCAGTCGCTTGAAGTAGCTCGCTAATCCTACACGCCTGCGCCTCGCAGGACGCGCTGCTGAAAGCGCTGAGAGTCAACGAATCAGGCAAACAGGACACTAGAGCCCGAGCACGTGCTTGGCGATGATGTTCTTCTGAATTTCGTTGGAGCCGCCGTAGATCGACGCCTTGCGATAATTGAAATATTTCAGCGACGACTGGGTCTCGGCGTCTTCGCCGACCCGGTCCGCCGGATCCGACCCTGCACCCAGGGCAGGGCGTATAGCCCCGCGGCTTCGAGGTACAGCGTGTCGATCGCCTGCTGTATCTCGGTGCCCTTGACCTTGAGGATGGAGGACTCGGGGCCGGGCGCCTTGCCCGACTGGACCGCAGCGAGCGTGCGCAACTCCGTGTACTCCAACGCCCTCAGGTCAACCTCGACGGCCGCGAGCTTGCGCATGAAGTTGCGATCCTCACTGAGCGGCGCGGCGCCGCGCACCGGCTTCGTCGTCTGCTTCCTGAGCTTGCGCAGGCGGTACCTGGAGATGGCCACGCCGGCGATATTGGCGCGCTCGTGCTGCAACAGCACCTTGCCGTAGGTCCATCCCTTGCCTTCTTCGCCCACGAGGTTTTCGACGGGCACCTTCACGTCCTCGAAATGCACTTCGTTGACCTCGTGATCGCCCTCGATCGTGATGATCGGGTTCACCGTGACGCCCGGCGTCTTCATGTCGACGAGCAGGAAGCTGATGCCCTCCTGGCGCCGCGCCACATCGGTGCTCGTGCGTGCGAGCAGGAACATCCAGTCCGCGTGCTGGCCGAGTGTCGTCCAGGTCTTGGTGCCGTTCAGCACGTAGTGATCAGCGGCCAGGTCCGCGCGGGTCTTTAGCGATGCGAGATCCGAACCGGCGCCCGGCTCGGAGTAGCCCTGGCACCACCATACCTTGCTGGCCAGGATGTCGGGCAGGAAACGCTTCTTCTGCTCCTCGCTGCCGAAGGTATAGATGACCGGACCCACCATGCTCAGCCCGAACGGCACGATGGGCGGAGCGTCGGCCTCCGCCATTTCGATCGCAAAAATATACTTCTGCACCGGCGTCCAGCCGGTGCCGCCGTATTCGACAGGCCAGTTCACGCCGGCCCAGCCGTGTTCATGCAGCCATTGCTGGAAGCGGACGAGGTCATCGCGCTCCATCGGCACACCTTTTTCCCGCTTGCGGCGTATGTCTTCCGGGAAATCGTCGCGGAAAACGGCTCGAATCTCCTCGCGAAAAGCGAGGTCCTCATCACTTAACGTAACGTCCATGGCGCTCCTCGGAAAACGGGTGGGGCGTTCGGGGGACCCGATTGTCACAGAATGCGTTCAAAGGATCGACCCAATCGTGCAGAATGTAGCGATGAGCACCGACCCACTGCAGGAACAAATCCCCGCCACCGCGCCGCGCGTGACACGCGACGCGCTGCGGCGGCCGATGCACGACCTGCGCATATCCCTGCTGGACCGCTGCAATTTTCGCTGCCCTTATTGCATGCCCGCATCCGAGTACCACGAGGACTACGAATTCCTGAAGCGACCGGATCGCCTCACGCATGACGAGATCCTCGCGGTGGCAGGCGCGGCGGCAGGGCTCGGCGTTACCAAGCTCCGCATTACCGGCGGCGAGCCGCTCCTCGATCGCAAGCTGCCGGACCTCGTTGCCGGCCTGGCGGTTCTGCCGGGCATCGAGGACCTGGCGATGACCACCAACGCGATGCTGCTTGCGCCGGTCGCCAGGACTCTCGCGGAGGCAGGCCTGCACAGGGTCACGATCAGCCTGGACAGCCTGGACGAGGACATATTCCTGCGCATGAGCGGCGGTCGCGGCGAGCTCGGCAAGGTACTCGAGGGTATTCATGCGGCGGAAGAGGCCGGCCTGTCACCCATCAAGATCAACGTGGTCGTACAGCGCGGCGTCAACGATCACACCGTGCCGGAATTGCTGCAACACTTCCGCGGCACGCCGCACATCGTGCGTCTGATCGAATTCATGGACGTCGGCAACCGCAACGGCTGGCAGATGAAACAGGTCGTGCCTTCGAGGGAGCTGCTGAAGGTGATCGAAGCGCGCTGGCCGTTGCGAGCGGTCGACCGCAACTACCCGGGCGAAGTGGCACGTCGCTATCAATATGTGGACGGCGAGGGCGAAATCGGGTTTATTTCCTCGGTGACGGAACCGTTCTGCGGCGCTTGTAGCCGCGCGAGATTGTCGGCTGACGGCACGCTCTATACCTGCCTGTTCGCGACGCACGGTACGGATCTCAGGGAGCCGCTGCGCAATGGCGCCTCCGACGAGGAGCTCGCCGAGATACTGACACGTACCTGGCTGCAGCGCGCAGACCGCTACAGTGAATTGCGTCGTCCGGACATCGCAGAGGCCCACCATTTCTCGAAGGTCGAGATGTACAGGATAGGAGGATAGCGTGGCGGAACTGAGTCACGTCGATGCGAACAACAGGCCCGCCATGGTCGACGTCGGCGGGAAGGCCGTGACGACGCGCGAGGCGCACGCGCGCAGCATCGTCGTGTTGCCGCAGGAAGTGCTCTCGGCGCTCGACGGCGACGAGATACAGAGCAAGAAAGGACCGGTGTTCGCCACGGCGATCATCGCCGGCGTGATGGCGGCCAAGAAGACGCATGAGCTGATTCCGTTCTGTCACCCGCTCGGCCTGGATAATTGCGATATCGCCATCGCGCTGGATGGCGGTCGCGCGGTGATCGACTGCCGCTGCAAGGTTACGCACAAGACCGGCGTGGAGATGGAGGCACTGACGGGCGCGAGCGTTGCCGCACTGACCGTTTACGACATGTGCAAGGCGCTGTCTCACGATATCGTCATCGCCGAAACCCGGCTGATGATGAAGACTGGCGGCAAACAGGATTTTCATCGGGCGGGAGACGATGCATGAAGACGATTACCGTGCGGTACTTTGCCATGTTTCGCGAGTACGCGGGCATTGACGAGGAGACCTTGTCGCTGGAGGCGGCAACGGCGGCCGACGTGTTCGAGCACACCAGGTCCCGGCATAAATCGTCGGAGCCGGCGGGGCACTGCAAGGTCGCGATCAACGACGAGATGGCGGACTGGACCTCGCCCGTCGAGGACGGCGATACAGTGCTGCTCTTTCCACCCGTGGCGGGCGGCTGACATGATTCGCATGACCACAGATTCCATCGATCCGGACGCGCTGCGCCGCGAGCTGTTCGATCCCGCGGCGGGCGGCTACTGCGCATTCGAAGGCTGGGTGCGAAACGAGAACGAGGGGCACGAGGTCCTGCGGCTGGAGTACGAGGGTTATGAACCGGTTGCGATTGCCGAGGGCCGCAAGATCCTCGCCGAGGCAGCCGAAAAGTTTCCGCACCTGCAAGCGCACTGCGTGCATCGGACAGGAATGCTCGAGATCGGTGACTGTGCCGTGTGGGTGGGCGTCGCGTCCGCGCACCGCGACGAGGCGTTCAAGGCTTGTCGTTATATTATCGACGAACTGAAACATCGCCTGCCCATCTGGAAGAAAGAACACTACACGAACGGTGATTCGGGCTGGGTGAACTGCGAGCGCTGCGCCGAGCACGCACACGGGGATTAAGCCTCGATCCGGCCGTCCGGCGCAGCGGCGTATTCCTCTTCCTCATGGCTCACCGCGCTGCGCGCGGCTCCGCTTTACTTCGGTCGAAGAACACGCCGCTGCGCCGGACGGCCTAGTCCGCGAGTTTCTGCAGGTCGGCCGGGGTGTCGATGTCGATCGCCGCGTCCTCGAACGGAATATTTCTGACTTCGAATTCCGGGCTCTGCAGCAGAGCTTTGGCCCCCTGGTCGCCGGATAGCTCGCCGAGCGCGGCGAAAGCGCTGCGCGGAAACAGCACGGGCGGCCCCAGGGTTCCGGAGTATGCCGTCGCCACGATTACGTTCTCGCCACCATCCCAGTGCGACACGAGCGCCCGCAGGTGCTGCGCCGAAATGAGCGGCTGGTCCGCGAGCAGCAGCAGCAGCGCGTCGGCCGCGTGCGAGACGGCTCGCGCCGCGAGTGCGATGGAGCCGCCGATGCCTTCCTGGTAACGGTCGTTGACGATCACGAAGTGCGGTGCGTCGCCGGCCGCGGCGGTGACGGCGCTACCCTCATGGCCGGCAACCAGAATGCTGCAGTCGCCGCACACCTCGCGCGCGAGCCTGGCGGCGCGGCGCACCAGCGTCTCGTCGTGTAATGACTCGAGCATCTTGCTGCGCCCGAATCGCCGCGATCCACCGGCCGCGAGCACCGCGGCGAACACCGTCGGTTTTTCCATTGTCGAGTTCACTGCCTGCATCGATGCTCCGGTCGTCGCAGCCATGGATTGTAAAGGGGTGATCCCGACATGCCACAAGAATCGTGGCAGAAAACTTGCGGAGGCCCCGCCTAATGTGTATTCCTAACGCGGTTTAGCCAGCAGGGAATGTCAATTGCGTGTCATCAGTTCCATCGAAGATGCAAAGGCACTGGAGGGTGTCGAGGTCGGCTTGTCCGACTGGGTGGTCATCGACCAGACCCGCATCGACCAGTTCGCTGAAGCGACCGGGGATTACCAGTGGATCCACGTGGACACCGACCGCGCTGCGGCGGAGATGCCCGACGGCAAGACCATCGCCCATGGCTATCTCACGCTGGCCCTGATTCCGTCGCTGACCGGGAACTTCGTGGAGGTCAAGAACCTGGCCCGGGCGATCAACTTCGGCGCCAATAAGGTCCGTTTTTACACACCTGTGAGAGTCGGCGACCGGGTGCGTGCGCGCGCTACCGTACTGCAGGCGAGGCGCCGCGCCGGTGCGCTGCTCGTGACGTCGGAGACGCGCATCGAAGTGGAAAACGAGCGCAAGCCCGCCTGCGTTGCCGAAACGCTCGGCATGTACTTCTTCAGCGAGTGACGCCTCAGCGCGACTGCAGCCAGCCTGGCAGGAACGAATAGGGGTCCCGGTCGACGTCGGTATTCCAGGAGACGTTCGACTGGTCGAGCAGCCTGGCCATGGACCCGTCCCTGCAGGCATCGAACAGCTCGGTCGCGCCGCCGACATGCTCGCCCCCGATGAAGATCTGCGGAATGGTCTTGAGGCCGGTTCGTTCCAGCAGCGCGGCACGGATCTTGCCGCCCTTGTTGTCCCGCTGGTATTCGACGGAATCGAGGTCGATCGCACGGTACGGGATATCGTATTCGGCAAACATCTTGCGCACAGACCAGCAAAACTCACACCATTCCAGCGCGAACAGCACGACCGGGGTGTCCGGATCGTGTGTCGCCTCGTCCAGAAATGCCAGCGCATCGGCCGGCGCCTCGTCCGCTGCTTCTTCCCCGGCATCCGCGGGCGCTGCGGGTGGGGGTGTGTCGAAGCGATAGTTCGGTGTGGAGCGTGAGATATCCTGTTCTTCAGCGGTCATGTCCGCCGGGATGTCCTCGAACAGGGGCGTGCTCAGATAGCGTTCGCCGGTGTCCGGGAGCATGCAGAGAATGTTCGCCCCCGGCTCCGCCTTCTCCGCGACGGCCATGGCGCCCGCGAGGGTCGCGCCGCCGGAGATGCCGGAGAATATTCCTTCTTCCGTCGCGAGAGACCGCGATAGCCTCATGGCATCGTCGCCGCTGATGGGCAGGATGTCGTCGATGTATTTCGCGTCGACCGCATCCTCGGTCAGCTGCGGGATGAAGTCGGGCGTCCAGCCCTGCATCAGGTGCGGGCGGAACAGCGGGTGACTGTCTTTCGGCGCGCCATCGTCGAGGCGTTCCTGCGCTATGCCGCTGCCGAGGATCGGAGAGTTATCCGGCTCGCAAACAACGATGCGCGTTGCGGGGCTCGCCGCCCTCAGTATCCGCGACACGCCCTTGAGCGTGCCCCCGGTACCGTAACCGGTGACCCAGTAGTCGAGCTGCGTATCCGAGAACGCTTCGAGGATCTCGGGCGCGGTCGTGCGCGAGTGCGCGTTGGCGTTGGCTTCATTTTCGAACTGGCGCACCAGGAACCAGCCGTGTTTCTCGGCCAGCTCGACGGCCTTGGCCAGCATGCCGCTGCCCTTGAGCGCGGCAGGCGTCAACACGACTCTCGCACCCAGGAAGCGCATCAGTTTGCGGCGCTCGACACTGAAACTCTCGGCCATCGTCACGACGAGCGGGTAGCCTTTGCAGGCGCAGACCATGGCGAGACCGATGCCGGTATTACCGCTGGTTGCTTCCACGACGGTCTGGCCGGGCTGCAGGGCCCCGCTGCGTTCGGCATCTTCAATGACGCTTAGCGCGAGCCGATCCTTGACAGAGCCCATCGGGTTGAAGGACTCGACCTTCACGTAGAGGTTGACGTGATCGGGCGCAATCCGGTTCAGGCGTACGATCGGCGTCCTGCCGACGGTTTCGAGGATACTGTTATAGCGATACACCATGGCTACGCCTCCCAATTATTCTTCGAGGATCGCGTAACGCACGAGGGTGCCGCGGTAGCTCACCTGTTCCCGAATGAGTTCCGCGAGCCGGCCGTGTACGCGATCGTCCCAGTAGTTCCATCGTTCCACGAAAGCCCTGACCATTGCGTAGTCCCCGGCATACTGCAGGTGCAGCACGTCGCCGAGCAGTGCGCGAACGACTTCGTGATAGCGATCGTAATTGATGGTCAGGAGCGCCGTATCGCCTTGTGGCTCGATGAGACCGTGCTCCATGAAGTAATTGAACTGCATCAGCTGCATGCTCTGGTACGGCTGTTCGGGCCTGGGCCGCACCACCTGCAGCGTCCGCCGGATGCCGTCGGCATAGTGCGCGCGCAGACCCGCATCATCGTAGTAGCCGATTTCCAGCAAGGTCGGCGCGGCATGCAGCGACACGAGATCCGATTTCATCTCCTCGACGAGATCGGCGTAGTCGGCAAGTGCTTCGCCCAGGCTGCGGCCGTCTGCGGTCACGCTCACCCCCAGGTAATGGCCGATTTCGTGCCAGAGTGTGCGGTTGAAGCTGCCGTCGATCGTCAGGTGCTCGCGATACCTGGGGGCAACGACGGCATCGAAGCGCTGTTTGACGTTCTCGAAAATCGCCGGGTTGCCCAGGATGTTGTTGCGTATCAGTACGATGCGGCCGTACTTGCGCGCATGGTCCGCATCGTTGGGCAGGATCGTCGCGGTGTTCGCGCCTCGTGCCTGGCCGAAATCGGCGACGACGTTGTAGACGCCGACAGGAATGTGCGAGCGCACCCGTTTCTGGTGCTCATAGGGCAGGGCATCCTCGATCGACTGCAACTCGGTCATCGCGGCGGCGAGCGCCCGGCTCCTGTCCTCGTCGCGAGCCAGCAGGCTGGCGCTGTAAAACGCCTTGATACCCAGCAGATTATCGTCGTACGACTCGTAGCTGCCGAATTGCAGGTTGAGGTTGCCGAACTCGCCCGTTACCCATGATGCGTCGCCGGACTCGTAATCGCCGGACAGGAGATCGCGACTGCGGTTGCGGAGATAGGCTGCAAAATCCGGTGTTTCCTCCTCGATCAATTCTGCCGCACGCTCCAGGTGCCGTCGTGCGTCGGCGAGCGGTGGGGCGTAGGCCAGCGCATACGGGATGGCATACAGCGATGCAGGGTCCTCGTCGATGGCTTCGAGCTGCCCGCGCAATCCCGGATGCAGCGCCTCGACGCCGGGGTGCTTGTCCAGGCGCGCCAGATCGTCTGCCAGGGACTCTGCCGTCGCCCGCCTGACCACGCTGCGTTCGGCGAGTATCGCTTCGCGTGCCGCCGGATGCGCTTCGAGGAACGCGTCGATTTCGGTCCGTGCCAGTCCTGCCGGATACACGGTCTTCCCCGGATCCGGGCTGCCGACGGGCATGAACGGCAGCCGCTCGTTGTCGAGTGTCGTCGCGACAGGGCCTTTGAACAGGTAATACATATCGAGAAGGTTGCGGGTCGCATCCGGGTCCGACGCATGCATTTCGTCCAGGCGCTGTTTCGCTGCGAGCGCTTCCTCGTGCAGCTGCTGCTCGTAGAGCGATTGCATGATTCTGCCGGCGGCCAGCAGTTCATCGACCGCCTCGAGTTCGGCCGGCGAAAGATGTCCGAGATCCGGCGCGAGCGTGACCTCGCGGCGGGAATCGAGTATCGGCTGCGTTCGTTCAGCCGGCCAGTAGCCCTCCGGCAGCTCGGCGGCTGCCGGAAGTGCCACGAGCAGGAGGCAACACGAGAATTTCACGGCGTGTTTCATAGACTAGTCCGAAAATTCGGCCGTCGCCTGGCGGCGCCGGTCGACCAGGAGTTTCGTAACGTCGGGCCGTGAATAATGGCCGGCGACATCGAGGTTCTGTCTTTCCTCGAGCACCCTCCGGTGGTCGAGTTCCGCGACGCGCAACGATTCCACGCCGGTCTCCGGCTCGAGCAACCATTCGCCGGTCGGCGCCACAATACACGAGCCGCCGTTCGCCATGACCTCGTCCGCCGTGTCGCGCAACAGCTCGACCCGGGGCACGCAGTCCGGGATGTCGGAGCGGCGCATCAGTCCCGAAACCGATACCACGAAGCAGCGGCCCTCGCGGGCAATGAAACGCGAGATGTCTTCGGTGTTGCGGAGGCTGCCCGGCCAGATTGCGACGTGCAGGTCTTCACCCTGGGCATACAGCGCCGCACGCGCCAGCGGCAGCCAGTTTTCCCAGCAGTTCAGGCCGCCGGCCGTAAACGGTCCGAGCCTGTGGGTGCGCAGGCCGTTGCCGTCGCCAATCGCCCACACGAGCCGTTCTTCGTAGGTCGGCATCAGCTTGCGGTGCACCGAACCGATGTCGCCCCCGGCATCGACGAAGACCATGCTGGCGTACAGGCTGTGTCCGCCGCGATCGGGGGCGCGTTCCATGACGCCGACGTACACGGCGATCGCATGTTGCCGGGCCGCGTCGCGGATACCGTCGAGGTCGCCCGCCTCGATGCATACCGATTGTTCGACGTAATAGCAGTACAGTTCCTTCTGCAGTTCGGAATCGAAGCGCGCGCCGTCGGTGCGTTCCACCCAGAAAGGGTAGCCCGGGATCAGGGCTTCGCCGAACACAACCAGCTCGCAGTCCTGCGACGCGGCTTCGCGAATCCACTCGATGACCCTGGTTACGGTGGCATTGCGATCGAGCCAGACCGGCGCGATCTGGGCAACGCCCACCCTCAACGTGGTTTTCGTTTTATTCTTCAAAATCAGTAGTTTTTGATGGTAACCTGATGGCCGTACAGCGCCATAAAGCATAGCACGTAAGCGTCGTTTCGATGCCGGCGGGCACGGCACAACAAGAAAAGGACATACCGTCATGAAAGGTCTGATGATGGAAGCGCAGCTGCTTATCTCCTCGATTGCGCAGCATGCCGAGAAGTTTCACGGCGATCGCGAGATAGTTTCGGTAACGGCCGACAATCCGCGCCATCGCTACACGGTCCGCGAGGCGATCGCGCGCGCGAAGCAACTGGCTAATGCGCTCGGCCGCCTGGGTGTGAAGCAGGGCGAGCGGGTCGCATCGCTCGCATGGAATGACTACCGGCACCTGGAGGTCTATTACGGCGTCAGCGGCAGTGGATACGTGTGCCACACGATCAACCCCCGGCTGTTCCCCGAGCAGATCGTTTACATCATCAACCATGCCGAAGATCGCTTTATCTGCGTCGACGCGATGTTCGTGCCGCTGCTGGAGGCAATTGCCGACAAGATCCCCAACGTAGAGGGATTCATCGTCATGACCGATGAAGCGCACATGCCGGACACCGCCCTGCCCAACGCGATGTGTTACGAAACTCTGATTGCCGCGGAGTCGCCGGAATTCGACTGGCCTGAATTCGACGAGCGTACAGCGTCGGCGCTCTGCTATACCTCGGGTACCACGGGCAACCCCAAGGGCGTCCTCTACGATCACCGCTCGACGATTCTGCACGCTTTCGGGACACTGTCGATCGACGTTGCGGGCATGTCGAGCCGTGACGTGGTGTTACCTGTCGTGCCGTTCTTTCACGTCAATGCCTGGGGTGTGCCGTACTCGGCGCTGATGGCCGGCGCCAAGCTCGTGTTGCCGGGCCCGAAGATGGGTGACGGCGAGGCGCTTTACGAGCTCATGGACAGCGAAGACGTCACGATGGCGCTCGGCGTGCCGACAGTGTGGCTGGCGCTGCTGCAATACACCGAGAGTGCCGGCAAGCGACTCGACAAGCTGCAGCGCTCGCTCGTCGGCGGCGCTGCCGTGCCGCGCGCCATGATCGAAGCGTTTCGCGACAAGCACGGCGTCGAACTTCGCCAGGGCTGGGGCATGACGGAGACGAGCCCGATCGGCACGGTCAATACGATCAAAGCCGGGCTCGAAGGGCTCTCGAAGGACGAGCAACTCGACCTTGCGACCAAGGCAGGGCGGGGTATTTTCGGTGTCGAAATGCGCATCGTGGATGACAATGGCGAGGAACTGCCATGGGACGGGAAGGCGTTTGGCGCGTTGCAGGTTCGCGGCCCCTGGATATGCAGCGGCTACTTCAAGCTCGAGGGCAGCGGCAGTACCCATGCCGACGATGGCTGGTTTGAAACCGGCGATGTCGCCACCATAGACCCGCAGGGCTACATGGCCATCACCGACCGTACCAAGGATGTGATCAAGTCGGGCGGCGAGTGGATCAGCTCGATCGACCTCGAAAATGCCGCGATGGGACATCCAGCCGTGGCCGAAGCCGCCGTGATCGGCGTGGCGCATGCGAAGTGGACCGAACGGCCGCTGCTCGTCGTTGTAAAAGCGGAAGGCAAGGATGTGAGCAAGGAAGATCTGCTCGCGTTTTTCGATGGCAAAGTCGCGACGTGGTGGGTGCCGAACGACGTGGTGTTCGTCGATGAACTGCCACATACGGCTACCGGAAAAGTCAAGAAGATTGAATTACGAAAGCAATTCGCTGAGTATCGTCTACCTGACTGAGCGCTCTTCGCTGCGCTTGGCCTTTTTCGATTGGGCAAGGAGTGAACATGGCCGGACCGTTGCGGCTTTACGGAATGAAGGCGCTCGTGACGAGCGCCGCCGGAGGAATCGGCGAGGCCGTCGCGCGAACCCTCATCAAGCACGGCGCGGAAGTGCTCGCCGTCGATGACCCGAATAGCGGCGTCGAGCGACATTTCGCATCCGTCCGCGGCATTCACGGCCTCGCGACGGAATTCGACGATCCGGACAGGATCCCGGCACTCGTCGAGGAAGCGGTCGGCAAGCTTGGCGCGCTCGACATTCTCGTCAACGAATTCCCGCTGACGCCGGCGGCGCCCATCGCCGATGACGAGGCCGGGCTGGATGAGCTGCTGCGCAGGCGTGCGGAACTCATCATGGCGATGTGCCGATCGGCGCTCCCGTATCTCAGAAAGAGCCCGGCCGGACGCATCATCAACATGGGTCTTTTACGCAGCGCATTTGCTGCGAACGCGAAAGATGCGAGCCAGAAGGCCGAGCGGGACCTCGCCGCAATATCGCGTGCGCTGGCAGCCGAGACCGGCGGCTTCGGGATTACCGCTAATCACGTTCAGCCCGGTGCGATCATGACGCCCGAGAGCCGCGAGGTATTTCGCAAGGACAAGCTGCTCAGGGATTACTGCATCTCGAATTCGGCCGCGAAGCGGCTCGGCGAACCCGTCGACGTCGCCAAGGTGGTGTTGTTCCTTGCGAGCGACGATGCGGTGTTCGTCAGCGGCACCGGCGTCGCGGTCGACGGCGGCCGCACCGACGATTGACGCATCGCAACCGGTTTGCAATGCACCCGGTCCTCAAAGACCTGATCGCGCTGCTGCAGCTGGAGCGCATCGAAGACAACATCTTCCGCGGCGACAGCCGGGACATCGGGAGCGCCCAGGTGTTCGGTGGCCAGGTGCTGGGCCAGGCGCTGTCGGCCGCCCAGCACACAGTGGACGGGCGCGTTGCGCATTCGCTGCACGCGTATTTCCTGCGCCGCGGCGATATGACCAAGCCGATCATCTACGAGGTTGACCGCGCGCGAGACGGCGGCAGCTTCTCAACCCGGCGCGTCGTCGCCATCCAGCACGGGCGGCCGATCTTCAACCTGGCCGCCTCGTTTCAGCAGCCCGAAGAAGGCCTCGAACACCAGGCCGACATGCCGGATGTGCCGGGGCCGGACGGACTCAGGGACCTCTTCGACGTGGCGGGGGACGTACTCGAAAAAGTGCCAATGAAAATGCGCCGCTTCCTCACCGAGCAACGGCCGTTCGAGTTCCGGCCGGTCGAGCGCCTGAGTTTCACGGAGCCCGTGATCCTGCCGCCGGTCAAGCACTGCTGGATCCGCGCCGTCGACTCGCTGCCGGATGATCCGGCATTGCATCAGAACCTGCTGGCTTACGTCTCCGATTACGAACTGCTCGGCTCGAGCGTGCTGCCGCACGGCCTCAATTTCCTGTCCGGCCGGGTGATCATGGCGAGCCTCGACCACGCGCTGTGGTTTCACCGTGAGTGCCGCGCCGACCGCTGGCTGCTGTATGCCATCGAGAGTCCGAACGCGGCGGGAGCGCGCGGCTTCGCGCGTGGACAGCTGTTCACCGAGGACGGCACGCTGGTTGCATCGACAGCGCAGGAAGGTCTCGTTCGCGTCGTCGACGCGGAAAAGCGGCAATCGCGCTCCGACCCGCGGCTGCAGGTCTGATCGCGCGGTTCTACTTTGCCTTGCCCTGTGCGGCGACGGCCGCGGCCGCCTTCGCCACGGTTTCCGGGTCACCCAGGAATTCGCGCGACCGTGGCTTCAGGTCGTTGTCGAGATCGTAGGCCATCGGGATCCCGGTGGGGATGTTGAAGCCCGTGATTTCCTGGTCCGAGACCTCGTCGAGCATCTTGACGAGTGCGCGCAGGCTGTTGCCGTGTGCCGCGATTAGCACGTTACGACCGGCGCGAAGCTCGGGCGCAATGAGCTCCTCCCAACAGGGCCGCACACGCTCGAGCGTGAGCGCCAGCGACTCGGTAGCGGGAAGATCCGCGATTCCCTCGTAGCGGGGATCGTGCGAGGGATGCCGCTCGTCGTCGGGTTCGAGAGCCGGCGGCGGGACGTCATAGCTGCGCCGCCAGATGTGCACCTGTTCGTCGCCGTACTTCGCCGCCGTTTCCGCTTTATTGAGTCCCTGCAGGGCGCCGTAATGACGCTCATTGAGCCGCCAGTCACGCACCACCGGGATCCACATCCGGTCCATCTCGTCGAGCATCAGCCACAGCGTGCGAATAGCGCGCTTCAGTACAGACGTGAATGCGATATCGATATCGTAGTCGAGCGCGGCCACGGTGCGGCCGGCTTCCAGCGCCTCCTCGATGCCTTTTTCGGTGAGGTCCACGTCGGTCCAGCCCGTGAAAAGGTTTTTCAGATTCCAGTCGCTCTGGCCGTGACGGCACAGGATCAGCTTGCCAGCCATGTTGTCTCCGTTTGCAATTCGATTTGTCGAACCGTGTGATTGTTCCTAGTCGGTAACGAACTCGCGCAATTCCCTGGCAGCGACCGAAAGCGCTGCTATGTCGAAAACGCCCCGCAGTTTCATGTCGTCGAGCATCGTAACGAAGCGCTCGACCTGCTCGCTGCGCTGTTGCAGCCACTCGTCCACCAGCTGCTCGATGCTCTTCTTGCTGCGCTTTTTCAGAATATCCGCGGCCATGTCGCGGCGGATCTGGAAAAATTCATCGCGCAGGTTGCTGCGCGCCATCGCCTGCCAGCGGCCCTTGACCTTGACGTCCTCTGCACCGGCATGCAGCGCGAAGATTCCAAGCCTGTCATTGAACAGCGAGTAGACACGCGCGGATTCCATGACGTCGCGCTTGTACGCGACGGCAAGGTCGGTGATGTCGAGCGCGGCCCGGGTAAGCAACAGCGCCGCCATCTTGTCTGCGAGCTTCTCCGGAACGCCCATCTCGATGTAATTGTTCACCGCGTTCTCATGCCGTTCGCGAGCGGCCGCCGACATGATGCCGCCCGTGCGACCGTACACGGTAGCCATGCCGTCCTTGAGCCGATCCACGAGCCCGTCGATATCCACGTAGTCGCCGTAATGCTCGATAATCCAGTAGGTCGCATGGCGCTGGGTGCGAGAGAGCTCGAACAGCATGGACATCTGCGCCGATGCCGGAATCTGGTTATCGAGATCCTCGATCGTACGGTTGAGTGCGCCCGCGCGCACGATCTGGCGTGCCACCGTATAGGCGCGCGCAACCGTCATGACGTCAGCTCCCGTGTCCAGCTGCACGCGCTTGACGAAGGCAGGACCCATGCGGTTGACGATGTCGTTGGCGATGAGCGTCGCGAGAATCTGCGGGCTCAGGCGGTGCGTCGGGATGAACTCGGCATAGCGGCGTCTCAGTACCTCGGGGAAGTAGCGCATCGGGTGCGTTTTGAGGAAATCCGCGAGCGTTTCCTTGTGCGACGTCAGAGCGTTGTAGACATCGATCTTTGCATAGCTCAGGACGACCGCCAGCTCGGGGCGCGTCATGCCCTGCTTGCGGGTCTTGCGCTCCTCGATTTCTATCTCGTCCGGAAGGTATTCGAGGTCGCGGTCGAGCAGACCGCTGCGTTCGAGGCCGGTGATGACTCGCCCGATCTCGTCGATGCGCTCGAGGGAACGAACCTCGCTCATGCTGAGCGCCTGCGTCTGCATGTAATTGTTCCGCAAGACGAATTCCGCGACGTCGTCGGTCATCGAAGCGAGCAGTTCGTCGCGCTTCTTGCGCGACATGCCCTTCTTCTTGGCGACGTCACTCAGCAGGATCTTGATGTTCACTTCACGGTCGGACGTGTCCACGCCTGCAGAGTTGTCGATAAAGTCGGTATTGACGCGGCCACCATTCAAACTGAACTCGATTCGCGCGCGTTGCGTCAGGCCGAGATTGCCGCCTTCCCCGACGACCTTGCAGCGCAGTTCACCGGCATTGACGCGCACATTGTCATTGCTGCGGTCGCCGACGTCGGCGTGACCTTCCGTGCTGGCCTTGACATAGGTGCCGATACCGCCGTTCCAGAGCAGGTCCACGGGCATCCGGAGTATTGCCCGAATCAGCGCGTCGGGCTGCATCGACGTCTGCTCCGTGCCGAGCAACGCGCGCGCTTCCTTGCTCAGGCGAATTGTCTTCGCCTGCCGCGAGAAGACACCGCCGCCCTTCGAAATGACCGTATCGTTGTAATCGAGCCAGCTTGAGCGCGGCAGCTTGAACAGCCGCTGGCGTTCCTTGAAGCTCGCGGGCATGTCGGGATCGGGGTCCAGGAAGATGTGCTGATGGTTGAACGCGGCCACGAGCCTGATCTTGCGCGATAGCAGCAGGCCGTTGCCGAACACGTCGCCACTCATGTCGCCGATGCCGACGACGGTGAAAGGATCCGTCTGCGTATTGACGCCCTGCTCGCGGAAGTGGCGCCTGACCGCCTCCCAGGCGCCGCGCGCCGTAATGCCCATCTTCTTGTGGTCGTAACCGGCGGAGCCGCCGGATGCGAATGCATCGTCGAGCCAGAAATCGTAGTTTTTCGATATCTCGTTCGCGATATCCGAGAACGTCGCCGTACCCTTGTCGGCGGCGACGACCAGATACGGATCGTCGCCATCGCGCCGGATGACGCCCTCGGGTGTTACTACATTTCCGTCGACGACGTTGTCCGTGATATCCAGCAGGCCGCCAATGAAGGTCCTGTAACATGCGATGCCGTTCTTGAGGACGGCCTCCCGATCGCCTTCGGGCATGCGCTTGCAGAAGAACCCGCCCTTCGCGCCGGTCGGCACGATGACCGTGTTCTTGACGATCTGCGCTTTCATGAGACCCAGGATTTCGGTACGAAAATCCTCGCGCCTGTCGGACCAGCGCAGCCCGCCGCGGGCGATGTCGCCGCCGCGGAGGTGCACGCCTTCGACTTCCGGCGAATACACGAAGATCTCGTACTTCGGGCGGGGCAACGGCGCTTCGGGAAGTTGCTTCGGGTCCAGCTTGATCGAGATACAGTCGCGGTGGCCGTCGAGGTCGCCGGGCAGGTAGTAATTGGTTCGGAGCGTTGCATTGAACGCGCCGGCAAACGCATTGAGGATGCGATCCTCGTCCACGTTCCTGGCCTTGCTGACCTCACGCCGGATCGACGGGATGGTTGCTTTCAGGCGCCGGGTTCTCTGCGCCTTGCCGATTGCCGGGTCGAACATCGCGCTGAATTGCGCGGTCAGCAGCCCGACCAGCCTTGCATGTGCGACCAGCACATCCTCCATGTAGTCCTGCGAGAAGGGCAGGCCGAGCTGCTGCAGGTATTTCGCGTAGCAACGCAGCAAAGCCGTCTCGCGCCAGTCGAGTTCCGCACTCAGTATGAGGCGGTTCAGGCCGTCGTTTTCCGCTTTGCCGAGGAGGACTTTCATGAAGCACTCTTCGAAACGTCCTGATGCCGCCTCGACATCGAAGTCCGAACCGCTCGCGTGCCGCAGGTTGAAAACCTGTATCCAGAACGGCTTGCCACCCCGCATCGACAGTTCGTAGGGATGCTCGGTGTGCACTTCGAGACCCATGCCTTCCAGGATCGGCAGCGCTTCCGACAATGCGAGCGGTTCCGCGGCGCTGAAAATCATGAAATGCAGGAACCCGGGCGCAGCGTCCGAGGGCCGGTACAGCTCCACGGAGCGGGCGAGCCCCGCGAGGAGCATCTTGTCGATGGAGCTGATGTCGCTGCAGGCGTCCTTCGGCTCGGTCTCCGCCTGGTAACCCGGCGGGAAGATATCGCCGTAGATCCTGAACAGCTTGTTGCCCTCGTCATCGCCGAATGCGGCGAGCATCTCGGAACGAAGCCTGTCGGACCAGCTGACGACTACTTCGGCGAGCTTCGTCTCGATGTCATTGATGCTGATCCGCGGACGCTCGCGCGGCGGCGTCCGCACGATCGTGTGCAGCCGCGCAAGCGGCGAATCGGAGATCTCGACGCTGGAATCGACGGACGTGCCTTCGAAAGCATCTTTCAGTACCTCCTCGATGCGCCTGCGCACGGCCGTCGAATAGCGCTCGCGGGGAACGAAGACGATGCACGAGAAGAACCGCCTGAACGTGTCTCGGCGCAGGAAAAAACGCACGCGCTGGCGATCCTGCAGGTTCAGGATGCCGAGGGCCGTTCGTGACAGATCGGGAATGGAGCTCTGGAAGAGCTCGTCGCGTGGAAACGTATCCAGAATATGCAGCAGAGCCTTGCCACGATGGCCGGTCGCCTGCACATGCGAGCGCTCGATTACCTTACGGACCTTGTGGCGCAGCAAGGGGATGCTGCGCGGACTTTCGCTGTACGCGGCTGAAGTGAACAGGCCGATGAAACGCCGTTCCCCGACCGCCTTGCCGGATTTGTCGAATTCCTTTATGCCGATGTAGTCGAGGTAAGCATGCCGGTGAACGGTGGAGCGCGAGTTTGCCTTGGTCAGAATCAGCCAGTCCCTGGAGCGCGCGAGGCGCTGCATTTCCCGGGTTAGCTCGATGGTCTTGTTCTGGCCGCGCTCGTCGCGGGACAGCAGCCCTAGCCCGCTGCCTTCGACGGGGCGGAGGAAGATCTTGTCTTTTCGATACGAGAGCCTGTACTCACGATAGCCGAGAAAGGTGAAGTGGTCGTTGACCATCCAGTCCAGGAGCTGCTGGCTCTCCTTGCGCATTTCCTCATCGACGCCCGGTGGCCCGAACTTGAGCAGTTCCCGGCTTTCCTGCATTTTCCTGCGCATTTTAGGCCAGTCGCGAACAGCCAGCCGCACGTCGGACAGGACCTTGAATATTTCCTGCCGCAGCAGCTTGAGCTGCTGGGCATCCGTTTCCTTGTCGACCGCGAAGCGAATAAAAGACTCGAGCATGCCCGCCGTCTCGTCGCGTTCTGCGATTCTCTCGATCTTGCCGCGGCTGTTTCGAATCACGCGGATGACCGGGTGAACGGTGATATGAACAGTCATTCCCTGGCGGTTGATCGCCGCAAGAACGGAGTCGACGAGAAAGGGCATGTCGTCGTTGACCATCTCGATGAAGGAGAAGGCCGACTCGTAACCATGATCTGCCAGCGTCGGATTGAATATCCGTACGAGGGGTTCTCCGCTCTTGCGCCGGACTCCGAATTCCAGGTGGTCCAGCGCCACGCGCGCCATGGTCTTCTCGACCCGCCCCTGCAGGTCCTCGTAAGGGACGTGAGCAAAGTATTGTCGAAGGAAAAGCTTGATTTGCTGCCGGTTCTTGAGGGTATCGGACTGCACCCTGGAAGCCACGATGGCGTCGACGATCCTTTCCCTGACGTCACTTCCCCGGCGATATTCGGTTCGTGTCACTCTTGACTCTCCGGCTGCGCATGGCAGCGCGAACGCTTGTCGTTATCGGGCGGCGCTATTCTACGCACTAATTTGGAGCAACGGAATTGTCAGGGCGTGCCAAGTAGCCTGGCTTTCGCGAGCAGGCGTTCCATCACGACGTTGAAAACCTCGATATCCTCGTCTTTCAGCCCGTGCAGAAGGTCGCGTTCGAACTGCAGCGCAAGCGGCGCAACCTCGTCATGGACGCGCTTGCCTTCCTCCGACAGATTGAGAATGGAGCGGCGCCGGTCGGCATCCGCGAACTCGCGATCCAGCCGTCCGTTCTTGATTAGCTTGGTCACGGCGCGGCTCACCGCCACCTTGTCGAGCATCGTGCGCTCCGCCACCTCGACCGCCGACAGCCCGGGGAAGCGTCCCAGTATCGCGATAACGCGCCACTCCGGGATCGTGAGGCCGAAGCGTTTATCGTAAACGCCGGCGATTTTCGTGCTCACGGTATGGGAAAGTACGGCCAGCCGGTAGGGCAGGAAGTCCTCGAGGATCAGCTCGTCGGTCATCGTCGTTCTCGTTGTTGTCGCCGTGGTGCTTGGAGAACAGTAACCACAAGCCGGGGTCCGTTCAACCGCGTCACGGGCCGAAGGATACCGTCAGGCCAGATGCGGCAGGTGCAGGTACTCGATCGACTGCATTTCGATCAGCCGGCTGACGGTCCGCTCGAATTCGAAGCACAGCCGTTTACCCGTGTATAGCGCATCCGGCGGGCGTTCGGCGGATACGATGAGCTTGACGTGGCGGTCGTAGAACTCATCGACGAGGGCGATGAAGCGGCGCGCCTGGTTGTCGTGGAGTTCATCCAGCTCGGGAACGCCGGACAGGATGATCGTGGGGTACCACCGCGCGATTTCGATGTAGTCCGCCTGGCTGCGCGGGCCGTCACAGAGCTCGGGAAAGTCGAACCAGGCGATGCCTTTGGCGCAGCGGCGGGTCCGCAGCGTACGACCGTTGATCTCCAGGGCGCAGTGTTCTTCGATCTGACTGGAGGCCGATTCCCGGAAGAATTCGCGCAGCCGCGCGCGCGCCCGGTCGTCGTCGGGTGTCAGGTAAGTGCCCGCCTGCTGCAGGAGCTGGAGGCGGTAATCCGTGTCGCCCGCGAGTTCCACAACCCGGGTGTGGCGGTTAATCGCCTCGATCGCCGGAACAAAGCGCTGCCGCTGCAGGCCGTCACGGTACAGGTCTTCCGGGCGCGAATTGGAGGTCGCAACCAGCGTCACGCCGTTCTCGAAAAGCCCCCGGAGCAGGCGCCCGAGAATCATGGCGTCGCCGATGTCGCTGACGAAGAACTCGTCGAAGCAGAGTACGCGGGTTCCGGCAGCCATATCGCGGGCAACCGTGGCGAGCGGATCCTCTATATCCTCCAGTGCGCCGAGCCGTTCGTGCACGTCTTTCATAAAGCGGTGAAAGTGCGCACGCCGCTTTGCCTCGATTGCCAGCGTTTCGAAAAAAAGGTCCATCAGGAACGTCTTGCCGCGGCCGACGCCGCCCCAGATATACAGCCCGGTTATTCCCGCCGCGCCGTTTCGCCTGCGCGAAAGCAGCTTTGCGAGGCCGTGCTTCGGCGGCGGAGTTACGCGGAGACGGTCCTGCAGATCGGCGAGCAATCCGACCATGCGGGACTGGGCCGGGTCACGGACGTGTCCGTGCTGCTGCAGGTGCTGCTCGTAGGCGTCGCGAATACTCAATGGAGCGCTGGTCGGCTGTCTCTGTGAGGACGTGGCCGTCAAGGTTACAATGCGCCATTCACTGTCGCCAGATGCGTGGTCTGCGGCAAATGTCAGCCAATCAGGAAGAACGGACAATCATGACCGAAGCCATCGAACGCGAATCCATGGAATTCGACGTCGTTATCGTCGGCGGAGGCCCGGCCGGCCTGGCCGCCGCCTGCCGGCTAATGCAGCTCGACGACAGCCTGTCGGTGGTCGTCGTCGAGAAAGGCTCCGAGATCGGCGCGCACATCCTGTCGGGTAACGTGTTCGAGCCCACGGCCCTGGACGAGCTGTATCCCGACTGGCGCAACATGGGCGCACCCGTGACGACGGCGGTGAAGGGCGATGATATCCACTACCTGACGAGCGACTCGGGCGGCATCAAGGTGCCGGGCCTGTTCGTGCCGCGCCCGATGCACAACGATGGCAACTACATCATCAGCCTCGGGCGCCTGTGCCAGTGGCTTGGCGAGCAGGCAGAGAATGCGGGGGTCAACGTGTTCCCCGGCTTTGCCGCCGCGGAGGTGCTGTATGACGGTGAAGGCCGAGTACGGGGAGTGGCAACCAGCGACATGGGTGTCGGCAAGGACGGCGAAAAGAAGCCGGGCTACCAGCCAGGCTACGAACTGCTCGGCAAATACACGATCTTCTCGGAAGGCGTGCGGGGCAATCTCAGCGAAGAGCTGATGCAGACGTTCGATCTGCGCGCCGATGCCGATCCGCAGCATTACGGCATCGGTTTCAAGGAGATCTGGGAGGTCGAACCCGACCGGCACGACGAGGGGCTCGTGGTGCATTCAATGGGCTGGCCGCTCGATAACCATACCGAGGGCGGCGGCTTTCTCTACCACGCATCCGGCAACCAGGTGTATCTCGGGTTTATTATCGCGCTGAGTTATCGCAACCCGCATCTTGCGCCCTTCGATGAGTTCCAGCGCTGGAAGCAGCATCCGCGCATCCGGCAATACCTGGAGGGCGGCACGCGGCTTGCCTACGGTGCACGCGCCGTCAACAAGGGCGGGCTGCAGTCGTTGCCGAAACTCGTGTTTCCGGGCGGCATGCTGGTCGGCTGTGGCGCCGGATTCCTCAACGGCATCAAGATCAAGGGCGCCCATACGGCGATGAAGACCGGGATGCTGGCGGCCGAGAGCGTGCACCAGGCACTGGCCTCCGGCGATGCGGGGCAGGGCGTGCTCGACGCGTACAGCGACGCCGTCAAGGCATCATGGGTGCACAAGGAACTTCACAGCGCGCGCAATTTCGGTCCCGGCCTGCACAAGCTGGGCACGTTCTGGGGCTCGGCGTTCACGTTCGTCGACCAGAACATCGCGTTCGGCAGGATGCCGTTCACGTGGCGCAACAAGGACCCCGATCACGAGCAGATCGACGAAGCGGCGAAGGCCAGGCCCATCGACTACCCGAAACCCGATGGCGTGATCAGTTTCGACCGGCTATCGTCCGTGTACCTCTCGAACACCAACCACGAAGAGGACCAGCCGTCGCACCTCAGGCTCAAGGATGCGTCCGTGCCGGTCGAGTACAACCTGCCGAAATACGACGAACCGGCGCAGCGCTACTGTCCGGCCGGGGTCTACGAGATCGTCGAGGAAAACGGCCAGCCGCAGTTCAAGATCAACGCCAGCAACTGCGTGCACTGCAAGACCTGCGACATCAAGGATCCGACGCAGAACATCGTGTGGACCGTTCCGGAAGGCGGCGGGGGGCCGAACTACTCCGGCATGTAACCCGAACTTAGGTGCCGGGCGCTGGCGAGCCGGAGCATTTATCTCCCTCATGGCTCCCTTCGGTCCGCTTTACTTCGGTCGACAAACGCTCCGGC
>WOR8_10006028_pt1 | contig 22403 bp, 15 predicted proteins | sample DeeMarSeWOR38_10_FD_19890 | JGI IMG/M metagenome (IMG submission 19890) | reverse complement strand
AAAATCAAAACCTTTTGTGTGGACCGCCACCGCCGAGTCGATCCTGCAAAAGATCGAAAGACTATGTAAAGTTATGTCTGGGACAAAACACTAGCATTTTACTTAAATATTTCAATTAGTGTTATTTGTGGGTTTTCAATGATAATTGCGAACTGAGAAATTCGAAATGCGAAATGAAGATTGAGTTTTTATCAACTACTGACTACTGACTCCTAGCTCCTGACTTCTTCAACCTTATGCCAGTGATTATATGGACTAGGCAATCTGAGCTATGCAAATAAGGGAGGTTAAGTTATGAAACTTGCTGAGCGGATGGCACAGATTCAACCTTCACCAACACTGACCATTAACGCTAAAGCTAAAGCCCTGCGAGCTGCGGGGATGGATGTGATCAGTTTCGGAGTAGGGGAGCCCGATTTTAACACCCCTGAACACATTCGTCAGGCCGCCGCTGATGCCATGGAAGCAGGATTCACCCGCTACACGCCTGTGGGTGGCATCGAGGAGTTGAAGGATGCGATCATAGCAGATTTTGAGAATAGTTACGGGCTATTATACGGCCGGGAAGAGGTCGTGGTTTCTTGCGGGGCCAAGCATAGCCTCTACAATTTAGCTCAAGTGTTGTTCAATCCGGGGGACGAAATCCTCATTCCCGCCCCATACTGGGTAAGCTATCCTGATATTGTCAGATTGGCCGATGCAATTCCGGTAATTGTCCCGACTCAAGAAGAAGAACAGTTCAAGCTTCGACCGGAATCACTCGAGGAAGCAATTACTGATAAGTGCAAAGCTTTGATTTTGAACAGCCCCTCCAATCCCACCGGCTCCACCTACACCAGGGACGAATTGGAAAAACTGGCGCCGATCATATTGAAGCATCGTCTCCTGGTAATTTCTGACGACATATATTACCGGATTCTCTTCGGTGACCAGTCCTGGGTTAATCTAGCCATGCTAGGTGACGACCTCCAGAGACAAACGATCATAGTCAATGGTGTATCCAAGACCTATGCCATGACTGGCTGGAGAATAGGATATCTTGCGGCTCCAGCTGAGGTGGCGGCGGCGGTAACCCGAGTTCAGAGTCAAAGTACCTCAAACCCTACCTCCATATCACAGAAAGCCGCACTTGCAGCGCTCAGCGGTCCCCAGGATTGTGTGGATAAGATGGTGGCAGAATTTGAAAAAAGGCTCGAGCACATGACTCAGAGAGTGGAGAAACTTCCCGGGGTGCAGGTTACCAAACCTACGGGAACATTTTACCTGTTCGCCAACTTTTCCTCCTATTATGGCCGCTCTTACTCTGGCCAGGTGATTCAAGGTTCGCTGGATCTTAGTGCTTACCTTATGGAAAAGGCTCACCTGGCGGTGGTGCCTGGAGTGGCTTTCGGGGAGGACAGCTGCTTACGTCTTTCCTATGCCGTCTCGATGGCTCAGATTGACCAGGGTCTGGACCGCTTGAGCGAGGCTCTTGCTAAACTGGTGTAACTTCAATAATGCTATTGAAGCTTCCTGTCCCGCTATAGCGGGACTGAAGCGGGATCTCCGCTTCAGTCCTACTGGACCTGTCGATGAGTACAGGTCCAGTCGCTGCAGCCCGCCTCAGACGGACTGCGGGGGCTGCGTTCGCAGGAGCATTTTCATGGGTGCGACCAGAGTACAGTCGGATTTCAGTGGAGTATTGGCGACAAGGGCCTGCGGGCGCAATAAATGTGTCAATTGAAGCACTTGCTGCACGTTCAACTGGCGGAGTTTCCACCCGGCAATACTGGACCCCCCAAACCAGCCCTCAGACTGTCTACATCACCTGCTCCAAAAGTATACTCGGGCCAGAAACGACCACCCGTCGCTGCAACGAGTTTTGCCTTGACAAAGAAAAGCGATTTCCCTAAGTTTAAAGTATTATTGATGATTTTTGGATATTACTTGGCATCGTCTATATTTGCTTGATGGGTCAGTGAGGTGCAATACATCCTATACCCCTTGGTCTGTATTTTGCATAAATACCCAAAACTGGGATGAAATAAGCCTGCCAAGGGAGGTAGGAGACACTGTATGGCGCAAAAGTTAGGCAATTTTTTGGTACGTGAGGGCTTGATCACGGCCGAACAGCTGGAGAGTGCGCTCCAAGAGCAAAAGGCCAACGGGGGTATGCTGGGCAGCCACCTCGTGAAGATGGGAATTATTGAAGAGGCCGAGCTCATGGAGTTTCTGAGCAAGCAGTTTGGAGTGCCATCCACTGATCCTTCCAAACTGGACGTGGACCTCGAAGTGATCGAGATGATCCCGGGGAACATCGTCCAGAAGTATAAGATAGTACCGATCTCCTTGGAAGGACAGACGCTGACCATAGCGATGGTGGATCCCTCCAATATCTTTATCATTGATGACATCAAATTTCTCACCAGGAAGAACATCCGCGTCACTGTTGCCACTGAGAGTTCCATAAAGCTGGCCATGGACAGGTTCTATGATGCCGGTGCGTCTCTGGAAGACGTCATGAGTGAGTTCGATGAAGACGGAGTCGATGTGGTCGACGCCTCTGAAGATATGGATCTCGGCGAACTGGAGAGCGCAGCCGAGCAGGCGCCGGTGGTAAAGCTGGTGAACCTTATTCTGGTGGATGCCATCAAAAAAATGGCCAGCGACATCCACATTGAGCCCTATGAGAAGAGCTTTCGGGTGAGGTACCGGATTGATGGCGTGCTCTACGAAGTGATGAAACCACCCATGAAACTGAAAAATGCTCTCATATCGCGACTCAAGATCATGTCCAGGCTTGATATCGCAGAGCGCCGTTTGCCCCAAGATGGCCGGATCAAACTAAAGACCAAGGGCAAGGAGATGGACTTCCGCGTTTCGGTGCTGCCAACCCTGTTTGGTGAAAAGATAGTGCTCCGACTTCTGGACAAATCCAATCTCCAGTTGGACATGACCAAGTTGGGCTTTGAGGTCAAGCAGTTGGATAATTTCAAGGACGCTATCTACAAGCCTTTTGGGATGGTGCTGGTGACAGGACCAACTGGAAGCGGTAAGACCACGACGCTCTATAGTGCTCTTTCTGAATTAAACAAGACCACTGAGAACATCTCCACCGCAGAAGATCCGGTGGAATTTAACCTGGGTGGGATCAATCAGGTGCAGATGCATGAATCCATCGGACTCTCTTTTGCCGCAGCACTGCGCTCATTTCTGCGCCAGGACCCGGATATCATCATGGTGGGAGAGATTCGAGACTTTGAGACCGCGGAAATTGCGATCAAGGCGGCGCTCACAGGACATATGGTATTGAGCACCCTCCACACCAACGACGCGCCCAGTACTGTCAATCGTATGCTTAACATGGGGGTGGAACCTTTTCTGGTGTCCTCGGCGGTTAACCTTATCCTGGCACAACGTTTGTCCCGAAAGATCTGCGAGGATTGCAAAGAAGAGCTAGATATCCCCAAGGAGACTTTGCTGGATTTGGGAGTTCCCGATGAAGAGGTGGGAAGCTTCAAATGCTACCATGGGATTGGCTGCCCCACCTGCAGTCAAACAGGGTATAAGGGCCGTATTGCCCTCTACGAGGTCATGCCGCTGTTCGAGGAGATCAAGGAACTGGTTCTTGTGGGGGCCTCCAGCACCGAGATCAAACGTGAAGCAATGCGGTTGGGTATGCTGACCCTCAGGCAGTCAGGCATTAATAAACTCAAAGAGGGAATCACTACCGTGGAGGAAGTGGTTCGCTGCTCGGTGAAAGATTAGTCATAGGAGTGGGTAGATTTTTCAGGATGCTTTGGAGTTAAGTGACATTCTCGAGGTCTTGACTATTATCTGGCTAAGGGAACGATGGAATGTTGGAATGATGGAATAACGGGTGGCCGAATTGCGAGGGAGTGGTGATCCAGCCTTCTTGTTTGCAGCCCATGGTTCCAATTTCCCACAATTCCAAAATTCCAATTGGGGCGAAGCCCCGAGGTTCGAAAAGGAGCGATCATGCCGGAATTCATATGGAAGGGCGTAAATCGTAAAGGAAAGAAGAAAAAGGGTGAGATGGAGGCCGAGAGCGAAAACTTCGTTCGACTCACCCTAAGGCGTCAGGGCATTGAGCCCACCACAATCAAACCAAAACCGAAAGACTTGTTTGAAAATGTCAAGTTTCTCCAGCCGAAAGTTACCGAGAAAGACATCGTGGTGATGACCCGCCAGTTCGCTACCATGATAGACGCGGGATTGCCACTGGTACAGTGTCTGGAAATTCTCTACAGCCAGCAAGATAATCGGACCTTCAGGAAGATACTGAAAAACATCAAAGAGGATGTGGAGGAGGGCTCCACCTTCGCTGATGCCTTGAAACACCACCCCGAGGCGTTTGATGATCTTTTCGTGAATCTCGTGGCTGCTGGTGAAATTGGCGGCATACTGGACATTATCCTGAATCGGTTGGCGGCTTATATCGAGAAGGCTTCCAAGTTAAAGAAGAAGGTCAAAGGAGCCATGACCTATCCCATCGTGGTTATGGTAATTGCCGTTATGGTGGTGGCGGTCATCCTCATCTTCGTGATTCCAGTGTTTCAAAGCATGTTTGCCGACTTCGGTAGAGCACTGCCAGTGCCCACCCAGATAGTGGTCGCTATAAGTAATTTTGTCAAGAGCAACATTATCTACATGATAGTGGCACTGGCTCTTGTTGTATTTCTTTTCAGGAGATTCTACAAGACTGATAAAGGCGAGGTCTTGATTGATAACCTGGTGCTTAAACTGCCTGTGTTCGGTATGCTCATCCGCAAAGTTGCTGTGGCCAAATTTACCCGCACCCTCGGCACTATGATAAGCAGCGGTGTACCAATCCTGGATAGTTTGGAGATTGTAGCCGCTACTGCCGGAAACAGGACCATCGAAGCGGCTATCCGCGAAACGAGGCAAAGCATCAGTGAGGGCCGGACCATTGCTGAACCACTGGCCGACAGTGAGGTTTTCCCATCCATGGTTGTGCAGATGATCTCGGTGGGCGAAGCCACTGGTGCCTTGGATACCATGTTGAGTAAAATCGCAGACTTCTACGATGATGAGGTTGATGTGGCCGTGGAGGCGCTCACCTCCATGCTCGAGCCGTTTATGATGGTTTTTCTGGGAGGCACCATTGGTGGGTTGGTGGTTTCCATGTATCTTCCCATCTTTCAGATGGCCGGGGCCGTGGGTGGCTGATCAGTCATGTCTGAGTTGGAACAGGATTCAACAGAGAGCAAAGAGTTGCTGAGGAAAATCAAGTGGCTGATGCTTCTCAGGCTGCTCTTCGCCACCTTTCTGCTGGTTGCCACCGTTGTTGTTCATGCCAGAGCCTATCCGACCTTTCTCAATACCTCACTTCCCTCCTTATACATCCTTACGGCTGTCATCTACTTTCTGACGCTTTGCTATGCGGTGTTGTTGGGCCGCATCAGGCAGTACGTTTTCTTTGCCTATGTCCAGCTCTTGTCCGATGTTTTTTTTGTTACGGCACTCATCTATGTCACCGGCGGGATCGAGAGCATCTTCTCCTTCATGTACATACTCACCATTATCAATGCTGCCATCATGTTATACCGCCGCGGAGGCCTTCTCATTGCCTCGGCCAGTAGCATCTGCTACGGTTCCCTTTTGGACCTCCAATATTTTGGTATAATTCATCCATTTTACACCCGCGCCCACGAGTTGATGACTTACAGCATCGGCTTTTACTTCTACACCCTGCTTATGAACATTGCGGCGTTTTTTGTGGTTGCGTTTTTGAGCAGTTACCTGGCAGAGGAACTTCGCCGCAGCAGTGATAAATTGAGGGCCAAGCAGTATGATCTGGATCAACTTGAATTACTCAATCGCAACATAGTCCAGAGTATGAGTAGTGGTCTTATAACTCTGAACAACCAGCTGGAGATCACCTATGTCAACCCGGCAGCCGAGTTGATATCAGGGTTCACAAATGAGGAACTGGAGAAGAGTCATATCGGCGATATCTTCCCAGCAATTGTCTCTCAATTGCGGCTGGGAGATCATGGCAGCGGCGTCCATGAGGGTGTAGCCCACCTCCAGGAGGGAATTGACATAGATTTCAAGCGACGAGACGGTGGCAGGCTCAATCTGGGATTCTCACAGTCCATCCTCAGAGACCCGGAGGGGAACGAAATAGGTTTGGTCTTAATTTTTCAGGATTTCACTGAGTTTCGCCAAATGCAGGAGCAGATCCGCAGGATGGACCGCCTGGCAGTTGCAGGAGAGCTTGCAGCCGGGATTGCCCATGAGATAAAAAATCCGCTTGCTTCACTCAGTGGTTCGATACAGATGCTCAAAGATGATCTCGAGTTCGAGCCGACTGAACAGCGGTTGATGGATATCACCATGCGGGAAGCGGAAAGGATCAATGGACTGGTGAACGAGTTTTTAATGTTCTCCCGCCCTGAGAAGACAGTGGATCAATCGGTGGAGGTGAACGAGGTTATCAGCGATACTTTGGAGATGCTAAAAAACAGCCCGGAGCTTTCCCGGCCCATCCGGATTGACAAGAATTTTGCAGATAATCTATGGGTTTATATTGATTCCCAACGACTTCAGCAGGTGATCTGGAATTTAGTGCTCAACGCTGTCCAAGAAATGAAAAACAGTGGTCGCCTTTCAATCGGCACCGCGATTCGTACCGAACTAGGATCGGGAAACTCTCAGGAAAAATTAGCTGAAATCTCGATCTCGGACACGGGCCCTGGGATTCTTCTAGAAAACCAGGGTAAAGTCTTTGACCCGTTTTTTACCACCAAAGAACAGGGAACGGGTCTAGGCCTCACCATAGTGCACCGGATTGTGGAAAACTACGGTGGTAAGATCTATTTAGAAAGTGATGGACGCAGTGGAACTACTTTCAGACTACACTTCCCCCTTGCCCGAGAGAAACCCAAAGAAGGACTCCAGTAGCCCGCCCATAGTGCTTGACTCAACTAGGTAAATGATTTATCGTAACTCTCTTTAAGGTCCTGAGAACACAGGCTGTTGTCTCTATTTAGTGATTTCTTTAGTCATAGAAAACCTGGTCCTTAGAGCCAGGTCAAAGTTCAATGGCTTTGCCGGTAAACATATCCAGTGGTTTGGTAGTACTGGAGTTTTGGAGTATTGGAGTGTTGGAAAAAGCTAAATCCCCAGATTCAATCCTAAACAGTTTTTGCATTACTCCATCACTCCACCACTCCATTACTCCAACTGACTCCCGTGCGAAGCAAGGACTCCTGAAGCTCTCTTTGGGGGCAGCTCAAAGCCGGGTCCTTTGGGCCCGGATTCTTTATTTCTTCCACACCTGTAATAGGTTCCGGCCCAAAAGGCAAGACCATGAGTGAAGAAAGCCAGGTGTTGCGTCAACGTAGACGGAAGGCTCAGGAATTGCTTGAGGCCGGGGTTGAACTATACCCGAATGATTTTCGAGTTGAGGACCAGCTGGCAGATATTGGGGAACGTTATGCAGACTGGAGTGAAGAGAGGCTAGCCCAAGATAAAGAAGTGTATATTTGTGCTGGCCGCATTGTGGCCATGCGTTCTTTCGGGCGAGCCAGCTTTATGCACATCAAAGATGGTACTGGTAAGCTCCAGGTTTACGTTAAACAAGAAGAGATTGGTGAAGATGAGTACCGAATCTTCAAAAAGGTGGATATTGGTGATTTTGTCGGTGTAGATGGTACCGTTTTTCGTACCCGTACAGGTGAGCTGACACTGCTTGCTCAGAAGGTAAGAATCTTGAGTAAAAGCCTGAGGCCTTTGCCGGAAAAATGGCACGGGCTCCGTGACGTTGAGACTAGATACCGCCAGCGCTATGTGGATCTTGTGGTAAATGACAACGTTCGAGAAGTTTTTATAAAGAGGTCAAAGATTATTCAGAAAATACAAGAATTTATGAGGGATTACGGGTATGTGGAAGTGGAGACGCCAATGATGCAACCCATCCCCGGCGGAGCCACTGCCCGTCCTTTCAAAACCTTTCATAATGCCCTGGGCATTGATTTGTATCTCCGCATTGCTCCTGAATTGTACCTCAAGCGTCTCTTGGTGGGCGGTTTTGAGCGAGTTTTCGAGATTAATCGCAACTTTCGCAATGAAGGGATATCATTCCAACACAACCCAGAATTTACCATGCTGGAGTTTTATCAGGCCTACGCCACCTTCGAGGACTTGATGCCTCTTACCGAGGAAATGATCTGCTCGGTAGCCCAGGAGGTGAACGGCAGTCTCCAGTTAACTTTTCAAGGCAAGAAGATTGGTTTGAATCCACCCTGGCCCCGTTATCGACTCAAGGAGGCGCTCGTCACTTTCGGTGGTCTAGATCCAAGTGAGGTGGAAGACGAGGAAAAACTCCAGGCCAAGGCTCAGAGTTTAGACATTGCCACCAGCGGGCAAGAGCCGGGTAAGACTCTTACCAAGCTCTTTGATGTCCTGGTGGAACCGAAGTTGGAACAACCCACGTTTATTACCCACTATCCTATTGATGTGTCTCCACTCTCACGGCGCAACGAGGATGATCCTTCCTTGGTCGATAGGTTCGAACTTTTCATTGCTGGCTATGAAATTGCCAATGGCTTCTCGGAACTGAACGACCCTATTGACCAGAAAGAGCGGTTTGTGCAGCAGGTGGCGGCTCGTAAAGCGGGCGACGAAGAGGCGCACTTTATGGATGAGGACTATGTTCGCGCCCTGGAATATGGAATGCCTCCCGCTGCCGGTGAGGGGGTGGGTATCGATCGACTGGTCATGTTGTTCACAGATCTGGCCTCTATTCGTGAGGTGATCCTGTTTCCCCACCTCAGGCCAGAACGCAGCTAAGCCGTAAGGTCAACACCATTTCTGATATGTCCTACGAACTATTCATCGGCCTCCGTTATCTAAAGGCCAAGCGCAAACAGACCTTCGTATCGCTCATTACTCTCATTTCCATTGCCGGGGTTACGGTTGGAGTAACCGCGCTGATCGTGGTTCTGGCAGTGATGAATGGTTTCAAGGAAGATCTCCGGGAAAAAATACTCGGAGTTACCTCCCATGTGGTGGTTTCTCGTTTTGATGGCAACATTCCCAAGTACCAGAAGCTAAGAGCAAAGGTGGAAGTGGTATCCGGGGTTGCTGCTTCTACGCCTTTTATCTTCACTCAGGCTATGATCAATTCCCGTCAGGCCATCTCAGGCGCTGTGCTTAGAGGCATAGAACCAGAGACTGCCAGCAAGGTTATCAATCTGCCTAAGAACATGCGTAGTGGAAGCCTCGAAGAGCTGGCTGTCGAGGAGAAGTCAGGAGAGCCGAGAGCCACTCCAGGAATCATTCTTGGTAATGAGCTTGCGAGAAACCTGGGGGTGTCACGTGGCGAGCCGGTGACCGTGATTTCTCCTCTGGGCCGTCTTACTCCACTGGGTCGGGTGCCGCGGAGCCAGACTTTCAGAGTGGCGGGGATTTTTGACTCAGGTATGTACGAATATGATTCCACCATAGCTTACGTGTCTATATGGGCTGCTCAACGCTTCCTCGGCATCGGGGATCGAGTTACAGGTATCGAAGTTCGGGTAGATGACATCTACAAGGCAGATCAGGTGGCCAGGGATATCGGCAAAGCCTTGGGTGGCTATCCCTACTGGAGTCGGGATTGGATGCGAATGAACAAAAACCTCTTTTCTGCTTTGAAACTGGAGAAAATTGTGATGTTCATCATCCTCACCCTCATTATTCTTGTGGCTGCTTTCAACATTATTGGTACTTTAATAATGGTGGTTATAGAAAAAACCAGAGACATTGCCATCCTCAAGTCCATGGGTGCCACCCGCAGAAGCATCATGAAGATTTTCATGATCGAGGGGGCGATTATTGGCCTGGTGGGAACTCTGAGTGGGCTTTTGGGAGGTTACACTCTTTGCAAGCTACTGGCCACTTATCAGTTTATTGAACTACCGCCAGATGTTTACTACATATCGACTTTGCCGGTTAGGATGGACCCACTGGATGTAACACTGATCGCCTTGGCTGCAATAATCATCAGCCTGGTAGCCACTGTGTATCCAGCCTGGCAGGCTTCACGACTTGACCCAGCGGAGGCCATCCGCTATGAATAACGTCGAACCCCTCCTCCAGGTGCAGGGGCTGCATAAACACTTTGGTAGCGGCGAACGTCGTATAGATGTACTGCGTGGAATAGATCTCACCCTGTCGGGGCAAGAGAGTATTGCGGTGGTAGGCGCTTCTGGAGTAGGGAAGTCCACGCTGCTGCACATTCTGGGAACTCTGGAGCAGCCTAGTGGAGGTGAGGTTTTTTATGAGGGAGTTGACGTGTTCAGCTTCCAGGAGCCGCAGTTGGCAGCCTACCGCAATCGCACCATCGGGTTTATTTTTCAATTTCACCATCTACTGTCTGAATTTACTGCTTTGGAAAACTCCATGCTACCGGCACTCATTGGACGCCAGAGCAAAGCGGTGTCTAAGGAGCGTGCGGAGTTTGTACTGAATCTGGTTGGTTTGAGCCACCGTCTGCAGCATCGTGTCGGAGAGCTTTCTGGTGGTGAGCAGCAGCGGGTTGCCATAGCCAGGGCTCTGGTGTTGAATCCTAAGATACTTCTTGCCGATGAGCCCACAGGTAACCTGGACACAAAAAGCAGTCGTAACATTCATGAACTTATGCTGCGATTAAACCGGGAACAAGAAGTGAGCTTGGTTGTCGTTACACACAACATGGAACTTGCAGGCATGATGCAAAGACAATTGCAGATGAAGGATGGACTACTTAACGAGATCGAGTGACCTGCAGAGAGCGAGTAAGTTGTGAAATTTCGGCTTCTTTTTGTTCTGCTGGTACTGTCTCTCACCTGGCCCCAGCCGCTCTATTCCCGAACCATTCGTCTTGCCGTAATCCCCCTCAAGCTTTACAGCGAGGAGGATCTTACTCATCTTCGCAAGCCGCTGATGGATATACTGGTAAGAAGTTTGAAACAGCAAGGATTCAAACCTGTGCCTGCTTTGGGGGCGTTGGAGGGAGAGCCATCGTTGCTGGCTACAGAGATGACCGATGCTCGGGCCAGTAAGATTGGGGCGGAACTGGGTACCACCTTTGTCATCTACGGAAGTCTGAGTAAAATAGGGGAGCAAATCAGTTTTGACGTGCGGTTGGTTGATGTTAACCGACAACGACCTACAGTTCCCATCTATGTCACCCAAGTGGGCTTGGAAAACCTGGCGAGCGCCGTGTCTGAACTCTCCAGAGAGGTTGGTATTCGTATTCTGCAGAGGAAGAAGATCCGTCAGGTTATGGTGACTGGCAACCAGCGCATTGAAACCGAGGCCATTAAGCTAAGGATCAAAAGCAAGAGCGGTGACCTCTTCGATCAGGCTAAGCTGCGTGAGGATTTGACGGCGATCTACAAGATGGGTTATTTCAGGGAGGTTCGTATTGAGGCGGAGGATACGCCTCAAGGACAAGACGTGGTTTTTGTGGTAGAGGAAAAGCCCACCGTCAATAAGGTGACAATCCGCGGCGCTAGAGCTATCCCTGAAGATGACGTTAGGGCTGCCATGACCACCCGACAATCTACAGCGTTCAGTCCTCAAGGGAGATGTGGAAAAGATCAGAGCTCTCTACCGGGACAAAGGCTACTATGAGGCTGATATCACCTATGAGGTGAAGCTAATTGAGGGAAACCTTGCGGATGTACGCTTTAAAATCAAGGAGAAGAAAAAGCTCTATGTCAGTAAGATTACATTCAGTGGGAATCAACATTTTTCGGATGATGACCTCAAGGAGGTGATCGAGAGTTCAGAACAATCCGCCTTTTTCTGGCTCACTGAATCTGGGATTCTTAAACGGGAGAAGTTGGACGTGGATGCGGACAGACTTGCAGCCTTCTATCTTAATCACGGCTTCATGGATATCAAGGTGGGAAGACCTGCATTAACCTATGATAAAGAGGGGATCTACGTAACTTTTCCCATGGAGGAGGGGAAACGGTACCGGGTAGGTAAGGTGGAGGTGACCGGCAAAGGGGTCGAACCTGAAGAGAACCTGCAAAATCTGACCGAGATGTGGAAGGAAAAATATTTCAACCGGGAGGTTTTGGCCAAAGATCTTCAAAGGCTTACAGGTCATTATACCTCCCTGGGTTACGCCTTTGCGGAGGTAGTACCGAACATTAATACTGACCCGGAGTCACAAGTAGTCGATGTTGTCTATGAGGTGGGAAAGGGAGAGTTGGTGGATTTCGGTCGGATTGCTATACGTGGCAACAACAAGACTCGTGACAAAGTCATCCGGCGTCAGTTAAGGGTCATTGAGGGGGCACGCTACAGTAAAGCCAATCTTGAGAGAAGCATTGGCAATCTGCGGCGGCTTGACTATTTCGAAAATGTGGAAATGGACACCAGCAAAGGAGACTCTGCCGACAAAATGAACATTGACGTAAAAGTCCAGGAAAAGCCCACCAGGCATATATCGGCCGGGGCCGGCTTTAGTTCGGCAGACCAGCTTTTCCTTCAGGGTCAGGTTGTTGAACGGAATCTTTTTGGTCGCGGTCAAAACCTGCAGTTCCAGGCCAGCTTCGGGAGTGTGGCAACGCGATATACACTGAGTTTCACCGAGCCGTGGCTTTTCGACATTCCCCTCTCAGCCACGGCCGAGACCTATAATTGGTCCAGGGACTATGACGAGTATTCAAAACATAGTATTGGAGCGAGGCTTGCTTTGAGCTATCCGGTTTGGGAGTTTACCAGACTTTACGGGTCGTATGGATATGACGACGCCGACATCAGAAATGTGGATGACAGCGCCTCCGAAATTATTAAAGACCAACGGGGTAAGACCGTCACCAGTGTCATAAGCACCACCTTGCGCCGGGACAGCAAAGACAACGCTTTTCTTACCACGCGTGGATCAGATAACAGTCTGGCGATGGACTTCGCCGGCGGGGTCCTGGGTGGAGACGCCCAATATGTCAAGGGGGTATTAAACTCCAGCTGGTATTTTCCGCTGTTTTGGGACTGCGTCGGATTCCTACATGGAAAAGCTGGGTATATCGATGGTGACAACATACCCATCTATGAACGCTTTTATCTGGGCGGCATCAACTCCATCAGGTCTTTTGATTCCGGCGATGTGAGCCCTCGAGATCCAGCAACCGGAGATCGTATAGGTGGAGACAAAATGGTGCTTTTTAATACAGAGTTTCTTTTTCCCCTCATAAAGGGACAAGGAGTACGAGGAGTACTTTTCTTTGATGCTGGTAATTCCTACCTTGATGGACAGAGTATTACCTTGGATAGTCTGAAGCTTGCCATCGGTGGCGGCATAAGATGGTACTCCCCTATGGGACCGCTAAGGCTTGAATGGGGCTATAATCCGAAACCTGAAGAGGGGGAAGACAGGAGCAAGTGGCAGTTCTCCATGGGGGTTTTCTTCTAACCCCGCAAAGCGGATGACGTGCTATAATGTCAACTTCTGACCATCTTGTGGTACGACGTAGCATAAGAGGTAAGTCAGAGTCTGAATCAACTGGTCGTGAGGAGAATCGACATGAGGATTAGCAAAGGTGTGTTGGTTTTATTGCTGGTTTTGGTATTCAGTAAACCGGTTTGGGCGGCAGATGTGGTTAAACTGGGTTATTTTGACAGACAGACGATTGTGGATCGCTCTGAGATGGGTAAGGAAGGGGAACAGAAGTTTAAGGCTGAGATGCAGAAGATTCGTGAAAGCCTGGAGGCCAAGCGCCAGGAGGTAAAGGATCTACAAGATGAAGCCAATAAGAAGCAGTTCATTTGGAGCGAAGAGGTGAAGAAGGCTAAACTCCAGGAGCTTTTCACCAAGAAGCAGATGCTAGACAGGCTTGTTGTGCAAGCCAATCGTGATCTTGAAAGTCTCGAGCAGCAACTCCTGGAGCCGCTCAAATTAAAAATGCTCGATATTGTGGAACGCATTGGTAAGGAAGAGGGCTACACTATGATCTTTGAACGGGAGCATGCCGGCCTTTTCTATGTGCCGAATTCCCTAAATCTTACGGACAGAATAATCAGGGAACTCAACGAGAATTATGCCAGTGAAAAGGTGAAGCAATAGGGGCATTTCTCATTTCGCATGTATCATCTGACATTCATTAAATATAGAAAATCTGGAGTTGGCGGGAAAGATGTAAATTGGTTTTGGAGCACTGGAGAACGTATGATTTATGATTGCAGATTGGAGATTGCAGATTGAGGTGGATTCATTCTTCTCCGGTTGGTCTAAAGCTTTTAAATCTAAAATCTGCATTCGAAAATCTAAAATCACTGAACTCCATTACTCAAGCTACTCACGCATGAGAAAAGGACCATTGAAACCCTCTCTGGGGGTGGCTCAAAGTCCCTCAGGGCCCAGACTCTTTACTATTTCGTTGAAATCTTGTTAGTGCTCCCATTTTGCAGGGCGCGATGAATAATGATTACTGACCAGTGGCTGAGGACGCGATATGGAAAAAACCTTAGAAGAGCTGGCTAGCTTGGTGGAGGGAGAGCTTCAGGGTGATCCTCAACTCCGGATTGCCGGCGTGGCAGGGTTGGAGGAAGCTCGGAGCAATGAGATTTCCTTCGCGGTTGGGCCCAAGTATCTCCGAAAAGTGAAGCAGTCAAAGGCTGGAGCGCTTATTGTACCTCCCAAGTTGAGCGATATTGCCAGACCTCTTATCGTGAGTGAGAACCCCTACCTGGCCTTCGTCAAGATCCTCAAACTCTTCGCCCCCAGGCCACGTCCTTCGCTGGGAGTGAGTGCTGGAGCTCACCTCGGAGCTAACGTTAAGCTGGGGGATGAGGTTGCGATTTATCCTCAGGTTTACGTAGGCGACGACTCAGTACTGGGAGATCGGGTTATTTTGCACGCGGGTGCTTATGTCGGCTCTGGCGTTGTTATCGGCAATGACACCGTCATATATCCAAATGTGACCGTTCTTGACCATTGTATCATCGGCAAAGGGGTAATCATCCATAGTGGTACCGTGGTTGGCAGCGACGGCTTCGGTTTTGCCCAAGATGGAAACAACCATGTCAAAGTTCCCCAGGTGGGCATTGTCCAGATTGATGATGATGTGGAGATCGGTGCCAATTGTACGATAGACAGGGCCACAATGGGTAAGACCTGGATACAGCGGGGGGCCAAGATAGACAACCTAGTACAGGTGGCCCATAATGTGGTTGTGGGAGAAAACAGTATAATAATAGCTCAGGTTGGCATTTCAGGAAGTACCAAGCTTGGTAAAAATGTTATCCTGGCAGGACAGGTTGGGATAATTGGGCATGTGGAACTAGGCGATAACGTTCGGGTGGGCGCCCAATCAGGGGTGGGCAAATCAATTCCCGCCGGGCAGATCGTATCGGGTAGTCCCGCCATTGCTCATCGGGACTGGCTGAAAAACTGCCAGATACTGAGTCGTCTTCCTGAGCTGCGGAAAAAGATCATGAAAATGGAGAAGAGGTTAGCTGAACTGGAGCAGGAGAAAGATTCCTAACAACAGGGGTGTCCGTGATGATAGATGTCAGAGGAATAATGGAGATCATACCGCACCGTTATCCATTCTTGCTGGTGGACCGGATCGAGAGTCTGGAAGCGGGTGAGGAGATTGTGGGAATAAAGAACGTGAGTATTAACGAACCTTTTTTTGTTGGCCACTTTCCCGGCAATCCGATCATGCCCGGAGTATTGATCGTTGAGGCCATGGCCCAAGTAGGTGGGATACTCGCCTTTCACTCCAGTCCCAAGGAGTGGGCCGGTAGCCTTGTTTATTTTATGGGCATCGACAAAGTGCGGTTTCGCAAACCAGTGGTGCCTGGGGACCAGCTGCGGCTTAAGCTTACAACCATTCGTCAGAAAAAAAGGATCTTTAAGATGCGGGGTGAGGCTTACGTTGAAGACACCCTGGTTGCTGAAGCTGAGCTGATGGCCGCAATTGAGAAAAAGCCAGCGGGGGCACCTGCAGATGTCAGATGAGGGGAACTCCACCCAGATTCATCCCATGGCAATCATTCATCCGGGTGCTGAACTGGCAGTCGATGTGGTGGTCGGACCATATGCGGTGATAGATGAAGAAGTGAAAATTGGCAAGGGTTGCCGGATTCACGCTCATGCGCACATCGCTTCCTATACCACCATTGGTAAAGGTTGCGAGATCTATTCCTATGCTTCCGTTGGCACGCCACCCCAAGATCTAAAATTCGATGGCCGGAGAACCGAGACCATAATCGGCGACAATAACATCATCCGGGAGTTTGTCACTGTCAATCGTGGCAGCGTCGACGGGGACGAGGTGACCAGCATAGGTGGTAATAATCTCTTCATGGCGTATAGTCATGTGGCGCATGACAGCATTATAGGCAACCATGTGGTTATGGCTAATGCGGCGACCCTGGCCGGACACGTGACCGTTCAAGACCACTCGACACTGGGGGGACTCAGCGCTGTTCACCAATTCGTTCGGATTGGCACTCATTCTTATATTGGTGGCAAAACCGGGGTCACCAAGGATGTTCCTCCATATATGCTCGTCTCCGGACATCGCGCCAAGCTCTACGGGCTCAATACGATTGGGCTTAAGCGCAAGAACTTTCCTCGCACGGTGCTCAAGATTTTAAAGCAGTGCTATCGTATACTATTTCTGAGCGAGAGGACTCTCAAGGAAGCTCTGGAGGCAGCCGAGAGCCAGTTTGGAGACGTGGAGGAAGTGAGAATACTGGTGGATTTTATCCGTGGATCCCAACGGGGCATAACTCGCTGACCGCTTTGAGATTTGAGATTTAAGATTGTAGATTGTCGTAAGTTGAAACGCAGAATCGTAGGTTCCGGCAATCTAAGATCTGCAATCTAAAAGCTGAAATCTTAAATCTCACTCTTTCTCTTGACCTGCGGAATAATGGGGGCGAAACCGCCTCAAAAAAAGAAATCGAGCCATGAAAAAGATCGGTCTTATTGCGGGGGGCGGCCAGTTTCCCATTCTCTTTGCCCGAGCCGCGCGCAAGAATGGAGTCAAGGTGGTGGCAGTGGCTCTCAAAGGAGAGGCCGACGAGCTACTTGAATCGGAAGTGGATGTGTGCTTTTGGGTGAGCCTTGGGAAGATGGGCAGGATGATTGAGACCTTTCAAGCGGCCCAGGTCTCCGAGGTAGCTATGGCGGGGGCTGTGGCCAAGACCAAGCTCTTCAGCAAGATCAGGCCCGATTGGAAGGCGGTTCGGTTACTGGCCCGGATGCTGCACAAAAAAGACGATGCTCTTCTGAGAGCATTTACCGAAGAGCTTGAAGAGCACGGAATCAAAGTCAGACCTTCCACCATCTTTTTACCGGAACTCCTGGCACCTCCTGGAATTCTAACTCGGCGCAAACCCAATGCTAGGGAAAGACGGGACATTGAATTCGGCTGGAGCATGGCCAAAGAGATCGGCAAACTGGACGTCGGACAGTGTATTCTGGTCAGGGATCAGGCAGTGCTGGCCATTGAGGCTATTGAAGGCACTGATGAGACGATCCGGCGTGGCGGGAGTTTGGGTAAGAGCGAGGTGGTGGTTGTTAAGGTAAGCAAACCCCATCAGGATCTACGCTTTGATGTGCCGGCTGTGGGGCTGCAGACCATTGAGACCATGAAAGAAGTGGGCGCGTCTGTATTGGTTGTCGAAGCAGGGAAGACCCTGATGTTTGATCGGGAAAAAATGATCCGGGCTGCTGACGATGCCAGGATTGTCATCCTCTGCAAAGCAGAGGACGGAGAAGCCATCTCGGACAGAGATGGGCAACCGCTGTTGTCTTTTTGGTCTGAAGCAGATGTTGATAATGCCAAGGTGCCACTATCAGCTGTGAGGCCTAGAATTACGGTAAACGCCTCAGCTCCAAAGATGGCGGTTGTTGGTGTTGGCTATCTGGGTCAATTTCATGCTGAAAAGTATGCGGCACTGGAGGAAACTAATCTGGTGGCTGTTGTTGACATGGAGCCAACTCGGGCACAGCAGGCGGCCGAGGCTTTCTCTTGTCAAGGATGTTCATCACACCGGGATCTCATCGGCAAGGTTGATGCCGCCAGTGTAGTAGTTCCTACCCGGGATCACTTCCGGGTTGCTCGTGATCTTTTGGAGGCAGGAATCCACGTGCTGGTTGAGAAACCTATGACAATAGACCTGGAAGAGGCTGACTCGCTTATTCAACTGGCGCAGACGAATGACCTTGTGCTTCAGGTGGGGCATCTGGAGCGCTTCAATCCTGCGGTGGTGGCTGCGAGAGAATATGTGCATCAGCCACTATTCATGGAGTCTCATCGCCTCGCCTCCTTTACAGAACGCGGCACAGAGGTTGATGTGATTTTAGATATTATGATCCATGATATCGATATCATCCTCAGCCTGGTGCCGTATCCGTTGGAAGATCTTAGAGTAGGCGGAGTCAAAGTTCTGACTCCTCACACGGATATTGCCGCGGTTCGACTTGAATTCGCCAATGGATGTGTTGCCAATGTCACTGCCAGCCGCATCTCTGCCAAAAAGATGAGGAAAATAAGGATATTCCAAGCGGACAGCTACCTGTCTTTGGACTATGCCGAGAGGGAAGTGGAACTGTTTCGGAAACTTCCCGAGATAGGTGCTGATGGGTTTCCGGAAATAGAATATGAACAGCTGACAGTTGCCGACACGGATCCCCTCGAAGAACAACTACGAGCCTTTGCAAAATCGGTGCGCACGGGAAAGAGACCTGTAGTCAGCGGCGAAGAAGGGCGAAAGGCCCTTGAGGTTGCTATACTTGTGAGTGAATTGATTCAAGAACAGGCGGAACGCTTGGGAGTAGCCTTCGGGCTTGGCTGACCTTGTCCCACTAAAGCAGAAAACAATTGGAGCTCAGAAGCGCCAATTTGACCACAAAGGACACAAAGCCCACAAAGGGGATTGGTGTAGAGAATGAAATGGGTCACAGTAGACACACCCCGAGATAGAGGAGTGTGTGAGTGAACTTCAGGTCTTTGTTGCAGTGACTTTGTCACTATTCACTACAGACAACTCTAACCGAGCTAATCAGCTTTAGTGATAGTCTTTGTGTTCTCTGTGCTCTTCGTGGTAAATCGTTTCTGGACCAAAGGCTATAGCGGCTGTTCTCGATAAAGCTGTGCCAATGGTAGCTACTGGCAAGAGGGTATTGATTATAGCGGGAGAAGCCTCGGGGGATCTACATGGCGGTAATTTGGTGCAGGCCATCCGCACTGTAGCTCCCTCCATTTCTTTTCGGGGGGTGGGGGGAGTCCACATGCAGGAGGCAGGTGTAGAACTCCTCTGGAACGCTAATGAGATGGGCGTTGTTGGTCTGCCCGGAGTGAGGCGGTTGTTCACCATCCTGCAGGTGTTTCGTCTGGTTTCAGCAACCCTGCACTCCTGGCAGCCCGACCTGGTTATTTTAGTAGATTACCCTGAGTTCAATCTGACGGTCGCCGGCAAAGCCAAAAAGCTCGGCATTCAGGTCATGTACTATATCAGTCCCCAGATATGGGCTTGGCGTTCGGGGAGGATAAATACCATAAGTCAACGGGTGGACAGGATGGCAGTAATTCTGCCCTTCGAAAAAGCAATATATGAAGAGGCAGATGTAAAAGTCTCCTTTGTGGGTCATCCCCTGCTGGATGTCATTAAAGTCAAAGATGAAGAGGCCATACCTCGTAGCCGTTACCTGAAGAACGAAGCAAGTCTTCTGGTTGGGCTGCTTCCGGGGAGTCGACTTAGCGAGATAGCGAAGCTGCTGCCCGTGATGCTTGATGCGGCCACAATTATCACCAGGGAGATTTCTCGAGTTGAATTTATTGTGCCTCTCGCCTCCACCATACGCCAGGAGGAGGTAACATCCTATTTGAAGGGCAGAGACCTGGATCTGACGGTGGTTGAGAATAATACCCATGAAGTCATCCAGATGTGTGAGATGGTCATCGCAGCCTCCGGCACAGTCACCCTGGAGGCTGCTATTCTGGGTACTCCACTCATTGTGGTGTACAAAGTAAATCCTTTGACCTACTGGCTTGGGAAAAGATTGGTACAGGTGGATCATGTGGCTCTGGCAAATATCGTTGCCGGAGAAACAGTGGCGCCGGAGTTGATCCAGCATGAAGTTACTTCGGAGCGAATAGCCCAGGAGGCCATTGGCATACTCGAAGACAGCAAGCGTCAGGCCTGGATAAAGCAGCGGTTTTCGGAGGTGCGCGAGAAGTTGGGTAGCCCAGGTGCCTCAGCCAGAGCAGCAGCCATAGCCCTGGAGTTGATGGATAGCGGATGATCATCCCATGAATCTCTACCGAAGATTATTGGAACTGGTAAAACCACACTGGCACCGGCTGGCCATAGCCATGGTGTGCATGGTGGGGGTGGCTATATGTACCGCGGCTTTGCCCTATCTGGTCAAACCGGTTTTAGATGACATATTTATAAAAAAGAATGCAGAAACGCTTAAGTTTCTGTCTATCGTTGTTTTTTTGGTCTTCACAATTAAAGCTCTGACCGAGTGGGGACATGCGTATTTGATGAGCTATGTTGGTCAACGCATAGTTGCTCACTTGAGGCAGCAGCTTTACGACCACCTGCAGAGACTCCCTCTTTCCTTTTTCGACCGAATGCCCACAGGGCTCTTAATGTCTCGCGTCACCAACGATGTAAATTTAGTCCAGGGAGCTGTCTCCAATGCGATTACCGGGTTGCTCAAAGATCCACTGACCCTAGTTGGACTACTGGTCGTCATGTTCATTAGGGAGTGGCAGCTTTCCCTGATCGCCATGGTGGTTTTACCATTTGCATTTTTTCCAGTTGTGAAGTTTGGCAGAATGCTTCGCCGGATAAGTACCAAGAGCCAGGAATCCATGGGGGACATTTCCGTAATTCTTCATGAGACAATTAGTGGGAGCCGAATTGTCAAGGCATTTGGGATGGAGGAGTATGAAAAAGAGCGCTTCAACAAGGAAAACATTAGATACTTTCGTTATTTAATGAAGTCAGTGATGGTACGTGCCCTCTCTTCACCTATGATGGAGTTTCTCGGTGGTATCGCTATTGTCTTTGTTATTCTCTACGGGGGTTACAGGGTCATCGAAGGGGTATCTACGGCTGGAGAGTTTTTCTCATTCTTAGGCGCATTGCTTCTGCTGTACGAGCCGATAAAACGACTGAGTAGAGTAAACAATGTGGTGCAGGAGGGAATCGCGGCGGCCACAAGGATCTATGATATCCTGGATATTTCGCCGGGAATTCAAGACCAACCGGATGCCATTGATCTGCCACCCATCCAACGGGAACTTGAGCTCCACAACGTGCAATTTCGTTACGACAACGAACCGGTACTCAAGGATATTAACCTCAAGGTGTCTGCCGGCGAGGTCATTGCAATTGTGGGGGTGAGCGGGGCAGGTAAGAGCACCTTGGTGGATTTGATTCCCCGGTTCTATGAAGTTTCTGATGGGGCCGTCTTTATCGATGGTATTAATGTGCGGAATGTGACCATGGATTCACTCCGGAACCAGATAGGCATAGTGACCCAGCAGACCATTCTCTTCAATGACACTGTGCGCAACAATATTGCCTATGGTGATATCAATAAGAGCGACGGAGAAATAACCGCTGCGGCGATGGCAGCAAACGCCTATGATTTCATTATGAAAATGGAGCAGGGTTTCGACACCTTAATCGGTGAGCAAGGGGCGCGGCTGTCAGGGGGGGAAAGACAGCGGCTGTGCATCGCCAGGGCACTGCTAAAGAACGCGCCGATTTTGATCCTGGATGAGGCCACTTCCTCGCTGGACAGCGAGGCGGAGTTGGAGGTGCAAAAGGCTCTAGAGAACCTCATGGCCGGAAGGACAACCCTGGTTATAGCTCACCGACTTTCCACCATCCAAAATGCGGACCGTATAGTAGTTATCTCAGATGGTCGCATTGTGGAAGAGGGGCGGCACGATGAGTTGATGGAGTGTGACGGTGAGTACTGTCGCTTATATGACATGCAGTTCGCCCAAGTCGATAATAATTCTGCGGTTAAAACCGTGACAAACGTAAGTGGTCAGGTGAACAAGTAAGTTCCAGGGAAGATGAGACCACAGAGAACCAACCTACAAGTATCCGCGGGCCTACCACATGTTCTGGCTCTATAATGTCCTGTGGCTGTTGGCATTCCCAGGTGTTATTCTTTATCTAGCTCTACGGAGATCGCTCACCGGTAAATACCGCCAGAATCTTGGTCCTCGCTTGGGAGTCGGTCTTAAGAGTCTGACCAGACCAATAAGTGGTGAAGTGATCTGGGTGCACGCTCTTTCAGTGGGTGAGGTTCTATCTGTTGTTTCCTTGGTGCACACCCTGAGAAAACAATTCCCTGACTACAAAATTCTTATTACCACCACGACTGAGTCAGGACAGCAAGTTGCCCGCCAGAA
>WOR8_10002090_pt1 | contig 22429 bp, 21 predicted proteins | sample DeeMarSeWOR38_10_FD_19890 | JGI IMG/M metagenome (IMG submission 19890) | reverse complement strand
TGATTCCTACAACAAAAGAGTCGTGTCCTTCTGGCACCAGGCTTTTCCTTCTCCAGGGTCTTCAGAGCCTTTTTATAGGCGGTTATTTGTCTATTACCCGCATCGTACACGAGACTTAATCTCACGCTATGGTGATTCGGCATGGAAACTAATTAAGGGTGATAGCGAGAAACGAAAACAGGCAGAGTGGGAAAACAGGGGCAATATACTTGTTGACTGGCTTGGCAATTCTGATGGATCAACAAGTAAAGGTTTCGAAAATTAGAATAAAGAGAGTAGATGCTGCCTATCAATTATTTGCGGTTTATGAAGTGGAGGATAGGGGAGTGGATTTTTTTAAAAGGTAAAATGTAAAATTGAAAATGTAAAATGTAGAATTGAGGAAAGAAAAGAAAAGGACTGAGGCCTGAGTTACAGCGAAAAGAGAAAGAATTCCTTGACAGTGTATTATAGGTTGGTTCCATTACTCCTCAGATGTTTGTTCTCGGTACAAAGTGGTTTGTATGATACGTCTTGATTTGTAATATATTTTTATTTCAGCTTTTTTACATATTAGAGGGGAAGAAGTTTTGACGAATTGGGCTGAAGAGCGGTTGACTGCACCGGAACATGTCATGTTTCGCGAGCTGGATGGCGAGGCAGTACTGCTCAATCTGCAGAACGAGATGTACTACGGGTTGGACGAGGTAGGCACCCGTATGTGGCAGCTGCTTACCACCTCTGATTCCGTGCAGGCTGCAATGGATACAATGCTGGAAGAGTTTGACGTGAGTCCCCAGACCCTGGAGCAGGATCTGGCTGATTTGATAACGGAGTTAAAATCTCATGGCCTCCTGGAAAATGCAGACAACTAATCCGCAAAGCTCATGGGCCAAATTTTGCGGGCTTACCTGGCAGGAGCGGTGGCTGCTTCTGCAGGCATTTGTATTTTTGTCTTTAGTGGCTGCCGGACTCCACTTCATGAATTTTCAGCGGCTTCACTCACTATTAGCGCGCTTCGCTAATGCCCCTCTTGACGTTTGTGGAGATGCCGCCTTGCAGCAGGCCTCTGCAATATCACGCCTGGTCCAGGCAGCAGCATCCCGCATACCCTGGAAAATAACCTGCCTGGTGCGTTCCACAGCTCTCTGGTACATGTTGCGCCGAAAGGGGATCGGCTCTGAAATCCGTATCGGCGTCAACCAGCTGGAAGGCGAGTTTCATGCTCACGCCTGGGTTGAAATTGACGGTATTGTAATAAATGACCGGGATGATATTCATAGTCAGTATGCTGCCTTTGAGCATATCACCATGCCAGGCGGTTCAAAGATGATATGAGCGGGATCGCCGGTATTTTCAACCTTGACAGCCGTCCGGTGGAAGTTTCCGATCTCTGGCAAATGATCAGCATGCTGGAACGTCGTGGACCGGACGGTTCCAATGCCTGGCATGAAGGACCTGTGGGGCTTGGCCAGACCATGCTGGTGACAACCCCTGAGGCCTCCAATGAGCGCTTGCCCCATGTATCGGCGCAAGATGGCTTAGTCATTATTGCAGACGCCCGCATTGACAATCGTGATGATCTCATAGATGTTCTTGGTTTCCGTGATCGCGAGGGGGACAAACTTGGCGACAGTGAACTGATACTGGGAGCCTACAGGAAGTGGGGTGAAACCTGCCCGGAAAAACTGCTGGGTGATTTTGCTTTTGCTCTCTGGGATCCCCGGCAGCAAAAACTTTTCTGCGCCAGGGATCATTTTGGCATACGGCCCTTTTATTATTATCACGATCCGGGGCGTATCTTTGTATTTGCTTCTGAACCCGGTGCAATCCTGGTGCTGAAACAGGTGCCGTACATGATCAACGAAGCCAGGATTGCCGATTTTTTGATCTCACAGCTGGAGGGCATCGACAAGACAAGCAGTTTCTTTGAAGAAATCTATCGTCTTCCCCCGGCGCATTCCCTTTCCATCACAGATGCAGCAATGCAGCAGAAACAATACTGGAGCCTGGAACCAGGGCCTGAGCTGAAACTAGGGTCAGATAAGGCATATGGGGAAGCATTTCTTGAAGTCTTTAGCAAATCGGTAAGCTGCAGGCTGCGGGGTAATGGCCTGGTCGGCGCCATGCTCAGCGGCGGCATGGATTCCGGCTCAGTTGCTGCTGTGGCGAGCAGGCTGCTGGCGGAAAGGGGGTTGGGGCCGCTGCCGACTTTTTCAGCAGTTGGCCCTGATCCTGAGACCTGTATTGAAACCAGAACTATTCATGCAGCGCTTGCGATGGATGGACTGGATCCCCACCTTGTGAATCTTGAAAACCTGGATGAGCTGCTGCCTGACCTGGAAGAGCTGACCTGGAGCCTGGATGAACCCTTTGACAGCCATATGACGGTGATACGCGCGCTTTATCTGGCAGCACACCGAAATAGAGTAAAGGCCGTATTGGACGGAATTGACGGTGACACCATTCTCTCTGCAGGCAGTCAAATTGTCCGTTTGCTGCGACGCGGGAAGTGGCTGACCGCTTTCCGTGAGGCCCTGGGTCAGGATGTTTTCTGGGGAGGAGCATATCCAGCGGGGAAGGTATTATTTCGTGGTGCATGTCGAGCATTTGTGCCTGGTCCTGTTTTACGCTTCCGTCGTGCCTTGCTCAACAGGAGTAGCCAGAATACGCAGTTGGAAAAGAACATCCGGGAATCGATTATCTCGCCAACATTTGCTGACCGGGTCCATTTGGATCAACGTTTACAGGCTCTGCAGATGCACAGGTTACCAGGAGACAATCTTTCACCAGGCCAGGAAAGTGCAGAAGCTATCAATCACCCTTATCTGACCGTTGGGGTTGAACGGTACAACCGTGCAGCCTCAGCTCTCTCCATTGAGCCGCGTCATCCCTTCCTGGACCGCAGGGTAGTTGAGTTTTGCATAACACTCCCCGGTGATCAGAAGCTAAACCACGGATGGCCCAAGGCAATCCTGCGCCATGAAATGTCCGGCCGGCTGCCGGACGGGGTACGCTGGCGACTGGGAAAACAGCATCTCGGCTGGGCGTATACAACAAAACTGATGGATAACATGCAGGATAATTTGAGGTTTACCATAAATGAAAATATGAATATATTATTACCTTTTATTGATAGGGATTCAGTTAACAATGCCTGTCAATCGTACTTTGTTGCTAAGGACCCGGGCCTGGCGGAAAAAGTTTATGAGGCAGCGCACCTTGCTGTGTGGCTGAACCGCCACAGAAAGCGGCCACAGGTTAAGAGCAAATAACTATGACCAACCTTTTCATCCCGTTACAAGAAACGGAAAAATGTATGATGAAGATAAAAGATGATAAAAAGATAATAGAGCAAAAATTTCGTCGGCCATACCGGAAACCACACCTCTGTGCCTATGGGGTAGTGAAAGAACTCACTGCCGGTGGGACAGGGCTAACTGTAGAGGCTATTGTCGGTAAAGATATGTGTAGTCCTAGTCCGAAACAACAGAGATGTTAGAAATTAGATACAAGACTTATAGTATCATTTACTTTCATGTCGTTATGATTCATCTTTTTTCATTCCATTATAAGAAGAGTAGTATTGTCTAATGCGGAGAAAAGATGATAAAAAGAAAATGCAGCAAAATTCTTGTCGGCCATACTGGAAGCCACACCTGCAGCCATATGGGTCGGTGAAAGATCTCACTGCCGGCGGGACAGGGGCAAAAGATGAAAATCGTCCTCATCCTAAGGGTAAAAGTCATCCCGGGAAAAAATCACGAGCATGATCATTTACTGGACATTGGTGATTAAATCGCCCAATAGCAATATTTCCATGTAAGGGATACGCACCTCCACTTTTATCATTTTTTTTTCGACCTTCATGCCTTTATATTCATACGCAGACATTATCCTTTCCAGCATCTTTCCCATGGCTGATCTTATTGCAGCCATAAATGAAGAAAAAGCTCCTGATTTCACGTTTCAGATCATGAATTCGCCACCATCTGAACCTGCTGATCGTGACTGGATTCACCACTGGCATACATCTTCCGGTGACATCTCTATCTCCTTGGCGAGGATTGATAAGGGGCTTTTGCTGCGTTTTCCTTCCCTGGCAGATTTTGTTATCGAGGGAGACGGCTTCCACATTAGTGCGTGGCTGGAGCCGGAAACCGATGAGGAGACGTTGCGCCATCTACTGCTTGACCAGGTCATGCCGCGTGTGCTCAGCGGCCAGGGGCGCCTGATTCTGCATGCCAGTGCTGTATGCATGGATGACCTAGCCCTTGCATTTGCAGGAGAAACGGGCTTGGGGAAGTCCACCCTGGCAGCAAGCCTGCATGTATCAGGATATCCTCTGCTGACCGATGATGGGCTGGTTCTTAAAGCAGAAGGTACATGCATTAAAGCTCTGCCGTGTTATCCCGGTCTTCGGCTTTGGCCGGAATCAGTTACTGCACTCTTCAAAGATTCTCCACAGAAAAAAGCAATGGCCTCCTATTCCCCTAAAAACCGGGTTGTAATGCCCAAAAGTGATGAAATCAATCCTGTGGATCTGGCAGTGCTTTTTGTTCTTACTAAATCGGAGCCGGGAGAAGAAACAGCTGCTGTCAGGGTTTCACGGCTTTCCCAACGGGATGCCTGCATGGAGCTTGTCCGCAATTCCTTCCAGCTTGATGTCAGCAACCGCAAACAGGTGACTGCTCTTTTTGCAGCAGCTACTGCAACAGCAGAACGGCTGCCTGTTTTTTCGCTTTCCTATCCTCGTGATTTTTCCAGCCTGCCTGCCGTGCACGAAGCGATCTTGCGGCAGCATAGAGCGTCTGCATCGGAGGCCTCTAACGATTTACGTGCAGGAGAACCAGGTGGGTAATAAAACAGCCTACAGCATTGCGGGGTATGGCGAAATGATCATGGACGGCCCGCGTATGGACGCATACACCCGGGCACTGCAGCAAGCTGTGCGGCCCGGCTGCACGGTCCTTGATATTGGCTGCGGTACCGGCATTTTCTCCCTGCTGGCCTGTCAGCTTGGTGCCGGCCACGTTCATGCTGTTGAACCGGGTGATTCTATCGAGGTAGCCCGGACCATGGCTGCTGATAACGGCTTCAAGGACCGCATTACCTTTTACCAGAAACTTTCAACGGAAGTAACTTTAGAAAAGAAAGCCGATGTGATCATATCTGATCTTCGCGGCATACTGCCCCTGTATCAGTTCCATATCCCTTCCATAATCGATGCCCGGCAGCGTTTGCTGGTTGTCGGCGGTACAATGATCCCGCAGAAGGATACGCTCTGGGCTGCCCTGGTGAAGGCCCCGGATCTTTATAAATCCTGCCTGGAGCCGTGGCACAGGAACAACTTTGGTCTTGATATGCACGCCGGTCAAGCCTACATAATCAATAGTTTTCGAAAGGCAAATCTCAAACCGAAACATGTGCTGGTTCAGCCCAAGTGCTGGGGGTCCCTGGACTACGAAACCATCCAGGATCCGAACATAAGGGGTGAGCTGACCTGGAATATAGAGAATTCCGTTACTTCCCATGGGTTTATTGTCTGGTTTGATACGATACTGGCTGAGGGGATTGGTTTTTCCAATGCACCCGGTCAACCGAAACTGATCTATGGCCAGGCCTTTTTCCCCTGGGCTGAACCGGTGAAACTGCAGCAGGGAGATAGTGTCTCAATACACATTCAAGCTGACCTAATCGGTGATGATTACAGCTGGAAATGGGACACACGCATAGTGAAAGGGCAGGATCGGCAGACTGTTAAGGCTGAATTCAAACAGTCAACCTTTTACGGACAGCCCCTGTCTCTTGCAAACCTGCGCAAGAAGGCTTCAAACTTTGTGCCTGACCTGGAGGATAAAGGCAAAGTGGACCTGTTCATCCTCAACCTGATGGATGGCAGCAGGACAGTGGAAGAGATCGCCGTGAAGGTAAAAGAGCGCTTCCCGGATAGATTCAAGGATTGGCGTGAAGCGCTTACCAGGGTAGGGGAGCTGTCCCAGAAATACAGCCGTTGAAGAAAATTTGTAAAGACTTATTCTCTTTTTTTCGTGCGCCTGTCAAACAGGTAGGCAAAACTTCCTTTTTTGCGCATAAGTCCATCATACGTCCCGCTTTCCACGATCTTTCCCTTGTCCAGGACAATGATCCGGTCTGCCATTTTGACGGTTGCGAGTCGGTGACTGACGAAAAGAGAGGTTTTACCCTGTGTCAGTTCCTTGAATTTACAGAATATCTCATGCTCCGCCCTGTGGTCGAGCGAGCTCGCCGGTTCGTCAAGCAGGATAATCTGGGATTTTCGCAGGAATGTTCTGGCCAGGGCAATTTTCTGCCATTCACCGCGGCTTAATTCCTCGCCGTCTTCAAACCACTTGCCCAGCTGGGTTTCATACTTTTTCGGCAGATTTTCGATTAATTCATGCACCCCGGCCTTTTGCGCAGCTATCCTGATATTTTCATCATCCGGCGGCTGATCCACATTGCCGAACCAGATATTCTCCTGGACGGTCAGGTAGTATTTGACAAAATCCTGCATCAGGACGCTGATCTGGCTCCGCAGAGAGATTGTTTGAAATTGTTTCAGGTCAATATTATCAATACTGATGAGGCCTTGATCCGGATCGTACAAACGGCATAAAAGCTTAACCAGGGTTGTTTTGCCGCTGCCGTTCCTTCCAACAAGGGCAACTGTCTCCCCGGGCGCAATGGAAAACGAGATGTCTTCCAGGACCTTGCGGTTACTGGATGGGTAGTGAAAGCTTACGTTTTCGAAAATAATGCCTTTTTGCATTGGGTTCGGAACAATGACAGGCTCAGCCGGTTCTATTACCCTTGGCTTGAGGGCAAGAAAGTCATGGAGGTTGGAGAGGAACAGGTTGTCTTCATAAAGGGTGGCCATGGAGCCGAGCATGTCACGCATGGAGCTTAAGCCCCGCTGAAAGGCCTGGAAATACATGACCATGTCGCCTGGGGTGATATTGCCGTGCACGGTTCGGTACGCAATGAATGCAAAGGAGGCAAATACGGCGACGGTTGCACCTGCCTGGGCCAGAAAATCAGCCTTTGAGCGCTTTTTGCCAATGGCAAGCTTTTCATGGCGCAGTTTGTCTTGCAGCTTGCTGAAACGATCTATCAGCAGGTCGCCCAGGCCGAAAAGCCTGACTTCCTTGGCATGGATGTCGCCGGTGAGTATCCAGTTGATGTAGAGAGCCTGGCGCTCCGTTCGGGTGCGTTCCTGGTGGAAGAGGTACATTTTGTTGGCATACTTGATGCGCACAAGCACGCCGGGCACTACTGCCAAAAACAGGACACAGGCAACACCCCAGTGCAGGGTGAGCAGCAGCCCGGTCATGGCGAGCAGGGTGACGGAGTTTTGAGCCAGCCTGACCAGGTCGTTCACTATGCTTGTCGGCCGGTATGGTCCCTCCTGCTGGGCCCTGTGCAGGGTATCGAAGTATTGCGGATTCTCGTAGTATTCCAGGTCCACCTCGACTGATTTGGCGTGCAGGATGTCAAATACATGATCAGTGACGGTCAGGGACATTGCCTCGCTCGCTATGGTAGCCAGGTGTTGGCAGAGTGCATTGAGCAGGGCGACTGCTCCTGCAATGACAATGAGCAGTACGATTTCTTTGAAGGCCTGTGTTTTGTCGGGCGCATTTATGGAGAATATGACAGCGTCAACTATCAGTTTCATAAGATAGAGCGCTGCCAGGGGGAGTATGCCCTGGATGATCTGCAGAGAAAAATTTGCAAGGTACCAGCCTGGACTTGCCTGCCAGACCAGGCGGACAGCCCGGTCAACCCGGAAGGCCAGGAGTATTTTGTCTTTTATGGATGTGCGCATAAAATTGAGAAAATAATTAATTTTACGCAATAAATACTGGAAGGTGGGGATTGAGTAAAGAGGAAAGTATTAAATGTAGAATTGAGAATTGAGAATTGATTTAAATGTAGAATTGAGAATGGGAAGAAAAGAGTGAAAAGCAGTTTTGAGTTTTGATTTATGAATTGAAAAAGAACAGGTGTAGGGCGAGTTTGGCTAATTTTTTTGATATTCAAGAAGGTTTTTAATATTGATATACTAGACAAAAAATCAATTGTTGAACAATATAAGGAAAAAGGGAAAGATAAATACATACTATATATTCATATAAGATCTGATTGATAAAGTTCATGTTTTTTATGACAACGTATCAATATGTTTAAAAAAATACTCCTAACAGTTAGTTGTGTTTTGGTATGCACAGTTTCATTGGCCTGGGCAGAGCCCCAAAATGTCATTTTTCTGATCGGCGATGGTCTGGGCTTTGAACAGGTTAAAGCAGCAGGTATGTATGCTGACGGCGAAGAGGGGCACCTGATATTTGAAACCTTTCCTTATCAGGCAGAAATTGCCACATACTCTGCCAGCTCTCCAGTGACGGACTCAGCAGCTGCATCGACAGCAATCGCTACCGGATTTAAGGTTGATAACGGAGTTATCAGTGTTGACCTCCCCGGAAAAAGCGGCGAACTTTATACATTGCTGGAATACTACAGCGACAAAAGCAAAAGCACAGGTTTAGTAACCACGTCGTATATTACTGATGCAACGCTGGCAGCTTTTGGGGCCCATGAAGTAAGCCGCAAGAACGCAAATGAAATAGCAGGTGATTACCTTCAGCAAACCAGGCCTAATGTCCTTTTAGGTGGAGGAGGGAAGGGCATCTCTGCCAGTGCTGCTACTGCAGCAGGCTATACCGTGGTGACCGACAATTTAGCCTTGCAGGCCTTGAACACAGACCTCGAGACATTGGTTTATGGCCGGTTCGGCAATTCGAAACTGCCCTATGAGTATGATTATTTCACTGGGAGTGATAATGGATATGACTTATACCCTCATCTTTCTGCAATGACCGCCACTACTCTTGATATTCTAGATAATGACCCGGAAGGGTTCTTCCTCGTAGTTGAAGGTGGAAGGATTGATCATGCAGGCCATAAAAACAATATTAACAGGAATATTTTTGAGACACTGGAATTTAACAATGCTGTGCAGGTTGTCTACAATTGGGCTCGGACGCGTTCTGACACGCTGATCATTGTAACCGCAGACCACGAGACGGGGGGATTAACAGTTTTACAAAATAACGGCCAGGGGGAATTTCCTCGTGTATCATGGTCAACAACCGGTCATACAGGCGTTAACGTTCCACTGTATGCATGGGGTGAAAATGCCTACAGGGTGTCTGGTATCCTTAACAACACCAACTTGTTCGAAATAGTTACAGGGGACTGCTTTATAGCAACAGTCGCCTATGGATCATACTGGAAACCCAATATTGTGACACTGGATCAATTTAGAGATAAATACCTTCTGGCAAATAAACTGGGAATGAAGTTTGCGCAAATCTATTACAAGTATTCCCCACTCATTGCTGATACTATTGCTGAGCAAGAAGTACTGAAGTTTTTAGTTAGATTAGGATTAATTCCTCTGATTGGATTCAGCTGGCTGGCAATTCACTATGGAATGATGCTAGCCCTTTTAGCGGTATTGAGCATTTTGACAATAATTATTGGTGGGGCCTGCCTGATAATTAAAACTAAAGCAAGTTAATAAATCTATCTTAAAAGTGTAGTGATGAAAGGCCAGAAATGGCTCTCCCTTTTTTCTTTCAAGAGGCCAAACCGCTGCTGATAAACATTGACGCGTGATTGATTTTTTGAATCTTCAGGTCTCCAGCGTGCTCCGCCCCTGATCCAATCCTTGAAAATAATTATCAGTTATTTGATGACGGTTGGCTGCAGTATGAGGAACCGTTTATTCTTTTTCGATTATTTTCTCAATAATAATAATATATTGGAGTGGTTCGCGGTTTTGGCGGGATTGTGGAATGCTTTACGCCCTTATAGTTCCTTTTGATGAACCGGATTTATTGTTGACAGCCTCTCTGAAGATTAAGTTTTCCCTCAACCAAAATATCTCAAAATAATCAATGTAGTATCCCCTCAACCCAAATGTCGGAAAAACCCCAAATTCCATTTAGGGAAATCACCAGATTTGTCTCCGTTACAATCGAACGAAAAATGGTGCAATACACCATAATGTAGAGATTTTAATAAGTTATTGTCCGTTAATAGTAAGGGGCACATTATTTGCATAATCCATAACGTTTCCAAAGATTTATTATAAAGATTTTGTATTTAGCTATTTTTAGATCAGGGTACGGGGTGTTTTGGGTTGACCACTCCGATTTTTAGTTCAAGCTGGCTGAAAAAGTGATTTCCAGGAACCAACGTATATCCGGGACGCAGTTACGCACCCCGGATATCCTTATACTAACAGGTGCAACGAGACAGGATCAAAATATTATGAAAATTTTCTTAAAAATTTTTCCTGCAATTGTGTTAACGGTTTTTGCATCAACGGTTTTTGCTGCGCAGGGCATAGTCGGTGACTGTGTTGACTGTCATACCATGCACAACAGTGAAGGGGGCCTTCCTGTGGCCGAGATTGGTACCACCGGCACTGTTAGCGCAACTCCGATTGAAAACCTTCTGCGCATGGACTGTGTAGCCTGCCACGCCAATGATCCGACCGGTGGTTCGAAAATATGGACCATGACCGGTGGTTCTACCGTTCCCCAGGTTATGCACGGGGATACAACCGGCGACCTGGCCGGCGGTAACTTCCGTTACATCATGGAAGGCGGTGACCGCAAGGGACACAACGTGGTCGATGTGGTCGCAGTGGACGGTGCAAATCTTTTTCCCCCAGGCCACCGTCATGCAACTTCCGAGGTAGGTGACATGGGATTTGACGTTGAAAATTTTACCTGTGCCGGCTCCATGGGCTGCCATGGCTACCGGGGACAGGTGCTTACGCTCATCCCGCCGGATCCGAACTGTGATCCTGAATTCGGTATAAACATAATAACTGGTGAGCCTTGCACACCGGAGGAGTTAAATGGATCTACTGAATATCGTACCGGTATAAAGGCGCTCAGCGGCTATGATGGATTCCCTACCGCCACGCTTAAAAGCGGAGCCCACCACTTCAACTTTGAAGGTTTGAAGAACGACGGTCTGGACGCGAGTTTCTATGACAATCCACTGTCGCACAGCTACCGGTTCATCCGGTCGCTGCGGGGATACGGCAATGAAACCGATCGCTGGCAAAACGTGGACAAAGACAGTCACAACGAGTACGCTGCCGGATACGATGGCCCAGGTGGTCCGGGCAACGAAACTACTGATTTCGGTACGACGTCCACATGCTCAAAATGTCATGTGAGCGGTAAAATAAACACAACTGATGCCAGGCTGACCACTCCGATGACAACAATGACCGGTTTCTGTATCACCTGCCATGGCTCGTTCCACTCCCCAGGCACCGGACCGCACGGCGCCTTCCTGCGCCATCCTTCCGACTATGTGATTCCGGACAGTGGTGAATATGCTGCCTTTACTGAGTACACCGTCTCTGCACCAGTTGGTCGGCCGGCCGCCTTCTTTTCTGTCGGCATGACGTCAAGCCCCACGGTCACACCAGGCACAGACCTGGTCATGTGTTTATCCTGCCATGTGGCTCACGCCGGTCCCAATGACGGCATGCTGCGCTACAGTGACTGGGCCAGTGGAGAAGGCTGTGTTGCGTGCCACACCACTAAGTAGAAGAACCTTAAATTATTATTCAGGATTGAGTAGAAGAAGGAATCTCGGCATAAGTTAAAAATCATAATTACTATAAGGCTGGCCCCTCATTGGTTTAACCCCGGAGCCAGCCTTATTTTTTTAATAACATTGTATGTTAAACTGGCGCGTAGTTTGGCCGGGATTTTGCCACGATTTGCGCCTGGAATTTCCTTTTTCTTTTGCCGAACAGTAGTTATTGTTGACAGTCTATCTGATGATACATGTATCATTTTTTAAATGTCCAGGTATCCAGTGTACATCTTAAAGCCTCTCAAGCCGTGAGGTTTTTTTTGTGTCATTTTTCTTATCAACTCTGTTATAAATCTAAACGCAGATTAAGCAGGTTTATGGTCAACATTGTGACAAGTATTTTTTGGGTAGAATCCCAAGAGCTATAAATTCTATGATTCCATGGAGGACATTATGGTAAAAATGGCAAGAATATTAATGTTCTTAGTTTGTTTAATAATATTTAACCAAACAGCACAAGCAGAGGTAAGCGCACCGGCAGAGTTACTCGGACCGGCAGAGGTAAGCGCACCGGCAGAGGTAACCGCACCGGCAGAGAAAATCTTGCCTGCAGAGAAAACTTTGCCGGCAAAGAAAACTCCACAGATAGAGGAATTTTCCTATGTCGGTTTAAAGTTCGGTATGACGAGGGACGATGTTGCAAAATTATATCCGGTTGCAGAATTAGGGAAATTGGTAATAGTTGTTAAGAATCCTAACGAAGCTGTCGAGTGGGTAAACTGTCATTTTGACTTTACAGGTGCACTTTATAAAATTCGTGTGCATTACAGTGATAAAGCAATTGAACAGCTGAAAATCCCTTACGAGCTTAATAAGTATGGTTTTGAGGAAGCGGTAAAAAAATATTTCGCTTATGAAAATTATCCGGTCACTGATATTACTCAACAAGAAATAGAAATAATAGATCTCCAAAAATTAGAAGCGTATAAAAAATATTCAGTTGAAACGTATTTAAATTTTGTTACCGATGCGAAAGAAATAAATAAGAAATAGTTCCTGGTTGTCACTAACTATGCAAACCCTCTCAGGTAATTCTGAGGGGGTTTTTTTATTGCCATTTTTTTGACAAGCCTGTGATGAATTTAAACCCAGGTGTAACAGGTCGCAGTGTCGGTATTGTGGCACGATAGCTGTAGTTTGATAAGTGTTATTACTTGGAACTCTTTCCTAACTATTTTTTCCATTGACAACTCCACTTGCAAGTAATAAAAAAAATCCCTATACTCACATCCAAAGGGTATTGGTGACATATTAGTTTCATAGCTTCTACAGGAGGTCGCTCCAATGGTAGAGTTATTAGCTAAAATTAGCAATTTAAGCCGCTAGCGGGTAGTATCCATGGAAAAAAGATGGACTAATCCAAGAAGCAATATCTGTGAATTTCAATGCCATGACTTCAAGACTGCTGAGTATTATGAACAACAATTTCAAAATACGGATTGGCAGCGATTAGAAACTGCCAAGGCTGCTTTAGATTTTGGTGTATGGATCAATCCAACAGAAATGAAGATCATCACCTTTGCAAATGGTGGAGAAGTGGTGACTGTTTGCAATGATTTAGACTCATTCAAAGCCGAACTGACACACTTGAGGGATTTTTACAACAGGTTGTGATATTTGTTTTTTAAATTAAATTTGACCCAATTCCTTTTTAATTGCCAATTCACACATCTCTGATATTTCTTCCGCAGTCCGATTTTCTCTTCCAATGGGATCCAAAACAGAATAAGTCAGTTTTTCTCCAACACCCATTGGGAATCTCTGTAAAAGATAATTTCCATTTACAGCAAATGGAATAATTGCAGCAGATGGTGAAGTTTTCAATAAAGTTCCCAGGCCGCTAACTTTGAAAGTTTTTACTTTTCCGTCCCTGCTTCTGGTTCCTTCCGGGAAGATGCATGCAGAGTAATTATTTGCTTCTATTTTCCTGCCGAGTTTTATAATTTCTTTTATGGCCTGGGAGCGATTTTTTCTGTCTATTAGGGCTGATCCTCCTTTTCGAAGATTATATGAAATGCTGGGGATGCCTTTTCCCAACTGAATTTTGGAGATGAATTTGGGATAGTGTTTTCTGAATCCCCACACAACTGGTGGTATATCATATTGGCTTTGATGGTTGGAAACAATAATTAATGGGCAATCTTTGGGCAGCTTTTCAAACCCTTTGAATTTCACCCGTGAACCAAGAATAATCAGACTTTTCATGATCAAATAGCACATAATTTCTGCCGCACGTTTTTGCGCCGGGTATCCCCACACATTCCAGCAAACCACCTGAATCAGATGAAAAACCCCTAAAATCACTCCAAAAACAAGTAAATAAATCGGCGAGAGAATGTATCCCAAAATTTTTTTCATATTACCGGCAATATTGTATAAAAAACCTGAAAAGTAAATTTTATTGAATGGTCTACCAAAGTCCGGTTAAATATATGCGCAAAGGCGGGGGAAAATAGCTCTCTTAATGGTGTTGGGATAATACAAAGTGAAATGTATCAAGCAAAATTATTTAATACCATGAATAGCAATTTCTTATCCAGGTTCAATATAACATCTGATAAAGTCAAACGGTTGGTTGGCTAAAACCTATAATGAATCTGGCAAGAAGTTTTAGCCCTGTTTTATTGTGAAGGTTTTTAAATTTGTCGAAAGGTAGTACCAACATGACCAAGAAATCCTTTCCTCTGTCCAGGGTCTATGGCTTGCTCGAGCCAGGACCGGTCGTCATGCTGACCACTGCTGGCAGCGGGCGTTCTAATATCATGACCATGTCGTGGCACACTATGATCGAGTTTGAGCCACCACTCGTAGGTTGTGTCATCAGCAATCGCAACCATTCCTTCGGTATGTTGAAGGAAACCAACGAATGTGTCATTAACATTCCTACAGTGGAGATAGCTGAAAAGGTCGTGGGTTGCGGCAATACGTCAGGGGTGAAAGTTGACAAGTTCAAGAGGTTTTGTCTCACGCCGAAACCTGCTGCGCGAGTCGGCGCACCTCTTATCGATGAGTGTTTTGCAAATCTTGAGTGCCGGGTGGCCGACACAAGTATGGTGTCCAGGTATTGTTTATTTATCGTAGAAGTTGTCAAGGCATGGATCGACCCAACAGTGAAAAACCCGCAGACGCTTCATCATCGTGGACATGGCAACTTCATGGTTGCCGGTGAAACGATCAAGCTGAAATCAAAGATGAAATAACGCCAGGCATGCTTCTCCTTCCTGAAGCTAGTTCTCAAAGCTGAAAATAGTTTCTATTGTGGCAAGACATCTGAACACTTGCTGTGACGTTGAGGGTTCTAAATAACAACCGTATTTGGGACAAGAGGCAAGAAAATTTCTCACCTGCATCTTTTTGATATACTCTCGCCACTATGATGAGGGTGTTTATTTGAGCCGGCAATCAAATTGAGAAGTTGCCTCAAATTTTACCTGTTTTGCGGCAATACGCCCTTGGTGGTGTGGCAGGCAAGACAGCCACCTTCAGCCGTAGCCGTGGCGACGTCAGCATAACCGCCGGCAGTCATTCCTGAATAGTCGAAACGCAGCATGTAATCATAGGGACCGGCATGCGCAACGTGACAGGAGAGGCACATAACCAGATCCTTCCCTGGTGTTACATTGGCGCTTGGGGTCATGCCATCCACGAAATCTTGGTGAGGTCGAGCCACCGGAGCGGAGATATCGAAGATGGTATAAGCAGCATACTCGTCCCTGTTCGGGATCACATAGTCAGAGGGGTGGCGCAGAAAGGCCCCGCCCGTTCCGTTGGTGACTCCCGCGGAGTGGAATGAGCCATGGCAGGTCATGCAGAACCCGGTTATGGACTGACCCGGCGTGGTAAGCCGGGATTCGGTTGTGCCTATTTTAGATTGGACATGACACCTTACGCAGGCAGGCGTCGTACCGAAATCGGTATTTTTCAAGATGCCATTTCCCTTTTCGTAGCCGCCGACATACTCATTATGACTGTCTTCGTCAACGTTCTGCCAACGGTCGACCTCGTTGCCGTACCCACGCAAAGACCGGATGAACCGGTAGCTATGGGCCAAGGGACTGTCATAAAAATCCGGAGCCAAACCATCGTGCTTCACCCCATCGTAACTCGAATGGTGTGCGCCTTTCCTTAATTCAGTGTGTGGAAAACCATCATAGCCGCTGAGGGCAGCTATCCCCGTACGGAAGATTTCTGATCCATAACACTGTTCATCGGAGCAAGGCAGACCAGCATCGGGCCCACTGATATGTACACAAAATTCAGGATCACAAGTCGGATCAGGTGCGACAGTTGTCAGCAACTGGCCTCGATACCCATGGCAACCCATGGAGCCGGCACAGGTAAAATTTTCTACGTCGAACCCACCTGAACCAATCTCCCAGTTCTTATGACGGAAACCGGGTGGTTGATCCAAATCCATATCAGTTTCTGCTGAGACAACATCGACAACGTTATGACCATTGCGATTGCTGCCTGTCACGATGTATTGGAAATTGCCTCCGGCCAGGTCACCGGTTGCATCGGAGTGCATTACCTGTGGTACTTCGGAGCCGCCTGCCATAGTCCAGATCTTAGCACCGCCGGTCGGATCATTGGCGTGGCAGGCGACGCAGTCCAGTTTCAACAGGTTTGTGATCGGATCTGCGCTTACGGTGTCGCCTACCATGGCGACAGGCAGACCGTTTTCACTGTTGTGCATGGTATGACAGTCATAACAGTCACCAATCATGCCGCCTGAAGCTGCTGCGAAGATTGGCAATGCCAGGAGCATCCCGGGGAAGATTTTGATTGCCTTCTTCACTTCTTTTCTCAAAATAATTCCATTTGGAGAAACGATAAATTGTTTAATATCAATTCATTAGGTAAATGCAATATTTGAGCCACAATTCTTGAAGTAGACAATTCTTTATGATTACAAATGGTTGCTGGGAAACGCAGCTTATTTGCTATTAATTTGATTGCTAAGTTTTAGGGATTTGACCATATGTGGGTGTGGAAATGACCGAATATAGGTTGGTATGAGATGAGAAAAAATTTTGCGGTCTTGGGAAAAGTACTTATACTACTGATACGGCTTAACAGTTCAATCCTTTCATTCTGCCAACTTCCATGCGGCTGTTTAACACAGGCTGAATTGGTGTTACTGATGCTGCTGGGAGATGAAGGAAGAATCAGACTTCAAAGTTAACTGCAAATATAGGATAGGCGGGATCAGAAATGGCTCTATCTTTTGGGAATCTCAAATGGTAATTATCCTTCAGAGATTCTGTATTATTTAACCAATTGGAATTATTGAAGCCAGAAAGTCAAAGGTATCAACGCAAATAACAAAAGAGGGAAACCCATGAACCAGAACAATGATAAAGTGATATACGACTATGCAGACAAATTTATTAACCTTGCCAACGAAATGGCTAGATCAGATAGATCAGGAAATGTTGGAATAGCAATCAGGTTTGCTGCAGCCCGATACAGTGCCTTTGAAGCATCAATGAGAACAAATAATCTGGCTGGAGACAAGGACAAACAATTACAGGATTTTTCAAACGCCTTTAAAGATATGCTGCACGTGAATCTTGAGGACTACATCAAGGTGCAGTCTCAAAAATAAGATATGCTGTGACGGTGTTTTTTTTTATGCCATTAAATCAAGGCAATCCCAATGAAAATATTTGACGAGATATAACTAATGAATGCAAGCAAGAGACAGAAATATTTCCAAACCGGTCTGGTACTGGCCATCTCCCTGCTTCTCTGGAATCTTTTTCCGGCCAGTTCCTTTTCGCAGAATGGTGGTGATGCTGGAACCGTTGGAGGAGACAAAGCCAGCGGGATAACTATGCAGGCGGTCTCCGGCAAGGTGGTCAAAACCATGAACAGTGGTGGCTATACCTATGCCCTGGTGGACGAAGACGGCGCCAGGACCTGGGTGGCCCTGCCCAAGAGCAGGATCGCGGTGGGTAATGAAATCACGTGCCAGCCGGGCATGGTGATGAACAACTTCAGTAGCTCCTCCTTGAATCGGACCTTCACGCAGATCGTTTTTTCCAGCGGGCTTACATCATCTTCTGTCGGCACTGCCTCCCCGGAAGACCCCCCAGCTGAGGATGAGGCGCCCTATGTGCCCAAGCTGAAGGAACCCGAAGACTGGAAAGACTTTTGAAACGAAAGTCACCCTGACGAATAAATCGGTGCCAATACGGTCTAAGATGGTAAAGGTCACACACGGCATCTGCGGCTAGAATTGGCTGCATCTGCAAGACGAAACAGGTAGTCTGTAACAGGCACAGCCATTAAGTCAGGGCGCCAGTAACCGATCATGTTGCGCACTATTAACCAATTGAAATTATTGGTGCCAGAAACTCAACATGTCCATTGGCAATAGTGACGGGTAGACAGCTCCAAAGATTCAACATTATAGCGAGGAATGAAGGCAGGGTCAGAAATGGCCCTGTTTTTTTATTTCAAAACTATAAATTTCTACTAGCATAGCCCTCCAACCAAGTTGCTATTGCCAGTGCACATCTTAACTGGTAATTCTTCACAACAAAGTCAACATTGTGGCAAGGCAGTTTAACTCCTTCCAATTATCCAGATGGGTTTTTATTTCCATTTGTCTTTACACTTTTCATGGGTTGGGCTAATTAACATTGTATACCACTAGTTGCTCAATATCCTTATTAATACAACAACCCATCGACCATTTAGGTCAAGGAGGCGATGATGGACGTAGAAAAGCTATTTGGCACTGCTGTTAATGAAATCGAACGAATGTTAAACACCAAGACGGTTGTCGGTGATCCAATCACGATAGAAGAAAATACGCTTATTCCCCTGATAAGTGTCGGCTTTGGCTTTGGGGTTGGAGGTGGAGAAGGCACAGACTCATCCAAGTGTGCCGGAGTCGGTGGCGGTACCGGTGGAGGTGGCGGTGTTAAACCTGTCGCACTGATTGTCATAAATAAGGACGGTGTGCGCGTTGAACCCATTAAGGGCGGGACAGCCTCAGTTTTAGAAAAAGTAGCAGAGGTTGTGGGAAAAGTGACAGCGGAAAAAGCGGGAAGTAAAAAGGCCGATTAACCGGTGAGTTTTGTTCTGCTAACTCTTGCGATACTGCTAGCGATATTGATCGTGCTGCTTATCCTACCAATCACGGTGGTATTCAGAATTGACCGCTTCAAAGAGATCAGGGGGCATGTGATTTTTCAATGGTTCTTTGGGTTATTACGATTTCGGATTGGCATTCCTGGCGCTGCCAGAGTTGAACAGCAATATAAAAGAAAGCTCAAGGGAAAAACCAGGAAGCGTAAGCAGTTCGCTAATGTCCATAATGTTATTGCTCTGTTAAAACAGTCGGCATTCCGCCGACGTGTTATTCGATTCATCAAAGGTGTATTACGCGCAACCCATGCCCGCGATCTTTATCTTCGTTTACGTATTGGGCTGGGTGATCCTGCTGACACAGGACGCCTGTGGGGGCTCCTTGGACCTATTGCAGGTATCGCAACAACCCTTCATAGTACAGAGGTTCGCATTGAACCGGAATTTATGGCCCCTGTGCTGGAAATCGAGAGTCATGGCGAGTTCCGTCTCATACCACTTCAATTCATCGTCCTGGCCACAGCATTTGTAGTGTCACCTACGACCATCCATGCATGGCGTACGCTACGTCGGAGTAATGCATAATGAATGAGTTACGGGCAGGTAATCCCATAGTTGCAGGCGAAGTCACCATTGTGCCCATCGAACACTGTTATATTATGTCCATTATCGAGGACGTGGGATCTTGTTTTTACGGACTAAAAGAACCCTTTGCGATAATTATATGTGATGCAATCGGGATACGAGCCATAGATACAGAAGGGATAGAAATCTCAGTGGAATCACTGATTAAGAAAATCTCGGACCTAGGTGCGTTACTAGAGTCCTCAACGCAGAAGCTGGGATGGCAAGAAGAATGAAGTGACAGAAAAGGCTATTGTCGCCAAAAAGATATAAAAGTTAACATTTCTGCTAAACAGCAAAACTAAATGGATTAATCGACCTGTAAAGATTGCCACTCCACATAGCAACTCGGATTTTGGGCTGAAAAAGTTATTATTATGGCAAGCAAAAATCAAAACTATAGATTGTTGCAATTAATGTGGAGTTAGGTTCTACTAACTGGCAATCATAACATGGAATATACTTGTCCCAAGTCAACATTGTGGCAAGCTAGTTTGAATAATAGTAGCATCATTTGAAACGGTCTGATTTTTTGTTGACAGTGTGTCGTGTAGTCCATTATTGATAAATACATGCGACGAGTTGGGGGCGGATTTAAAGAACCGCCCCGAATTTTTGACACGGGCGAAAAAGCAAATACTTATCACCGATTCTACTGCTGCGCGAATGAGGTGGCCGATATGCCAAAAGACTGTCTCATCCTGTCATTGCACAAGGAAGCTTCGCACATTAAGGCGAGCGACGGCAGAGAGATCCCCTTTGCCAAGGCGATCCTGAAAGTGAACAACGACTGCGGGACGGACGTCGTCGACGTAACGCCCCATGCCACGCTCGGCCAGGAGGGCGGCACGGTCCAGGATGTGTCCCATGCCATCTCCGGGGCCGCTGCAACGCTTCCTGCAGGCGGAGACCTCCGGTGGGACGTCTACGATCTGCTCCTGCCTGCGCACCCTGGCACCGCCAGCAGGATCCACATGTTTGGATACCGGGCGGCGCTGAACTGGCGGTTCGAGCTCGCTGTCTGGGCCGATTACCGCCATGCGGCCTCCTTTGCTCCGATGAAGACCCCCATTGCGCGATGGACAATCCAGTGGAGCGTGCCGGACGCCTCGAGCGGGGCCGTGGAGCTGGCTATTATTGAAGTAGCAGCAGGACAGTAACCGGAAAGAAAAAGCTTTTCCCCCGGCGGCCCATCGCGACCCGATTTCATTCCCGGGCCTTTGGTTCGCTCAGGTCCGCGGTACAGCTCGCAATGACAATGGAATGTGTGCCTTTCTCGTCATTGGGAGACCCTTGACCCATGAACGAAGACGCATTGTTGTCATCCGCAAAATCCTTAAGCATCTGGGGTTGTGGGAAGACAAAACACCTCTTGAACGCGCCCCTCCTGATTTAATTTCCGAAAAGAGTTACGAGCCGTATGACGACGGCTGGCCGCAGTTTGAGGAGCTGTCGGTGAGCATCCATTGACATTTGTTTTTGGGGTTTTTCATTTCATCTGCAGAGCTTAAAAGGCAGAAATTGACAGTCGCTGTAAACACTCAATTGCTGCTATACATTTACACTCGTGAATCATTTTTGAAAGGTTGCTATTTCTACTGGCAACCTTTACTTGTTTTTAGAGACTGAAAAGTTAAGATTGTGGCAAGCAAGATTAACTCTCCCGCCTTCCATAATGATCGTCGAACAACTTATACAGCCATAGTTCCGCTAGGCAGGCGCTATCGATCATTATAAGTTGTTTTATGGCCAATTTGCCCAAAAGCAGGAAAATGGAACTTCGAAGAAATATCACTTGACTTGTTTTTCATCATTCCTCTATATGCATTTTTCATGGCACTTCTTGAACCAATGGGGTCTTCTTGACATGGTGTCAGGTAAATATGCCCTTGGTATTTATACTTACAGGAGAAATAGCGATGAAAAGGAATTATGAAAAACAACTGACAAAGATGACCTTGGCGGCTTTTCTTATTTGCTTGATCTTTGCTGGCATCGCTGTAGCAGAAGATGCCATTGGAGTGCAGGTAAAGAAAAAACTTGGTGTAGGCAATTATCTGGCGGACGGCAAGGGAATGACGCTCTATACGTTCAGCAAGGATAAACCTGGCAAAAGTGCATGCACCGGTGAATGCCTAACGCAATGGCCGGTCTTTTATGTCAATCCTGAGTTGGTGGTTGAAGGATGCGAACAAAGTGATTTCGGCTCGTTTGTCAGGGATGACGGTGCTGAGCAGACGACATACAAGGGCAAACCCCTGTACTATTATGTCAAGGATGAAAAGCCGGGGCAAACGAACGGACACGAGGCGGTAAAGGGTTGGACGGCAGCAAAAAAGTAAAATAATTTGACGGAAGACTTATAAAGCAGAGGATAGGGAAATGTTCCGCATCCTCTGCTTGTTTAAATGAAGCTAAGCAGACTTTCATTTAAAGAATGATCTAAAGCGAGAAACAAGATTTGTAATGTCTGCTGATATGTCTGACAGTGTCAAGTAGAAAAGACCTATCCATTGCCCCCTGTTTTATAGGGGGCTTTAATTTCATACAATCTACACTCGTGAATCTTTCTTAAAGTGTCCAGATGTAGGGTCGATATGTTGACTCTAATTTAGTCTTATAAAAGTTAAGATGTTGGCAAGAAGTATTCATTTTTTCCTTCTCTCAATCTGCTGCATAATCCTTTTTTCAACTTCGATCAGGACAAATACCAGGGGCGTGAACAAAAGAAGACGCAGCCAGTCACCCGCTGGGATCCCTGCTGTGCCGAAGACATCCTGGAATAAAGGCAGGTAGGTAAAGAACATCTGCAGCAAGATAATGGAACCCACAGCATAGAGGACAGCCCTGTTGCCCAGGAGACCTTCCCGCGAAAGTACCGAGGTATACTGGTAGCGTGCCCCGAAAAGGTAAAAAATCTGAAAAAATATCAAGGTGTTGACTGCAGTGGTTCGGGCCATGTCCAAAGTTTCTCCATGGGCACGGTCCCAGAGAAAAAGGCCAAGGGTGCCCATGACAA
>WOR8_10003678_pt1 | contig 22433 bp, 17 predicted proteins | sample DeeMarSeWOR38_10_FD_19890 | JGI IMG/M metagenome (IMG submission 19890) | reverse complement strand
ATATGGCGGAGAGGGAGGGATTCGAACCCTCGATGGGCTATTAACCCATACGCCCTTAGCAGGGGCGCGCCTTCAGCCACTCGGCCACCTCTCCGGACAGAAAATTGTGAGACGCGATTATAACGGTATTCGCGTGGTAATACGCAAGAACCCGGCCATGCGAATCCGCCACTCGGCCATATCCCGCAAGACCAGTCAGAGCTGCTGGTGGTGCAGGTGCCGCGGAATCAGCTCCAGTTTATCTATAGCTTGATGCAGGTTTACAACGGTGCGATCAGTTGCCACCTTGTCCCTGTTCTGCCTTGATTCGTTCATAGATTTCTTCCCTATGAACCGAAACATCCTTTGGTGCATTGACACCGATCCTGACCTGGTTGCCCTTGACGCCAAGCACGGTTACGGTGACTTCGTCACCTATCATCAGCGTTTCGCCCACCCGTCGTGTAAGTATCAACATAATCCCTTCTCCTTGTTATTGATAAGCATCCCTGATGCTACGGTACGGTCTTTTAGTCTGCTTTTTATTAGTCTAGACGACAGTCAATCAGTAGCAAATAAGCACTATTTAACGCGAACTCGCACCTGAACGTCGTTACCTGATGATGGTAAAGGTCTTTTATTTGGAACACAACAAGGTGGAATGGTTCTAAATACCTCCGGGATTCATGCGGTAATGAAGGGCGATCAGACCCGGGCAGGCTGATCAAGCTTGAAGGCCTCGTGCAGCGTACGCACACCGAGTTCCAGGTATTTCTCATCGACGACCACCGAGATCTTGATCTCGGAGGTCGAGATCATGCGGATATTCACGCCTTCCTTTGCCAGGGCCTCGAACATGGTCGAGGCAATACCCGCATGCGAGCGCATACCCACACCGACTATCGAGATCTTGACGATCTTGTCATCGCCGGAAACCTCCCTCGCACCGAGTGATTCCGCGGTCTTCTGCAGGATCTCCATTGCCTTCTGGTATTCATTGCGATGCACGGTAAAGGTGAAATCGGTCGTCGCCCCATCGGGAGCCACGTTCTGGATGATCATGTCGACCTCGATATTGGCAGCCGCGATCGGCCCGAGCACCTGGTGCGCGACACCGGGACGGTCCGGCACACCCAGCACGGTCAGCTTGGCCTCGTCACGACTGAAGGCAATACCTGAAATGAGTGCCTCTTCCATATCTTCATCCTCGTAGGTAATCAGCGTGCCCTCGCCCTCTTCCTCGAAAGAGGACAGCACACGCAGCGGCACGTTGTAGCGGCCGGCAAAACTGACTGAGCGGATCTGCAGCACCTTCGATCCGAGGCTGGCCATTTCCAGCATTTCCTCGAATGTGATGCGGTCAAGCCGGCGTGCCTCTGGCACGACGCGGGGATCGGTGGTGTAGACACCATCGACATCGGTGTAGATCTGGCACTCATCCGCCTTCAGCGCCGCCGCCAGCGCAACGGCCGTGGTATCGGAGCCGCCGCGGCCCAGGGTGGTGATGTTGCCCGCCTCGTCCGCACCCTGGAAACCGGCCACAACAACCACGTTGCCCGCCGCGAGGTCGGCATGGATGCGCCTGTCATAGATATCCTGGATACGTGCCTTGTTGTGCGCGCTGTCTGTGCGTATGTGCACCTGCGAACCGGTGTAGGAACGTGCCGGACAACCGCGCTGGGCCAGCGCCATGCTGAGCAGCGCGATCGTCACCTGCTCGCCGGTGGCCAGCAGCACGTCGAGTTCGCGTGGTGAGGGTGACGGGCTGATGTCCGCGGCAAGCCCCAGCAGACGGTCCGTTTCTCCGCTCATGGCGGAGACCACGACCACCACGTCATTGCCCTTGTCGCGCCAGCGCTTGACGCGATCGGCGACCTTGCCGATGCGCTCCGGGCTGCCGACGGAAGTGCCGCCGTATTTCTGGACTATCAGTGCCATAGTGTGCTGTCAGTGCCTGTGACTGCCCGGTGCGCCACGCGCCCCGTCAGCTGATCATGTTGCCGTGTGCGGCAACAAATAGCCGGGCATTAAACTACAGAATACCTGCGGAGAAAAGCGGATTTCAGGCGGAAAGTTGCTGCTGCACCCAGCCGGTAACGGACTGGAGCGCCGCATCGAGATTCTCCGGCTGGCTGCCGCCGGCCTGCGCCATATCCGGACGCCCACCGCCCTTGCCGCCGACCTGGCTGGCCACGACATTGACCAGTTCACCGGCCTTGATCGTGCCGGTCCGGTCCTTGGTGACACCGGCGACCAGGCTGATCTTGCCCTCATTGACCGCAGCCAGCACCACGGCCGCCGAACCCAGCTTGTTCTTCAGCTGGTCAAGCGTCTCGCGCAGCGTCTTGACGTCAGCGCCTTCCATTCGTGCAGCCAGCACCTTGACGCCCTCGACATCAACGGCCTGCGAGGCCAGATCGCTGCCCTGGCTGCTGGCGAGCCTGCCCTTGAGCTGCTGCAATTCCTTTTCCATTGCACGGTTCTTTTCAAGCAGCTGCGCGACCTTCTCATCCACGTCATCCCGGCTGCCCCTGACCAGCTCGGCAACCCGCTGCAGGCGTGACTCGTTGCGGTTTACCCACGCCATGGCACCTTCGCCGGTCACCGCCTCGATGCGGCGCACGCCGGCGGCAATACCGCTCTCGGTGACGATCTTCAGCAGGCCGATATCGCCGGTATGCTGCACATGGGTACCGCCACACAGTTCGACCGAGAAATCGCCCAGTGACAGGACGCGCACCTCGTCATCGTATTTTTCGCCGAACAGCGCCATGGCGCCGGAGTTCATGGCATCGTCGATGGACATGATCCGGGTAGCGGCCTCCTCATTGCCGCGGATATGCGTGTTCACCATGTCCTCGATCTCGCGCAGCTGTTCCGGGGTAACCGGTTCGTAATGCGCAAAGTCGAAACGCAGCCGGTCGGGATCGACCAGCGAGCCCTTTTGCTGCACGTGCCCACCAAGCACCGCGCGCAGTGCGGCATGCAGCAGGTGGGTGCCGGAGTGGTTGAGTGCCGTGGCCCGGCGTCGCGCCATGTCGACGGCCGCCCTGACCCTGTCGCCGGTATGCAGTTCGCCATGTTCTACCGTACCGATGTGGACGAACACACCGCCGCCCTGCTTCTGCGTGTCACTGACCGAAAAACCGCCGCTGTCGGCCAGCAGGCTGCCGCGATCACCGACCTGGCCGCCGGATTCGGCATAGAACGGGGTGCGATCCAGAATCACGACGCCTTCATCACCGGTAGACAGACGCTCCACCGGTTCAGCGCCCCGGAACAACCCGGTAATGACGGACTCCTCCTCGAGGTGATCATAGCCGGTGAAATCGGTACAGCCCTCGACATCCAGCCCGGCTGAATATTCAGCGCCGAAACGACTGGCCGCCCGGCCCCGGTCGCGCTGCGCCCCCATCTCACGGTTGAAGCCATCCATGTCCAGGGACAGGCCACGCTCGCGTGCATAGTCGGCCGTCAGGTCGACCGGAAATCCGTAGGTATCGTACAGCCTGAACACGGTGGCACCGGCAATCACCTTGCCATCCATGCCGCCCAGGTCTTCCTCGAGGATCCGCATACCCTGTTCCAGGGTCTCGGCAAAACGCTCTTCCTCGCGCTTCAGCACCTGCTCGACATGCGCGCGGCCCTCTGCCAGTTCCGGGTAGGCCGCGCCCATCTCCTGGCACAGCGGCCCGACCAGCCGGTAGAAGAACAGGTCCTTGGTGCCAAGCTGGTAGCCGTGACGTACGGCACGGCGGATGATCCTGCGCAGCACGTAACCGCGCCCCTCGTTGGACGGCAGCACACCGTCGACGACCAGAAAGGCACAGGAGCGGATATGGTCTGCAATGACCTTCAGGGAATTGTCGTGCAGGTCGGTGGCGCCCGTCACATCGGCCGCGCTCCTGATCAGGTTGCGGAACAGGTCGATGTCATAGTTGGAATGCACGCCCTGCATGACAGCGGCCAGGCGCTCCAGCCCCATGCCGGTATCGACAGACGGTCGTGGCAGCGGGTGCAGCGTCCCCTCGCTGTCGCGGTCGTACTGCATGAAGACCAGGTTCCAGATTTCGACATAGCGGTCGCCATCCTCATCCGGCGTGCCTGGCGGGCCACCCGCAATGTCTGCCCCATGATCGTAGAAGATCTCGGTGCACGGACCGCAGGGGCCGGTGTCACCCATTGACCAGAAATTATCCTTGGCACCGATGCGGGCAAAACGCCCGGGGTCGACCTTGATCTCGTTCAGCCAGATATCCGCCGCCTCGTCATCCTCCTCGAACACGGTGACCCAGAGACGCTCCGGCGGGATCTGCATGGCGCCGGTCAGAAACTCCCAGGCGTAACCGATCGCCTCGCGCTTGAAATAATCACCGAAGCTGAAGTTGCCCAGCATTTCGAAAAAGGTGTGGTGACGGGCGGTGTAGCCGACGTTCTCCAGATCGTTGTGCTTGCCACCGGCACGCACGCAGCGCTGGCTGCTTGTCGCCCGCTGGTAGCCCCGCCTGTCCTTGCCAAGGAAAACGTCCTTGAACTGCACCATACCGGCATTGACAAACAGCAGGGTCGGATCGTTGACGGGCACGAGCGAACTCGACGCCACGACCTCGTGGTCGTGTGCCTTGAAAAACTCCAGGAAGGCCTGGCGAAGCTGCGCGCTGCTCGTCATGACGGGTACGGTCAGTAATAGAATCGACTGGCGTTATTATTCAGGGATTTGGGCAGGAATGGAACACCTATGTCGGCTAGCAAGGGCATGCCGGATTACGCTGCTTCGCAGCTAATCCGACCTGCAACAGAGCAATCCCGCAGGTCGGGTTAGGCCGAAGGCCGTAACCCGACATGTCCTGCTCCCTGCCCACCGCTTCAGGGAGAACAATGCCATCGCCACCCCGGTCATCAGGCAACACGCCCTGCCTGACATATTGGCCAAGACTTGAATACGGCCAGTCCACAGGCCTGTCAACATAGCCATGCCTGACCGGGGTGTAATGGATGTAATCGACATGCGCGTGAAAATCAGTTTCATCCCTGATCAGGTGTTCCCAGTACCGGTTCTGCCAGACAGGACCAGTATGCGCGTGACGGCTGATGCAGGATTTTATGAGCCGCCAGCGGGTGAATAATCGGTGTCGCCCCGGGGCAGGGTCAAGATGCAGTGGAGGTGATCGGGCAGCACCACGATCGCATCGACAGCGAATGGATGTTTTCTCCTGACTCGCCTGAAGGCATACCTGAGCAACTCGGCCCGTGCGGGATTATCGAAGAATGAGCGCCTGTTCCACGCGACAACGGTAAAAAAACCAGGAGCCTCCCGGAAGCCGGGCGCGTCCTATTGCATTGCTTCCTCCCTGAAGCAAGTGCTGCTCGTCGGATCAGGCCGAAAGGCCGTAATCCGACAGCATTACAGGGAATCGTCATCACGAAGCACGCCCCGGATCTGCTCGGAGCCAAAACCGCGCTGTTGCAGAAAGCGCATCTGTCGGCTGCGTTCCCTGAAATCACCGGGCAACGAAGCACCGAATTTTTTCTCGCGCACCTGCCCTGCGAGTTCACGCCACTGTTCTGCGTACGCCTCCAGGCAGTCGTCGATTGCAGCATCATCGATGCCGCGATCGCGCAGCTCGGCACGGATTTTCAGCGGCCCCTGGCCACGCTGGTAACGGGAGTGCACGAAGGACTCCACAAAGCGGGCATTGCTCAGCAGGCCGTCGGCCACCAGAGCGCCAATCGTTTCCCCGATAACGGACTCGTCGTAGCCACGCGAAGCCAGCTTGCGGGACAGTTCCCGCTCGCTGTGCTCCCGGCGCGCCAGCATATCCATGGCCGAGGCGCGTGCCCCCGCCGGGTCGGGCGCCTCCTCAGGCTTCAGCTTCCAGTTCCTCCTGGTCCTCGATCACCGGTGCTTTCGTACCCAGCAGCTCGGCGCGGATCTTGCCCTCGATCTCGGCGGCAATATCGGGGTTCTGCTTGAGGAACTCGCGGACGTTCTCCTTGCCCTGGCCGATACGCTCACCGTTGTAGCTGTACCAGGCGCCCGCCTTGTCGACAAACCCCTGCTTCACGCCCATGTCAATGATTTCACCCTCGCGCGAAATGCCCTCGCCGTAGAGGATCTGGAATTCCGCCTGTTTGAAGGGGGGCGCCATCTTGTTCTTGACGACCTTGACGCGGGTCTCGTTGCCAACGATCTCGTCGCCCTTCTTGATGGCGCCGATGCGGCGGATATCCATGCGCACGGAGGCGTAGAACTTGAGCGCATTGCCACCGGTCGTGGTCTCGGGGTTACCGAACATGACACCGATCTTCATGCGAATCTGGTTGATGAATATCACCATGGTGTTGGAGCGCTTGATGTTACCGGTCAGCTTGCGCAGCGCCTGCGACATGAGGCGGGCCTGCAGACCCATGTGGGAATCCCCCATGTCACCCTCGATCTCCGCCTTGGGCGTGAGTGCCGCAACCGAGTCGACCACGACCACGTCGATGGATCCTGAACGCACCAGCATGTCGGTAATCTCCAGCGCCTGCTCTCCCGTATCCGGCTGGGACACCAGCAACTCGTCAACATCGACACCCAGCTTCTCGGCATAGCCGGGATCAAGCGCATGCTCCGCATCAACAAACGCCGCCGTACCGCCGGCCTTCTGTGCCTCGGCAATGACCTGCAGCGACAGCGTGGTCTTGCCCGAGGACTCCGGACCATAGATTTCGACGACCCGGCCACGCGGCAAGCCGCCAATGCCGAGCGCCACGTCAAGACCCAGCGAGCCTGTCGATATGGACTCGACATCCCTGACAGCACTGACATCACCCATGCGCATCACCGCACCCTTTCCGAACTGCTTTTCAATCTGGCTTAGTGCTGCACTCAGGGCCTTGCGTTTGTTGTCTTCCATTTAGCTCCTCCAAGAAAGATTATTTGCGTGTGGAACATCCCTGTCCGGGCACACTCACGGGACCGGCAGGATTATCCCATAGACCGGACTAGCCCACTAGCGGCCAGCGCCGAAGTATCCGGTAGCTGGCACCCGATTCCTCCGTGACGGACTCCACCAGACAGAAATCCCTGATTGACCAGTCGATCGGACCGGTCTGCTTCACCTCCGGACCCTGCCCCGCCTTGCGGGCAAGCGTGATATGCGGCTGCCAGGCCCGGGCCTCGGGCTGCAGCTCGCACGCCAGGAACAGCTCGCGCAGCGACCTGACCAGATCCCATGCCGCCCGTGGACTCCGGGCGGGTCCGGCCCAGATGATCCGCGGCCGCGGCCAGAAGCCGACCGTGTCGATCTGCAGATCAAAGGGTTCCGCATGGATGCGATCCGCGCCAGCTTCGAGACAGTCCCTGACGGCCGCCGTGACCGAACCGGCGAAAGCCAGCGTGATGTGCAGATTGCGCGCCGGCACCCGCCTGGCCCGCTTGCGGATCTCGTGGCGCGAGAACCGGTCAATGGCATCGCGCACCGCCCCTGTCGGCCACAGTGCGAAAAACAGGCGCTGGGTCGATTCAGTCGCCGCCGAGCTCATCCAGCAACACCTCTAATGCATGGATTACAGCCAGTTGCCGGACATTGTTACGGTCGCCACTGAAGTGACGTGTTTCGCTACGTGGACCACGACCCCGCCACTGCCAGGCAAAGCAGACCATCCCGACCGGCTTGCCCGGCCGTGCTCCGCCCGGACCCGCGATGCCGCTGATCGCCAGGGCAATGTCCGCCGCGCTATTGGCCAGCGCACCGCCCGTCATGGCCGCCACGGTTGCCTCGCTGACGGCGCCCTCGGTCTCCAGCGTGGCGCCCGGCACGCCCAGCATGTCCTGCTTGGCCTGGTTGCTGTAGGTGACAAAGCCACGGTCAAACCATTGCGAACTCCCCGCGACATCGGTCACCAGCTTGGCCACCCAGCCGCCGGTGCAGGACTCGGCCGTCGCCAGCACCCTGCCCTGCTTCAGCAGCGTCTCGCCCACCTGTTCCGCAAGCCCGGCCATGTTCGTCATGCAGGCATCTTATGGCAGATCGATGGGATGCCGCAAAACTGTGTTCACCGCAGAGACGCAGAGAACACAGAGAAATCTGAAAAGAAACCGCAAAGGCGCAAAGAACGCCATGAAAAATACAATGTAAACCCTTGTCTTGTCACAACCAGGGCGGGTATGGAAACCACAAAACGGGTTTCAAACAAGAACTGCATCAATGCCTGCATTGAAATCAGGCGGTTTTATATTCATTGACATTGCGTCCCTTGCGCCTTTGCGGTGAAAGTTCGTGTGTTTCTCTGCGCCCTCTGCGCCCTCTGCGTCTCTGCGGTGAATCCCTCAGCCTTCGAAATACCACCTCCGCAAACCGCCCCTGTTGTTGTAGACTTGCGCGCCATGTCAGGATCGTCCGGCCACACTCCCATGATGCAGCAGTACCTCGGCATCAAGTCCGAGCACCCGGACACGCTGCTGTTCTACCGCATGGGCGACTTCTACGAGCTGTTCTTCGACGACGCCCGTCGTGCCGCGAAGCTGCTCGACATCACCCTGACCTCCCGCGGCCAGTCGGCCGGCGAGCCCATCCCGATGGCCGGTGTTCCGGTGCACGCCGCGGAGCAGTATCTCGGTCGCCTCGTGCGCCAGGGCGAGTCGGTTGCCATATGTGAACAGGTGGGCGATGTCGGTACCGGCAAGGGACCGGTGGAACGCAAGGTCACCCGCGTCATCACACCGGGCACGGTCACCGATGAGGCCCTGCTCAATGACCAGCAGGACAACCTGATCGTCGCGATCAACCGCCACAGGGACGTCTGGGGACTGGCGGTACTCGATCTTGCCGGCGCCCGTTTCAGCGTGCAGCAACTCACGGGGGACGACATCCTGCTGGGCGAACTGGAACGTCTGCGTCCTGCCGAACTCATCGTCAGCGAGGGCATTACCCTGCCCGAGGCCGTCAGGCGTCACGGCTGCCTGCACACCCAGCCGCCGTGGCTGTTTGACACGGACAGTTCACGCCGGCAACTCAACACCCAGTTCGGCACGCACGACCTCACGGGGTTCGGCTGCGATGAACTGGACTGCGCCATCGGCGCCGCCGGCTGCCTGCTGCAGTACGTCAAGAACACCCAGCGCAGTGCCCTGCCGCACCTGCGCGGCCTGCGCCGGGAGGAATATTCTGAATACGTCGGCATGGATGCCGCCACGCGGCGCAACCTGGAAATCGAAACCTCCGGCAGCGGCAAGGATGCGCACACCCTCGCGGCGGTACTCGACCACACAGCCACCAGCATGGGCAGCCGCATGCTGCGTCGCTGGCTGCAGCGACCGCTGCGTGACCGCGCCCGGCTGCAGGCGCGTCACCAGTGCATCGGGCTGCTGAGCGAGTACCGGCTGCACGAGGAACTGCGGCCACTGTTGCGCAACGTGGCCGATATCGAGCGCATCCTGACGCGCATCGCACTGCGCTCGGCCCGGCCGCGGGATCTCGGCGGACTGCGCGACAGCCTGGCACAGCTACCGGCCATCCAGCAGCGGCTGGCCGGACACACTGACCCGCTGCTGCAGGACCTGGCCAGCCGCATCGGCGAACACCCCGACACGCACGCCCTGCTGGCGAAGGCCATCCTGGAATCGCCACCACTGCTGGTGCGCGACGGCGGTGTGCTGGCAAAGGGCTACGACGAGACACTCGACGAGTTGCGTGACCTGTCGGAACACGGCGACCAGCACCTGCTCGGCATGGAGGCGCGCGAGCGCGAGCGCACCGGTATCGCCACGCTCCGGATCCGCTACAACAAGGTCCACGGCTTCTACATCGAGGTAAGCCGCGCACAGGCCGGCAAGGTGCCGCCCGACTACCAGCGCCGCCAGACGCTCAAGGCGGTGGAACGCTATATCACGCCGGAGCTGAAGGCGCACGAGGACAAGGTGCTGAGTGCCAGGGAACGTGCACTGGCTCGCGAGAAGGCACTCTACAACGAGCTGCTGGACATACTGGCGCAGCAGCTCGACGCACTCGGCTGTTGCGCCGGTGCACTGGCGGAACTGGACGTGCTGACGACCTTTGCCGAGCGCGCCCTGGCGCTGAACCTGACCTGCCCGACCCTGTCGAAGCGCCCCGGGATCGCCATCAGCGGCGGCCGCCACCCGGTGGTGGAACAACTGCTCGACGAACCGTTCATCCCGAACGACACCCGCCTGAATGCCCGGCAGCGCATGCTGATCATCACCGGGCCGAACATGGGCGGCAAGTCGACCTACATGCGCCAGACCGCACTGATCGTGCTGCTGGCCTGCATTGGCAGCTACGTGCCGGCGGATGCAGCGGAGATCGGTCCGGTCGACCGGATTTTCACGCGCATCGGTGCTTCGGATGATCTTGCCGGCGGGCGCTCGACCTTCATGGTGGAAATGACCGAGACGGCCAACATCCTGCACAACGCCACTGAAAACAGCCTGGTGCTGATGGACGAAATCGGCCGCGGCACCAGCACCTACGACGGCCTGTCGCTGGCATGGGCCTGCGCTGTCGACCTGGCAGTCCGCATCAAGGCATTCACCCTGTTCGCCACGCACTACTTCGAGTTGACTGCGCTGCCCGACAGCCACAACGACATCGCCAACGTTCATCTCGACGCCGTCGAACACGATGACCGCATCGTCTTCATGCACGCCGTCAAGGATGGCGCGGCGGACCGCAGTTACGGCCTGCATGTCGCCGCGCTTGCCGGCGTACCGCCGCACGTCATCAGCCAGGCGCAGAATCGGCTGCTGGAACTGGAACAGGCCGACACCGGCAGGCCGGCAATGCAGCCGCAGAAGCCGCAACTGGGGCTGTTCGACATGCACAACGAGCACCCGTTGATCGAGGCGATGGACGGTATCGATCCGGATACCATGACCCCCCAGCAGGCACAGCAGGTGCTGTACACGCTCAAGGACCTGTCACGGCAAAAACTGAACGGTTAGGCACTCGACGCGGTGTGCTGTTTGCTATAATGCGCCACTGGAATTCTATTTATTCAAAAATACATATAGTTAGCCAGATTACTTAAGGGCAAGCATGAGTGTTTCACGCCCCTTGCCCCGGAGCAATTGACCAGGAGAGCCGCATGACGTTTGTCGTCACCGAAAACTGCATCAAGTGCAAGTACACCGATTGCGTCGAAGTCTGCCCGGTGGACTGTTTCCACGAAGGCCCCAACTTTCTCGTCATCGACCCGGACGAGTGCATCGACTGCACGCTTTGTGAACCGGAGTGTCCCATCAACGCCATCTATGCGGAGGATGACCTGCCCGACGGCCAGGAGCAGTTCATTGCACTGAACGCCGAACTGTCGCAGGAATGGCCGGTCATCACGGAGATGAAAGACCCGCCACCAGATGCCGACGACTGGAAGGACAAGCCGGACAAGCTGCAGTACCTGGAGCGTTAGCCCGGCTGCGTCATCCCCTCCCTGCCCCTGCCTCCGTCGCCATGAGTCCCGCGCCAGCGGTCACGCAGGTTCCCGTCAGCGACGATATCCTCGAGGTCGCGGCGCAGCACCTCATCAGCCACGCGGCGCAATTGCCGGACCTCACCCGCAGCGTCGTGCTGCTGCCCGACCTGCAGTTCGCACCCCGCCTGCGCCGGCTGTTGCTGCTGGCCGCGGCCGGCCATGGCCAGGCCGCCCTACTGGGCCCGGTCATCAGCACCCCCGACCAGTGGCTGCGAGAAAACATCCCGATTGACAAGACCGTACCGGGGCGTGCACGTCGTGAACTGCTGCTGGTCGAGGTGCTGAAGCAGCACCCGGGGGTCCTGCCCGGCAGCGATCCCTGGGCGCTTGCGGCCAGCCTCGTCACCCTGTTTGACGAACTGACGCTGAACCGCGTACCGGTACCGGACGACCTGGACGCCTTTACCCGGCGCCTGCAGGACGCCTACGGTATCGATGACCACCTGCCGGAGCCGCTGGGTATGGAGGCCCGCCTGGTGCACACGCTGTGGCTGGCGTGGCATGAGGAGCTGCAGGATGCAGACAGTGTCGATCCCGGCATGGCACACCTGCAGCGCCTTGCGGCACACAGGGCCAGAGACGACGGCCTGCATTACTGCCTGGTCGGCTTCGATGACCTATCCGCGGCCGAGACTGAATGGCTGGGTTCACTGCTTGAAGCCGGCCGCGCCCATTGCCTGGTGTACCGCAGCACATCATCCTGCGCGACACAGCCACCGCGCCCGTTCCAGGCACTGCTACAGAAGTGTGCGACTGACGTAACCGGCGACACCCCGTTCGACGTGGCACTTGATGCCATCTTCGACTCGCACACGCGTTCACCGCCGGAACGCGCGCGCACGCTGCGTGAATCACTCGGAGTCTCACCCCTGGCAGGCCGGCTACGGCTGTTCCCGGCCAGCTCCGCCGAGCAGGAAGCGCTGGCGATAGACCTGCAGGTGCGGCAGTGGCTGCTGGACGCCAGGCAACCGATCGGCATCGTCACGGAAGACCGGCGTCTGGCAAGGCGTATACGCGCCCTGCTGGAACGCGCCGGTATATCGCTGCAGGACAGCGGCGGCTGGGCACTGTCCACTACCAGCGCCGCCGCAGCCATGGAGCGGTGGCTGGAGACGGTTGAGGAGGACTTCGACCACCTGCCGCTGCTGGACGTACTCAAGTCGCCGTTCATCTTTCCGGATGATGATCGCGAGCAATTGCGCACTACCGTGTTCCGCTTCGAACAGGACGTGGTCCTGCACGAGAATATCGGCCGCGGCCTGTCACGCTACCGCAGGCACATCGACCTGCGCCAGCAACGCCTGCCCGACGGCTGGACAACCGCAACGGCCGACGCAATGCAGCAGTTGCTGAACCGCCTCGACCAGGCGGCCGATCCCCTGCGCGAGCTTGCCGGCACGACACTGGCCAGCCCCGCCCTGCTGCTGCAGCGGCTGCGCAGCAGCCTCGAGGAACTCGGCATGTGGTCGGCCTTCGACGGTGACCCGGCCGGGCGACGTATACAGCAGGAGTGGCAGCTGCTGCACGAGGCCGCCCGGTCCGGCACGGTCGAAATGAGCTGGCTGGAATTTCGCGCCTGGCTGGGTGCGGCACTCGAGCGCCACGATTTCCGGCCGGCCACGTCAAACAGCCCGGTACAGCTGCTGACCCTGCAGCAGGCGCAGCTCGGCTGCTACGCCGGTCTGGTGATCGGTGCCTGCGACCGTGAACACCTGCCGGCGCTGCCGGCTGCCCCGCCGTTCTTCAATGATCCTGTGCGCAGTGACCTCGGACTGCCGGTCAGAGCGGATCAGTATCAGCTGCAGCTGCAGCGTTTTCGCCGCCTGCTGGGCCGCGCGCCGGGTGTGCTCATGACCTGGCCCGCGGAAACCGATGGCGAGCCGCGCATGCCAGGCGTATGGCTCGATGCCCTGCAGACTTTTCACCGGCTGGCCTGGCAGGACGATCTCGTCGACACCGCAATGGCGCAGCTGGTCGAGCACCCGGCCAGCCGGGTGGCCGGCGACAACCCGCTCGACATGCCGCAACCAACCGGTCATCCCGTACCGGGGCTGCCAGCCGACCTGCTGCCGAAGATCATCTCGGTCAGCGCGCACGGCGATCTCATTGACTGCCCCTACCGGTTCTTCGCCGCCCGCGGACTCGGACTGCGGCCCAGGGACGCCATTCGGGAGGCGCTGGAGAAGGCCGACTATGGCGAACTCGTGCATTTCTGCCTGGAGCTGTTCCACGCCGGACACGCGGGCTGGCCCGGGCCGTTCACCGGCACGCTCGACAAGGCTAGCCGTGGCCGCGCCATCGCCCTGCTGGTGGAAATCACGCATGCCGTGTTCAGCCGCAAGCTCGAGGACAATTTCGAACACCGCGCCTGGCGCAACCGCTGGCAGGCGCTCATTCCGGAGTACATCGACTGGCAGATCAGGCGCCAGCCGGACTGGACATTCCGGCAGGCGGAGACGCAGCAGAGCGTCGAGCTGGGTAATGGCCGGGAAATGAAGGGCCGCCTCGATCGCATCGACAGCGGCGCGCACGGCTACGCCATCCTCGATTACAAGACCGGCAGCCCGCCGAAGCAGGCGGATGTCGACAGCGGCGAGAAGGTGCAGCTGTCCTCGTATGCCATGCTAACGGCTACACCTCCGGCGCGGGTCGAGTACCTCAAGCTCGATCGCAGGATCGCCACCGGTGCCGTCCTTGAAGGCGAGGCACTGGCAACACTCGGGGCCGCTGTCCGGCAGCGCCTGGTCGATGTACTGCGGGACATCGACGCCGGCACACCGCTGCCGGCCTGGGGCGACAGCAAGACCTGCGAGTACTGCATGATGGATGGGTTATGCCGCCGGCAAACCTGGGACGAGCCTGCGGACAGCGGTAACGACGGAGCGGCCACACCATGACGGGCCGCAACGCAGCCGATGCACTGCAGGCCACCGATCCCGCGGCCAATGCCAGCGTCCACGCCTCGGCAGGCACCGGCAAGACCTGGCTGCTGACGACACGCATAATCCGGCTGCTGCTGGCCGGTGCGCGCCCCGACGGCATCCTCGCCGTGACCTTCACCCGCAAGGCCGCGGCCGAGATGCAGCAGCGCGTTACCGAGCGCCTGCGGGAGCTGATGGGGGCGTCCCCGGACGATCTGGACACCCTGCTTGCCCAGTGCGGCGTCGAGCCGACCGCGGCGACCCGCAGCCGGGCGCGGCTGCTGTACGAGGAACTGCTGTTTCATCCCTACCCGCTGCGCACCACGACCTTCCACGCCTTTTGCCAGGAACTCCTGCAGCGCTTCCCGCTGGAGGCCGGCGTCACCCCCGGTTTTGTCATCGGCGAGTCCACCGGTCTGCTCGGAAGTCCTTCCTCGCCCAGCGCAGTGACTGGTGGGCCTGGATCCAGGACGAGCCTGACGCCTTTCGTTACGCCAGCGACCGCCTGCACGAACTGCTGGGTGCGGACGCCGGCACCGACCCGCTGCCCGCCTTTCCGGGGGTGGCGCTGCGCGAGCGCCTGCTGCAATTCGCCGGCCTGCTGGCACGGCATGTAACAAAGACCAATACCGACCAGGCCAATGTGCTGGCCGAGGCACTGTTGCCTGACGTGACACCCGCGGCCTGCCTGGAGGCCATCACGACCGTGTTCTTCACTGGCAAAGGCGAGGCGCGGGCACGCAAACCCTCGAAGGCACAGTGCAAGTCCCTGGGCCAGGCGGGCGAGGACCGGCTGCTCGAACTGAACCGCGAAATCACGGCCGAATTGCACGACTTCCGCGACCGGCTGGCACGCCACAACACCCTGCGCACCGGGCTTGCCTGGTACACCGCCGGCATGCAGTTACTGGCGCATTACCAGCGCATCAAGCAGGAACAGCGGGTACTGGATTTCTCCGACCTGGAGTGGCGCGCCTCTGAGCTGCTCAACCGCAGCGAGCATGCCAGCTGGGTGCAGTACAAGCTGGACGCGCGTATCGAGCACCTGCTGGTCGACGAGTTTCAGGACACCAACCCGACCCAGTGGCGCCTGCTGCTGCCGCTGCTGCAGGAACTGGCCGCCGGCAGCGACGAGCGCAACCGCTCGGTATTCCTGGTAGGGGACATCAAGCAGTCCATCTACGGCTTCCGCCGCGCCAAGCCGGCGCTGATGAACGAGGCCAGTGGCTGGCTGCACGACCACCTTGGCGCCCAAGGCTACCCGCTCGACGCCTCGCGGCGATCGGCAAAGGCCATCATGGAGGGTGTCAACGCGGTGTTCGGCAAGCCGCCGCTGAGTGAGCTGCTGTCCGGTTTCAATGCGCATGGCACGCACCTGGCTGACATGCATGGCCGGGTCGAGATCCTGCCGCCGGTTCCGTCGGAACCCGCAGACACTGATGCAGATGACGGGGCGGAACTTCGCAACCCGCTCCGGTCACCGCGGGTCGTCAGGGAGAACCAGGGCTATTACAGCGAGGGCCGCGTGATCGCCGCAAAGATCCGCGAGCTGATCGACAGCCGGACACTGGTCACCATCGATGGCTGCAGCCGGCCCGTGCACTACGGCGACATGCTGCTGCTGCTGCGCCAGCGCACGCACGCCGCCGCCTACGAAACCGCCCTGCGTGATTGCGGCATCCCCTACCTCAGTGCCGGCAAGAGCCCGCTGCTCGACACGCTGGAGGTGCGCGACCTCGAGGCATTGCTCAACCTGCTGATCTCGCCCTATGACAACCTGGCGCTGGCGCAGGTGCTGCGCTCGCCGCTGTTCAACCTGGACAGCGAGGCACTGCTGCCGCTGGCCGCCCTGCAGAACGGCACCTGGTACGAACGCCTGGCGGCACTGGCCGCGCGCGGCGAGTCAGACTACGCCACGGTGCACCGCATGCTGGAGCACTGGCGCTCCCTGGCCGGCCAGGTGCCGGTACACGACCTGCTGGACCGGATCTACCACGAGGCCGATGTCGTGCGGCGCTACCTTGCAGCGTACCCGGCAACCCTGCAGCCCCGCGTGCGGGCCAGCCTGACACGCTTCATCGAACTGGCGCTGGAAGTCGACAACGGCCGCTATCCGAGCCTGCCGCGGTTTCTCGACCAGTTGTCCCGCCTGCGGCAATCGGACCGTGACCAGCCGGAGGAAGGCACGCCGGAAGATGGCGGCAGCCAGCGCGTTCGCCTGATGACCATTCACGGTTCCAAGGGGCTGGAATCGCCGGTGGTCTTTATCGCCGACGCCAGCGTCACACCATCGGAGCGTGGCGCCTGGACCGCGCTGGTCGACTGGCCGCCGGCGGCCGACAGGCCGGCGAACTTCCTGCTGGCCGGCAGCAAGGCGCTGCGCGATACGGTGTCGGAGCGACTGATCGGGCTGCAGGCACAGGACGCATGCCGGGAGGATGCCAACCTGCTGTATGTTGCCATGACCCGCGCCCGCCAGTACCTGTTCATCTCGGGCACGGAATCGGCGCGCAGCAGGGACAGCGGCTGGTACGGCATGGTGCGCGCAGCGGCGGCGGACTGGGAAACCAGCGCCGCCGGCAACCCGTTCATCGAGTCCGGATCCCCCCCGGAACCATCCGCCCTGCCGGAGACCGCCGCGCCGGTCATCGAGATCGATCCTCGCCTGGCCGGGCCCGTCACGTCCCCGCCCGTCTGTCAGCAGATCGCGCCCAGCCATAGCGCGCAGGCGGGGACCTGGGAGGACGGTGATGCCGACGGGCGCGAGCGCGGCAAGGCGATACACCTCATGCTGGAAAACCTGGCCCGTCACCCGGAATCCGACAGCGAGGCACTGTATCGCTCGGTTGCCGGGTCGCTGCAGCACGACCCCGGCGAACCTGAACTGCAGGCCTGGTGGCAGGAGGCCCTGCGGACATATCACTCGACGTCATTCGCGGAACTGTTCGACCCGCGACAGCATGCGCAGGCATTCAGCGAGGTTCCGGTGCAGTACCTGGATGAAGACCGGCTGGTCTACGGCATTATCGACCGCCTGGTACTGCAACCCGGTTACGTGCTGGTCGTCGATTACAAGACGCACCGCAGCGCGACACCAGCCAGCATCCCCGCCCTGGTCGAGAACTATCGCGGCCAGATGCATCTGTATGCCGAGGCCGTGCGGCGTCTGTGGCCCGACCGCGAGGCACGACCCTGCCTGCTGTTCACCGCCTGCGGCACGCTGGCAGCGGTCAATTAGTCTGTTTCGTCGGGTTACGGCGCTGACGCGCCAGACCCGACCTGGAGTCCAGATGCCGGGCGAAGGGCTCGGTTGATACCGGCTGTGCTAACATGACGCCCCGTTTTAGCAGAGGATTACGGTGCCATGGCAGAATCACCGCATGTCTCCAACGTCACCCAGGCGACCTTTGACGACCAGGTCATCGCCCAGTCACACCGTGTCCCGGTACTGGTCGATTACTGGGCCGACTGGTGCGGCCCGTGCCAGATGCAGTTGCCGGTGCTGCTGAAACTGGTCGAGGAGCATGGCGGCCGGTTGCTGCTGGCCAAGATCAACACCGACGAGGAACGCAGCCTGGCCCGTGAGCACGGCATCCGCAGCCTGCCCACCATGCGTCTCTACCGGAACGGTGAAATCGTCGAGGAGATTCTGGGGGCCCAGACGGAATCGACACTGCGCATCACTCTTGACCGCTATATCGAACGGCCCTCGGATTCCCTGCGTGAAGCCGCGCTGGAACAGCACCGCCGGGGTGACACGACAGCCGCCATCGAACAGCTCGAGCGGGTTATTGACGAGGACCCCTCGAATACCCGTGCCGCACTGGATCTTGTCGAACTGAACCTCGCGACCGGCAGGCTGGAAGCCGCGGAAGCCGGCTACGCGGCACTGCCGCGCGACGTGCGGGATGAGTCCGACGGCACGCGGCTGCGTGCCCTGCTGGATTTTTCTGCCATCGCGCACAGCGCCGGCGACAGGGCCGACCTGGAACAGCGCCTGCAGCTTGCGCCCGACGATAGCGAGTCACGCTACCGGCTTGGCGCCATGCAGGTGCTGTCAGGAGAATACGAGGCCGCGATGCAGGCCTTTATAGAGATCATCCGGCAGGACCGCGCGTTCCGTGATGATGCCGGCCGCAAGGCACTGCTGTCGGTATTCGATCTGCTTGGCAACGACCACGAGCTGGTCGGCAGTTACCGTCGCAAGCTGTTCAACGCCATGCACTGAGGTGCCGGTCCCGGCCGCGCCTGTACCCGCAGAGTCCCCGGGCCATGTACCACGACCCGCCGGCGGGGGAATCACATCTTCGAGTCGAGCGCAGCGGCGAGCTTGTCGGCAGGCACGTAGCCCGGCAGCATTTCACCGTCGGCGAGCACGATTGCCGGTGTTCCGCGCAGTCCCATGGTCTCGCCCAGCTTGATGTGTTCCTTTACGGGGTTCTTGCAGTCCCGGCCTCCGGAAAGTTCTTCACCTGCCTTGGCGCGCGTCAGGGCATCGTTGTGGTTGTCTTCACACCAGACGGCAACGGCCTTGTAATAGGAGGGCGTATCGATACCGCTGCGGGGATACATGACGTAACGCACGGTAATGCCGCGCGCATTGTACTGGTCCATCTCGCGATGCAGCTTGCGGCAGTAGGTGCAGTCAATATCGGTAAACACGGTGACCTCATGCCGGGAGGCCTTTGCCGGGAAGACGATCATGTTGTCCACGCCGAGCTCGTCAATCGCCGCGCTACGAATCTGCTTGCGCCGTTCCTCGCTGAGGTCGACACGGGTCTTCATGTCGATCAGGTTACCCTGCATCAGGTAGTTACCGTCATTACTCATGTAAAAGATACGCGAGCCCAGCTGCACCTCCGAGACACCGGCAATCGGGGACGGCTTGATGGACTGTACCTCGAGCCCCGGCAGCAGCTGACCGAGTGCATTGCGGATTGTCTGTTCCGTCCCGGCGCCAGCCAGGGCGTGGCCGGCCGAAAGCAGGGCAAACAGCGGAAGAAGCAGCGGGATAATTAATCGTTTCATAGTGTTTCCGTATGGTTACATATTCGTTGCATTTAAAGTGTGACAGCGCGAACCCGCCAAGAGTTCACGGCAGACAAGGCCGGTGCAGACAGGATTCAACCTCGGGGATGATGCCGGGCATGCAGGTCTTTCAGGCGCTCGCGGGCCACATGAGTATATATCTGCGTGGTTGACAGGTCACTATGCCCCAGCAGCATCTGGACCACGCGCAAATCCGCACCGTGATTGAGGAGATGCGTGGCAAAGGCATGCCGCAGGGTATGCGGCGAGAGTTTCTTGTCGATGCCTGCCGTGACGGCATAGTGCCGCAGTCGATACCAGAAAGCCTGCCGGGTCATGGCCTTGCCGCGCCGCGTAATGAACAGTTCCCGCGCCGCGGCATCACCGGCCATTGCCGGGCGGCTGTCGCCCAGGTACTGCTGCAGCCAGTCGGCCGCCTCGTCCCCTATCGGCACCAGGCGCTCCTTGCTGCCCTTGCCCATCAGCTTCACCACGCCCTGCAGGAGGTTCACCTGGTCCGTGTGCACCCCGACCAGCTCGGACACCCGCAGGCCGCAGGCATACAGCAACTCCAGCATCGCCCGGTCGCGCAGGCCCAGTGTATCCGCGGTATCGGGTGCCGCCAGCAGGGCCTCGACTTCCTGCTCGCTGAGTGAATCGGGCAACGGCCGGCCGATACGCGGCGTGTCGATGCGGGCGCTAGGGTCTTCCCCGAGGCGTCCCTCGCGTATCTGGTAACGGTAGAAACGCCGCAGGGATGACAGCAGCCGCGCGGTAGTGCGGGGCCTGGCGCCCTCGCCGACCCGCATCGACAGGTAGTCGAGCAGGTCCTGGCGACCTGCTGTGAGAAGGTGTCGGTTAGCAACAGCAGCGAGCCATGAGGCCAGCCGGTTCAGGTCGTTGCGGTAGGCCGTCAGGGTGTTCTCGCTGAGTCCGCGCTCCATCCAGAGGGCATCGAGAAAACGCTCGATCTCCGTTCGATCGGCCGCGGCAACGGCATCCGCCGCGGCCGCCGGCACAGTACCTGTTCTGGCGACAGCCGTCACCCGCCAGCCCGCTTCAGTCCTGCGAAGCAGGCGGGTTGACCAGCTTGCCGATACTGTCCAGCGGCAAGGGGAAGACGATGGTCGAGCTTTTCTCGCCGGCGATCTCCGTCAGCGTCTGCAGGTACCTCAGCTGCAGCGACTGCGGCGCCGCATTCAGGATCTGCGCCGCCTTGACGAGCTTTTCGGCCGCCTGCGCTTCGCCTTCGGCATGAATGACCTTGGCACGCCGCTCGCGCTCGGCCTCGGCCTGCCGCGCAATCGCCCGCACCATGCTCTCGTCGATATCCACATGCTTGATCTCGACATTCGCCACCTTGATGCCCCAGGCATCGGTCTGCGAATCGAGGATGGTCTGGATATCCGAGTTCAGCTTCTCGCGCTCTGCCAGCATGTCGTCGAGCTCGTGCTGGCCCAGCACCGAGCGCAGGGTTGTTTGCGCCAGCTGGCTGGTGGCCGCCAGGTAGTCCTCGACCTGGATGATCGCCTTCTCCGGGTCAATGACCCGGAAATAGATCACCGCATTGACCTTGACGGACACGTTGTCGCGCGAGATGACGTCCTGGCTGGGCACGTCCATGACCACGGTGCGAAGATCGACCCGCACAATCTGCTGGATTACCGGGATGACGATAATGAGCCCGGGCCCCTTGACCTTCCAGAAGCGGCCAAGCGTAAAGATCACACCGCGTTCGTATTCCCGCAGGACACGAAACGTGTACAGCAGCAGGGCAACCAGAACGATCAGCCCGACAAACATACCTTGGATAGCCATATCAGGACTCCTTTGTTTCCGGCTGGACCTTCAGCACCAGCCCGTCAACACCAACGACCCGCACCCTGTCGCCACGCTCAAGGGGTACGGCAGATTTCGCCTGCCAGATCTCGCCGTGCACGCGAATGCGCCCGGCACCGGTAAAGCTCTCTATGACCTCGCCCGTGCTGTCCAGCATTTCCTCCTGCCCACTGACCACCGGCCGGTTGCGTGCCTTGACGGCCGCGCCGACCACGAACAGGAAAAAACCAGCACTGATGACAGACAGCGACAGGATCAACGGCAGTGACACCGCGTAGCCGGCACCGCCCTTGTCGAACAGGATGATCGAGCCGATCACGAAGGCGATGACCCCGCCGAAGCCGAGGGCGCCGAAGCTCGGCACGAACACCTCGGCGAGCATGAACATGATGCCGAGCGCCAGCAAGGCAAGCCCGGCATAGTTTACCGGCAGGATCTGGAAGGCATACAGCGCCAGCACCAGGCTGATGGCACCGGCGACCCCTGGCAGCACGTAACCCGGGTTGGCGAACTCGAAGAACAGGCCGTAGATACCGATCAGCATCAGCACATAGGCGACGTTCGGATCGGTGATCACGGCCAGCAGGCGGCTGCGCCAGTCCGGCTCGATCGGCACCAGCTGGATACCGGTGGTATCGAGCGTCACATTCTCGCCCATGATCGTGACTTCCCTGCCCTGCAGCTGTCGGAGCAGATCGGCCATGTCGGTTGCCACGATATCGACCACGCCCATTTCAAGGGCCTCGCTGGCCGCCAGGCTGACCCCCTCGCGCACGGCCTGCTCGGCCCATTCCATGTTGCGGTCACGCATGCGCGCCAGGCCCCGTATATAGGCCGCGGCGTCGTTGACGCGCTTGCGCTCCATGGCATCGCCATTGGTCGTTCCGCCACCACCTTCCTTGTCCTGCTTGTCCTTGCCGGTCAGGCTGTCGGGGTCCGGCAGGCCGCCAATCTCCACCGGTGTCGCGGCACCGAGATTGGTGCCTGGCGTCATGGCGGCAACGTGGCTGGCATAGAGGATATAGGTGCCGGCGCTGGCAGCGCGCGCACCGCCCGGTGTGACGTAACTGACGACGGGCACGGTGGATACCAGGATGTCCTGGATGATTTCACGCATCGCGGTGTCCAGACCGCCCGGCGTGTCCATGCGCAGGATCACCAGATGAGAGCGATGCTCGCGTGCTCGTTCGA